>Ga0209577_10001748_pt1 | contig 21423 bp, 21 predicted proteins | sample GraSoiAngelo_109_FD_185874 | JGI IMG/M metagenome (GOLD analysis project Ga0209577, IMG submission 185874) | Grasslands soil microbial communities from the Angelo Coastal Reserve, California, USA - 14_0903_12_20cm (SPAdes) (version 2) | ecosystem: Environmental > Terrestrial > Soil > Grasslands...
CAGCGCGCTGTCCATCTGGCCCTTGGCCTGGTAAACGCGGCCCAGATAGAGGTGCCCGAGGGTGAAAGTGGAGTCCATCCGCAGCGCGACCTGCAGCTCCCGCTCGGCGTCGTCCTGGCGACCGCTGTAATGCAGTACCCACCCCGTCGTACAGTCGATCGACGGGGAGAGCGGGTCCAGGTCCTGGGCGAGGCGTTCGTGCGCCATGGCTTCGTCATACCGGCCCATCGCCGTGAGGAACAGGCCGTACCACTCGTGACCGGTCGCGTAGCTCTGGTTCAAAGCAAGCGCGTGTTGGAATTCCCGATCCGCGCTGGCCCAGTCCCAGTAGTAATACATTCTGACGAACCCGAGGGTGGCATGCGGCTCGGCGAGCGTGGAGTCCAGCTGCAGGGCATGGAGCGCGGCGGCCTCCGCCTTGCGGAACGCGTCGTTGGGGGAAAGCAGGCTGCCGTAGCCGAGCTGGACGTAGGCGTCCGCCATCCCGGAATAGGCCAGGGCAAACGTCGCATCGAGATCGAGCGCCTGCGTGAACAGCTGGATCGACTTGAGGAGTCCCGGTCCCCGCTTGTTCCACCAGTAGCGCCCCTGGATGTAGAGGTCGAGCGCCTCCGGATCGAGTCGCCGGGCGCTCGCCAGCCCGGCCTGCTGGGTCGGCGTGAGCGCGCCCCGCAGCTGTCGGGTCACTGCCCGGGCCACTTCGCGCTGCATCCGCAACAAGTCCCCACGAGTCCCTTCGTAGCTTTGAGCCCAGATGGTGCGGTCCTGGTTCGCGAGCACGAGGTGCGCCGTCATGTAGACGGTGTCGCCGAGACGCTGCACTGTGCCTGAGACGATGGCGTCGGCGTGCAGCGCACGAGCGATATCCTGAACTGTTTTTGCCGGGTCGCGGTAGGCCATCATCGTGCGACGGTTGATCACCCGCAGTGCCCCACCCTGCGCGAGATCGGTGATGAGCTGCTCTGTCAGGCCGCTGGCCAAATACGACTGCGTGCTATCCCCGCTCAGGTCCTCGAGCGGCAGCACTATCACGGTAGCGCGCTCGGGATCGAACGGCGGCCGCCGGTTGGCGAAGGCCGCCAGGTATCCGATCAGCGCCACAACGCCGCCGATCGCGAGATAGACGAGCGTCCGGCGCGCGCGCGGCGCGGGGCCCGCTACCGTCTCGGCAGGCGCGACGGACGCGCCCGCGGCACGGGTCGGGAATCCGGCGGCGGTCCGTTCGCGGACGCTGCGAATCAACGCCTGCGTCTCCGGTGCCGGCTCGGCGTCGTACTCCTGCTTCAGCCGCCGGGCGAATTCGTCATAGGCGCCGAGGGCGCCGGCCCGCTCCCCCAGATCGTCAAGGAAGGCGATGAGACGGGCCAGCGCTCCCTCGTCCTCCGGCGCAAACCCGGCCGCCCGCCGCGCCAGCGCCGCCGCGCCGGAACGATCTCCGGCCAGCCGATACCCGTGCGCCAGGGCCCAGGCACTCGCCGCCGCGCGGCGGCGCAGGTCGATTCGCTCGTCCTCCACCCACCGCTCGAGCTCGGGCGCCGCCTCCGAGACGAAGAACCCATCCAGAAAGGCGCCCTGATAGAGATCCAGCGCTTCGGCGTCCCGCCCCGCCTCGCAGGCCTCCATAAATGCGGTTGCATCACACCGCAACACGCCGCGGTCTACCCCGATTTCCTCTTCGCCGCGACTCACGATGATGCCCTCGCCCAGCGAGCGGCGAAGGAAGCGCAGCGCCTGGCGCAGCGATCCCCGTGCATGCTCCTCGTCCAGCTCGGGCCAGAACAGCGCGACCACGGTGTCCCTGCGACGGAAGCCTGAGGATCCGGCGAGGGCGAGGTAGGTCAGGAGGGCCAGACGCTTGGGCTGGGTCAGGAGCGGGCGTAGCTCGCGACCCTCCGAATCCTTCAAGTCCACAGCGCCCAACGTCCGCAACCGGATCATAGAGGACCGAGTCACGCTGGCATCACGGGTGGGTCACCGGCCGGACGTAGGATGTCGACGGTGCCTGGCCACTTTGCAATCTACGCGCCGCGGAATCCGCCGCTACACCGCTTCGCGTCTGGCGTCGGTGCCCAGTGCGTTCCGCAAGCCACATCCATTATTTGGGAGGACCTATGCGCTCCGCATCCAGACTCATCCTCACGTCGGCCGTTGCGCTCGCGCTGGGCGCTTGCTCGGACCCGCAGCGCAGCCCGACCGCGCTCGCGGCGACCGGTGGCCCCGCGTTCGACGCCGCGCAACCCTGGGGCCCCGAGACGCCGAACTTCAATCTCGAGGTCGTGCTGCGCGGCGACGGCTTCGGCCTGGTGAAGTTCCGGCAGCCGAACGACGCCGACAAGATCGTTTACCTCGACACCTGGGTGCGCGACCTGGCGCCGAACACGAGCTACCTGCTCCAGCGAGCCGTGGACACCAACGTGGACGACGACTGCACCAGCACCGGGTGGCTCACCCTGGGCAAGGGACTCCAGCCGCAGGCCATCACGACCGACGCGAGCGGGACCGGCCGCGAGCAGCTGTTCCGCAACCTCGCCGCTTTGCCGGTGGGGTCGAGGTTCGACATTCATTTCCGCGTCATCGACGCGGCCACCGGAGCGGTGGTGTTGACGAGCGACTGCTATCAGTACACGATCAGCCTATGAGGCGGGTGACGCCCCGGGGCTTCGCGCCCCGGGGTGTCAGTTTCGGCAAGGCGTCCCACGCCCAGATCGCCAACCGCTCCCCCGGCACCGTCGGCCGCTGGCTCTTGTTCCTCGTGTCGAAGGGGAAAGGCATGCGCGCCTGCCAAGTCGTAACTCGGTCCGCTGGCGATTCGCATGGGGCTCGGGGGTCGCGGGTTCAAGTCCCCTCACTGGAGTTACGTCCTTCGGCCGATCGCAACGCTTGGTCGTCGCGAGTAGGTGGCACTGCGCGAGAGGGGGGAGAGTCGCAATGTTTGAGCTCCCAAACCATGCAAGAAGAGCGACCTCCTGAAATCGGTCCAGTAGGTCGCTCGTGGTGTGAGTTTGGTTGTGAGTTTCTCGCTACTACGCAGCGATTTCAGCTCCCAAGGTACGACTCCGACTGCCCAGAACACCGCGTGAGTACTACATTTCGTCGTACGTCGGTACGCTTGGTCGCCGCTTCGGGACCAGGAGGCCGGTGGTTCAAATCCACTCGCCCCGACTCGTGCATTGCGGATTGCCGATTGCGGATTGCGGATTGATAGACCCCGGCGCTCTCCAGGCGCACCCCAATCCGCAATCCGAAATCCGCAATCCGAAATTGTCTAGCGCCAGTAGCTCAGCTGGATAGAGCGTCGGCCTCCGGAGCCGAAGGTCCCGCGTTCGAATCGCGGCTGGCGCATGCGCGTTAAAATGGACCCGTGACTTCACGCGGCGCCGAGCGGCGGTTGCCCGCGTCGGGGGCGCCGGGCCCGGGTCCAGGGCGGTGCGTGCGCCGTCAGCGCGGGTTCGTCGGGGATCTCGCGGTGCTCCGTCGCCAAGAGGTCGTAGAGCAAGCGGTCGTACGGGCGACCGTCGATCCAGTGGCGCCGGCGCTGTCGCCCGACGTATCGGAACCTGAGCCGCTCCAGCACGCGACGCGCCGCCATGTTGCTCTCGACCGTCCAGGCGCTCACCGCTTCCAGCCCGACCTCGGCAAACCCGAACGTGAGCAGCTTCGATACGGCACGCGCCGCATAGCCCGCATACCGCTTCCGACCGAGCACCATCCAGAGCGACCCGGCCGTCTTCGAGTGGCGACGGATGTCCGATAGCGCCACGATGCCGAGGGGCACCTCGCTATCGTCCGGCGTGAACAGACGCAGCACATGGCGATCCCGCTGAGTCATGATCTTGAGGGAGATCACGCTCAGTGGGTGGGCGCCTTCCCCGAAGTCCAGCCACTTGTAGTTGTCCTCACGACGGAGCCACTTGCCCGCGAGCTCGAGCAGGGCAGGATCGTCCAGCGGCAGCAGCTTCATGGCGGCCCCGAAGGCAAGGAGTGCGACGCCGCAACAGGTCGGCCGCGGCAGGGTGCACCACCGCAACAGATGGACCACCGCTCTCGTCACTTGTGCGATCACCTAGTCCCTGCAGAGTGGAGGCCACACCCGCTGCGGCGATCCATCACACCGGGCACACCGGGCACACCGGGCACGTCATGGACTCACGGGATTCCGACGAGCTTGTGCGTCTGGAGACTGAGGCGCCAACGGGGATGCGTCAGGCAGTAGCGCACCGCGAGCTCCGTATTGCGGGCCCGCTCGGGTCCGTCCATCGGTTGCAGGAACCAATGGCGAAAATCGAGGCCATCTCCTTCCAGGCTCTCGGGAGCGATGCCCTTCTGGGGGAACACCAGCTTGAGCTCGTCGCCGCGTCGCAGCACCAGCTCGACTCCGGCCTTGGGGCTGACGCACACCCAATCGATACCGGGTGGCGGCAGCAGCGTGCCGTTCGTCTCGATCGCGATCTCGAATCCGCTGGCATGCAGGGCGGCGGTGAGGGGCTCGTCGAGCTGCAGCAGGGGCTCGCCGCCCGTGCACACGACGAAGCGGCGGGCGCCGCCCGGCGCGCCGCCCGGCCAGGTCGCCGACACGGCCCGCGCCAGGACCTCGCTCGAGTCGAACCGCCCGCCGCCGGGGCCGTCCGTGCCGACGAAATCAGTGTCGCAGAAGCGACACTGCGCCGTGGCGCGATCTGGCTCGCGTCCGGACCACAGATTGCAGCCCGCGAATCGCAGCAGCACCGCGGGCCGCCCGGCGTTGGCCCCTTCGCCCTGGAGCGTGTAGTAGATCTCCTTCACGGCGTAGGCGTAGCTCACGGCGCCACTCGCTCGGCGGCCCGGTAGCGAATCGGGTCGGGCACTCCCGCCTCGGTGAAGCCCTTCAGGCGCAACACGCACGCGTCACACCGCCCGCAGGCCGCGCCGTCGGGCGCGGGTTCATAACAGCTCGAGGTGAGCGCGTAGTCGAGGCCGAGAGACAGGCCCGTGAGAATGATCTCCCGCTTGGAGAGGGCGATCAGCGGCGTGTGGATCCGGAGGCGCTGGCGGCCCTCGACGCCCGCCCGCGTGGCCAGATCCGCCATGGCCTGGAACGCCGCCACGTACTCCGGCCGGCAGTCGGGGTAGCCGCTGTAGTCCAGCGCCGTCACGCCGATGAAGATATCGGCCGCGCCCACGACCTCGGCCCAGGCCAAGGCGAACGACAGGAAGATCGTATTGCGCGCCGGCACATAGGTGACCGGAATGCCGGACGCGAGCTCCGACGGGGTGCGATCTTTCGGGACCGCGATCGCGTCCGTGAGCGCGGACCCGCCGAACCGTCGCAGATCGAATTCGAGGACCTCGTGCCGACTCACGTGGAGCGACCGGGCGACCCGGCGGGCGGCCGCGATCTCGATCTCGTGACGCTGGCCGTAGCGGAACGTGAGCGCGTAGACGTCGAACCCCTGCTGCTGGGCGAGGGCCAGCGTCGTGGTCGAGTCGATCCCGCCGCTCAACAGTGCGATGGCTTTCGGCTTGGGATTGGTCATCTTTCCGAAAGTTACGCGCCCGGGCCCATCGGTACAGTGACGAGAGAGAGAGTCGAGCAATGACCTCACAATCACCGCGGCTGCCCCGCACGGGACCGCTCCCCCGGCCGTCGAACCCGACGGAAGCCCGGGAGTACTTGAAGGCCGAAGCGTTCCCCGCCCCGGACGTGCGGACGGTGATCCTCACGGCCACGGAGTTCACGTCGATCTGTCCTCGTACCGGCCAGCCGGACTTCGGCAGCGTGACGATCGAGTACACGCCCGGGGAGCGCTGTCTCGAGTCGAAGGCCCTCAAATTCTATCTGTGGTCGTATCGCGATGAAGGCGCGTTTTGCGAGAGCCTGGCGGCCCGGATCGCGGACGACATCGTATACGCGATCCGTCCGCGGACGGTGAGAGTGCAGGTCAATCAAAACGTGCGGGGCGGGATCGCACTGGTCGCCGTCGCGGTGCGGGAAGGGACCTGACCCATGGATGCACGGGAGCTTCGGGCCATTCAGACGCCGCTCAAGGAGCGCTACCGCGCCGACCCTGCGGCCGCCCTCGTCACGCTGCAGGCGCGGGGCAGGCTGGGTGAGGAGAACGTCGCGTGCCGCGTGGAAACCGGGAAAGCTCTGGTGGAGGCCGGCCTGCACCCGGCCACGGGTGGTGATGGTCGCGCGGCGTGCTCGGGCGACCTGCTGCTCGAAGCGCTGGTGGCGTGCGCCGGCGTCACCCTCAAGGCCGTCGCCACGGCGCTCGCGCTCCCGCCGGTGAGCGGGACGGTCTCGGCCGAAGGCGACTTGGACTTTCGCGGCACGCTGGGCGTCACGAAAGACGTGCCGGTGGGCTTTCAGGCGATCCGCCTGCGGTTCGATCTGGACAGCGATGCAACTCCGGAGCAGCTCGAATCGCTGCTCCGGCTCACCGAGCGCTATTGCGTCGTGTATCAGACGCTCAAGCAACCCGCGAGCGTCACGCTATCGCTGTCGGCGCGCTAGTCTGGGGCGCCGCGTTTGCTTCTGCGATACGCCATCACGGCGATGCCGGTGACGAGGAGGAAGGCCGCCACCGTCAGGATGGCCATGCCGCTCATCAGGGCGCCCATGCCCATGCAATAGCGCCCGAGCTCAGGGCGCCGAAAGGCGCTGGTGCATCAGCCGCAGCGCATCCGGCCAGAAGTGATCCATCATCACCAGCGCGAAAACCAGGTAGGGGATCAGGCTCCAGAAGAGCGCGGGCCGCTCGTACTTCAGGTGCATGAAGTACATCACGGCCAGCGCGGCTTCGATCAGGGCGAGCACCAACAGACTGGCCAGCAGCGTCCCCGCGGAGAGCCGCTCGTACGTCAGGAACACCTCGACGCCGACGATGAGGATCAAGCCGATCCAGACGAGCACGTACGACTGCATGGTCGGTCCGCGCCCGGCAGGTGTGGCGGTCATGGTCCCCCCTCAGCGCACGTTCATCAGGTAGACGAGCGGGAACACGAACATCCAGACCAGATCGACGAAGTGCCAGTACAGGGAGGTCGTCTCGACGTGGTCGGCGTCGAACCGGCCGCGCCGGAAGCCGGTGGCGATCACACCAATGACGACTATGCCGCAGACGACGTGCAGCAGGTGCAGACCGGTGATGCCGAAGAACGTGGCCCCGAACAGCGGGGACCCGCCCAGCGGATTCTGAAACAACCGCCACCCCTCGCCGATCATGGCGAACCACTCCCGCAGGTGCAGCGCCGCGAAGACAAATCCCAGCAGCATGGTGGCGCCGAGCCAGCGGATGGCCGCGGGCGTACGTCCCGCGTGCGCGGCCACCACGGCCGCGACCATGGTCAGACTGCTGGTCAGCAGCACGACGGTCATCACGCTGCCGTTGACAATGGTGGGCGAGAAGGCAAACGGCCTCGTCCAGGCCGGGTTGGCGAGCCGGAGGAAGCCGTAGGCGAACAGCATCGCGCCGAACGTGGAGGCGTCGGCGACGATGAACAGCCACATCGCCAGTTTCTTCGACTGAATGCCGTAGGGCGAGCTCATGCTGACAGCCGAATGACCCACGCGATCCCCCTGTCTAGACCCGCGTCACCAGGATCACCAGCAGATAAAGCCACAGTCCGCCCATGAAGTGCCAGTAGAGTGTCGCCGCGCCGAGCGCGGCGAGTGGCAGCGGCCCGGTCGACCCGCGCAGGCGGTGCAGCACATATACGAGTCCGCCGAGACCGCCCACGACGTGGAGTCCGTGCAGCGCCGTGAACACATAGAAGAACGCGCTACTCGGCGCCGTGGCGAGGAACAGCCCTTGGGCGGCGAGCTGGCGCCACGCCACCACCTGCCCCGTCACGAACAGCAGCCCCAGGGCCAGGGTCACGTACACCCCGGCCAGCCCGGAGGAGATATGCCGGCGCGACCACTCGAGCGTGCCACTACTCGCCAACAGGACGAGCGTATTGACGTACAGGAGAGCGGGCAGCTGGAAGTGCCGCCAATCCGGCGCCGCGCCCTGCCTCACGACCATGGCGCTCGTCAGCGCGGCGAACGACATGGCGATCGTCCCGATGCCGATCCAGACGCCGGTGCGGGACGGCTGCGGCGGGGGCGGCTCGGTCGTCGTCCGCGCCGGCGCTGGCGCGGCCGTCGGCGGCCCGGCTCGAGACGGCGAGGGGGCGATCCCGGCCATCCGCCGGCTCAAGCCGCGCCCACGGGCGCGGGGGACGCCTGCATGACGTAGTCCCCCGCGGCACCTTTCGTTCCGTACTCGTTCGGGCCGTGGTACACGGTCGGAGGCCGACCGCCGAAGTTGTCGAACGGTGGGGGCGACGTCGTGGACCATTCGAGCGTCGTGGCCTCCCAGGGGTTGTCGGAGGCCTTGGGTCCACGCAGCCGGGTGCGAACCAGGTTGTAGAGGAAAATCAGCTGCGCCGCTCCGGTGAACAGCGCCGCGATGGTTATGAACCGGTGCAAGGGAATCAGCGGTTTCAGGTAGTCGTCCGTGAACGCCGAGTAGCGGCGCACGTTGCCGGCCAGCCCGAGGTAATGCATCGGCATGAAGACGCAATACACGCCGATGAACGTGAGCCAGAAGTGCCATTTCCCCAGCGTTTCGTTCATCAGGCGGCCGAACATCTTCGGCGCCCAGAAATACGTAGCGGCGAAGATGCCGAACATGGCGGCGACCCCCATCACGAAATGGAAGTGGCCGACCACGAAGTACGTCCCGTGGAGGTACGTGTCGATCGAGGGTTGGGCCAGGAAGAAGCCGCTGATGCCGCCGCTCACGAACACCGAGACGAACCCGAGGCAGAACAGCGCCGGCGTCGCGAACCGCAGCCGGGCGCCGTAGATCGTGCCGATCCACAGCAGCGTGACGATGGTGGCGGGAATCGTGATGACCAGCGTGGGCACCGAAAACAGCGTCGCCGAGAAGGGGTTCATCCCGCTCAAGAACATGTGATGGCCCCACACCGTGTAACTCAAGAACGCGATCGCCACGAGGCAGGCGATCATCACGCGCGGCCCGAGCAGCGGCTTGCGGGCGAACACCGGGAGGATGTGGGAGATGATTCCGAACCCGGGCAGGATCGCGATGTACACCTCGGGATGGCCGAAGAACCAGAACAGGTGCTGCCACAGGAGCGGTGAGCCGCCCGCGTGCGGCTGCAGGCGGTCGCTGATGACGAGGCCCGCCGGAATGAAAAAGCTCGTCCCCGCCACGCGATCGAGGATCAACAGGATGCACGCCGGCATCAACACCGCGAAGGCGATGAGCCCGATGACCGACGTGATGAACCACGCCCAGGTGGAGAAGGGCATGCGGGCGAGCGACATCCCTTTGGTCCGCAGGTCGAGCGTCGTCGTGATGAAGTTCAGGGCGCCGAGCAGCTGTGCCACGCAAAACAGGGTGATGGACACCGCCCATAAGGTCTGACCGACGCCCTGGCCGGGACCGGCGTCCTTGCCGACCGCGCTCAACGGCGCATAGGCCGTCCACCCCGACAACGGCGGTCCGTCGCCCACGAAGAACGCGCTGATGAGCACCAGAAACGCCACCAGCGTCACCCAGAAGGACATCATGTTGATGCGCGGGAACGCCATGTCCTCCGCACCGACCTGAATGGGCAGGAAGTAGTTGCCAAAGCCGGCGAACGGCGCGGTCGTCAGGACGAAGAACACCATGATCGTGCCGTGCATCGTCATCAGCGAGAGGTAATACTCGGGCGTGATCACGCCGCCGGCGGCCCCCGTCGGCGCCAACTTCCCGAGGCCCGGAATGGGCGTCTCGGGCCACGCCAGGTGCAGGCGCATCAGCCACGACAGCAGCATGCCGGTACAGACCGCGACCAGCGCCAGGTCCAGGTACTGTTTCCCGATCACCTTGTGATCGAGGCTGAACACGTGCGTGCGGAGCAACCCCCGCGGCGGCGCGTGGTGGTGGGCCGTTGCCGGGTGGGTCATTGTTGCGCCGCCTTGTCTTTCAGCCATTGGGCGAACTGGGCCTCCGACACCACTTCGATGTAGGCGCGCATGTTGTAGTGCCCCAATCCGCACAGCTGCGTACACACGATTTCGTGTTTGCCTGTTTGCGTGGCCGTGAAGTGCAGCGGAATGGCGAGACCGGGCACGAAGTCCTGCTGGATTCGCAGCTCGGGCACGTAGAACGCGTGGTTGACGTCCTTGGCACGCAACGTGAGCGCGATGGGCCGGTTCACCGGGATCGTCAGCGTGGGGACGACGATGTCGTCGCGCGCCGTGGTGTCGCGCGCCGGATCGAGGCCGAAGTAGTTCTCATTGGCTTCGTTGATCAGCTCCGGGTGGGTGGCGCCGAACCGGCCATCGGGCCCGGGATAGCGGAAATAGAACGCGAACTGCTCGGCCTGCACGTCGATCTGCAGCGAGTTGGGATCCGGTGGCGCTTGAAAGATCCCGGCCCAGACCTTCGCACCCACGAGCGTGAGCGCCAGGATCTCGGCCCCGACCAGCACTGCGGCGAACACGACCATGGGAGTCGCGCCGCCCGGAAAGGCTTTGACCGGGCGTCCGTCGTGGCGATCGCCGTAGCGCCACGCGAACACCGCCAGCGCCAGCTGCGAGAGCACGAACAAGACACCGGACGAGAGCATCGTCTCCGAGAGCTGCCGATCGATGGCTGGCCCGTGGGCGGAGATGTCGACCGGCAGCCACCACGTGTGCATCAGGAAAAGGGCGGTCGACACGACCGTGATGACCGTGACCACGACGGCGAACAGTTTGCCCATACCGCCGCTCAGTACGGCGTGGCTTTGAAGACGAAGTTGACCGTCGCGGCCTCATTCCCGCTGATCGTCACATCCTGACTCTGCGTGCCGAACTGCTCGTGCCAGGCCGTCACGGTGTACTTGCCCGGCGGCAGGCCCTGCAGGCTGAACGCCCCGTCTTCGCCCGTCACCGCGTAGTGTGAGCCAGCGAGTACCAGATGCCAGCCGTGCATCCACGGATGCACGTTGCACTTCACCGGAATGAACTCGGGCTTCTCCCACTTCGTGTGAATCGGCGGCGCGCCGATCGGCTGCGACTTGTTCCACTCCGGGTTCACCCGTGCCAGGGGGTGGATGTTGTGGGACGTGGAGTCGTCGTTGTAGATGTCCAGCGGCTGGTCCGGCTGCAGCACCAGCACGTGGGGGATGTATTGGCAACCCTTTTGATCGAGCCGGACCGGCTGGGTCGCCGGCGCCGAGCCTTGATCGCCGGCCGAGACGTACACCAACACCCAGCGCAGCGCGTTACCGGGCCCCGTCACCGCGTTTTCGGTCAGCACCGGGGCCGCGGCGTGGAGCCGGGCACAGAACGGCTCTTTGGCCATGTCGATGGGCTTCATCTTCGGCGGCGTGCCGGTGTACGTCACTTTGCCGCCGATGGTGCCGGCCGGGGGGGGGCGCGTCCCGCGCCCCGCCATCATCGCGGTTCCCGCCAGCGCCACGGCACCGAGCGGCATCAGGTCGCGGATTCGCATAGCTCGAAACGGCCTCCTTTACATCACTGCCCGCTCCCGGGCGGTCCGATGGGCTTGAGCTCGTTGGCGTGCGAGGCGAGCCACGCGCTCCAGATCGCGAGCTCCGGCGTCTTGAGCGGCTGCATCGTTCGCAGGAAGTGGACCAAATCCCAGCCATCCGCAGGCTTGATATCGTCGGCAAACGACGGCATCGGGGTGCCGTCGAGGCCCGTCATGAAGATCTTGTACAGATCTCGGTTGGTCGCGCCGCACATGAAGCGCGAGCCGGTGGAGAAATCGTACGGCCGGATCGGGAGATCCTTGTTGTCGGTGAGCGTCGCGGCGGAGGGGCCATCCGCATGCCCCCGGGGACCGTGACACTTCCAGCACTCCATTTTCTGGTACAGCTGCCGCCCGCGCAGAACGCTCTCGATCGTGAGAGCCGGTTCCGGCGGAACCGTGATCGGCGCGCCCGGCTTGAGGGTCTTCCACTTGGGAGAAAAGGTCTTGATGTACGCGACGAGGTCCGCCCGGTTCTGGCCCGTCAGCGGCAGCCACTGCGGCATGTTGGTGGTGACGAACCCGCGCGTCATCGCGTTGAACAAGTCCTCGTCCGTCGGCAGGGTGCCGGTCGGGGTCGAGCGGCACTTGAAGACGGCGAGCGTGAAGTCCCTCGGCTTGGGATCGATCCACTGGGCGTTTTCTCCAGCGCCATCGCCATCGGGGCCATGACACCCGATGCAGTAGCGGCGGTACAGTTTCTTGCCGGCGGCCGCGTGGCCGGTGAGACTCCCGATGTGGCTCTCCTGGGTCGAGCCGCCCGTCGCCCCTACGGTGGACAGGAGGACGCCCAAGCCCGAGACGAATGCTACCAAGCGCGCGTGCAGTCTCATGTTCGGGTCTCCGCTCAGTCAGAAGTCGAAATCCAGTCCGCTGAACAGGCTGGTCGTCCACACGTTGTCAGTCGGGGAGAACGCCGATCCTCTTGTCCTGACGGCCGACACCTCCGTATGCCAGCTCAATCCTGCGCGGCTGAACATGATCGGGTACCAACGAACACCACCCGAATACGCGTCGATGTTGCCGAAGTCGTTCGGCGTCGCCGGGTCCGCCTGCTGCGACATCCGCACGGTCTCCCAGCGCCCGGTGAGCACAAATTGGGGATTGACGTAGTAGTGGGCCTCGACAAAGCCCGAGTTCCACTGGGCGTCCCTGACGCCGGGAGGCAGGGCCACGTTCGCCGCGGTGGCGGTGGCGAGATAGGCGTTGTCGGACGCGTGCATCACGAAGGGTAAGAGCTCGAAGTCGCCGAAGAAGAAATCTCCGGAGAGCCCGATCCGGTAGAACGCCTTGTTGCCGGTGCCTGTGCCGGGAATCGGGACGCCGACCGAGGTCTGGAAGTAGGTCGGCCGCCGACCGAGGTACGCGTAGGCACCCAAGCGCTCGACCCCCAACGCTCCGGCATCGACGGCGTGGCTCAACGTGAGATACGCGTCGTAGCTCTGGTTGGTCGGGAGATTCACTTCGCCGTCGGTGCTGCTGAGAACCGCAATGCCGTAGCGCGTATAACTGTTGTCCGAGTGTCCCGAGAGCTCCGCCCCGATCTGATTGTCGCCCAGCCCGAAGTCGTTGACATCCCCCGCCGGCAGGAAGTGATAGGACTGATAGGCGCCGCCGTTCCCCGACAGAAAGAGGAAGCGCTTTTCCGAGACGAGGTTGTCCAGCTCGAACTTGCCGACTTTGAAATTGACCCAGCGATTGTTGAACAGATTGTCGAACCGCACGAACGCGGCCTCGAAGTGGAACGCGCCCGTGTTATCGGACGAAGGCAACAGCACGAAGGAGATGTTCTTGTACAGCGTTCCCGCCGTCCACAAGTCCATGCCCGAGAGATCGAAGCCGGACTGCGTGAGGGTTCGCGACACGAGCCCGCTGGTCGAATCTCCCGGGACGGCATCCACCGGTTGCTTGGTCGCGCTTTCCCGGTGCAGGTTCGGCGTCATGCGAAACGTGACCGGGATGTACGAAGGATTCTGCCAGATGGGCGAGTCGCGATCGTTCATCAGCTGGTAGCCGTTGTCGCGGAACCGCTGACCGAACGCGTTCAGCTCGGGCCACGCCGTGTGGCACGCCGAACACGGCAGGCCGTACTTGCGCGCGAACGCGGGGATGGACGCGGTCTTGTGGACGGCGAGCGAGTACGCCGTGTAGGCCTTCGATCTCCCCCCGCTCAGTACCATCGCCGCGGTCAGACAGACCGCCGTGACAATCGCACTCACCCACCACGACACCTGCGCACCGCGCCCGCTCTTCTTGAGCCACCTCATCGCGCCCCCTGGTCTAGTGCGGGACCATGCAACGGCAGGCTACATATCGAAGCTCGGACCTCTCGCGTGACCGGACTGGTCGTGATGCACTGCAGCGACAATCGTCGGGTGTGAGTGTATGCCCGGTGCATACCTTGTCAAGATCTTGTCTGGGTAGTGTCCGAGTGGCGTCAACGTACCATGCTGCACCACGTGGGCAGCCTAGAAACCGACAGCCAGCCCCACCCGCGCCTCAGTCTCCTGAATCGGCGCGTCGATCTCCCCCGTGCCGCCTGGATTGGTCTTGCGATTCATGCGGCTGAACGCGTAGGTCGCGGTGCCGTGCAACCGGCCTGCCAGCCGGACGTCGAGGCCCAGACCCAGGTCGAGCGAAACGGCCGCGCGGCCTCCGCCCGAGAACTTCGGCGCCGCGAGGTAGTCGGCCCGGAACACCACCGTCGCGCCGGGCCCGATCGCGTAGAACGACCGCGCCCCCACGCGCACCGCACCCACGGATTGGGCGTCGAACTCGGGGTCGGCGCCACGGTGGAGCACGCCGACTTCGACGCTCGCGTAGGCGGCGACGTCATACGCGACCCAGACGTCCACCTGGGTAGCGGTGAAGCCCGCGGTCGCGGCGCTGCCGTCCGCGGGATCGAAGGTCACGCGTACCACGGCGGCCTCTGCGGAAAGCCGGTCCCGCCGCGCCCACAGCGCGCCTCCGAAGCCGCTGCCCCGATACTTGAGCCCCGAGGCGACTTCGCGATAGTCGGCCAGCACGAACTGGGGACCGACCGTGACCAACTGGCCCGCCGCCGGGCGGAGCGCGAGCGCGAGCAGCAGCGCAGCGAGTGCCGGACGCGTCACTTGGGCTTCATTTGGGCACTGGCGTCACCGTGACCTGGACCTGCTGGCGCCGGGCCACGTTCTCCTTCGCAATGTCCTGGTTGCGCCGCGCGATCTGATCGCGCAACAGCCGGTTGTAGAGAATGTTCGCCTCGGCCGGGCGCGGCGCCGGCTTGCGGAGCATCATCACGAACCCCGTCACCAGCGCGGCTCCTCCCACGAGCCCGAGCTCGCGCTTCGAGCTCGAGCCCAGGCTCGAGCCCTCGAGGCCCAGCGTGCCGACGAGCGCGCCGCCCGTATAAAGGAAGGCGAGCCCCACCGGACGCCAGCTCTGTGGCGGAATCTCGGTCTCGGGGAGGAATTGATAACCCGGCAGGCTCGTGATCGACGGCACTGTGTCCACGCGGCCGTGACTGACGCGGATCGGCTGCGAGGCGGAAGACGTGTTTTGACCGAGGCGCGCGTCGACCACGACCGTGTACGCGCCCGCCGGTACCGGGTCTCCTCCCGGGAGCCGGGCGGGCCAGCGCAGGTTCACCTGCCCGTTCCATGCGCCCGAGTCGATCACGACGGTGGCACCGCTGCCGATGGCGCGGGCCACCACGCGGGCCGGCTGTGTAACCGTGAATCGGATGGGCACCGCCCCCTGCCCACCGACGAAGCTGACACTGTCGACCCGCAGCTGCCGCACCAGCAGCACCTGCCGCAGCGCCACGTCGAAGGCACTATACGCCTTGGGCGACACGCGGTTGGGATCGAGCTGTCGCTCGGGGTCGATGAGCACGACCTGCTTGAAGGCGTCCACGGCCTTGAGAATCGAGTCCATGGCGCCGTAGGTGAACCCGAGCAGCTCGTACGCGCGGGCGCGCTCGGCGCCCGTGAGCCGCTCGCGCAGCGCGGCCCGCGCCAGCGTCAGCACCTGGCGATACTCGAGGTTGTCGTACGCCTGCTGCGCGCGCCGCAGAGTGGCGTTCTGCGGGGCCTGGCCGGCTCCCACCGACGGAGCGGCAAGACCTGCCAGGCACACGACCGCGCGCAGGTAGCGGAGGGGGCCCATGGGATTCACTCCGGCAACAGCGTGTAGCGCTTGCGGACCGTGTTGCTCGCATCTACCTGCACGGTCTCACTCACCGTCTTGAACCCGGGATGCTCGATGCGGACCGTGTGGCGCCCGGGCTTGACCACATATTCGACCAGCGGCGTCTGGCCCGCATCCACGCCATCGATGTACACCTCGCCGAACGGGTCAGCGGCAATCGTGAGGAGGCTCTGCGGCTGCGACGCGGGCGTGGCTGGCCGCGGCTTGGGAGGCTTGGGGCGTTCCGTCTTCGGGGAGAGGGACGGGCTCGGTTGCACCGGCACACGCACGGTGTCCTGAATCCTCACCGTGTCGACGGAGGGTACCGCTCCCCGCTCCCCGCTCCCTTGGCGCCGCAAGACCAGATAGCCTCCGACCCCGGCGGCCGCGACGACCGCCAGCCCGATCACCGCCCCGGCGCGCGACCGCTTCGGGCGCGCGCCGGAGAGCCGCTTGGTCGGTGCCCCGGTGATCTGGGTGGGCGCGTCGGCCGTGGCCGCGGGACGGGGGCGCGCGGGAGCGCGCCCCTTCCCTTTCACGGGCGACGCGACGGGCTGCTCCGGCCAGACGGCGGTGGCGAAGTCCTCCATGGTGGGAAACCGCAGGTCTGGATCCTTGGAGAGGGCGCGCGAGATCGCGGCCGTGAGGCCGCCCGGGATGCCGGGACGCTTGGCGCTGGCGAGCGGCGGCTCCTCGTAAATGTGCTTGTAGATAATGGTATGAACGGAGTCGCCCCCGAACGGCAGCTCGGCCGTGATCATGCGGTAGCCGACCACGCCGAGCGAATACTGGTCGGCGCGCCCGTCCACGGGCGCTCCCTTTCCCTGCTCCGGCGCCATGTAGTGCGGCGTGCCGATGATCATGCCGGTGGCCGTGAACCCGGTGGCCGCCTGGAGCGCCTTCGAGATGCCGAAGTCGGTGAGCATGACGCGGCCGTCGTGGTCGAACATGATGTTGGCGGGCTTCACGTCGCGGTGCACGACGCCGCGCTGATGGGCGTGCCCCAGAGCGCAGGCGGCCTCCCACAGGATCCGCTGGATGTCGGGAACGGGGAGGGGCTCCTTCTTGTCGAGCAGGTCCTCGAGCGCGGTGCCCTGGATATACTTCATCACGAAGTAGTTGAGTCCGCCCTCGCTCTCGACCCGGTAGATGGGGATGATGTTGGGGTGGTCGAGCCTGGCGGCGGTCTTCGCCTCTTGCTGAAAGCGTCGCACCACCTGCTCGTCCTGGGCGACATCGGGCGGCAACACTTTGATCGCCACCTCGCGCTCGAGCGTGAGATCGTGCGCCAGGAACACCGCGCCCATCCCGCCCTTGCCCAACAACCGCTCGATCCGGTACTTGCCCTCGACGAGGCGTCCCAACCGCTCGGCCATGACGTCGGTGCTGCTGGTGCTCGCGCCTCCCCCCGTGCCCGCGCCGGAGATATCGGCGCCGCACGACGAGCAGAACCGGCTGCTCTCCGGGATGGGCGTGTGGCAGCGGAAGCACTCGAGCACGCCGTTGGTCATCGGCGCCGGAGCGTTGGGAGTGGGAGTGTGCGCGCAGAGACGCGCGCGACAGTCGAGCGGCGCCGCAGCGATGAGGGCGCCGGGGGCGCCGGGAACCCGCTGTTGCACGGACCGCCACCCAGCAGGGTGTTGGTGGTCCCGACGCACACTTCATACGTGGTGGCCACGCCCGCGAAGTCCACGATCACAAGGTAGTAATCGCCGGTGGCGAGGTTGGCCGTGCGGTTCACGTCGGAGCCGGCGGTCGTGTCGGCCAGCAGGACCTGGAGCGCGGTGTCCGACGGCTGCGGCACTTTGACGACGTAGAGATCGAGGTCCTTGAGGGAGTCCGGGTGGGTCCCGGGGAACGCGTGCATCCGGAACTGCGCCGTGGTGCCGAGTCCTCCGTTGGTGTAGTGAAACCGGATCCAGTCGACGTCGTGCGGGTTTTCGATCGTGAGCGTGTCGCGGAACGGCGCCGGGACAGTGTCGCGCAGGTCCGCCGCGTTGCACGAGTTGTCGTCTTCGTGCGCATCGGCGGGGAGCTCGCTCTGGTACGCGGCGATCACGCCCAGGCCGTAGCGCCCCGCGGCCGAATAGATCGCGATCGCGTCGAGCGCGCCGGCCGGGGCGTTCTTGAGCGCCACGATGGTCGAATCCGCCACCGCTTCCGGGGGAGCGAACCCCAGGCCGTGACAGGCGTGCGACGACGGCCCGAAGGTCCACGCATCTCGGCCGAGGAAGTAATTCTGCGTCGTGCCGTTCCAGCCGAGCGAGTCCGTGAGGAACGTGACGAAGGTGCCGGCGATCTGGGGAGCGGTCAGAATGATCGTCAGGTCCCGTGGCTGCGCCTGGGTGAAGTGGTACCAGTCCACTCCCGTCTTCTCGCCCCGCTTGAGGCGCTCGAACGCGAGCGCCGGATTGAAGAACAGCAGCGTCGGCACGGCGGCGAACGGCGGCGCCGCATCCAGGTCGATCGGATGCGGGACGGTGTCGTCCGGCTCGTAGAGATCCCGCTCGACCACCTTGGTAGTGTCGCCGCGGACGAAGCCGAACACGCCGTTCCCGTTGTAGATCCCGATGATGGCCAGCGAATCGGTGCGGGCCGGGAACGGTACCCAATAGCGGCGCCGCTGGGTGCCCTGTGCGTAGGTCGTGTCCTCGACCGTATTGGGGATGAGCGATGCGCTGTCCAGGCTCGCGAGGAAAATGGAGTCCACCCCGATCCCGTACACCGAGAGGAACTCGCCGTAGCGGACCGTCCTGGGGCGAATGCTGTCGACTTCGATCGGGGCCGAGACACGGACCGTGTCGGCCGCCGCGCGCTGGCCGGCGTCGAAGTTGAGGGCGGCCGCGGTGATGATCGCGCTGCCCGACCTGATGCCGACGATGCGTCCCTCGGTGCTCACGGTCGCGATGGCCGAATCGCTGGTCGACCAGGTGAACGCCACGTTCGGGATGACGACCGAGTCACCCGCGCCGCGGATCTGCCAGGCGCGCGCCGTGGCGACGGTGTCGTGGCCGCTGAACAGGATGTGCACCGGTGTGAGGCTCACGTGCACCGCCGCGTCGTGCTCGGTGGGGTAGACGCAGGTGGCGATCGTCACACCGGCCAGCAGCAGCGCTCCCGCGGCGCGGCCGCGCTCGAGTCGCATGCGCCAATCTAATAAGCGCCGGCTAGAGCCGCCCCCGACGCTTCAATTCGAGATACTGCGCCACCACGGCCTCGGCGGCCCGTTGGGGCGCGACGTCCAGCACCAGCACCCCGGCGCGCCGCATGTGCGCCAGCGCTTCCTCCCGCGCCCGCAGCAACTCCTCGGCCGCCGCCTTGCGGAACGCGTCGTGCGCCACGGCCGGGCGGAGCGTCGCGACTTGCTCGAGCTCCGGGTTTTTCAGGGTGACGGCGAGCGGCAGGTGGCGGGGCCGCAGGCTGGCGACGTTCGCCACCAGGGCGTCCGACGCGAAGCGGTCGATCACGTCGCTGAACAGCACGGTGAGCGCGCGCTTGCGGTTGCGCGCGGCGAGGTAGCGGAACGCCCCCGGGTAGTCGGGCTCGACGAGGGTCGGCTGAATCGTCGCGAGCACGTCGAGCACGCGCTTGAGCGCCGCACGGCCGCGCTGCGGCGCGACGAAATGCTGCACGCCGTCGGCGAACGCCATCACCCCGACGTTGTCGTCGTGCTGCGTCGCCGCGTACGCGAGCTCGAGCGCCGCGCGGACCACGTAGTCGAGCCGCGACAGGCCCGCGATCTCCGCGGTGAGCAGCCGGCCCGTGTCGAGGATGAGCAGCACCTGCTGGCGTCGTTCGGCCTCGTACTGCCGCGTGATCACCTTGCCGCGGCGGGCCGTGGCCTTCCAGTCGATGTGCCGCAGGTCGTCGCCCGGGACCCAGTCGCGCAGCGACTCGAACAAACGGCCCTCGCCCAGCTGGCGCAGCGGCGTGATGCCCTGCTCGCGACGGCGCTGGGCCCGCGCCACCGACGCCTGGAGCCGGGCGGTGACGAGCGGGGGATACACGGCCGCGTCCCACGGCAGGTCGATCCGCTCGCGGCGCGCTCCCAGCCCGAGCGGTCCGATCGAGTCCAGCGCGAACCCGCCACCGCGCTCCCGACCCCGGCGCGCCGGCCTAACGGAGACGCGGTCGCGCGCCGTCCCGAGCGGCGGCACGGCGACGCGGCGCGGCGGCTGCGGCCCCCCCAGCACGTCGGGGCGCAGCTCGCGCACCCGCAAGCGAGCGGTGCGCCGGGTGCCGTTGACCCAGCGGTAGGACACGGCGGCGTCGCGGCCCACCGAAAACGCGGGGGGCGCGTCGCGCGACACGCCCAGCCCGGCGCTGCCGGGACGGGCGGCGAGCACCGCGTCCAGCCACACCGCCGCGACGAGCGCCACGTCGGCGATGAGCATGGCGTCGAGGCTCGCGAGCCCGGCGAGCGCGCAGCCGGCGGCGCACCAGAGGCCGCGGGGGGTCCAGAGCACGCCCGCGCGCGTGCCGACGAAGTACCAGATGCCCCAGAACGCCGCGATGGTCGCGAGGTAGGCAAGCAACTCCAGCGACGTCACGCGGTCGGCACCTCGGTCTTGTCGAGGATCGCCTTCAGCGCCGCGTCCGGCGTGACGCCCTCGAGCTCGAGCTCAGGCGCGACGCTCACGCGGTGGCGCAGCACCGCAGCGGCCAGGTGCTTCACGTCGTCGGGAATCACGTAGTCGCGGCCGTCCAGAAACGCCGCCGCACGCGCCGCCTTCAGGAGCGCCACGCCCGCCCGTGGGCTCGCGCCCAGCGTGAACGAGGCGGCCTGGCGCGTGGCCCGGACGACGCCCGCGATGTAGGCGGTGATCTGCGACGCGACCCGCACGGCCTCGACCGCGGCGCGCAGCCGCTCGAGGCCGGCCGCGTCGGTTACCTGGCTCACGCCGTAGGTCGCCGGCCGGTCCGCCTCGAAGCCCTGCACGGTGCGCTCGAGGACGCCCTGCTCGGCGTCCGAGTCGGGGTAGCCCACCAGCACTTTGGCCATGAAACGGTCGAGCTCGGCCTCGGGGAGCGGATAGGTGCCTTCGAACTCGACGGGGTTCTGCGTCGCGAACACGGTGAACGTGGCGGACAGCGGGTGCCCCACACCGTCCACGGTGACGGTGCGCTCCTGCATCGCTTCGAGCAGTGCGGCCTGCGTTTTCGCCGGCGCCCGGTTGATCTCGTCGGCGAGCACGAGGTCAGCGAAAATGGGGCCGGGTCGAAACGTGAACTCCCGCGCGCCGCTCAGCAGCGTGACCCCCGTGATGTCTGCGGGCATCAAGTCGGGCGTGAACTGGATGCGCTGAAATCTCACGTCGAGCGCCAGCGCCAGGGTGCGCACCAGCAGGGTCTTGGCGGTGCCCGGCACGCCCTCGAGCAGCACGTGGCCGCGGGCGAGCAGGCACACCAGGGCTTCGCGCGTCGCCGCGGTCTGCCCGAGAATCACGCGATCGAGCGCTTCTAGGATGCGACGCGCGTCGTCTGCGGGCGAAGCTCCTCCCACACGTCCTCCACCGCTTGGGCGGCCGCGAGCGCACGCTCGGGACCGCCGGGTTGGTTGATCGTGCGCTGCAGCTCCCGCACCGCGTTACGCCCGGTGGCCGTGGGCAGCCCCAGCTCGAGCGCCGCGAGCCAGGAGCGCTGCCCTTCGACCGACAGCGCGCCGGCCCGACCGAGTCGCCGCCGCAGCCCCGACACCGTGAGTGCCACCGCCGTGTCCACACCGCCGGCTCCTTCG
>Ga0209577_10001751_pt1 | contig 21394 bp, 16 predicted proteins | sample GraSoiAngelo_109_FD_185874 | JGI IMG/M metagenome (GOLD analysis project Ga0209577, IMG submission 185874) | Grasslands soil microbial communities from the Angelo Coastal Reserve, California, USA - 14_0903_12_20cm (SPAdes) (version 2) | ecosystem: Environmental > Terrestrial > Soil > Grasslands...
CATTCGTCTTTACCGATCTACCGAAAGGCGCCGGAAATCCAAACTGGTCCCCGGACGGCAAAACAATCGCCTTCACCAGTGAGACGAACGCAGAAGATCTGGCCAAACAGGAAAAGCAAAAACGGAAAGAAGAAGAATCCAAAAAAGAGGGGCAAACCTCCTCCTCATCCCCACGTCCGACGGCCTCCTCGACAGGTGAGCAAAAGGGCGGGGCGGATTCTGAACACGAGAGCGATGTTCGCGTGATCACACACGCCGTTTATCGGCAGGACAATGAGGGCTACATCGATCCCAAGCATCCCACACATATCTGGCTCGTAAGCGCGCCGCGCAGCGCCGATACAAAAGTAAAACCACGTCAGCTCACCACCGGTCGATTCGATGAAGAAAGCGCGATCTGGTCTAACGACGGTTCGCAGATTTATTTCACATCGGACCGGAATGACGAACCATATTACGAGCTGCCGAAAACTGATCTTTATTCGGTGGCGGCAAAAGGCGGCGAACCCGTAAAAATGACTACGATTGATTTACAGATTGGCGGTTTTGGACCCGCTCAGCCCCGACGGGAAACAGGTCGCGTTTATCGCGTCAACCACACGCCCGATCAACTCATACACGCAATCGGATTTATGGGTCCTCGATCTTTTGCCAAACGCAAAGCCGCGCAATTTGACTGTGAACTTTGATTCCGACGTGCCCGGATTCGTGATCGGAGACAGTTCGCCGCCGCGGGCAGGTGGACAAAACAAGCCCATCTGGACCTCCGACGGAAAAGGCCTGATCCAGGTTTATGCAAGGGAAGGGAAAGCGAATCTCGCGTTGTTCGATGTGCCGGTAGCCCAGGACGCCGATCCGGGCAAAACTGAAGTGCACGATTTAACTTCTGGAGACCAGGCCGTGATGAGTTTTCGCGCGTCGCCTGACGTTTCCAAGTTGATCTATGTCGTTTCGACACCGACGAGCATCAACGATCTTTTTGTCCTGGATCGCGACACTCCTCGCGCGACGCCCACACAATTGACGCACATCAATGACGAGCTTTTCTCGAAACTAAACCTGACAGAGCCGGAAGAGATCTGGTACGACAGTTTTGACGGCAAGCACATTGAAGCCTGGGTACAGAAGCCGCCGAACTTCGATCCACACAAGAAATATCCGTTGATTCTGAACATTCATGGCGGACCGCACGTCGCCTACGGTCATATTTTCATGCACGAATTTCAGTGGATGGCGGCCAAAGGTTACGTGGTGCTTTATCCGAACCCGCGCGGGAGCACGAGCTACGGCCAGGAGTTTGGAAACATCATCCAGTATCATTATCCTGGGGACGATTTTAAAGATCTGATGGCCGGCGTAGATGAAGTGATCAAGCGCGGTTACATCGACGACAAGAAGCTCGGCGTGACCGGCGGGAGCGGCGGCGGGTTGCTGACGAACTGGGTGGTCGGCCAAACAAACCGCTTCGCGGCGGCCGTGGCGCAACGCGACATCGCCAGTTGGGAAGATTGGTGGTATTCGGATGACTTTCTTCTCTTCCAGCCTACCTGGTTCAAGGGGCCACCGTTCGAAGATCCACAGGAGTATCGTGCACGTTCCCCGATCAATTATGTCAAGAATGTGACAACTCCGATGATGTTTGTCGTTGGCGAATCAGATTACCGTACGCCGGCTGGCGCTGGTGGAGAAGAAATGTTTCGCGCGCTGAAATTTCGCAAGATTCCGACTGTCATGGTTCGATTTCCCAACGAATCGCACGAGCTGTCGCGCTCCGGTCAGCCACGGCACCGTGTCGAGCGTCTCCAGCATATCGTTGGTTGGTTCGATCACTGGCTAATGGGCGCGCCCAAGCCAGAATACGAGGTCGCACCACAAGAAGAATCCTCGGCAAAGAAAGGCGGCATGCCTGCCAAATGACAAATTATTGGCAGTGAACTACTTTGGGCGAATGGGTTAACTCCTGCTTTGTCCCGGCAACGCGAAGATGGATCACATGCGAGCGGTGATCTTTCAGTTGCGGCGGCGTTGGAATGCGAAAGCCATGCCGGCCGTCTCCACGACCGACATCCACAAGATCCTGCCGAAATTGATTGGCGGAAACCTTCATCAGGTACCTGTCGCCATCCCAAAGTTCGACATCTATTGAGACATCCGGCTGATTTTTGTCCCAAATCCAACCACGAATCTCTTGGCAGTAGGCCTGTTCGACGTCGCCGACATGGTGCGGGAGCGGAGCGGCGCCAATGCGCCCCGAAAATATCAGCAAGCCGAAGCAAACAAACTGGAAAGTGACGAAGATAGCCACCGCCCGCGAAACCACACCTTCACGCCAATAGCGATGCATCTTACTCCAACGAGAAAAAATGTGGAACGCGGAGAGCAACACTGCCTGGTAAAACCCGTAAACAATGTAGTGAAGCTCAGGTCCGTGCCAGAGGCCCATTAGTCCGAAAGCGAGAAAATAGCCTGCGATTGGGGCGACCTCCTTATGAGCAAACCATTTGCCGCGCATCGCCGCGTAGAGAAAGCGCATGTAAACATGGTCGCGAAACCAAAATGAGAGAGTGATGTGCCAGCGATTCCAGAAATCGCGGATGTTCCGCGCGAGAAACGGTCGATTAAAGTTTTCCGGAGTATGGACGCCGAAAAGATAACTCACAGCAATGGCAAACGCGCTGTAGCCAGCAAAATCAAAGAACAAATAGAAGCTGTAGGCGTACATGTAGCTCACCAACGCAGCAAAACTCCCGCTGCTGGCGGCCGGCTCCAGCCAGTATTGTTTAATCAGTGCGGCGATGATGAATTTGTAAAAGAATCCCCGAAAAATGCGGTGCACCGCGCCATCGAGATCGACAAGAAATTCATTGCGCGTTCGCGCCTTTCTCCATTCACCTGCGAAGCGTTGGAAGCGGTCAATTGGCCCCGCTGAAATGGTTGGGAAGAAAAAAAGGAACATCGAGAAATCGAGTGTTCCAGGCAGGGCGATGACTTTATCGCGCAAGCAAAATACGACGTCTAACGCGCGAAACGTGATGTACGAAATTCCGAGAAAACCAAATTCGTTTCTCGGTGACATGACCGGAAAGAATTTGGACGCGGCAAGCGGAAAGAGCGCCACCGCGACTGCAACATAGAACGGCCAGCCGGCGCGTGCCCCGCTTCTTGCGAATACGAACACTGTTGTCCACTGCCAGATGGCGAACCCAATGACGATCCAGATCTCGCGCACTGGAAGATGCGGACGGATGTTTAAGAACCCGTGATACTGCACGAGCAGCATCCCCGCAGTCGCGAGGGTCGCCCAGCGCCAGCCGGCTTTGCCAAACAGACCGAGAATGAGTGTTGGAACTACCGCATAAAGCAGCAGGCCAAAATAGGTGAAATCGGCGAAAGGAATCACAGCGACTGGGCCAGCCGGGCTCGATCGACTTTGCCGTTCGCTGTCAGCGGAAAAGCGTCGCGAAAAACGAATTTGCGCGGCAACATGTACACTGGCAGCCGCTCGGCCAGCTGCTGTCGCAGCAACTGTGTTAGTTCGAAATGCGACGCCTCGGTTTGGCTGCTGAGCACCACGAAAGCGGCGAGCGATTGGGCTGCGCCGTTCTTAATCACAGGTGTTACCACGGCGTCCCTTACAGACGGTAACGCGAGAAGATTTGCTTCGACGTCGCCAGGTTCGATGCGGTAGCCGCTGACCTTGAGCTGCAAATCCATCCGGCCTTCAAAAAAAAGTAAGTCATCACGAAACCGACCCTGGTCGCCGGTTCGATAAGCGCGACGGCCGCGATGCTCAAAAAAGACGGTTGCCGTAAGATCAGGCCGCCCAAGGTAACCTGGGCTCACATTTGGTCCGGCAATGACAATTTCGCCTCGCTCGTTTGCTGGCAGGGTTTCGCCAGCTCCATTCGCGACGAAAACGTCGGTCCCAGGTATCGCGCGTCCCACTGGCAGCGCCGAATACTTCTCCAAAATTGAATGATCTATCCGAACGGAAGTGGCGGCCACCGTCGCCTCGGTCGGGCCATACATGTTCCACACTTCGGTCTGCGGAAAGCGCTCAAGAAGGCGGGCTGCCGTTTGCGCGGCGAGGGTTTCACCGCAAAAAAGAAAGCGCCGAATGTGTGGAAGCATTGTTTCTGTAAATTTCTCTTCGACCAGGCACATCTGCGCAAACGATGGTGTCGAAACCCAGGTGGTTGCGCCGGATTTTCCAAGTGCGCGATAAAGCATTTTGGGATTTGCCACCAGATCGCGGCCGATGCTGAAAAGAGTGCCGCCGGTCGCAAGGCTGCAGTACAGATCCATCACCGACAGATCGAATGAGAAGGGCGCTGTGTTCAGGAAGGTCTCGCCGAGAGACACGAACTTCTGTTCCTCAAGCATCCATGCAACAAAGTGCTCCAGGCATCCGAGCGTAATGACAACGCCTTTCGGCTCACCGGTGCTGCCACTGGTAAACAAGATGTAAAACGGGTCATCGCGTTTTGAGGGGATGCCAGGAGCAGCTGCGGTGGAACTGGGGACTTTTGCGACATCCTTCGGCGTCAGAAGCAACGCAGGCCGCGAGATCGCCAGAATTTTCTCGATGCGATGTTCTGGCAATACCGTGTCGAGGGGAACATAAGGTCTGCCGGATTTTACCGCTCCCAAGAATGCGATCAGCATCTCGGGCTCCCGATGCCCCAGCACTGCGATTGGAGCGCGATCGGCTCCGAAGCGATCAGTCAAATAGGCGGCGAGGGCATCCGAACGACGGCGGAGCTCGTCGTAGGTTAGCCTCCGATCTCCGCTGATGTGTGCGATCGCTTTCGGAGCCGTCAGGGCCCAGTGATCGATTTGTTCGATGAAATTCACTCAAAAACCCTGATAAACGAATGGCGGCGTGGAAAAGTCGCCACGCCCGTACATCGCGATCAAGCCCGCAATCACAGCGAGGTAATACAGAACCAGCAGCGCTCGCCACAGCGCCGGATGTGCCCTGATCCAACTCACGCGTTCACCCGGGCCCGGCTCTCAAGGTCAGCGATGATCTTACGCGGCGTTCCCCAATTTTCGCGCTCGAACTCCGACGGGGAAATTTTGAGCCCGAGTTCCTCCTCGATCCTTACCATCAACTCCACCGTTTTGATCGAGTCCAATAGCTGGGATTCATACAGAGGCAGCTCGAGGTTCGTCCGAACTTCGTCGGTCTCGGCAACCGCCTCCAGAAGTTGTAACACTTTCTCTGGGAAGCCAGTATTCATAACCGATGAATCACGCCGATTCGGAACTCGAACGAAACCAACGCGGCGATGCTATTCGCTATGACGTTTGAAGATATATGTGGTGTGGTAATTCGGGCGCAGCCCATGATAACTGCAGATTATGCCCGCAAGTAAGGTCCCGCATGTAAGCCGAAGTAGCGAGATCGTGTAGGGTATTATCCTACATCAGGTCCGAGCATACTCCTAAATGAGGGATCGCTTTGATCAACTCCGCGGGGCGCGTCCCTGAAAGAAATCATCAAGCGCACGATCGTAATAGATCCAGCCTTTGGCAGTGAGGTGACTTTTGTGAAGATAAAGAAAAGCCGGGTCCTCATCATGTGCCTTAAATTCAACCAGCGGGAAATGGTATCGTTGGGCCACCGAGCGAAGTTTTGCATAATAGTTTTCGCGAACTGAACGCGATATCCCCCGCTCGTCGTAGAAGTCGCCGGCGATTGGCATACTAAGCAGCAATGGCCGAGCGTGAACCCTTGCCAGAGTACGCAGGAGCAATTCGAGATCGACCCAGCCGGCTGCTGCATTCATGTCGTTCTGAAACGCGACGTCGTTACTAAGCGCCTTCTCTTCGTTCAAAGTGGAAGTTTTTGTAAGCTTGTCTGCATCGGCGCTCCTGGCTTTGCTCACGCCTGCGATAAGCTTTGCCCAATCGAGTGTCTCAGCATGGTTCGCCGGCGCAGGCCCGATCTTATGCCGAATGTACCGAAACGCCGCAAGATGATCCTGCAATTCCAGAATGACAGTCTGCGCTTTTCCGAGCGGCCAGATCATCCAGAAAACGACGCGGTCGAGCCAACGTCCAGAAGCGAGTTGCTTTAACGCCAATTCAAGGAACGGATGATCTTCCAGCGTGCTGGGACACTTTAGCATCCGTGAAGCAACATCCCGCTTCAGATCGAAATCGAGTGCAGTCCCGAATACCATTTCGCTCGCTGCCATCAGCGAAAAATTTCCTCTGTAGCCTTCCATCCACCCTGGACCGGGCTTTACAAACCAGCCGGGCGAAAGCGAGATAGCAATCCTTTTGCCGTGCAAGTCTGAACCCAGCGCGCCAATTTTTTGCAGCATGGTCAGTGAGTTTGCGCCTCCAGCACCAACCGGCGAAACCTGGAAACCTGTTGGTGCAGTGCGAAAGAAAATGTGTGCCCTCTCGGGTACCAAAACGGCCGTCAATTCCGAGCTGCCGTAAAGCGGTAATACGTAGGGAGCACGCGCAGCGGCGCGTTGAAACGCCAGGCCCTGATTTTTAAGCGGAAACAACTCGGGAGCGCTCGTGCGAATGGTCGTGTGTTCGAGATGAAGCGCTGCCATTTCTGCGCAAAACAAGACGGCCGCCACCAATCCGAAAGCGATCAGTCCCGCAAACAAATGCGGAGTGCCTTGCCTGGCCTCGAGACTTACCATGATACCGCGAAGCTATTCCCATGACCTGGCGCTGCAATCGAATTCCATCTAAGAGTCCCCCTACCACCCGATCGCGAAAAATCGTTCGGCGTATACCCCCGCAGGCTAACCATGATGGGCCCACCTCCCATGTCGTTTTATTTGGATTTGCAGCCTCGAGGATCGATACTCAAATGTCGTTTATATCCTTAACACAATGTCCTTCTCTTCACTCTGGCAGCGTTTTCAGCGGTACTTCTTGTATTACCGGGACCTCGGTTTCTCTTTCGACATCAGCCGGATGAAATTCCCGGATGATTTCTTCGAAAAGATGCGGCCGAAGATCGAGAAAGCGTTCACAGCAATGCGAGCGCTGGAGGCCGGGGCAATCGCGAATCCCACCGAAAAGCGAATGGTCGGACATTATTGGCTGCGGAATCCGGCCCTGGCGCCCACTCCGGAAATTCGCGCCGAGATCGAAGGGACGATCAAACGGATCAAGACATTCGCAGCTGATGTTCACGCCGGAAAAATTAAGACTGAAAATGGAAAGCCCTTTAAGCACGTGCTGCTCATTGGCATCGGCGGCTCGGCGCTTGGACCGCAATTCGTCTCAGACGCGCTCGGATCACGGCATGATCCAATGGACATTTTCTTTTTCGACAACACCGATCCGGATGGCTTCGATCACGTCTTCGAGAAAATGGGGGATGAACTCGCGCAGACGCTTGTCGTAGTGGTTTCAAAATCCGGTGGTACAAAGGAAACGCGAAATGGAATGCTCGAGTCGGAAGCCCGATTCAAAGAGAAAGGTCTGCAATTTAGCAAGCATGCAGTGGCTGTAACCGGCGTTGGGAGCGACCTGGACAAGTATGCAGAAACGAACGGTTGGATCGCCCGATTCCCGATGCACGATTGGATCGGTGGACGCACTTCGGTCATGAGCGCGGTCGGGCTCTTGCCGATGGCGCTGCAGGGTTTTGACATCGATGCGTTTCTTGCAGGCGCAGCGGCGATGGATGAGCGCACTCGCACGCAGGATGTAACCCAAAATGCCGCAATGCTTCTGGCGCTGATGTGGTATTACGCCGGCAATGGCAAAGGCGACAAAGATATGGTGATCCTTCCCTACAAGGACCGGCTGGCATTGTTTGCGAAATATCTGCAACAGCTGGTAATGGAATCGCTCGGAAAAGAAAAGGATCTAGACGGCAAAATCGTGCACCAAGGCATTGCTGTTTACGGCAACAAGGGATCGACCGATCAGCATGCGTACGTGCAACAGTTGCGTGACGGTGTTTTGAACTTTTTCGTGACGTTCATCGAAGTGGACAAGGATCGGCGCAGCTCGGCGATCGAAATTGAAGATGGAGTCACAAGTGGAGATTACCTTCACGGATTCTTGCGCGGGACGCGAAGCGCGCTCTACGAGAGTGGCCGGGAATCGATCGCCATGAGCATTCCTGAGGCAAACGCATTTAATATCGGTGCGTTGATCGTACTTTACGAGCGTGCCGTCGGCTTTTATGGATCACTGGTTAACATCAACGCTTATGATCAGCCTGGCGTCGAAGCTGGAAAAAAAGCGGCGACAAGATTATTGGAGCTTCAAAAACAAGTGCGAGCAAAACTGACCGGTGGGCCCGCAAAAACGGCCGAAGAAATTGCGCGTTCCATCGATGGGGACCCGGAAGACGTCTTTCACGTGCTGCGGCATCTGGCAAGCAACGATCCGCGTATCCAGGTTTCGCGCGGCGAGGAACCGGCCGACGAGCAATTTTCGTACGCAGATTTAGATTCGTGAAGATGCACCCGACTTGGCAGGCGGAGCGCCTGCCCTACAACAGATTTCACCCGATCGGGAATGACTCAAACGTTGCAGGGCAAGCGCCTCGCCTGCCCATCTGATAAATTCGATGCGCGATATGGCGGAGCCGCCTTCTGAAGATCGAGCTGATTTGCTGAACGTTGCATGGAGTGACGTGGTTCGTTTCATCGGGCAAGTGAGCCATGACCTGCGCAATCATCTGAACGCGATCGAGCTGCAGTCCGCTTATATCAGCGAGCTGGAACGAGATGAGCAACTCAAGAACGAAATTAAGCGTTTGCGCGAGATGATCTCGGGCCTGACCTCCGCTCTACAATCCCTTTCCAAGGCAGCCAGCGGCATCAAACCCAACCTGATCCCGTACCGGGCGGCCGATTTGGCGGAAGATTTGCGGAAGAAAATCGATCACGATTTCTCGGGGGAAAGCGCGGCAATCACCTGGAACATTCAGACTGGCGACGTGATGCTGAATGTTGATCCTCAGCTTTTGCAGGAAGCGTTTACAGAGCTTTTCGCCAATGCGTTTCGGCACAATCGCGGCAAGGGCAATTTTGTTGTGACTGCCAAAATGGAGAATGGCCAATTCCTTTTTACTGTGGAGGAGCCAAAAGCCCGATTTGACGCGACCGCCGACAATTGGGGCCGGGAGCCGCTTCGGAAAGTTAGTCAGGGCCATTACGGTCTTGGTCTGCATCGCGTCCGCGCTATCATAGAGGCGCACGGTGGCAAACTGTATGCTCAATATAATCCCAAGACTCGGTCGCTCATTACGACGCTGGTCTTTCCATTGTAATCCTGTAGCCACGGCCCTGTGGCCCGTACCTTTCTTCGCCTTTCAGGGCTCATTGGGCGGCTCGAAGAGCCGTGGCTACAACCCTTCTGGTGACGGGCACTCCTGAGATGAAAACCAATAACCATCGCGTCCTGATCATCGACGACGAACGCCCCGTCCTCATGACACTCGAGGCGTTGCTTACGCGACATGGTTACCACGTGGAAACAGCATCCACGGCCGCCCAGGGACTCAAGTCACTAAGGTCCAGACCTTCCACACTTGTTTTGCTCGATCTCCAATTGCCCGATGCCGACGGATTAGAGACACTCGATCTGATCAAGACCGAAGTTCCCCAGACACAGGTTATCATTTTGACGGCGCACGACTCGTTGCACAATGCCATCGAATCGATCAAGCGCGGCGCTTACCATTTTATCAGCAAGCCGTACGCGCCGGAGGAACTGCTCAGCCTCGTGGACAAAGCGTTGGAAAAACAGTTCCTGTTGCGTGAAACCAAAGAACTTCGACAGAAGACGGAGCAACTCGAACGGCGTCTGGAAATGGCGGAGGCGCGGCCCACGCTCATCTTCAAGAGCAAACCGATGCACGAAATCGAGGAATTGATCAATGCAATGGCGCCATCAGATGCCAACGCTCTCATCGTGGGCGAAAGCGGAGTAGGCAAGGAAGTCATCGCCAACGCTATTCACGCGAGGAGCCGGCGCGCAGGAAAACCAATGGTAAAGCTCAATTGCGCCGCGTTTCCGCAAACGATGATTGAGGGAGAACTCTTCGGGTATGTGAAAGGAGCGTTCACCGGCGCCATGCAGGATTTTCCCGGAATGATCGCGGCGGCCGACGGCGGCACCCTTTTTCTGGACGAAATATCCGATATGCCGGCGGAACTGCAGACGCGCTTTTTGCGGGTGCTGCAAGAACGCGAGTATCGGCCCCTTGGAAGCACGCAAACCATGAAAGCCGACTTCCGTGCGATCGCTTCGACAAATCGGCCAGTCCCCCAGGCACTCGCGGAGAACCGGCTGCGCTCCGACTTGTACTACCGGCTAAACACTTTCCAGATTGAAGTGCCTCCGCTTCGAAAACGGAAACAGGATATTCCGCCGCTGATCGCCGCGTTCGTGAAACAGTTTGCACAGCAGCTCGGCAAACCGGAGCCGGATATTTTGCCGGAAGCGTTTCAAAAATTGCTCGATTACTCTTGGCCGGGAAACGTTCGCGAACTGCAAAACGCGATTGAATACGCGGTGGTCCTGGCGCGAGAAGGCATAATTGACGTGAAAGAGCTGCCAGCAGAAATACAGTTGCCAACCGCGCTGCAACAAACGGAGCTTGCCGCCCTCCCGCGTTCGGGCGTCCAGAGCCTCGACGACGTCGAACGAACTGCGATTATTCAGGCGCTAGCTGAATGCCACGGGAACAAGAAAAAAGCGGCGGAACTTCTCGGTATCCAGCGCCCCACTCTCTACAACAAGATGAAGCGCTACGCGATCGAGTTGTAACACTCGGATTTCGCGCGTCACACCGTAGCCTTGGGTAAAGGCGGATCATTCTTGATCACGACTTCCAGCTTTATTTCCTGAAACGCCAGATGATCGTGAATCAATCCGAGTAACTCAAGGGCATGCTGGTCTGGCATGTGCGCGCAACGCAGCTCGATCCGGGCTGGTTTGCCGGCAAGCTCCGGATGTGCCTCTGCCATTTCGCCATCGAGCAGAAATGAAACGTAGGCGTTGAAGCGCTCCTGTAACGCGAGCAATTGCTCGTCCGAACCGTCCCACTCGTTAGGCTCGTTCATCACCAGGACGACATCGCCGGTTTTAGAGTCGTGCGCTATTACATCGATGACGCCGGTGCGATCTTTGATTTTTGAGGTTTGAGGTTTGATGTCCATTCAGATGAGTGGCGTTGGACGTTCGGCGGTCGCCAATCGATGTTCAAGGCGTAAGAAAACAAATGACCAATGATCTGACAGCGCAGGAGGTTCGACTGCTCCTAAAACTGGAGCCGCACGCCACGTGCGGATTCGTGCGTGTGACATTTATCAGCAAACAACGAATTGCACCCGGTGGGCTCCCGCCACCGTTCATTGATGGTCGGCCAGCTGGTTCCGCACTTTATTTCATGGTCACGCCGGATGCGCCTGTACGTCTGCATCGAATCCGCAACGATCAGCTTTATCACCGTTATTCAGGTGATCCGATCGAAGTTCTAATGCCGCACGAAAACGGAACAAGCGAGCGCGCCATAGTCGGTCCGGATCTGCGCGCGGGCCAATGCGTGCAGCTTTTGATCCCAGGCAACACCTTCCACACTGCGCGCGTTATCCCCGAAGGCGTTCGGGGTTGGTTCCTCGGCGCGAGCACCAAATGGCCAGGCGTAGAACGGGTTGACGTAGAAATCGGTGACGTCGACAGGCTCGCGGCAAACTATCCAGAGGTGGCGGACGATCTACGGGCATTTCAAAAAGGCAGGGGCGATTGACCTCAATCGCCTTCGGGCAAACCTTGGTATCGCCGTGGCAAAGACAAAAAGCACAGATCAATTGACGCTCCTCGGACGAAGCGAAGCGAAAATTCCCGCTTCGCCAGCGGAAGCGCGGCTCGAGACTTTCCCGAACCCCGCGCCTGGTCGGAATTATCGGATTCATTTCGAAACGGACGATTTCACTTCGGTTTGCCCAATCACCGGCCAACCTGATTTTGCCAGGATTGATATTGATTGCGTGCCCGACCGGCTCTGCGTCGAAAGCAAATCGCTTAAATTTTATCTCGCTTCGTATCGGAATGAGCGCGCGTTCAACGAAGCAGTCACAAATCGGATTCTCGACGATTTCGTGAAAGCATGCGCGCCGCGCGAAGCTGTGGTCACTGCTCAATTTTCCGCGCGCGGCGGAATTGCGCTAACAGTGTGTGCCGAATACCCAGACAGGAAGGCTGGCCGCGAGAAGGAATGATGCTGTCATTCCGTGCAAAGTCGACCCTCGTTGCGAAACCGAGGGTATCTCCGCGGGATCCTTCGACTCCGCTTTGCTCCGCTCAGGATGACAGTCGACTAAGATGAAGGGCGCGGTTGTCCTTTTGAGCGGGGGAATTGATTCGACAACGACGCTAGCGATTGCCATCGCGGAAGGCTACGAGGCACACGCGCTGTCATTCGATTACGGCCAGCGTCACCAAATCGAAACGGCAGCCGCGCGCCGCGTCGCTGACTCGTTAGGTGCAAGCGAGCATCGCGTTGCAAAGATCGACTTGCGTGTCTTTGGCGGCTCGGCGCTGACAGATGATATGGCCGTGCCGAAGCAGCGTTCGGAAACAGAAATCGCGCATGGCATACCCGCAACTTACGTGCCCGCGCGCAACACAATTTTTCTCGCTTACGCGCTTGCCTGGGCTGAGGTGATTGAAGTCAGCGACATTTTTCTAGGCGTAAATGCAATCGATTACAGTGGCTACCCGGATTGTCGCCCAGAATTCATCGAGGCGTTTGAGAACCTCGCCAATCTTGCGACAAAAGCAGGCGTTGAAGGCCGACGTTTTCAAATTCACACGCCGCTGCTCAAGCTTTCGAAGGCCGAAATCATACGCAAAGCAGTCGATCTCGGTCTCGATCTTTCTCTCACCCACAGTTGTTACGATCCATCGCCGGAAGGTCTGGCCTGCGGCGAATGTGATTCTTGTCTACTGCGGCTCAAAGGCTTTCGCGAGGCCGGCCTAAAAGATCCGATTCGCTACGCCAAATAGGCCGTTCCTGTCATGTTGAGCGGATCGAAACATCTCTGGCTGTTGAATCGGTCGGCTTATATAAAGAAATCACTGAGACTCTTCGCTTCGCTCAGAATGACAACTTTGGAGTACGCCTAACGAAGAAAAGTGATGTCCCACACTTTACAAAGTTGAGCCACAAGAACAATGAACCGCCTGCTCCGGATTTTCGAGCTCTCCAAAAACGAACAGCGCGTCGTTCTGATCGTCATATTCACACTCCTCGCTTTTGCGTTTGCGGGGTACGAACGCCGCATTCACCATTCTCGCGTTCAGCAGACATCGGCGATAGAACCGAAACTGTCGCCGAGTCCTGTGGAAACAGAAAATGAACAGTAGCTTTTAGTTTTGCCTGGAGCCGCTGTATGAGGCTGCTCGACATTATCGGGTATGCATCACTCAGGCCTAGCCTCGGCGCCTTTCTTCTTGGTTAGTTGCATACCCTATCTTGCAACTAAGAATAGCGGCCCAGCATCACGAGTCGCATCAGTGAGCTTCTTAGTCTTTCTGCTTTCTATAGTGGTCTGCTTTTTAGCAAGTGCGGCGAGCGTATCTATCGCGCGCTACGAGGTTATCGACACGCTGCGGGCAGGCGAAAATACTTGTGAGGTTCTCATAAATGGAAAACCAACTCAGAACTCAAAGGAGCTACTGACAGTTCTTAGATCGTTTCGCATATCTCCAGCGCATCATTCACATCCCACGCACGCGATTGATGTTCGGGTGTTGTACGGCTCTAGGCGTCTAGCCCTCCGCTTGGCACGAGATTCCGACGATCCGAAAGAATACTGGGTGTTCCTTCCAAAGTACAGGATTACTTCGACAAGCGAAATTGGGCGGATCAAAACCTCCGCATTTGATAGCTATTAGTCGCTGCGAAGAACGAAGCCCTCTAGAGAACTTAATCTCTATCTAAACCCGGAATCCTCCCGTAACCAACAAAGACCGGGCTGATCTTGGCGTCGCCGCTATTGGGTGGCGGTGGCATTTTGAAATCGAAAACGCTAACGCCCCAGCGTTGTTTGCCGTCGTATGTGCGGCCGTCGCTCGAACCGAGCATGACCCGCTTCTTGGTCCGATTTTCGCGGCCAAGATAAATCATCGTATGCGTGATCGGCGGGTCGCGATCGATACTGTAGGTACCGCTCCAGAAGAGCAGGTCGCCCGGCTTAAGAGCATCGAGCTCGAATGTATCCTCGTGTCGGCTCAGCACTGCATTAAAATCTCCCGCTTTGCGCACCCAGACATATTGCTGACTCGAGTCGCGCGGCACGTCTTTGAATCCGTTTTCAGTCAGAAGATAATAAATGAACCCGGAGCAATCCATGCCGCCGTTTGCGGGATCGGCGGAGCCGTACGTGTAACCCAGATCTTGTTTTGTTAGCGCAAGCCCGGCATCGAGAATCTGGCGGACTTTCAGTGGATAACTGTCGTAACCAGCAATCTCATCGGGTGAGAGAGTTGCGTCCGGCGCACCTTTCTTTTGGGGATGCGGCGAGTGCGAAGGGGTTGGAGTTTCAGTTGGGCTTGGGGACGGTGTCTCCTCCGGGCTGGGCGTCGGAGATTTCCTTTTGTGCTTTCGTTTTGTTTCCGGCGTCGGGCTCGGGGACGGAGTCGGAGAAGTCTTCCTGTGTTTTGGCGAAGGTGTAGGCGACGGGCTGGCCGTCTCTTTTTTTGTAGAGCGTTTCCGATGTTTGCGCGGAGCCGGAGTTGGTGTGGCGAAAATTTTCTTAATCTTTCTGCCTAACGACTCTTCCACCGCACTCACTGCATGGGCCGTACTGAATAACAGCGCAATGATTAAGAGCCATTTCATAGACGTAGCGTACCATTTAACTGCTGTAGGGCCCGCTGTCCCCAGTGGCAATTCCACCCAGTTGTCATTCCGAGCGAAGTCGAGGAATCTCTGATTTTATTATAACTCTCGTTAGGCGGTCCAGAGATGTCTCCACCCATTCGACTTCGCTCAGGGCAAGGCTTTCGGTCGACATGACATTATGCGAGCTCCTGTAGAATTGCTTTGTTGAGGCGAATCCCACCCTCGAAATTTTCCAGAGGAAAATTCTCGTTAGGCGAATGCGCGCGGCAATCAGGTAGCGCGAGTCCCATCAGAAGTGTTTCGACGCCGAGAATTTCTCGAAATTGCGAAACGATCGGGATGCTGCCGCCTTCGCGTATGAGCGCAGGATCGTGATCGAAAGCTGTGCGCAATGCGCGCTGGGCGGCTTCGCCAGAGGGCGAGCGCGGGTCAGTGAGATACCACGGGCCACTGTGGCCGGTGGTGATTTCCATTGTGACGCCCTTAGGTAGATTCTTTCGCAAATGTTCCTTTGCGAGCTTCAGAATTTCATCGCCTTCCTGTTGCGGAACGAGACGAAAAGTCAGCTTCGCCATCGCGTGACTGGCGATCACAGTCTTCGTCCCTTGCCCTTGATAACCTCCGCCGATTCCGTTGATCTCGGCTGTCGGTCGCGCCCAGATGCGTTCGAGCGAATTGTAACCGGCTTCGCCGAAGAGCTCAGGCACGCCTGTTTCTTCGCGAATCAGTTTATCGCCATCGACGGGAAGTTTGCGCCACGCTTGACGCTCCCAATCTTCCAGCGGCTTTACGCGATCATAAAACCCCGCGATCGCCACACGTCCTTCCCGGTCGTGGAGTGTGGCAAGCAATTGCGCCAGAGCCGTGATTGGATTTTGGACGGCGCCTCCAAAAACGCCGGAATGCAAATCCATCTTTGGGGCAGCGATTTTAATCTCGAGGGCGGTCACTCCACGCAAACCATAGCTCAGTGTTGGCACGCCTCGCTCAATCATCCCGGTATCGGAGACCACTGCGACGTCGCTTTTTAGTGCGTCGCGATTTTCGCTGAGAAACGGGCCAAGGTTTCCACTGCCGATTTCTTCTTCGCCTTCAATCACCAGATGCAGATTCACCGGCAGGTCGCCATTTTGTTCGATCGTTTCCTGAATGCCGAGAATATGCGAAAGGATCTGGCCTTTGTTGTCGGTCGCACCACGCGCAAACACGTAACCGTTCTTTAGAACAGGCTCGAACGGCGGCGAATCCCAGAGCTCCAGAGGATCTGGGGGCTGCACATCGTAATGGCCATAGATCAAAACGGTCCGACGCCCCGGCTGGTGTTTGTTGCGTGCCCAGACGATAGGATGACCCTTTGTTGGAACGAGCTGTGTTTCCAAACCGATCGTCGTGAGTTTCTTCACAAGCCAATCTGCGCATTCTTGCAGTTTTACTTTGTACTGGTCGTCGGTCGAAACACTTGGAAAACGAAGGAACGAGTAGTATTCCTCAAGGTAATTGTCGCGCATGGCCAGAAGCTAATCCGTTTTCGAAGTTTGCCTACGATTTCTGCCGGAGCTGAACGCGGACCAGATAAAGGGCTGATGCAATGGCCAGAACGACGCCGGTGACCACAAATTCGCGGGCGGTCGCGTGCGCGAGAATCCAGAGAATCGCGACGATCGCCAGCGCAGGCACAATGGTCATTCCCGGAAAATTGAAGGGCTGAGCGCCGTCGGCTCGCACATCGCGTTGCACCAAAAACCAGCAGGCAGCGCAGCAAAGCAGATACATCAACAAAACCGCGACATTCGAAAGCACCGCCAGCTTTTCAAAAGTGCCGCTGATTGAAAGCACAAATGCGATGACCGCGTACGTAATGATCGCCACGTCGGGTGATCGATAACGCGGATGAACGTGCGCGAAAAATTGCGGCAACGCGCCATCCCGGCCGAACGCAAAGATCAAACGCGGCGAGCTCAGAATGTCGCTCGTCACAAATCCAAATGCCGAGACGGTGGCTCCAGCCAGAAGAATTGTGCGCCCTAAATTACCGAGGAAGGTCGCCGCAGCTTCGGCAAGAGGCGCGCCGGGATGGTTCGCGAGATCGGCGCCGAGCGTCCCCTGTCCTACGATTTGGATCAGGATGTAAATGATTGTCGTAATAACGAGCGCGAGATAAGCGGATCGCGGAACTGTGCGCGCCGGATTCTTTACTTCGCCGCTCGGAATCAACGCCACCTCGATTCCGACAAAGGCAAAAATCAATAGAATTACAGCATCGCCTAACGACTTGCTACTGGGCCACCCGCCCCACGCAAGATTCGGCGGGCGGATAAAAAATATTCCCACACAAATGAACAGCAGCAGCGGGAGAAGTTTTGCCACCGTGATGACGGTGACCGCACCGGCGCCTTCGCGCACACCGCGGATATTGATCAGTACCAGTGAACCGTAAACGGCGAGCATGACGATGATGCGCATTACGGGGCTACCGAGAAATGGAACCACCAGCGCAATTGAATTTGCGAGCACGTTCACGACGCCGGCAACCGCGCCGAGTGCAGTTAGAAAGTAAAGCATGCCGGCGAGAAAGCCGACGTAACGACCAAACGCGACTTCGACGTATGCATATAGCCCACCGGTCAGCGATACCCGACTGCCTGCAATTGCGAAGCAGGTGACGAACAACACCATCGCAACCGCACAACAAATAAACGCGAGTGGCGCAGCGGGTCCGAGTTCTCTCGCGACTGTTGCGGGAATCACGAAAATTCCTGCTCCAATCGTCGAGCTGACAATGTTGGCAGTCAGAGCTGGAATTCCGATGCCGCGGACCAGTTGATGATCGACACGCTCCGCTTGTTGGATCGACAGCGTCGATTCATCAGCCATTGATGCATCCTGCGTGATTCAGTTGTCCAAGGCAAGAGTGCGAGCTAAGCTTCGCGACCCAAGTGGGCGTTCGCAAATGGCGGGTAGTTGTAATGTGGAGTATGCGGAGGAACGCCCCTCCCTGGCGAGGGAGAAGGGGCGGGTGAGGGTCGATTCCAATGCGCGGCAAATTTCAAGACCCCTCACCTTCAACCTCTCTCCTTGCGGCAAGAGGAGAGGCGTGAAAGAGCCGACCAGGCTTCTGCACTGCTTTCGGTGTGAAGAATTACGGGATCCCGTGCTCAACCCAATATCCTGTGGTCGGCCTCTCCCGGAAACCCTCCAAATTGTGTGTTTTTCGCTTGTCACCCTCCCACCCCTGCTGTATTGACCTGCTGAGGCCCGAGATTTCGCCTACCATGCATTTACAATCGCTCGAGCTGCTCGGCTTTAAATCGTTCGCCGACAAAACGCTTCTTAATTTCCACGAAGGCGTCACGGCAATCGTCGGGCCGAACGGTTGCGGAAAATCCAATGTGCTCGATGCCGTACGCTGGGTACTCGGCGAGCAATCCGCCAAATCGTTGCGCGGCGATGAGATGGCGGATGTGATTTTCAACGGCAGCGAGACGCGCAAGCCCGTTGGCTTCGCCGAGGTCTCTCTGACTTTCACCGATTGCGCCGAAGAGCTTGGCATCGACTGGCACGACCTTCGCGTGACGCGCCGCGTCTATCGCGACGGCAACTCCGAGTATCTGCTGAACAAAACCTTGTGCCGGCTTCGCGACATTCAAAGCCTTTTCGCCGATACCGGTATCGGCCGAGCCGCGTACTCAATGATGGAACAGGGCAAGATCGATATGATCCTCAGTTCGCGGCCTGAAGATCGCCGCACAGTTTTTGAGGAAGCAGCAGGAGTCACAAAATACAAGACGCAAAAACGCGAAGCCTTGCGCAAGCTGGAAGCGACCGAGGCAAATCTCCTGCGCATTGGCGACATCATTAAGGAAGTAAAACGTCAAATCGGATCGTTGCAGCGGCAGGCGGGGAAAGCGCGGCGTTACCAGGCATTGCATGACGATCTCCGCGTGCTTGACACCCATCATTCGCGCAAGCAACTCGAACTGCTCGAAGCGGACCTCGCCCATTGCCAGGCTGAGATTGCGCGGTTTGGCGAATCGGAAGACGCCACGCGCGCCAAAATCGAACGAGGAGAAAACGACCTGGCTGAGCAGCGCCACGCGTTGGAAGAAATCGATGCCCAAATTGCGAGCAGTCGCAGTGAACTTCAGCGCCTTGAAAGCGAAATTAATTCGCATCGGAATCGAATCCAATTCAATCGTCAGCGAGCTGAGGAGTTGAACGAACTGATTGAACGTTCTCGAAACGATATTGCTACTGCCGAAACCAAACGGGCGCAGCAGGGCAAAGAAATTCAAGAGGCAAACGCGCTGATTGAAAAGACAAGCGAGGCTCTGCAGACCAAAGATGCCGAGCTAAGTAAACTTAACAGCCGACTCTCGGACCTTCGCACAGAGCGAAGCGCGCATGAATCGAAACTCGAGACGCTACAAAACGCGGCGTCAGAAATCGAGAGGCGTATCGCGGACCTGCAGGAGGAAATTTCCGGACTTAAAATTCGCCGCGAAACGACAGACGAAAATCGCCGCGGTTTAGATACCGCAATTTCCAACATAGAAACCGACCGCACCCGAATCCAGGACGAGATCATCGCTGCACGCGCGACGGCCGAGAGCCTCCAGAACAAACTCGACCATTGTCGAGCCGCTCTTCAGAGTGGTGACGAGAAGGTGCGACAGCATCAACAAGCTGTCGCAAGCATGGAAAAAGACCTGACCACCATTGAGCGTGGCCAGGCAGAAAAAGAATCGCGCCTGGAAGTTCTTCGTCAGCTTAATGAAGAGGGCGAAGGTCTTGGGGAAGGTTCGCAAGCCGTGCTCAGGGGCCTGCATGATCAGTCGCGAATCAAGCCTGCGCTGGCCGGCGCGTTGGTTGCAAATCTCGATGTGGAGAAAAATTTCATTCCGGCGATTGAAGCTGCGCTGGGACGAAATTTGCAGGCGATTGTGCTAAAAAACGCACAATTGGCGCCCGAAATTATCGCGGCTCTGAAAGAGAAAAAGCTCGGCCAGGCGGCGCTGGTCATTCCACAACTCGGCAATGGCACTACAAAAGAACGAGTAAAACTGGCTCCCGAGAAATCGCTCGGGTGGGCAATCGACAAAGTGAAAGCGCTGGAACCGCTGGCCTCGCTCGTCGCACAATTGCTTCACAACGTCGCAATCTTTGAGCATCTCGAGGACGCCCTGATTGCCAAGAGAGAGCACGCTGAAATCGCAGCTGCGACGCTGGATGGCGAATTGATTTCAACCGAGGGAGTTGTGTTTGGTGGGAGCCGGGAAACATCGGCAGATTCCTTGCTCGAACGCAAAGCGCGAATTTCGGCCTTGGACCGGGAATGTTCCGAGATCCGGCAGCAGCACGACGGTCTGCTTAAAACATGCGACGACGCCAGAGGCGCACTGCAAAACGCAAGCAGCGAGTTGGAAGAAGCCCGCCGAAAATACGAGACCGCGGAACGTGAAAAGTCCGGTTGCGACAATCAAATTCTTTTTCTCACGAGAGAACTGCAGGAAGGCGAACAAAAGCAGACCCAGGTTCGCTCTGAGCAAGCTACGCTGTCCCGACAAATCCAAGTTGCAGACGAACGCATTGCCAAACTGGAAGACGAATTGGCCGGAGAACAGGCCACGTTGCAAGCGAACCGAGGTGAGCAAGGGCTTCTGCGGGCCGCGGAGGATGATTTCGCGAAGCGTGAAAACGACGCAATGGAGCAGCTGACCGAATTGCGCCTCACAGTCGCCACCGAGCGACAGCGCCATGAACATCTTATCGCGCAGCGTCAGCCAATGAGCGCCCGTGACGCGGAACTTGCGGAAGCCATTGCGGCGCGCCAGACCGAGATCGCCAACTTCGAAAAGCGCCTCACCACGCAAGCTGAAGAGTCGCGAACAGCCGGATCCGCCATCGAGAAACAAACTGGGAAACATGCGGATCTTGAGGGGGCGCTCGCCGCGCTCATCGAACAGCGCAGGGAACGCTCTACAACAATGAACGACGCGGAATCGAATCTGCGCACAATTCGAAACTCGTTGAACGATCTGCGCGACTCGCGTTCGAAAGAACAAGTGCGCCAGGCAGAGCTGCAGTTGAGGATCGACAATCTCATCGAGCGCGTTTCACGCCGATATCAAATTAACCTGCGCGAATTTAATGCAGATCAGGCTTCGTTTGAAAAAACTCTGCGAGCGCAATTGAAGCGTAATGACAAAGTGGAGGGCGAAGCGCCTGCGACGCCGGGCTCGCCGGAGCTTGCCCCTCCAGATCTCGACAAGTTGGTCGGCGACCTTCGAACCCAGCTCGATAACATGGGCCCGGTTAACCTGGACGCCGTCCATGAGTACGATGAACTCGAAGAGCGATACAGGTTTCTCGAAGCGCAAAATAACGATCTTACTAATTCGCGTCGCGAATTGCTCGACGTGATTGCGCAGATCAACTCGACCACCAGAAAGTTGTTCAGCGAGACCTTTGCTCAGGTACGCATCAACTTCCGTGAAATGTTTGAAGAGCTCTTCGGCGGCGGACGCGCGGACCTTGCCTTGCTTG
>Ga0209577_10001753_pt1 | contig 21384 bp, 20 predicted proteins | sample GraSoiAngelo_109_FD_185874 | JGI IMG/M metagenome (GOLD analysis project Ga0209577, IMG submission 185874) | Grasslands soil microbial communities from the Angelo Coastal Reserve, California, USA - 14_0903_12_20cm (SPAdes) (version 2) | ecosystem: Environmental > Terrestrial > Soil > Grasslands...
CTCCGGAGCAGCTTCGATCACCAGGTCGACACCACGAATTTCTTCGAATCTCGTGGCGCCACGGATTTGCTGCAGGATCTCATCACGTTGCTGCTCGGTGATCTTGCCAAGCTGAATGGCTTTCGCGAGATTTCGTGCAATCGATTGCACGCCGCGCGCGAGCGCTTCGGTATTAACGTCGCGCAGGACGACGGCGTAGCCCGCAGCCGCGGCCACCTGGGCAATGCCGTGGCCCATTGTGCCCGCGCCGAGCACACCGACGCACCGGATTGGGCGAGCCGAAGCGTGATTGTTCTTTTCGTCCGAGTCTCTGCTCAACGTGCTCTCGCAAAAACGTGGCCGAACCGAAAAGGTGGATCCGAATTCCGGCCACGGTAATGGCTGGGGCCTGCCTGGTTCGACTAACTCGTACGCTAATAGTTATACTATACGCGCAACCGAAAACGCCAATAGATTTTCCTGCGCTACAGCATGCAGTTTTGTCAGAACCGGGAGCGGTAGCGACGGGTTGATCCTCACTTAATCTAAGGTGTGGCGATAAACCGGTCGCTACCGCTCCCGGTTCTGACCCGATGGAAGGAGACCAATACAGCTTGGCTAAACAAGAACTTCGCCGTCAGGTCGTGATCATCGGTTCGGGACCGGCGGGGCTAACAGCCGCTATTTATACCGGGCGCGCGAACCTCAACCCATTATTAATTGATGCGCCGACCGATGCTGAAAAGCAAACCACGCCGGGCGGCCAGTTGATGATTACTACCGAAGTCGAGAATTATCCCGGCTTTTCGGAAGGTGTCCAGGGCCCCGATTTAATGGTTGAGTTTCGCAAGCAAGCAGAGCGTTTTGGGACCGAGTTTCTGGAGGAATGGATCAATCGAGTCGATCTCAGCGAGCGCCCGTTCACTTTGTTTACTGACCACAGCATCATCAAAGCCGAGACGTTGATTATCGCTTCAGGAGCCTCGGCAAAATGGCTGGGTGTTCCCGGCGAAGCGAAAACGCCGAAAGGTTTCGGCGGCAACGGCGTCTCCGCATGTGCTACCTGTGATGGACCGCTGCCCGCATTTCGCAACAAACGACTCATCGTAGTGGGTGGCGGCGACACGGCGATGGAAGAGGCGACCTTCCTGACGCGTTACGCTTCGAGAGTTTACGTGATCCATCGGCGTGACAAATTGCGGGCCTCAAAGATTATGCAGGAGAAAGCGTTTCGCAACGAGAAGATTGAATTTATCTGGGACGCCGAAGTGGCAGAGATACTAGGCACGCCAGAACACGGAGTCACCGGCGTGCGTCTGCGAAACACCGTTGACGAAGAACATTTCACGCTCGATTGCGAAGGAGTCTTCATTGCGATCGGCCACAAACCCAACACCGATCTTTTCAAGGGCCAGATCGAGATGGACAACGTCGGCTATATTAAGACATCCCACCGTTCCACAGCCACGAACATTCCCGGCGTTTTCGCCTGTGGCGACGTGCAGGACTCCGTCTATCGCCAGGCGGTCACCGCCGCCGGCACTGGTTGCATGGCAGCGCTGGACGCGGAGCGTTTTCTCGATCACTTGCCGGTCGAGATGCCAACCGGCGAAGAACTCACGATGGAGGGCGAGCACATAACGCCGGACCATCTAAGAATCATCAGGGCGAACGGCGAAGTTATCCTGAACGAGCCGGAAGTAGCGTGCGTTGAGGAAACGTAGACTCCTTGTAAGTCGAGCCTTGATGCACCGGAGTTGAGATTGAGACGTGTTGGTCTTTTCGTTCAGAGGCGAACCGCAAGGCGGTTCCGCCCTTCAGCCCAGCGGTTGCCGCTTCGGCTACGTTGGGTTAACAGGTTTGGTGGATTCCCAACCGCAACGCGGTTGCGCCGTTTTCCATTCGCCATGACGCAACTGCGTTGCGGTTGAATGATTTTTCATCCGTGCTCCCAGGGTAGCCGAAACGGCAACCCTGGGCTGAAGGGCACAACCGCGTTGCGGTTAAAATCGAGCCTTTCGTCTTAGGCAAAAAGCCGCCGCCTTCACAGCAATACAATCGAGTCGTCTTTATCGCGCCGTGAAGGTCTAGGGATGGGCTGCCGCTCAGGTTCGCGAACCGGTAAGGGTTCTTCGCGGTAAGGTTGTTCATTAGCAGAAATCTCTGCGCGTGGGACCGGACAGAAATCGCAGTAGTAGCCGGTTTGCTCCTTGCGGTCTTCGCATTCGTTGCACTCCAACGCCTGGCCCGTCTTCATCAAAGCATCCAACAGGGGAATCAAACGGCGGCCTCGCTCAGTCAATTCGTATTCGACTCGCCGCGGCAAACCGCCGTAAGCGTTCCGTAGCAGGATCTCGTCGCGTTCCATCTCTTGCAGCCGGGCCAACAAAGTGCGGCTGCTGATCGGATGCAGGTCTTCGAGCAATTCAGTAGTGCGCTTCGGCGCGGCAGATAGATCGCGGACAACCAGCATGGTCCACTTGTCGCCCACCAGTTGGAGCGCTCCGGCTATCGGACATCCATCGATCTTACGTCGTCGCAAATGCTTCGCCTTCTCTTCAGCGCGTGGGACAATCCGCGCGCGGTTTGTTGTGGATTTCGCGCAAATAGGATCACCGAAAGAGCATCATACCCTCTTTCACGATTGGATGTAATTAACAGTGCTATTTTCTGATCCCGCCGAGATCGGAAATGGGTCGCGTAGCGACCAATTGATTTTAGCCGGGCCTTTTAAGGCCCGGAAAATGAAATCGTAAATGCCTCGTCGCGTTAGCGACGACTGAGTCATCAACTCTTCAGTCGTCGCTAACGCGACGAGTTGGGTTGATTTTCTCTTTCCCGGCGTTGAAACGCCGGGCTAAACTCAGGTCGACGCTACGCGTCGAAGACCTCCAGCGTCGTGCCTACTGCTTGCCTTCTGCTTTCTCCGGTCTTAGGTGCGGAAATAGGATTACATCTCGAATCGAATGCTTGTTGGCAAGCAGCATTACTAAGCGATCGATCCCGACACCAATTCCCGCCGCCGGCGGCATGCCGTACGACAGCGCGCGAATGTAATCTTCGTCCATCACCATCGCTTCTTCATCGCCCCGCTCGCGTTGCTGCACTTGATCCTTGAAACGTTGATACTGCTCTTCAGGATCGTTTAGTTCAGAGAAGCCATTGGCTGATTCGAGTGCGCCGACGAAGTATTCGAAGCGTTCGGCGACGGAGGGATCTGACGGCGAAGCTTTCGAAAGCGGGGATATTGGTTTTGGGAAATCGGTGATGAACGTTGGTTGAATCAAATACGGTTCCGCAACTTCACCAAAGATGGACTCGATGTGTCTAGCCATTCGAATGTTCGGGGGCTCAGTTGACGTCAACCTCAGGTGCGCGGCCGCATTTCTAGCTGTTTCCAAAAATGTCTGATTCATTTCGTCCAAAAGTAACTTCATCCCCGGCTCATTTACGTTAGAGTTTTTGTGGACTAGAACCGCGTGAGATTGCCGAGCTGCAAGAAAGAAATACATATGTGCTACGTTTCCGGGATGGTCGAGCCAGCTTTCCTGAAATTCTTTTCCTTCAAGGTTAGTCCACTCGTGGGGCCAATACTTTGCAATCGCTTCCTTCATCGTCATGCGCTGAAACCGCTGCGAGAAATCGATCTCGTGCTCGGCGTAACGCACATACGTGTGGCCTAGGACCGTGTACACAACGGATCGCAAAAGCTTTTCGCACAAGTCCATCATCTGATTCACGTCGGCGTAGGCCCAGTAGAACTCGAGCATCGTGAATTCGGGATTGTGCTTCGTCGAGATGCCTTCGTTGCGAAAGTTCCGGTTTAGCTCGTAGACCTTTTCAAAGCCGCCAACGACCAGCCGCTTCAGATAAAGTTCGGGCGCGATGCGCGCGTAGAGATCGATGTCGAGCGCGTTGTGGTGGGTCGTGAACGGACGTGCCGCGGCGCCGGTCGCGAGCGGCGTCAGCATCGGTGTCTCGACTTCGATGTAGCCGTGGTCGTCGAGAAAGCGACGAATCTCGCGCACAACTTTCGAACGCAGCTCGAAAACTTCTCGCGGGGAGAGATCGTTCGGGTCGCGCTCTTCTAACTTCAAACTACCGGCGATCAAATCCGCGTAGCGTTGGCGCTGACGAATCTCCGGATCGTGTATGCCGTGCATCTTGTCCGGCATCGGCAGGAGCGCCTTGGCCAGAAACTGCAACTTCTCGACATGAACGGACAACTCGCCGGTTTTAGTCACGAACAGATAACCTTCGACGCCGATAAAGTCACCGTGATCGAGCAGACCGAAAAGTTTCCAACCATCGGCTTCGCCACCATCCGCGTCATTGCGCACGCCGGCGACATCCTGGCGGCGCACGTAAATCTGCAAACGCGACGTGCCATCGGAGAGATGCACAAAGGCGGCTTTGCCCATCACGCGCGGCGGCGCGGCGATGCGGCCCGCGACGCGCACCCGAACTTTGTTCAATTCGTCATTGGCCGATTCGAGCGCGTCCGCCGAAGGTTTCTGTCCTTCTACAACTGGCGGCTCGAAACTCTTGAACTTTTCAACTATGGAGGTGATTGCGTCTTCGCCGGATGAATTCGCGGTGACATTGCTGCGCTGGAACTTGTTCGGATAGACGTTGCCCACCAGCGCGCGCAGAGCTTCCAGGTGCTCGCGCCGCGCGCGTGTTTGGTCGTTATCAGGAACGACATTTTGCGGAAGCTGATCAGTCAACGTTTCTCTCCGATAGATAAAGGCCGAATTATAGAGAGGGCTATAGACGAGCGCAAATTTAATCGCCAGTTCAATCGTTTGAGAAAAACCCGCGGTGATCTCTCTGGGTGGAAAAGTCTAACTTCTTGGAATACGATTTTGATCAGTGTAAATCCCGTTGGGATGAAATGTTTATAGATGACCTGGCCAGGACTTCGGAGAGCTCCATCGGAGCGCAATATGGGATCAGGTTGGGAGTCGCTGAATATTTCGCTCCTACAGAGCTGGATCATTTTGTGACTGCCCCAACTATAAACATTCGGCTCCTACGGAGCTGCCTGCAGTTTGTGATCTTCAAAGTTTCTTTATGCCGTTTGGTTGCGGCTTTGCCTCGCGGTCGCCCTCGGCGAAAGTCTCCTCGCCCTCTGCGTTAAGTCTCCTCTTGTTACCAGGCCGAATCTGTTTTATCGTCTCTCGAAACTCAGCAAGGGGCATCAAATGAAACTGTTTTTGATCGTGCTCTCCGTTGTTATTGCCATTATGGCCAACGCGACCGCAATCGCACAGACTAACGCCTCGCCCGCGACACTTCATCGCGCGGCGGACGATTATTACAACTGGCGCAATCGAAACTATCCCGTCTCCAGCAGCGACGCGGGATTGCACACCTGGGACAACAAGCTTACCGACTACTCGCCCGCAGCGATCGAAGCGCGAAGGCAACACGTGCGCAGTTTGCTGGCTCAGGTCAACGCGATGCCGGCCGCCAAGTGGAAAAAAGACGACCGCATCGATTGGCTTTTGTTTCGCGCGCAGCTCGAAGGCGTCGTCTTCTTCGATCGCGTGATGGATTTCGAACACAGCGATCCGCAGATGTACGTCAACGAATGTTCGAATGCGATCTTCTCGCTGATAAAAAAGGAGTACGACACGCCACGCATTCGTGCGCTGTCGGCGACCGCGCGTTTGCGGGCGATGCCGTCAACGATCGAACAAGGCCAGCGAAATCTGACGAAGCCGGTGAAACTTTATGCCCAGTTAGCAATCGATTCCGCGCGTTCGATCGATAGTCTCCTTAAAGAAAGCATGATGGCGGCGCTGGCGAAGGATTTGTCGCCGCCAGAAATGAACGATCTCGTGACTGCCCGCGATGCGGCGATCAGATCGATTCATTCCTATGCCGACTGGCTGGAAAAGCGCGCGCGTTCGATGCCGTCATTCGCGCCGATGGGCGAAGCGAATTACAATTATTTGCTCAAACACGTTTACCTGCTGCCGCTCGACGCAAAGCAAGTAGAGATGCTCGGCCAGACCGAACTCGCACGCGCGCGCGCCATGGAATCGATGCTGCCCGATCCTTCGCTTGCCGATCCGAATCCGGCGCGCGCGAAAATCGTCCCCAAAGATCAAGATGACTTTCTCAAAGCTTATGAGAGTCGCGAAGCCGAGATGATTGCCTTTCTGAAACAGAACCAGCTCGTCACGCTGCCTTCGTATCTCGGACGCTTTGAAATTCGTCAATTACCTGAAGCTTTCAAGCCCACGAGTCCCGGCGGCTTCATGAATGCGCCCGGCGTTTACGACAAAGATCCGACCGGATTCTATTTCATTCCAACGTACGATCCGCAGAGCAAGAACTTCTACATCCGCGCCGCCATCGAAGACCCGCGCCCGATTCTCGGCCACGAAGGAATCCCGGGGCATTTCCTGCAACTTTCGATCGCGAATCATTTGAAAGACGAGATTCGCCGGCAGCATGCAGACAACATCTTCATCGAAGGCTGGGCGCTTTACGGCGAAGAGATGCTGATGCGCACCGGACTCTATCCGCTTAACTCCGCCTCACAGGGACAAATCCTTCGTCTGGCGCGCTATCGTTCAGCGCGCATCGGCGTGGACGTGAACCTGCACACGGGCCGCTGGACATTCGCACAAGCGGTGAAATATTTCATGGAAGCAGGTGGACTCGATCGCGAAGCCGCAGAGGGTGAAGCCGCCGGCGCCGCCGCGAGTCCGACGCAAAAGATCACTTATATCACCGGCAAGTGGCAGATCATGCGTTTGCTCGGCAAGTATCGCGAGAAAAGCGGCAAAGACTTTCGCCTGGGCCAATTTCACGACGACTTAATTAAGAACGGCAGTTTGCCACTGTCGATTGTTGAATGGATTCTGCTGGAAGATTCGTCTTCGTTGGATGCCGCCTTGAAGTGACCGCAGTTGGGAGCAGTCTCTGTGGTCCTCTGTGTGACCTCTGTGCCTCGGTGGTGAATGTATTTCCTTCCGAACTACGACAAGAATGAAATCAGTACCGAGCACTAGCGACCGGGTACGGACTGATCGCAGGAACTCCAACTTATGAATACCCGACCGAAACGCATCGCCAAGACCAAGCCACTCACTTGGGAGACGGTGAGGCAGATTGCCCAAACTCTGCCCGGCGCCGAGGAATCAACCTCTTACCGCACGCCGGCCTTCAAGGTCAAAGGAAAATTATTCGCGCGTTTGCATCAGGACGGCGAGTCTCTGGTTATCGGCGTCGATTTTGAGGAGCGCGAAGAAATGATGAGCGCTGCTCCGGACAAGTTTTACATCACCGATCACTATCTGAATTACCCTTGGATGCTCGTGCGAATGTCGAAAGTCTGGCCCGACGAACTTCGTGATTTGCTGATCGGATCATGGCGGCGAGCCGCACCAAAAGACCTGGTAGACGCAACTTTCGATCAAGCTGAAAGCAGGCAATTAGCCACGAAGGCAAAGCGAGCAGTTCGCCGCAAACGAAGGAAAGAGTGATGACCACAAAAAATATCCGCGCTGAGCAGTTGATCACTTGATCTCGTCCAGCTTTTCCTTCGCCTGAACGATCAGCCAACGAAGCTTTGTCAGCTCATCGGGCGTCAGGAAAAGGCGCGTGCGTTCAAAGAAGCCGCCTTCGATGGCCACCACGACGCTGCCATTGACTTGTTTGACGATCATGATTTCGAAATCACCGCGGGTGCGATAACGGATCTCAAAGTGAGTCAGTTTCGTAATTGAATCGTCGGCTTTAACCAGTAAATCGAGCGCTTTGACCAGGCGATCGATCTCTTCATAGTCGATCAAGGATCGAGCCTCAATCGTCAACTCGGGATTGATCGTGAGACCGACGCCGGTGACCCGATTTGAATTAGCGGCATTTCGAATCTCGGTCGCCTCGACGCGCACCGAGCCACTTTGCAGTTTCAAGGTGCCGACGTAGGTGCGCCCTTTGACCAGAACCGTCTCAACCTGGCTCTCTAATTCCTCGAGTTTGTTTCTCGGCTCGTAGAACTGTAGACCACGCGGCGGCGGCAGTCGCTGATCCCAACGTCTCTGCGCGCAGACCGAACCGAACGAAGTGGCGATCATCAAGAGCGCCAGAGATAACGAGCGACTCAGACTCATGGCTGTATCCTTCCTTCTCTATTTAAGAATGACGGAGAGCTAGGGAGAGAAGAGCACGTGGATTTAACTCAGGAGAGCGGCTTGGGGTTCCGAAAATGTGGTTCAAATAGGACCAATACGTCGAATAGGCCCTTACAGGTCTTTCTTTAATGAGTCATCAACAAAAAGTAAGTCGACGTTATCGCTGCTTCGCCATCAGCGGCTCAGGTTCCGGTTCGCGAGGCCGGGCGCGATCGGTCATTGGCGGTAGCGGCGGCGGCGGATTCGCTACGAATCTTTCGAGGGCGGCGTCGACTACTTCATTGATGCGTTGGACCATAACGGTCTCCAGTTCACTACGCACGTCTTCGGGCACTTCTTCCAAATCAGATTGATTGCGGGCCGGCAGAATTATTCGATGAATGCCGGCGCGATGAGCGGCGAGGATTTTCTCTTTGATGCCGCCCACGGGAAAGACTAAACCTGACAGGGTAATCTCTCCAGTCATGGCGGTATCGGGACGCACGCGCCGGCCGGTATAAAGCGAAGCCAGCGCGGCCGTGATCGTTACGCCTGCCGATGGTCCATCTTTCCGAATTGCGCCGGCGGGAACGTGCAGGTGCACGCCGTACTCTTTGAACATCTCGGGACTAATGCCAAATTCTTCGGCGTGCGACCATAGATACGATTGCGCCGCCCGCGCCGACTCCTGCATCACGTCACCGAGTTGACCGGTGATCGTAAATCCTCTTCCGCCGGGAAGCAGGCTGGCTTCAATGAACAAAATCTCGCCGCCCATTTCGGTCCAGGCCATGCCGGTCGCGACACCCGCCGGCAATTCCTTGCGCGCTTCTTCGGGATAGAACTTGGGGCCGCCGAGATATTGCTGAATCGCGGGTTCATCGATGATGACTTTCTGCGTTTTTCCCTGCGCGATCTTCAGCGCAACTTTGCGGGCCACGCGGCCCAGGTTTCGCTCCAGTTGGCGGACCCCGGCTTCGCGCGTGTAGCGCGCCGCGATTAGCTTGATTGCGTCGTCAGTGATCTCGATGTGTTCCGGCGTCAGCCCGTTCTCGCGGATTTGTCGTGGCGCGAGGTACTGCCTGGCAATTTTCAGCTTCTCGCGATCGCTATAACCGGCAAGCTGGATCACCTCCATGCGATCGCGCAGCGGCGGTGGAATAGGCCCAAGTTGATTCGCGGTGCCGATGAAGAAAACTTTCGAAAGATCAAAGGGCAGATCGAGATAATGATCCGTGAAAGTGTTGTTTTGTTCCGGATCGAGAATCTCGAGTAAGGCTGCCGCCGGATCGCCGCGATAATCCGTGCCTAACTTGTCGATTTCGTCCAGCATCATCACCGGATTATTTACGCCCGCGCGGCGAATCTCCTGGATGATGCGGCCAGGCATCGCGCCCACGTAAGTTCGCCGATGGCCGCGTAGTTCGGCTTCGTCGCGAATGCCGCCCAAACTCAGACGTTCGAATTTACGGCCCATCGCGCGCGCAATCGAACGGCCCAAGCTGGTCTTGCCGACTCCGGGCGCGCCCACGAAGCAAAGTATCGGACTCTTGGAATCGGGTCGAAGTTTTCTGACCGCCAGAGATTCGAGAATGCGTTCCTTCACATCTTCGAGTCCGTAGTGATCTTCATCCAAAACCTTGCGAGCTTCAATCAAATCCAAACGGTCCTCGGAGGATTTGCGCCACGGCAATTCGAGTATGAAATCCAGATAGGTGCGAATGACGTGATAATCAGGCGCCATCGACGGCAACTTTTCCATGCGGCCCAACTCGCGCTCGGCTTCCTTGCGCACCTCATCGGGCAGATCGGCCTTCGCCAGACGCTCGCGCAACTGTTCGGCCTCAGCCGCTTCGCCACCTTCGCCTTCGCCCAGCTCTTTCTGAATCGCCTTCATCTGCTGGCGCAAAACGTATTCACGCTGGGCCTTGTCCATTTCAGTCTGTGCTTCGGTGGCAATCTTGGAACGGAGACGGATAATTTCGACTTCGCGCGCGAGAAACTCGTGGGCCAGGTGCATCAACTCATCCACGGTGTTGGCTTCGAGCATCTGCTGCTCTTTCTCAACCCCGAGACTGAGAATCGAACCCAGAAAATACGCCAGCCGCGCTGGATCGTCCGCGCCCAACACGACCAGCCGCACTTCCGGCGGAACCTGCGGCAGATAAGCCAGCGCCTGCTGAATAAGCGATTGCACGTTGCGTTTGGTCGCCTCGACTTCTTCTTTATTCTTGACCTCGAGTTCGGGAGAAATCTGCACCCGCGCGCGCAGGAAAGGTTCTTCCTGCACCCACTCCTGCACGCGAATTCGATCCGTTCCCTGCACGATCAAATGCAGCGTGTCTTCGACGCGCTCCATGCGCTTGATCATCACCAGCGTGCCGACTTCAAACAGATCCGCGGGCTTGGCGTCTGCCTCAGCGATTTTCTCAGGCCGTACGCTAATGCAGCCGATCAGTTTCTCTTCGCTGGCAAGCGCGGCTTCCACCGCGGCGATCGAGGCGGGCCGGCCGACCGCCAACGGCACCATGGTGTCGGGAAACAGAGTCGTGTTTTGCAAGGGCAGCACCGGAATCTCAAACGGCTGGCCTTCGCGTTTCTGGGTTGTTACCGGCGTTTCAGGATTTGTTGTTTCGTCAGCCATCGAATCTCGCAAATAAGGTTTCGGTTAATTAAGGTAATAAACTATTTCAGACTCGCGGCGCGCGCCTGATCTTTCGTTTCTTCCTCGTGCAGACGCAACACCAGCAGACCGTCGTGATAGTCGCGTTCAATCGAAACGCGCTCGATTGAACGGGGAAACCGGATTGTCTTTTCGAAACGACTGTAGGTAATTTCCAGGTGATAGTGAGAGATGCCTTCGCCGCAAACGTTGTCACGTCGCCGGCCGCTAACGGACAGGAAAGGACCCTCGATATTGATCTCGATGTCCTCGGGTCGAATTCCTGCGAGATCGACTTTCACGATCCACCCATCGCGCGTGCAATACACATCAGCAGCGGGACACCACAAACGCCCTGACGGCCGCCGTTGGCGTTCGGCATGGATTAAGCGAAAATAACGGTCAAAAGATTCGCCGGACATAAGCATTCCTTCATTACAAACTCACCGAGAGGTTTCAGGGGAATCGAATAATCTGATTATAGAGCTTTCGCCGCCGAATGTCAGGTGGTTACAGAACCGGGAGCGGGTAGCGACCGGATCCCGGGTACGCAGGCGTCCCGCCTGCTTTTGATGTGAGCCGTGCGCGTCTGAGATTAAGCAGGCGGGACGCCTGCGTACCCAGAAGGCCGTCGCTACCGCTCCCGGTTCTGTAACGAGCGATGCAGAACTAACCAGGCAGCAGTCGCAGCTTGTTTCTCGTCGACCCGCCACGGAGGCGCGACCGTGCGGCCCAGGTCGTTCACTTTTCGTCTTACGGCAGCAACCTCACGTCCGACTCTGGCTTTGGCAATTTGATCGAACTCTCGATCCGGAAATGTTTCTCTTCTCAGGCCATTTGCGTCCGCAGCCAAATCCAAAACGCGCCGGAATAAAACCCCTTCGGCAGCGTGAGCGCGAATGTGGGTGTTGCCAATTCGCGCGAGATCCCGATCTTTCGCGCCGACAATGCCAACGCCCGAAATTTTCATTCCCTCTTTTCGCAGTTCCTCGATCAGTTGTGCCAGGGCAGTTCGGGCTATCGCTTCAATTTGGGCCGTCGAAGTTCTCACCGCGATCTGAGACTCTTCCCAAGGGAGATCCATTACCTCATGATAAGGCTGAGCGGTCGCGCGAATCTTTGGGTCAGCGAGTTTGATTTCAGTCTTGGTCACGACGACCGGCGAATCGATCGAACCACCCAACACTACGGCTATTGCACGGGCGGTCTTTGCTCGCAGACCTATCGCAACTAGATTGGATTGCTTCATGCGGAGACTCATGTTAGCGGGTTGGGGTTTTCCTGTACAGACTACAGCAGCGGCATGGAAAAGGTTGACGAACCGCAATTGGCTGAGTCAGACTTTTCGACACGGGTATCTACGGAGTCATGCAACACAGTCGCAGGCAGTTTATGAGTTGGGTCGGAAGTTTCGCGATTTCGTATTGCGCTTCTCCTTATCTAGCGGCTCAGGAAAAGAAAGGGACTCGAATTATTCTGCTTGGCACAAAAGGCGGGCCGCGGGTAGGTGAGGCAGGCCGCAGCAATCCGTCAACGCTGATCCTAATCAATGATATTCCGTACGTGGTCGATTGCGGATACGGCGTTTCGCGACAACTTCTGGCAGCGAGTGTTGCGCTTAACAGGCTTCGGTACATTTTCATAACTCATCATCATTCTGATCACAATCTCGAGTATGGCACCTTGTTCTATAACGCTTGGATCACCGGTATCCCCGTTCAGGTTGACGCTTACGGACCTACGGGGCTGCGAAAGCTGACGCAGGATTTTTTTGCATACCAGAAATTCGATATCGATACGCGCATTGTCGATGAAGGCCGCCCGGATCCACGCAAAATGATCTCAGCTCACGAATTCGACCAGCCGGGGATGGTCATGCAGAACGATGATGTGAAGGTTAGCAGTTGTCGAGTGCGTCATCCGCCAATCACTCAAGCATACGCATACCGGTTCGATGCGAAGGATCGGTCAGTCGTGATTTCGGGCGACACAGCTTATGCGCCGGAGTTGGCCGAATTCGCCAAAGGGGCGGATGTACTCGTCCATGAAATAATGTATTTACCCGGCATCGAAAAGCTGATCGAGCGATTACCAAATGCGAAAAGGTTGCGTGAGCATTTGATGGCCGCTCATACCTTGCCTGAGGATGTCGGCAGGATTGCTGCCCAGGCGGCAGTCAAGACTTTGGTACTTTCTCATTTCGTTCCCGGCGATGATCCATCGATCACTGATGAGCAATGGTCGGAAGGCGTGCGCAAATATTTCAAGGGCCGAATCATCGTTGGGAAAGATTTGATGGAGATCTAGGAGGCCTCAATGAAAGCAGTATATAAACGCGCGGCGCCGTACGCTGACGACGCGATGAGCCTGCCCGTAAAGAACGTCGACGGGGCGATTCCGTTTTATGAAAAGACTCTCGGGTTCCGCGTGGTGGCACGACGTGACGAGCCACACAAGTCAGTGATTCTAGCGCGCGATGAAATTCAAATCGGCTTAGCAGAAAACGGAGGCGATCCGACGCAGGAAGGCTGCTTCTTCGAAGTGGACAATCTGGACGCGGCATTTGAAGAAATCAAAGGCAAGCCACCCGCCGCGTCGGACATCCGCATCGATCAGTTTGGCGATTCTTCTATGCGCGTGTTCTTTGTCGTGGCGCCGGATGGGCTCTGTTACATGCTGGGTCAGCGTCGGGAAGTTTAGAGAGACGGCTCAAGAACGAGGGAAGCATGCCTAAGCTTTAGTAGCAAACCATTAAGAAAGCAATTGATCGAGCGGGGTGTACTCTCGTCCCTGCGACAAAGCGACCGCCTCGTAAGTCAACTTCCCTGCGTAAGTGTTCACGCCCGCCGACAAGCCTAAATCGCTTTTCACCGCTTCCTGAAAACCCTTGTTCGCCAGTTTCAAAGCGTAAGGCAGCGTTGCATTCGTCAAGGCGAAGGTCGAAGTGCGGGGTACTGCGCCCGGCATGTTGGCAACGCAGTAATGCAAAACACCTTCTACGTAATAGGTCGGATCTGAATGCGTCGTGGGATGCGTAGTCTCAACGCAACCGCCTTGATCAACCGCGACGTCAACGATGACAGCGCCGTCGGCTACGTCTTTGAGCATGTTGCGAGTGACGAGCCGCGGCGCCGACGCCCCCGGCACGAGGACCGCACCAATAATCAGATCCGCTTGCGAGACGGCGTCGTGAATCATGTATGCGCTCGATGCCAACGTCGAAATCTTGGAAAGAAAGATGTCATCGAGCTCGCGCAGACGATCGAGATTGTTGTCGATGATCGTTACGTGGGCGCCCATCCCGACCGCAATCTTTGCGGCGTTAGTTCCGACCACGCCGCCGCCGATGATCACTACCCGCGCCGCGGGGACGCCGGGCACACCGCCGAGCAAGATGCCGCGACCGCCACTCATCTTTTCCAGATAGTGCGCGCCAACCTGAATCGCCATGCGTCCGGCAACTTCCGACATTGGTGTTAGCAACGGCAACGTTCCGCGCCGGTCGGTGATTGTTTCGTAGGCTACGCCCGTGACTTTCCTTTTGAGCAGTTCCTCAGTCAGTTGATGAGCGGGAGCCAGGTGGAGATAAGTGAAGAGCAATTGACCTTCGCGCATCTGCGGATATTCCAGGGCGATTGGTTCCTTCACTTTGACGATCATCTCAGCTTCGGCCCAAACGTCGTTCGCGGAATTAATGGGGGTGGCGCCGGCTTTTTGGTACAAAGAATCTTCAAAGCCTGATCCTTCCCCGGCACTGTGTTCGACCAGCACGCGATGTCCGGCATCAGTAAACGCGCGCACGCCGGCAGGCGTCAGGCCCACGCGATATTCGTTGTCCTTGATTTCTTTCGGAAGTCCGATGATCACAGTTTCTGCTCCATTCTCGTTTGGAGTGCGCCGGCAGAGCAAAGCGGCGACGGCGCTTTGGATCGCGATTTCATCTAGCTGCTTAGATTCTGCCCTTCATAATCGAAAGCGCTGTCGCCGCTTCGCTCTGCCAGCGCACTCCAAAGTCTTTGCTAAGGTTTTCCTTTCGGCGTCGGCGTCGCCTTTGGCTGTGGTGGCGGCTCGACTTTCAGACTGATGCGAATCAGGTCCCACGCCGGCGTCGACTTCGCAATTTCTTTTTCGGAACCGATAATCGACATTTGCACGAATCTGGCAGAGACAATTCGAAAGTAAGAATCCATTCCACCGGGCTCGCCATCCATCACGGCACGCACGCGCGCGCCTTCGGCATCCGCGCCCGAAATCTGTGAAGTGGCGACTGAGCGCTTGGGATGCATGCCGGCCTGTTCGACCTGCGACACAAAACTGTCGACGTATTGGTCCTGAATGAGTTTCTTTGCGGCAGCTTCCTTTTCAGGAGTGCTCAACCACTCACGCGGAGCGCGAATGCGGATCTCCGCAAAGCCGTCGCGCGCCATCTGAATATATTGCATCTGTCCTGAACTCTGATCGCTGATTTGCCAGCTCGCGGGATAATCGAATGTAAGACCGTCTTTCTCAAAGTGTTTGAGGTTTGGCTGGCCCAGAGCGCCGGCAACAAAAAGGAGCGGCACCGCCAGACAGACTTGTTTTCGAACTGGTTTCATTTCGCCTCCTCGAAAATCGGATGAGCATATTAGCGCGTTTTCATCCATTCAATACAGCGCTCAAGGTGCCCGCGCATGTTTTCGCGGCTGTCGTAATGTATCCGTCCATGACCCGGCAGAACCCATTCGAAGTCATAATCCAGAAGTTTCTCCATCGAACGCGTCTGCGCTTCCCATGAATACCAGCAGACGCTCCGAAAAGCCGTCAGCGTGTCGCGATTGGGCGACCACGCCAGATGATCGCCGGTGAAGAGATACTGATTTCGATAAAGCAACACCATGTGTCCGCGGGTGTGACCGGGAACTGGAATCGCCATCAGATCATGATCGAGTCCGACCGGATCGTCGCCGCTTATCACGTGCTCGATCCCAAGTCGTCCAGCGCCATCGTCGGCGTGCATCACGCGTTGGCCGCCAAACTTTTTCGCAAAGCGCGCATGATCGGCAACGTCATCGCGATGCGTCAGGAACATCAGGTTCACTCCGCCGGCCGCTTCGATCTTTTTTACGAGTTGCGTGGCGAAGCGAGGCGAGTCAATCAAAACATTGCCGCCTTCGGCTTCCGGTCTCGCGATCAAATAACTCCACGCGCCAAAGCTGGACTCGGCCGTGAAGCCACAGAAGTAAACATTCTCGGCGATATTGTGAGGAAATGCATCGATGCCGAGGCGCGCGTCGTGATGCTCGACCGTTCCAATCGAGGCGGTCGGACACGCGACCAACGCCATCAGTGCGCGTTTGATTTCGCGAGTGCTTTCAGGTTGATGATGAACGATCGAAGTGTCGTGATCCTCGGTGAAGGTCTCAGGTGCGATCTGCCGGCAGGCGTCACAATCGATGCAGGTTGAGTCGACGTAGAAATCTCCGGGAACATTCTCCGGCAATCGTAAAGCAAGGTTAGCCACAGCTCAGTATCGAGGCATCCAGGTCAGTACCGCCTGCGTTAGCGGGCGGGTTGTTTCCGTCTATGGATCAGATGTTTCCTCTCAGCTCGAAACATCATCATGGGCCACCAAGGGTTCGAGTTCAAGCAAGCGTTAGCGCAGTTAGCGGCTCTGCCGAAGGAGGTCGCGCGCTCGCAAAGCGAAAACCCTACGGCCTCGCCGAGTATCCCGTTCCCGAAGGTGACGCGCACAACATTTGGGTCGAAGACGGAATCATGTACATGGGCTACTACAGTGGCGGCGGCCGTGTCGTCGATGTCTCCGGCGAACTACGCGGCGACTTGTATCGACAAGGCCGCGAGATTGGTCGAGTCTGGACCGGTGACATCGAAGGTTATCGCGCCAATCTGCCCTTCACCTGGGGCGCGCAACCTCACAACGGCTTGATCTATTTTAACGACATCAACTCGGGCCTTTGGATCGTCAAGCTCGGAGATAAGATCGAGAAAGGATCGACGACCGCGCCGGGATAGTGAAGGACGTGTTGCCTTATTGTCCATGCAAACTTTGTTGGGTATGCAGGCAATTTATAAGGTGTTAACTTACCCAGGAAATGCCTAAGTCCTCCAAAAGGCAGAAACGCTCGCGATATCTGGTGTTTGTTAGCCACTCGTCTCTTGATGCTTGGATCGCCAGAGTAATGGTCGAAAAGATTGAAGCATTAGGAGCAGAGTGCTGGCTCGACGAAAAAGATTTAGCCGGCGGTGATGTTATCGCCGACGATATCATTCGTGGAATCGATGCCTGCCAAGAAGCCATCGTCTTGATTTCGCCAAACAGCGTGAACTCAAAATGGGTCTCTTTTGAAATAGGCGGCGTTCGAGCGCAACACAAGCGGGTGACGCCGATTCTGAACAACGTAAGACACGATGAGCTGGATCCCATGCGGGACATCAAAGGCATAGACCTTAACAAGTTCGAGGAGTTTCTGGCACAATTAGACCGTCGGATCTCTAAGCGTCGCAGAGGAGCATAAGTCATGGCACACAAAGTCTTCATTAGCGCGTCACACAAAGATAGGGACCTGGCGCGTGATTTGGAACATCGGCTTCATGAGGCGGGTTTGCAGACAACTTATTCTGAATTGACTCTCGCAGCCGGATCCAACTACGAAAAGACATTCCTGGATCTTTTGAAAACTGCCGATGAAATTATCGTCATCCTTAGCAGTAACTCGGTCGACAATCTGTGGATGATGTACGAGATCGGGGCGGCCTCCTCGTTGCGGAAAAAAATTACCCCCGTCGTTGTAGGATTGGAGAAGCAAGAACTTCCGCCAGTAATCAAGCAATTGAAATATATCAGATACAACGAAGTATCCGACTATATTTCAAAGCTCGAGAGAAGTGCCCAAGCGGCATAGACGAGACACCTAACACGCTGGAGTCATGAAAATGAATTACTATCCCGACACCGACTCCCTTTGCATCGACCTTTCTTCCAGGCCCAGTGTCGACAGTCGCGAAGTGTCAGACGGAGTAGTCCTCGACTACGACGCCCAAGGAAATCTAGTTGGGATTGATATCGATCAAGCCAGTAAGAAGCTCGAAATCAAGGAAATCATCTTGAGCAGGTTGCCGGGCAAGGTTAAGCAAGTCGCGTAAGCGAAAAGATCGCGAAAGGATCGACCACCGCGCCGGGACAGTGAACGCTTGATTGAGAATCATGAAACGCTGTCCCTCATGCCATCGCACGTATGCCGATGAAACGATGAGTTTCTGTCTAGCTGATGGGTCTCTCCTGTCAGCACCGTACCAGTCATTCACAGAAGACGCGCCAAGCGCCAGCGCGATGAAGTTCGCTCCGGCAAAGTCAAAACGATTCCTGGCCCGGAAGGACTTCGCAAGATACGTGATGCATTAAAAGGATGAACTGGGACTTCCACCCGGAAGCGTTAGAAGAGTACGAGTCGGCCGCGATTTATTACGCCGAACAGGATCCAGACCTTCAACTTCGGTTCATCGGATCCGTTGAGAACGCGATTGAAAGAATCCTGGAATCACCAAGGCGCTGGCGCGTGATCGATGAAGACGTTCGACGATGCATCGCGCGTGTTTCCCCTACGGAATTCTTTACACAATTGAGGATGACTTAATTTTGATTTGGCGGTCATGCATTTTAGTCGCGAACCTGGTTACTGGAAGTATCGAATCACCCAGACGTAAACAACAAAGGTCTAAGCTGCGCCTCTGATTATAGTCACGAGCCTCAAACAGCCAAACCCAAATCGCGCCTCGCCTGGGCGCTCCTGTTCGCACGCCTCGTACTCGGTTTGATCTTTTTCATGGCCGGCGTTTGGAAAGTCTTCCAACTCGGTCCGTTGCGACACGCGCGCAAATATTTTCTGGCCTTCGCAGATACGTTTCTGCCGGTTTGGTCTTTGTGGGCCACAGGTGTCTTCATTCCGTTTATTGAACTGATCGCCGGCGCGCTCGTGATACTCGGCTTGCGGACACGCGAGGCTCTGATGGCGCTCGGATTCGTGCTGGCGATCGTGACCTTCGGACATTTATTGAAAGAACCGCTCTACGAATTTCACACACACGTGATTCCCAGACTGGCGCTACTCTTGTTTGTGTTCATGCTCCCGCGTGAAGATGACCGATTTTCAGTAGATCAATTGATCGCGAAGAAGAAAGCTTAGCAGGCTGCTGAAGACCTCTTTTCTCTAGCCCAGGCGTTCACGCCTGGGTACAGAGAGAGGATAAATTTGCCAGCCTCCTTCAGGAGGCTTTGAGAAGGGCTTTAGCCAAAGCGCGTGGCTTTCGCGAAAGCATTGCGAAAGCCCCATAAATGGGGCCAAGAAATAAATGCGACTCCACCATCCCAGGCGTAAACGCCTGGGCTAGTAGAAAAGAACAGCGATTATGTTTGCGTGAATGGGCCGAAGCACGAGTTTCTAAATAGACGGGTTGCAACCAATAGGAAGCGAATGTTACGACGTGACCCCAACCCGCAAGCTTTGCGCAATCAGCGGAACGACCTTGCGCGGCACATCGATCGCGGCCTTGATGTGGCGTGCGTTGGTGAAGTGGCCGGCGACGTAAATTCCGGGCACGTTCGTTTCGAAAGTTTCCGGATCGTAAGTAGGTACTTCGCTGAATAAGGCGCGTCCCGGCTCGGTCTTCACTCCCAGTTTTCGCAGCAACGTAAGATCGGCGTCACTTCCCACTAATACAAAGACTACGTCGTTCGGAATTGTGATCTGCTCGCCGTTTTCAGCGGTCAGGATTACTTCCCGCTCGCGGATCTCGTCAATCTGTTGGTAGAGAATCACCCGCAAACGTCCTTCGGCGATCTCGCGTTCGAGCGGCGAGCGCACCCAATGTTTCATCGCACCAGCTTTAGGATCGCGATTCTCCCAGTCTGAGCGCCAAATGGCCATCGTCGTGCGCGCGCCTTCTTCGGAGAGAAACAACGCCGCTTCGGCCGCGCTGTTGCCGCCGCCGACGACCAGAGTTTCTTTGCGCACGTAAGGATATGGCTCGACGAAGCGATGATGCACCTTCGGTAGATCTTCGCCGGGAATATTCAATAGCCGCGGATGCTCCATCGCGCCGATTGCGAACAACAGTCGCCGCGCGTGATACGTTGCATGTGCTTCCTGACCGATGAAGGTCACGCCCCTAGTGTGAACGACAAAGAGGTCAGGTTCCGGATGTTCGATGTCGGTTACTTCTTCACCGGTATTGATGTGCAGATCGTGATCGAGAACGAAGTGAATGTAGTGCGAAAGGAGTTCTTCGCGCGTGGGCTTTTCGCGCGCGGGATGCAACGCGCCTTCGCGCATCTCCAGTTCATTTGGCGTCGAGAACATTGTGCGGCCTACGGGATACCGGCGAATCGTGTTGGCGATCGTGCCTTTCTCGATCACCAGATAATCGAGACCTTCACCCGCCGCCGCATCAGCCGCGGAAAGGCCGGCAGGACCGGCGCCGATGATTAAGAGATCGAATTCCTTGTCATTCATTTCGCAGCTTTGTTTGCAGGCTTTATCTAAAGTTTTCTCTAGCCCAGGCGTTTACGCCTGGGAAAGAGGATTTTCAATCTGCATGACCTTAGCCCCTTTTAAGGGGCTTAAATTCTTTTGTTGCTTCACGCGCCCAGGATGATCATAAGCCCCATAAATGGGGCTGGAACATCTCCGTGTCTCCACCGACCCAGGCGTGAACGCCTGGGCTAGAGAAAAAACGCCAGCTCAGAAAATGTCTCGACTCATAACTACAAACTCGAGCAAGAGTGCTCATCAACAAGCTAAAACTCAAGAGTCCCTCGCGCCACAACTACCGATGTGCCGCCGACGCGAACCTCTTCGACGCCACCGGGCTTGCCCTTAACTTCGAGACCGATGCGGCTCGGACGATTGGTGAAGTCGCCTTGTTCGATCACGAAACGATAGACGCCTTCGGCAGCTTCGACGCGCGCCGCGTCATGATAGACTAGGTAACCGCCCAGAGGCCCAGCCGCGCTGCCGGTGGCGGGATCTTCGCCGATATTCTGTCCGATGAAAAATCGCGCGTGGGCGCGTGCTTCGCCGATTTCAATTGTCTCTCGCGTGAAGGCATAACAGCCGGTGGCATTCGCTTCAGAGAAACCGCTGCGCTTGCATATCTCATCGAGCAGCGCCAGGTTCGGACGGCAATTGCCCACGTCGGAGAGCGAACGAACTGGAACTAGTAACATCGTGTTTCCAGTTGAGACCGCCTGGATCGGTAGGGTCTCGTCCAAATCTTCTCGGGCCAAACCCAGAGCGCGGGCAATCTCTGCCTGTTCGTGCCAATCTTCAATCTCGCCGCGAATCTCGAATTTCCCTTGCGTCATCACCACCCGAGCGGGCTCGCCGTCTTTGAACTCGATGTCAACCGGAAGAATTCCAATGCCGACTTCATGCTTGATGCTGACCCAGCCATTTCCATTCTCCGGCAAAGGCACAACGCCTTCGCGCGCGAGACAATTCCACGTGCCAACAACCGGATGGCCCGCAAATGGCAATTCGCTTGTAGGCGTGAAGATCCGCAGCCGGCGCGACACTTCTTCTCTTTCCGAAGGCAGAACAAAGACCGTCTCAGACAAAT
>Ga0209577_10001754_pt1 | contig 21380 bp, 24 predicted proteins | sample GraSoiAngelo_109_FD_185874 | JGI IMG/M metagenome (GOLD analysis project Ga0209577, IMG submission 185874) | Grasslands soil microbial communities from the Angelo Coastal Reserve, California, USA - 14_0903_12_20cm (SPAdes) (version 2) | ecosystem: Environmental > Terrestrial > Soil > Grasslands...
CCGTGCCTGGGATGATATCTCAGCCTGCCGGAAATGGAGCATTCCGTGTATTGGCGACCATTCGTGCGTTTTGGAGTCTTCGTGGTGAGCGACGACCTGAGCGGCTGGTGCGCGCGGGTGATCGCGGCGATGACCGCGTGGCAGGAGGGCTTCGGCCCGGTCCCCGCGCATCCCGCGACCGACCTCGATCCGGCACGGGTCGAGGGCCTGCTCGACGAGCTCACCACCCGGCTGCGCGACAACTACCCGTTCTTCCATCCCCGCTACGCGGGCCAGATGCTGAAGCCGCCCCACCCCGCGGCGATCGCCGCCCACCTCGCCGCGATGCTCGTCAACCCCAACAACCACGCCCTCGACGGCGGCCCGGCGACGGCGGCGATGGAGCGTGAGGCGGTGGCGGTGCTCGCCGCCATGCTCCACCTCCCCGCCGACGGTCTCGGCCACCTCACCAGCAGCGGCACCATCGCCAACCTCGAGGCGCTCTTCGTCGCCCGCGAGCTCCATCCCGGTCGCGGCGTCGCCTGCAGCGCCGACGCCCACTACACCCACGGGCGGATGTGCCACCTGCTCGGCCTCGCGTGCGAGCAGGTGCCCGTCGACGCCGCCGGGCGCATCGACCTCGACGCCCTCGACGCGCTGCTCCGCACCGGGCGCATCGGCACCGTGGTGCTCACCGCGGGCACCACCGGGCTCGGCGCCGTCGATGCCGTCGACGAGGCACTCGCCCTCGCGCGCATCCACGGGGTGCGGGTGCACGTCGACGCCGCTTACGGGGGCTTCTTCGCCATCCTCGCCTGGGCCGGCGATCCGCTCGTCCCGTCCGCACCGCTGCGCGCCGTCGCGGAGTGCGACTCCGTCGTCGTCGACCCCCACAAGCACGGCCTCCAGCCGTACGGCTGCGGCGCGGTGCTCTTCCGCGACGCGTCGGTGGCGCGCCTCTACGCACACGACTCGCCGTACACGTACTACACGTCCGCGGTGGGACACCTCGGCGAGATCAGCCTCGAGTGCTCGCGCGCCGGCGCCGCGGCGGCGGCGCTCTGGCTCACCCTGCGCGCCTTCCCGCCGACGCCGGACGGGCTCGGCGCGGTGCTCGCCGCGGGACTGCGCGCGGCGCGGCGATGGTCGGACCTGCTCGACGGCTCCGAGCTGCTCGCCCCCTGCCACCGGCCGGAGCTCGACATCGTCACCCTCGCGCCGCGCTCGGCGCACACGCTGAGCGGGCTCGACGCCGCCTGCCAGGCGATGCTCCGGCGCGGGATGACCGAGCCGGACCCGGTCTTCCTCAGCACCCTGCGGATGGACGGCGCCCGGCTCGTGGGAGCGCTCCCGGGGATCGCCGGCGACGCCCCCTCCGCGCGGGTGCTGCGCAGCGTGCTCATGAAGCCGGCGCACGAGCTCTGGGTGGAGCGACTCCACGCCCGGGTCGAGGAGCTCGCACTCAGCGTCGCGCCCAGCAGCTGAGCACGGTGCCGGTGCGGCGGCGGTCCTCGTGCTGGAGCAACGCCGCCATGGTCTCAGACGGTCCCGCCTCCGAGGTAGGCGGCGAAGCCCGGCCAGCGCTCGACCATCAGCCGCTCGAGCGCCGGGGTGAGCGGCAGGTAGCTCGCCGAGGCCTCGGCCACGGTGGCGCCGCCGGCGACCAGGAGCCGCGCCTCCGCGGTGACCACACGCCGCCGCAGCCCGGTCATCCGGCCCTCGACCTGCAGCGGCGTCCCCGTCGGCGCGGGGCCCCGGTAGCGCACCTCGAGCCGGCCGGTGACCACCCACCGGCGGAGCAACATGGTGCTCCGGCCCATGACGTCGTCGAGCACCGCCGAGACCAGGCCGCCGTGGACGACGCCGGGGAAGCCGGCGTGGACCTCGGGGTCGGGGGTCCACTCGCCGCGGACGCGGTGCGGGGGCAGCCCGGACACCGGGTCGGGGCCGCCCTCGAGGAGCTCGAGGCGGTACTGGATGTGGAGCCCGACGGGGTTGCGCAACCCGTGGACGAAGTTGCGCTGGAACTCGCTGCGGTCGTTGAGCCAGGCGTCGTCGAGCCGGACGGGCGGCCGGGCGGCCGTCATCGCGGGCAGAGCCGCTCCTGCCCGTCCATGTACCGGCGGAGCGCGTCGGGGATCCCCACGGACCCGTCCTCCTGCTGGAAGGTCTCCAGCACCGCGTCGAAGGTGCGGGGCACCGCCAGGGCGCTGCCGTTGAGGGTGTGCACGAAGCGTGGCTTGGCCTGCGCCGCGGGCCGGTAGCGGATGTCGGCGCGGCGCGCCTGGAAGTCGGCGAAGACGCTGCAGGAGGAGACCTCGAGCCAGCGGTCCATCCCCGGGCACCAGGCCTCGAGGTCGTACTTCTTCCACTGGGCGAAGCCCATGTCGCCGGTGCACATCAGCAGCACCCGGTAGTGGATTCCGAGCCCCTGGAGCACCGCCTCGGCGTCTCCGACCAGCCCCTCGAGCTCGTCGAGCGAGGTCTCGGGGTCGACGAACTTCACCAGCTCCACCTTGTCGAACTGGTGGAGGCGGACGTAGCCGCGGGTGTCCTTCCCCGCCGCGCCCGCCTCGCGCCGCCAGCACGGGGTGTAGGCGACGTGGCGGATCGGGAGGAGGTCGCCGTCGAGAATCTCCTCGCGGTAGAGGTTGGTCACCGGGACCTCGGCGGTGGGGATCAGGAACATGTCGCCCTCGGTGTGGAAGGCGTCGTCCTCGAACTTCGGGAGGTTGCCGGTGCCCACCATCGCCTCGCGGCGCACCAGGTAGGGTGGCGCAATCTCGCTGTATCCGTGCCGGGTTGTGGCCAGATCCAGCATGTACGTGACGAGCGCGCGCTGGAGCCGGGCGCCGTCGCCGCGCAGCACCGCGAAGCGCGCGCCGCTGATCTTGGCGGCGCGCTCGAAGTCGAAGATCCCCAGGGCCTCGCCGAGCTCGTGGTGGGGACGCGGGGTGAAGTCGAACCGGGCGGGCTCGCCCCAGGTGCGCACGGTGACGTTGTCGGCGTCGCTCGTCCCCGCCGGCACGCTCGGATGCGGCGGGTTGGGCACCACGAGGAGCAGCGCCTGCACCCGGGCCTCGAGCGCACCGACGGACTCCTCCGCCTCCTGGATGCGGCGCTTGAACCCGGCGAGCCGCTCGCGCTGCTCGTCGGTCGGCTTGCCCCGGATCTCCTTGGTCTCGCGGTTCTGATCGGCGCGCAGCGCCTCCATGTCCGAGCGCAGCGCGCGGGCCTGCGCGTCGAGCTCGAGGATCTCGTCGACGGGCGCGGGCTCGCCCTTGAGGCGAGCGCCCTCGCGGATGAGCTCGGGCTCGTCGCGGATGCGCTGGAGGGCGATCACCTGGTCTCTCCGGTGGCTCCGGTCTGCGGCCGCATCATGGGGAAGAGCAGCACGTCGCGAATGGTGGGGCTGTCGGTGAGGAGCATGACGAGCCGGTCGATGCCGACGCCGAGGCCACCCGCGGGTGGCATCCCGGTCTCGATCGCCTCGAGGAAGTCCTCGTCGACGAGCTGGGCGTCGAGGTCGCCGGCGGCGCGCTTGCGCGCCTGCTCCTCGAAGCGCCTCCGCTGGTCGATGGGGTCGTTCAGCTCGCTGAACGCGTTGGCGAGCTCGCGGCCCACGACGATCAGCTCGAAGCGCTCGGTGAAGCGCGGGTCGTCGCTCCGGCGGCGCGCCAGCGGCGAGACCTCGGAGGGGTAGTCGAGGACGAAGGTCGGGTCCCAGAGCGTCGACTCCACGTGCTGCTCGTAGATCTCGAGGAGCACGCCGCCGGGGCCGGCACCGGGCGGGGGTTCGACGCCGAGCCGGCGGGCCTCATCGAGCATCGTCCCCGCGTCGAGGGCGGCGACCGGGTCGAAGTCACAGCGTTCGGCGACGAGGTCGACCATTCGTGCGGTGCGGAAGGGCGGGGTGAGGTCGAGCTCGCGGCCGCCGAAGCGGCGGGCGAGCGGGTTGAGGCAGACCGCGGAGCCGCCCTCCTCGGGCTCGGGCGACGGCCCGGCGGCGTTGGCGGCGTCGACGACGATCGCCTCGGTGAGCTCGCGCATCGTCGTGTAGTCGCCGTAGGCCTCGTAGGCCTCGAGCAGGGTGAACTCGGGGTTGTGGCGTGGCGACAGCCCCTCGTTGCGGAAGACACGCCCGATCTCGTAGACGCGCCGGTAGCCGCCGACGAGGAGGCGCTTGAGGTGGAGCTCGATGGCGATGCGCAGGTAGACGTCGGTGTGGAGCGCGTTCCAGTGGGTCGAGAACGGCCGCGCGCTGGCGCCGCCCGCGATCGGCTGGAGGATCGGCGTCTCCACCTCGAGGAAGCCGCGGCGGTCGAGGGTGTCGCGCACCGAGCGCACGATCGCCGACCGGATCGCGAAGTGGCGGCGCTGCTCGACGTGGCTGAGCAGGTCGAGGTAGCGCCGCCGGTAGCGGGTCTCCTGGTCCTGGAGCCCGTGGAACTTCTCCGGGGGCGGGCGCAGCGCCTTGACGAGGATCACCAGCTCGTCGGCGAGGACGCTCGGCTCGCCGCGGCGGGTGCGGGTGAGCCGGCCGCGCACCCCGACGATGTCGCCGAGGTCGAGGCGGCGCACCACCTCCCATGCCTCGGGACCGAGCCGGTCGAGCTTGAGCCAGAGCTGGAGGCGGCGCCCCTCGTCCTCGATGTGGGCGAAGACGACCCCGCCGGAGGGCCGCAGCTGCATGACCCGCCCGGCGACCGCGACCGCGGGCCCCTCACGCGGCGAGCCGTCCTCGGGGGGAGGGCCGGCCTGCTCCTCGAAGCCCTCGAGCCGGGTCAGCGCGCCGTCGAGCGTGAGGTCGGGGCGGAAGTCGACGCCGTAACTCGGCACCCCCAGCGCCGCCAGCTCGTCGACCTTGCGGCGCCGCTCCGCGACGAGATCCTGCTCGGGCAGGTCAGCTCACCTTGACGATCGTCACCGGGCGCATCCCCCCGGGGGTCTGCACCTTCACCTCCTCGCCGACCTTGTGGCCGAGGAGCGCCTTGCCCACCGGCGACTCCATGGAGATGCGGCCCTTGGCGACGTCGACCTCCGCGGGCCCGACGATCGTGTACTCCTCCTCACCGAACTCGTCGCGCACGGTGACCCGCGAGCCCACCTGGACGCGGCCGTCGTGCTGATCCTCGATGATCACCGCGTTGCGGATCATCTTCTCGAGGGTCAGGATGCGGCCCTCGAGCATCCCCTGCTCGTTCTTCGCGTCGTCGTACTCCGCGTTCTCGCTGATGTCGCCGAACTCCTTCGCATACTTGATGCGCTCGGCGATCTCGCTGCGCCGGGTGGTACGCAGCTCCTCGAGCTCCTTCTGAAGCTTCACCAGGCCCTCCTGGGTGAGGAGGACGGGCTTGTCGAGCATGGGGCAGCAGACCTCGGCGGGCGTCGGGGCCCCGCCGGTGCGCACGGGCGGGATGGCCGGCGAGTATAGGCGAGCGTTGACAGTTCATGCCCCACCTTGTGGGGAGGGCATGAAGGACCATCGTCGCTTGCCCACAATCGGTAGGCGCGATATCATAAAGTTCTGCCATCTCGATGGCAACACCGCTGCCCCCCCTCTCGGGGCGTCTCTCTCTGGGAGGCGCCCCTTTAGCATTCCCGGCATGACCGCAGGCACCGGTGTCGGCGTCGCGCCGCTTCGCGTGGGTGGGCTCGAGCTTCGCTCGCCCGTGCTCGTCGCGCCCATGGCCGGGATCACCGACGCCCCCTTCCGCCGGATCGCCGCGGAGATGGGCGCCGGGCTGGTCTGCACCGAGATGGTCGCCGCCGAGGCGGTGGCGCGCAGCGCGGAGGCGAGCCTCAAGCTGCTCGACTTCCCTGCGGGGATGTCCATTCCGGTCGGCGCCCAGTTCGTCGGCAGCGATCCCGCGACGATGGCGGAGGCGGCGCGGATCGCCGTCGACCGCGGGGCGACCACCGTCGACGTGAACCTCGGCTGCCCGGTGCGCAAGGTGGTCGGCATCGGCAACGGCGCCGCCCTCGCTCGCGACCCCGTCGCCACTGCCCGGGTGCTGGGGGCGATGACCGCGGCCGTCGACGTGCCGGTCACCGCGAAGATGCGCCTCGGCTGGGACCACTCCTCGATCAACGCCCCCGAGCTCGCCCGGGCCCTCGAGGACGTGGGCGTCGCCATGGTCACCGTGCACGGGCGCACCCGCTGCCAGGGCTATGCGGGGAACGCCGACTGGGACGAGATCGCCCGGGTCAAGGAGGCGGTCGACATCCCGGTGATCGGCAGCGGCGACGCCATGGACGTGGGTCGCATCGCCGCGGAGATCGAGCGCGGCCGGGTCGACGGGGTGGTGATCGCCCGCGGGATGCTCGGCAACTTCTGGCTGGTCCGCCAGGCCGCCCACCGCCTCGCCACCGGTGAGCTGCTCGCCGAGCAGCCCTTCGCGGAGCGGGTGGCGCTCACCCGCCGGCACCTCGACGACCTTCTCGACTACTACGGCGACCGCCGCGCCCTGAAGATCGGGCGCAAGTACGTCGCCTGGACGATCCGCGGATGCGCCGGCGCGTCGCGCCTCCGCGCCGCGGTGCAGGACCTCGACTCCCGCGAACGCCTCGAGGAGCTCTTCGGCGCCGCCCTCGCCGCCGGCGAGTCGGCGACCGGCTTCTTCCGCCCGGTCTTCACCAGCGGCGAGGGATGAGCGAGCCGCGCAGGCTCGGCGAGCCCATCGAGCTCCCCTGGTGGGTGGTCCCGCTCGGGCTGCCGCCCCTGCTCACCCTCGTCCTCGGCGCGGTCCTGCGGGCGCCGCTGAGCGGCCGGCTCCTCGACCTCGTCGCCTCGGCGGCGATGCTCTGGGTGCTGACCTTGGTCGCCCGCCGGGTCCGCAGCCGCAACATGCAGAGCGTCTGGATCAGCAGCGCCTACGCGTTCTACGTCTTCGTGACGCTGATCTGGGCCGTCGAGGTGGGCAGGTAGGCTCGCGGCTTTGTCAAGGCGCCGAGCTCAACTGTTCAGCTCGTGAATCAAACGCAGCCCGTCGAGCGTCAGCCGCTGGTCCACCACCTCGATGCAGTCGGTGTGGGCGGCGATGAGCTCGGCGATGCCCCCGGTGCCGATGACCCGGGTGCCGGGGCCGAGCTCGTCGCGCATGCGGTTCACCAGGCCCTCGATGAGGCCGACGTAGCCGAAGACCATCCCCGCCTGCATGCTCGCGGTGGTGGTGCGGCCGATCACCGAGCTCGGCGCGACGAGGTCGACGCGGCTGAGCTTGGCGGCGCGGGCGACGAGCGCCTCGAGGCTGATCAGCATCCCGGGGGCGATCGCCCCGCCCAGGTACTCGCCCTGCGCGGAGATCGCGTCGAAGGTGGTGGCGGTGCCGAAGTCGACGAGCACGGCCGGGCCGCCGTAGCGCCGGTAGGCGGCGATGGCGTTGACGATGCGGTCGGCGCCCACCTGGCGGGGGTCGTCGTAGAGGATCCGCATCCCCGTCCGCACCCCCGGGCCGACCACCATCGGGGTGAGTCCGAAGAAGGTCTGAGCGAGGTCCTCGATGCTCCGCGAGAGCGTCGGCACCACGCTGCTCACGACCACCCCGGCGACGTGCGAAGGCTCGACGTCGCGGCTGCGGAGCAGCCCGGTGATGAGGAGGCCGAGCTCGTCGCCGGTGGCGTGGGCGTCGGTGTGCAGCCGGAAGTCGGCGACCAGGCGCTCGCCGTCGAACACGCCGACGACGATGTTCGAGTTGCCCACGTCGATGGCGAGCAGCATGGCAGCCGAGTATGCGCCGGGCCCGGGGACCTCCGTGCACGCCCTATCGCGCGGTGAGCTCGCCCACCCGGGAGACCGTCTCGGCGAGGTGGTCGCGGAGCGACACCAGGCGGCGGTCGCCGAGCGCCTGGCGCATCTCCGCCTGGGCGGCGCGCCAGTACCCGGTCGCCTCGTCGAGGGTCCGCGAGCCCGCCCGGGTGAGAGCGACCTCGCGGCGCCGCCGGTCGTCGCCGGTCCGCACCGTGACCAGGCCGGCGTCGAGCACCGGGCGGAGGTTGCGGGTCAGGGTGGTGCGGTCCATGACCATGCGCGCCGCCAGGTCGTTCATCGACACCGGCTGCATCCACGCGATCGTGCTGAGCAGGGAGAACTGGGTGCTGCGGATCCCGGCGGGAGCCAGCGCCTCGTCGTAGAGCTGGGTGACCACCCGGGCGGCCTGGCGGAGGCTCAGGCAGGCGCACTCGTCGGGGCCGGCGAGGGCGTCCGGGCGGTCGGTGGCGGGGTCGGTGGTGCGCACATGTGCATTTGCACGCATATGCGCCGCGGCTGTCAAGCGCACCTGCTACCCTCCGGCTCATGCTCGGGGCGATCGACGTCGGCGGCACCAAGCTGCTCGCGGCGGTCGCCGGCGACGATCGCCGCCCGGGCGCGGCGGTGCGCCGGGCCACCCCGGCGGAGCGGCCGGTCGAGACCCTCGTCGGGATGCTCGATGAGGCCAGGCGCGGGGAGCCCCTGACCGGCATCGCGCTCGCCGTCCCCGGGCCCTTCGACCGCGCGGCGGGAGCGCTGGTGAACCCGCCGAACATGCCCCCGTCCTGGCACCCCCTCGCCCTCGCCGACCGGCTCGGCGCCCGCTACGGCTGCCCGGTGCTGCTCGAGAACGACGCCAACTGCGCCGCCCTCGCCGAGGCGCGCGCCGGGGCGGCGGCGGGGTGCCGGAGCGTCGTCTACCTCACCGTGTCCACCGGGATCGGCAGCGGGGTGGTCGTCGACGGAGCCCCGGTCACCGGCCGCCACGACACCGAGGGCGGCCACCAGGTCCTCTGGCCGTCCTGGCTCGGGGGTCCCGCCTGCCACTGCGGCGGCCACGGCTGCCTCGAGACCCTCGCCTCCGGCCTGGCGATCGAACGCCGCTTCGGGGTCGCCGCCGACCGCCTCGAGGACCCCGCGGCGTGGGAGGACGTGGGCCGCTGGCTCGGCCTCGGCGTCGTCAACGCCATCGCCCTCCACGATCCCGACGTGGTGGTGCTCGGCGGCGGCGTCTGCCAGGCGTGGGACCGGTTCTGGCCGTCGCTGTCTGCAACCATCGACACCGCGCTCTTCCTCCAGCCGCGGCCGCCGGTGGTCCGCGCCACCCTCGGCGAGGACCGCAACCTCTGGGGAGCGCTGGCGCTCGCGGGATAGACCTACGGTTCGGAGAGGGCGCGGGCGAGATGGTCGTAGGCGACCGGGTAGCGGTGGGCGACGCCGCCGTGGCCACCGGGGAAGCGCTCGTGGCGGTGCTCGACGCCGAGCTCGGTGAGCACCTCGCTGAGCGCCTCCGTCCCCACGTCCATGAAGTACTCGTCGGCGTCGCCGGCGTCGAGGTAGATGGCGCGGAGCGAGCGCAGCGCCTCGACGTGGGCGGGCGCCATCCGCACCGGGTCCTCGTCGAGCCAGCGCTCCCAGTGGCGCTCGTCCAGGGTCCCCGTGGCGTCGACGGGGAGGCCGATGCCGAGTGGTGCGTCGGGGTCGGGCGAGTACGCGGCGGCGCAGCCGAGGACCATGAGCGGCCCGAAGTTGCGACGCCGGTACACCTCGTCGCCGAGCAACCGCTCGGCCAGCCGGGCCGGGTCGCCGCCGTTCTCGCGCAGCGCCCTGGCGAAGCCGCCGAGTTCGCGCCCGTAGCAGTGCTCGAAGAGGGTGTCGCCGGCGTGCGAGGCGCAGGCGCCGAAGACGTCGGGGCGGCGCATGCAGAGCACCAGCGCCCCGATCCCCCCGCTGCTGTGCCCGGCGACGCCGCGGTGCTCCGGCGCGGCGAGGGTGCGGTAGCGGGCGTCGACGTGGGCGACGACGTCCTCGGCGACGTAGTCCTGGTGACGGCCGGTGGCGCTCGAGTTGACGAACTGGCTGCCGCCGTAGCGGGTCGAGCCGTCGACGAAGGCGTAGACGCACGGCGGCGGCGCCGCCTCCGAGGCGTAGAGGTCCTCGAGGCGCTCGAAGATCGTCGGCTCGAAGAGGTCGCGGTTGCACCACTCCTCGACGCACGAGCCGTATCCGGGGAGCACATAGATCACCGGAAGCCGCCGCTCGGCGTCGTCGTCGTAGCCCGGCGGAAGCCACACCAGCAGCCGCCGGCGCGCGGGGTCGCCGAGGGGGTTGCCGGCGAGGGCGGGGCTGTCGACCGCGTCGTCGACGAGCCGGCCCCGGCGCGGCGGGGCACCGAGCGGCTCGGGGGGAAGCGGCCCCGGCATGGGTGGCATCGCGGGCATTGTGCGGCTTGACGGTCCGCTCGGCGCCCGCCTACGCTGCCCGCCATGCCTGCCCGGCTGGTGTGCGACAGCACCGCCGACCTGTCCGCCGCCGACCGCGACGCCGGCCGGGTCATCGTCGTCCCCCTCAAGGTGATCTTCGGGGACGAATCGCTCGTCGACGGCGTCGACATCGACGCCGAGCGCTTCTACGCGCGGATGCGCGCGAGCTCGCGCAACCCCACCACCAGCCAGCCCACCCCGGCGGAGTTCGAGGCCGCGTTCCGCGACGCCGCCGCGGACGGCTCGAGCGTGGTCTGCACCACCCTCTCGGCGGAGATGAGCGGCACCCACGGCGCCGCCGCGCAGGCGCGCGAGGCGCTGCCCGACCTCGACATCCACGTCGTCGACACCCGCACCGTGGGAATCGGCCACAACGCCATCGTCCGCGCCGCCACCGCCGCGGCCGGCGAGGGACGCCCGGCCACCGAGATCGTCGACCTGATCCGGGGCATCATCGCCCGGCAGCGGAGCATCTTCACCGTCGAGACCCTCGAGTACCTGCGCCGCGGCGGACGCATCGGCGGCGCCCGTGCCCTGCTCGGCTCGGTGCTGAACATCAAACCGGTGCTCGAGGTCCGCGACGGCCGGATCGAGCCCCACGACAAGGTGCGCACCTACCAGCGCGCCCTCGACCGGATCGCCTCCGAGGTCGTCGCCGCCTCCGGGGAGACCGGCCGGCGCGCCCGGGTGGTGCTCGGCCACGCCGACCGCCTCGCCGACTGCCGCGGGCTCGCCGACCGGGTCCGCGAGCACTGCGACGGCGAGCCCGAGATCATCGAGATCGGCCCGGTGGTCGGCTGCCACGCCGGCCCGGGGACGATCGGCCTCTCCTTCTACCTTCCCTGACCCGGCCCGGGACGGCGGAGGCCGTGTCCGAACCCTCGTGTGAGAGGATCGCGGGCGGGCCGTGTGGGCGAGACGGGAGGAGGACGATGGACTTCGACGACACCCCGGAGGAGACCGCCTGGCGCGGCCGGGTTCGCCGCTTCCTCGAGGAGAACACCGACGACGTGGTGCGCGGCCGCGACCGGCACACCGACGCCGCGGGCGCGGCGCCGCGGCAGCGCTGGCAGGCGACCCTCTACGACGCGGGCTACGTCGGCATCACCTGGCCGGTCGAGTACGGCGGCCGGGGCGGCACCCCGATGCAGCAGGTGATCGTCAACCAGGAGCTCTCCCGGGCGGGCAGCGCCCCGCTCGTCAACGGCATCGGCCTGGGGATGTGCGGGCCGACGATCATCGCCCACGGCACCGAGGAGCAGAAGCAGCGCTACCTGCGGCCCATGCTCCGCGGCGACGACATCTGGTGCCAGCTCTTCAGCGAGCCCGCGGCGGGCAGCGACCTCGCCGGGCTGCAGACCCGCGCGATCCGCGACGGCGACGGCTGGCTCATCCGCGGCCAGAAGGTGTGGACGAGCGCGGCCCAGTACTCGAGGCTCGGGCTGCTCATCGCCCGCACCGACCCCTCGCTTCCCAAGCACGCGGGCCTGACGATGTTCCTCATCGACATGGAGCAGCCCGGGGTGACGGTCCGCCCGCTGCGGCAGATGACCGGCGACGCGCACTTCAACGAAGTCTTCTTCGACGACGCCCGCGTGCCCGCCGAGAACCTCGTCGGCGAGGTCGACGGCGGCTGGCGGGTGGCGATCACCACCCTGATGAACGAGCGTCTCGCCATCGGTGGCGGCGGCGCCGACATGGGGGTGAGCGTCGAGACCCTCACCCGCTTCGCGGCGAAGCGCCTCGGCGCGCTGCCCGCCGACGGCGGTGCGCGAGAAGCTGGGGCGTGCCCACGTGCTCGCGATGGCCCAGCGCTACACCGGGTACCGCCGGCTCACCGCGCTGAGCCAGGGCCGGATGCCCGGGCCCGAGGCCTCGGTGGGCAAGCTCTCGCTCGTCACCCTGGGCCAGCTCACCGCGGAGATCGGGATGAGCCTGCTCGGCGATGACGCCGCCTTCGGCGCCGACGCCGGCGGCGACGACCGCTGGCAGTACTCGATGGCGATGTGGCCCGGCCTGGCGATCGCCGGCGGCACCAACGAGATCCTCCGCAACATCGTCGGCGAGCGCGTCCTCGGCCTTCCCGGCGAGCCGCGCCCCGACAAGGGTGTGCCCGCTGCCGCCCCCACCGGGGTGCGGGCATGAACTTCGCCCTCGACGAGCAGCAGGTCCTCCTCCAGCGCACCGCCCGGGAGTGGTTCGAGGCCCACGGCGGACCGGCGGCGATGCGGGCGATGCTCGACGGCGCCCCCGCCCCCGACATCGGCGATGAGCTGGCGGCGGTCGGCTTCCTCGGCGTCCTCATCGACGACGAGCGGGGCGGCAGCGCCCTCGAGGTCCTCGATCTCGCGGTCGTCGCCGAGGAGGCGGGTCGCACCCTCTCCACCGCGCCGCTCGTCGGCGCCGCCGGCTGGGCGGCGTCGCTGCTGCGGTCCTGCGAGGGGGAGGTGGCGTCGGCGGTGCTGCGCGAGCTCGCCTCGGGCACCCAGCGCATCGCCGTCGTCGAGGAGGACGGTGCGCCGGTGATCGGCGCCCACGACGCCACCGCCTTCCTCGCGGTGGGCGACGGCGATCTGGTGGTCTCGGCCCGGGACGCGGCCGAGATCACCGACCAGCGTCAGATGGATCCCACCCGGGGGCTCGCCCGGGTGCGGATCTCCCGAGGGAAGCCCCTGGGACGGGTCGCCCCCGAGGAGGTCGAGCGCGCCCGCCACGTCGCCGAGGTGACCCTCGCCGCCGAGGACCTCGGCACCGCGGCGCGCTGCCTCGAGATGGCCGTCGACTACGCCAAGCAGCGGGTCGCCTTCGGCCGGCCGATCGGCAGCTTCCAGGCGATCAAGCACATGTGCGTCGACATGTTCGCCGCCGTCGAGCAGCTGCGCTCGCTCGTCTGGTACGCGGCCTGGTGCGCCGACCACGACCCCGTCCAGCTGCCGGTCTCGGCGAGCGCGGCGAAGGCCTACTCGGCGGAGGCGGTGGAGCGCTGCGCCTCGACCTGCATCCAGGTCCACGGCGGGATCGGCTTCACCTGGGAGCACGACGCCCAGCTCTACTGGCGCCGCGCCAAGGTGGACCGGGTGCTCCTCGGCGACGCCGCCCGGCACCACGCTCGGGTCGCCGAGCTGGCCCTGGCCCGGGTCTGACCGCTCCGCGACGCACTCCTGCCACCATGGGGGGCATGGCTGCCCGGCGCGACCTCTGGTGCCCCGCCCAGTGCGTGGAGGGGCGGTTCGAGGTGCTCAACGCCCCGATCATCGTCGGCCGCGACGGCCGCTACCTCGGCCACGACGACCGCCGGGCCACCTACGTGTGCGCGGTCTGCGGCGGGGTCGCCATCGACCTCGCGGCGGCGGCGCGGCAGATGCGCGAGCAGGAGGCGCCGATGCCGGCCACCCTCACCTGCCCCGGGTGCGCGGCGGTGATGCTGCCCCCGGAGGACGACCCCCTGGCCACCCTGGTGGAGTGCCCGACGTGCGGCCAGCGCTTCTCCCCCGAGGAGGGGACCCTGCGCCTCCATGGCGGCAGCGCCGGCGACCCGGCGGACTCCAACTGAGCATGCCGCGGCCGCTCCTGGTGGTCGGCGACGTGCAGGGCGACGCCGAGAGGCTGGCCGGCGCCCTCGCCGCCTACCCGGAGGACGAGGTCGACACCGTCTTCCTCGGCGACTTCTTCCAGGGCGGCCCGCCGGGCGCCGCCGGGGGCGCGGCCGCGGCGCGGATCGCCCGGGAGCGGCGCAACAGCCGGAGCATCCTCGGCAACCACGACCTGCTCCTCCTCTGCGTGCTCGAGGAGGTGCGCCTCGGCAACACCCCCGAGGTGGTCCTCGCCGGCGACCGCCGCTCGCTCGCCGAGGTGTGGCTGTGGCGGCGCGGAGACTGGGCCGATCTCCGCGCCGTCGCCGACGACCCCGCGCTCGAGAGGTGGCTGCGGGAGCTGCCGCTCATGCTCCTGCTCGAGGACGGGACCCTGGTGCAGCACTCCGACGACGACGCCTACGTACGGCTCGGCGACGACGTCGACAGCGTGAACGCGCGCGCCCGCGAGGCCCTGACCAGCCCCGGCGGCGCCTGGAAGGTCTTCTGGCACACCGTTGGCCGCCGCGCCTTCGACGATGACACCGAGCGGCTCGAGCGCCATCTCGCCCGCTTCGGCGCCCGGCGCGTCATCCACGGGCACACCCCGCACCGCGGCGACCGCCCCTCGGCACGCCACGAGGGCAGGCTCTGGGGCTTCGACGGCTGCTTCAGCCGCTACTGGAACCGCGACGGCAGTGGCGCCGGACCGGTGGGCGCCACCGTGGCGCTGCTCCCCGCGCTCGACGGGGCCGCGCCCGCGGAGCGGCCCGCCGGGCGCGATCCGCGAGAATCCGCGACGTGACCGGCGACACCCCCCTCCTCGACGGCGTCGCGGCCGTCTTCGACCACGCCGCCCACGGCGCGCGCAGCATCCGCGACCTCCTCCCCCTCTACCGGGACCTGCTCGGCGGCCGCTTCATCGCCGGGGGTGACAACCCCCGCGCCGGCTACCGCGCCCTGCAGCTCGGGTTCCACGACGGCAGCAGGGTGGAGCTGATCGAGCCGCTCTGGGGCTCGACCTTCCTCGACAGCTTCCTCGCGAGCCGGCCGCGCGGCGGCCTCCACCACCTCACCTTCCGGGTCGCCGACGTCCACGCGGCGCTGCGGCGGGTCGACGAGATCGGACTCACCGCCACCGCGGTGTACCTCGGCGACCCCGACTGGCAGGAATTCTTCGTCCATCCGCGGGAGGCCTTCGGCGCCCTCATCCAGCTCGCCCAGAAGGGCTCCGGGGGCTGGGGATGGCCGGGCCTCACCCTCGAGGACGTTCTTGCCGGTCGTGGCCCCAACGGCGACGGCCGGCCCAGCCCCTGAGCGCCGCCCCCCGATGCGCCGGCTGCTGACCAGCACCTACGGGTTCGAGTCCGACTGCTGGGTATGCGAGCCGTCCAACCCGGTCGGCCTGAGGGTGCCCTTCCACCATGACGAGGAGGCGCACACGGTGACGGCGACGCTCACCCTCGGCGAGCACCACTCGGGGGCGCCGCACACCGTCCACGGCGGGCTGCTCGCCGCCCTCTGCGACGACGCCATGGCCTGGACCGCGATCGCCGAGGCGCGCCGCTTCGCGCTGACCGCCGAGACCCGGCTGAGCTACGTCGCCCCGGTGCCGGTCGGCGAGGAGTTCACGGTGACCGCGCGGCTGATCGGCCGGCACGGCCGGCAGCTGTGGCTGATGGCCGAGGTGCGCAGCGGCGGCGCCGTCTGCGTGCGCGCCGAGTCGCGGGCGCTGGCGACCGGCGACGAGCTGTCCGTCGACGGCGAGAAGTGACCCCACCCGCCTCAACGCACTCATCGCGTCATTTCGGCTTATCGCATCTCACTGTTCATTTGCGCTGGAATTCGATGCGGCCTAACGCGTACAAAGCTTCTGATCGCGTCAAAACTCGTGCGCTAACGATGTTGACTGGTGCGACACCGGGTGTAAGGTGAGTGGCAATTCATCAGCCAGTGGCGGGCTTCAGGAAGGGGTTGGACCAATGCGTCTGCGTTCGTCTCCGCTCGTGCTCGGCGCCCTCGCCATCGCCACCGCGGGCAGCCTTGGACTCACCACGACGACGGCCTTCGCGTCGAGCCATCACAGTGGGTCGGGGCACAACAGCACGAGGATCCACGGCAACTGCAACGTGGTGGGCAACAACAACAACGTCCACTGCACCAGCATCTCGCACTCCCACCGCCACCGCGGCGGCGGCGAGGGTGACTTCGGCGGCGAGTTCCACCGCGGCGGCATCCTCGAGGGTGTCGGCGACATCGTGGGAGGCCTGCTCGGCGCGCTGTAGCAGCGTCTGACACAAACGCGGTCCTCCCGGACCGCGTGACCCTCCGCACACGCCCGTCCCAGACGCGGGCGTGCACGTGACCGCGGCGGGGGGTGACGGCACGATCCACGCGCCGTCATCTCCCGCCACCCCCCGTCCCGCCTCCCTCACAGGTCGATCCGCCATGAGAGCTCCCAGAATCGCCGCAACAGCCGCCGGTGTCACGCTGGCAGGCCTCCTCGCCGCCTGCGGCTCCAATGCGTCCGCAACCGGATACGCGCCGATCACCTCGTCGGGCGGCGCGGCGCCCACGACTTCGGATCCGGTGCTGCAGATGCCCGGGAACCCGGTGCAGGCGCCCGCCCAGGGCGTCCCCGGACAGGCCGTCCCCGCCGGCTCCGCACCCGTGGCCGCACCGCGAGTGGCGCCCGCAGCGCAGGCCCCGACCGACTACTCCGCGCTGGCACGTCAGTTCGTCACCCTGCGCAACCAGGGGACCCAGGCGCTGGCGACCGTCAAGGGACAGGCCTCGAGCTCCGACCTCAATGCCGACAAGCAGCTGATGACCTTCGCGGCGAACGTCTACGCGAGCTACGTGCAGGGGCTCCGCGCGCTGCCCTTCCCCGCCGCGATGAAGAACGACGTCACCGGGCTGGTCACGGTGCTCAGCAGCGAGCAGGGAACCTTCGTCCAGGCCTCGCAGGTGACGACCTTCGACCAGCTCAACCCGCTTCTGCAGACGCTCGTCAACGACCAGGACGACCAGCTCAGCGCCACCAACGCGCTGGAGAAGGACCTGGGCCTGCCGATGTCCACGCCTCACGCGTAGGCGAGCAGGCCTCAGCGGCGGACGCCCGCTCCGACCTCCTTCACCCGCGACGTCTGCTTGGCGAGCACCGGGACCATCCGGCGCGTCTTCGCGACCATCGCCGCGGCGCGGACCAGCTGCCGTGACACCATCCGCGGCCCGGGGCCGCCGGGCACCTCGCGGCGGCGCAGGCTGCGCTCGGTGTCGAAGAGCTCGACGACCTCGGGGCCGATCCGCGGGTCGACCGCGGCCCAGTCGGCGACGCTGAGCTCGGCGAGGGTGCGTCCCGCGCGCTGCGCCACCCGCACCGCGCGGCCGACGAGGCGGTGCGCCTCGCGGAAGGGCACGCCCCGGACCACCAGCCACTCGGCGACGTCGGTGGCGATGAGCAGCGGGTCGGAGGCGGCGGCGGCCATCGTCTCCACGTCGTAGCGGACGACCCTGACCACATCGGCGAGCATCACCACCGCGGCCTGGGCGGTGTCGACGGCGTCGAAGACCGCCTCCTTGTCCTCCTGGAGGTCGCGGTTGTAGGCGAGCGGCAGGCCCTTGAGGGTGGTGAGCAGCGACACCAGGGCGCCGGTCACCCGCCCGGTGCGCCCGCGGATCAGCTCGAGCACGTCGGGGTTCTTCTTCTGGGGCATCAGGCTCGAGCCGGTGGCGTAGGCGTCGGGCAGCTCGGCGTAGCCGAACTCGGTCGAGGTCCAGAGCACCAGCTCCTCGGCGAAGCGGGAGAGGTGGACCATCAGCAGCGCGCAGGCGGCGACGATCTCGACGGCGAAGTCGCGGTCGCTGACAGCGTCGAGGCTGTTGGCGCTGACGTGGTCGAAGCCGAGCTGGTCGGCGACCACCCGGCGGTCGATGGGCAGAGTGCTCGCCGCGAGCGCGCCGCTGCCGAGGGGGAGGACGTCGCAGCGGTCGTGGCAGTCCTGGAGCCGCTCGATGTCGCGCTGGAGCATCTCGACGTAGGCGAGCAGGTGGTGGGCGAGCGACACGACCTGGGCACGCTGCAGGTGGGTGTACCCGGGCAGTGGGGTCAGCCGGTGCTCCTGGGCGCGGCGGGCCAGCTCCTCCTGGAGCGAGGCGATGGCGAGCATCAGCTCCCGGCACACCCGCTTGCCGTACATGCGGAGGTCGGTGGCGACCTGGTCGTTGCGGCTGCGCGCGGTGTGCAGCTTCCCCGCCACCTCGCCGGCGACCTCGAAGAGGCGGCGCTCGATGGCCATGTGGATGTCCTCGTCGCCGTCGTCGAAGACGAACTCGCCCTTGTCGAGCTCGCGCTTGATCTCCCGCAGCCCGGCGTCGATCGCCTTCTGCTCCTCGCGGGTGATGAGCCCGATGGTGCGGAGCATGCGCGCGTGCGCCTGCGAGCCCTGGATGTCCTCGGGATAGAGCCGCCGGTCGACATGCAGCGAGCTGGTGAACTCCTCGACGCGGCGCGCGGTGCGGGCGGCGAAGCGCCCCGACCACGCCTTCTGCACGGGCGGCGGGGGCGGCGCCGGCGGCTCCTCGACGTCGGGGACCGCGGGGGCGGGCGGATCCGCCGGCGGCGAGGCCGCGGCGGCGGCGGCACGGCGGGGTGCACGCGACGGGGTGCGCGGCTCGGGGAGGCTGCGGTCGTCGCCCTCCTCGACCCCGGCGCCGACGATGCGGATGCCGCGGGTCACCCCGGCCCGTCCGCGGAGAGACGGTCGAGGCGCTCGGGGAGCAGCCGTCGGGAGGCGTCGCCGAGGGCGTGCTGCACCGCCGTCTGGGTGCGCAGCGGAAGCCCGAAGAGCTCGATGAAGCCGCGCGCCGACTCGTGGCTGAAGCGGTCGCCGGCGCGGTCGTAGGTGGCGAGCTCATGGCGGTAGAGGGACTGCTGCGACTTGCGTCCCACCACCCGCAGCGAGCCGCGCTGCAGGCGCATTCGCACCTCGCCGCTGACGAACTCCTGGGTGGAGCGGACGAACGCCCACAGGTCGTGGCGCAGGGCGCTGAACCAGAGGCCGTCGTACACCAGCCGCGCCCACTCCTCGGCGACGGTCCGCTTGAAGCGCATCACGTCGCGGGCGAGGGTGAGCGACTCCAGCGCCTGGTGCGCGGCGAAGAGGATCGTCGCCGCCGGCGCCTCGTAGACCTCGCGCGACTTGATCCCCACCAACCGGTTCTCGACGTGGTCGATGCGGCCGATGCCGTGGGCGCCGCCGAGCGCGTTGAGCCGCTCGACGAGCACCTCGGCGGCGAGCGGCTCGCCGTCGAGCGAGACCGGCCGCCCCTGCTCGAAGGCGATCTCCACGAGGGCGCCGTCGGGGGGCGCCTCGCCGGGATCGGCGGTCCACTGGAAGACGTCGCGCGGCGGCTCCTCCCACGGGTCCTCGAGGATCCCGGCCTCGATGCTCCGGCCCCACAGGTTGGCGTCGACGGAGTACGGCGAGGCCAGCGTCGCGGGCACCTCGATGCCGCGCTCGGCGGCGTAGCGCAGCTCGTCGGGACGGCCCATGTCCCAGTCGCGCACCGGTGCGAGCACCTTCAGCTCGGGGGCGAGCGCGGCGACGGCGACGTCGAAGCGGACCTGGTCGTTGCCCTTGCCGGTGCAGCCGTGGGCGACCGCGCCGGCGCTCTCCTCGCGGGCGAGGTCGACGAGCAGCTTGGCGATCAGGGGCCGCCCCAGGGCGGTGGCGAGCGGGTACACGCCCTCGTAGAGCGCGCCCGCCATGAGCGAGGGGAAGGCGAAGTTCTCGACGAAGAGGCGGCGCGCGTCGACGACGTACGCCGCGGTCGCGCCCGTGCGGAGCGCCCGCTCCTGCACGCTGCGCAGGTCGCGCGCCTCGCCGAGGTCGATGCTCAGCGCGATCACCTCGGTGTCGAGGTTCTCGCGCATCCAGGGGATGGCGACGGAGGTGTCGAGTCCCCCGCTGTACGCGAGCACGCAACGCTGTGCTGCCGTCATCGGGGACCCTCCTGGCCGATGCCGCCGGGAGCCGGGGCGTCGCCGCGGCGGCCGAGCATGGTCTGCAGCCGCGCCCGCAGCGCCGCCGCCGCCGTGCTGCCGCGGGCGATCACCAGCACGGTGTCGTCGCCGGCGACGGTGCCGGCCACCTCCTCGTAGCGGGCGCCGTCGATGGCGGCGGCGACGAGCGGGGCGGTGCTCGGACGGGTGCGCAGCACCCCGACGAAGTCGACGAACTCGACGCTGCGCACGTGCTCGCGGAGCACGCCGCGGAGCCGTCCCACCGCGGTCCCCTCCACCTCGGGGACGGGGGCGATGTAGCGCAGCCCCTCACCGCCGGCGACCCGGGCGAGGCCGAGCTCGCGAAGGTCGCGGCTCACCGTCGCCTGGGTCACCTCGAGGCCGCGTCCGCGCAGTGCGGCGACGAGCTCGTCCTGGGTGCGGATCGCACGCCCGCCGACGAGGTCGAGGATGGCCTGCTGGCGCTCGAGCTTGCCGGGGACGCGCGGCGGCGGCGGGGGCGCGGCGGTGGCGACGCTGCGCCGGGCCACACGCGCGGTCATCGCGGCGCCTCCGCGGTGGCGAGCCGGATCGCCTCACCGAGACGCCGCACCGCCTCGTCGGCCTCGGGCTCGGTGAGCACCAGCGGCGGCACCAGTCGCAGCGTGCGCTGCCCGATGGCGTTGACGATCACCCCGGTGCGCAGCCCCGCGCGGACCACCTGCGGGGCGATCTCGGCCCCGAGCTCGGCGGCGACCATCAGCCCGCGACCGCGCACCGCGACGACGGGATCGCCGAGGTCGCGAAGGCGGGACTGGAGGTGGTCGCCGACCCGCGCGGCGTGGCCGACGAGGCCCTGCTCGTCGATGGCGCGCAGCACCTCGGCGGCGACCGCGGTCGCCAGCGGGTTGCCGCCGAAGGTGCAGCCGTGGTCGCCGGGCTCGAGCACGTCGGCGCGGGGCGCGGCGAGGATGGCGCCGATGGGGACGCCGCCACCCAGGCCCTTGGCCGTGGTCATCACGTCGGGGGTGATGCCCGCGTGCTGGTGGGCCCACCACCGTCCGGTGCGCCCCATGCCGCTCTGGACCTCGTCGAGGATGAGCAGGAGGCCGCGCTCGTCGCAGAGCCGGCGCAGCGCCCGCATCGTCTCGTCGCGCACCAGGTTGATCCCGGTCTCCCCCTGCACCGGCTCGAGCATCACCGCGACGGTGCGCTCGTCGACCGCGGCGGCGACCGCGTCGGGATCGTCGAAGCCGACGTGGACGAAGCCCTCGGGCATGGGCTCGAACGGCGCCATGTAGCGGGGGTTGCCGGTGGCGGCGACCGTCGCCAGGGTGCGGCCGTGGAAGGCGTTCTCCACACAGACGATGCGGAACGCCCCGTCGCGATGGCGCTGCCCCCACTTGCGGGCGATCTTGATCGCGCCCTCGTTGGCCTCGGCGCCGCTGTTGCAGAAGAAGACCCGCGCCGGGAAGGCGGTGCCGACCAGCCGGCGCGCCGCCTCGACCATCGGCTCGCTGTAGTAGAGGTTGCTGACGTGGAGGAGCAGCGACGCCTGGCGCTCGAGGGCGGCGCGCACCGCGGCGGGGGCG
>Ga0209577_10001755_pt1 | contig 21376 bp, 19 predicted proteins | sample GraSoiAngelo_109_FD_185874 | JGI IMG/M metagenome (GOLD analysis project Ga0209577, IMG submission 185874) | Grasslands soil microbial communities from the Angelo Coastal Reserve, California, USA - 14_0903_12_20cm (SPAdes) (version 2) | ecosystem: Environmental > Terrestrial > Soil > Grasslands...
CGGGACGGGGCTTGGGCATGGCCTCGGCGGCCCCGATCGAGGCCTGGGCCTCGCCCGGCTGCTCCGCCGCCATCGGAGTCACTTCCTTGGGCCTGGCGGTGGAGGGGTCGGGCGGGGCGGTGGTGGCTTGCTTGATGTCGCCCTCGGCGGCCTGCTTGTCGGCGCCGACCAGCCCGCTCACCTGGCCCTTGACCTGGCCCGCCTTGCCTGAACCCTTGAAGTCGTCGGCCTCTTCCAGGTTCTTGGGCGCCGCGGCCTCGATCGCCTTGCGGACCGCGTCCATGAAGGCCTTCTTGTCGAAGGCTCCGGGCGGCGCCGCCGACATCTTGCCCACCTGGGCCCCGGCCGCCTGGCTCTGGACGTCGTTGGCCGGCGGCACAGCGGCGCCATGAGCCTCGGCCACCTTCTCCGCCGCCGGGCGGTGGGCCTTGGTCGTGGCGGCCGCTCCATGCGCCCGCGACTGCATCTGGGCGAAGCCGGGGTCGCTCTCCGGGCCGGCGCCGCTCGGGCCTTCGGCCGTGGTCTCGGCGGCGGCGGGGCCTTCGGCAGCGGCGGGGCCGGAAGCTCCAGCGCCGGCCTCGGCCGCGGCCGGGCCATGGCCCTTGCCCGGGCGGGCCGCCACCTTGGGATGGGCCACGCCCGGGGCGCCGACCGGGCCTACGCCGTTGGCGGCGGTGGCGGTTGCGGCGCCTGCGGCGGCACCCTTGCCAGCCGATTCAGCCGTGGGGCCGGCCGCGGCGGCGCCGGCGGGTCCGGCACTGGCGGCGGTGGCGGCGCCGGCAGCCGTGCCCTTGCCAGCGGACTCAGCCATCTGACCATCCGGGCCAGGTGCGCCGCCCGCAGCGGACTCAGCAGTGTCTGCCGCCGGGCCCGCGGCCGCTTTGGCCGGGGCCAGGCCGAGTATGGTCAGCACCGTGCCTTCGAGCGCACTCGCCCCCGCCATCCCGAATGAGGTCAGGCTGGAGAAGGCCGTGCTAAGGAATGATCCGGTGCCGTTGGCGGCGGCCGCGGTTTCGCCCGCTGGGCCGGGGGTGAAGGCGTTCTGGGCGCTGGCGGCTGAGGCGGCGGTGCCGGGCGCGGCACTGGACTCCGGGGCGGTGCCCGGCGCGGCGCCTGGGAGGGCGGCGGTTTCGGCACCGCCAGGCGAGGCACCCGGCGTCGCGGTAGCTTCAGCGGCGGGGGACTGGCCGGCAGTAGCGGTCGCGCTGCGCCGCTCGTCGATCAGCTCCACCACCGCGGCGTTGCCGGCGGCGGTCTGCAGATAGAGGATCTCCTCCGGCAAAAGGTCGGCGGGCAGCAGGCTGGGACGGGCCCGGCTGCCCGGACGTTGGGTAGTCAACTTCTGCGGCTGCCGGGACTCCGTTACGGGCCCCGAGGTACGGAGTGCAAGTCCCATTGTGCCTAGGCGGCCAACTGGCGGGACTCAATGCCCATGTCGACCCCTGAGCGGATCGAGCACGGAGTGTGACGATCGGGCGAAGTCCGGATACCGCGTTATCGTTCGGTGACCCCTCAGCAGCAGGTCCCAAGCCTCTGCTAGCACCTGGATACCGCTATGCACTAGATCCTTGGCTCGATCGTTCGCGCGGTCAATGACGGGAGACGCAAGCATTCGGACAAGCGGCACTGCCCGAAAGGGCAGCGACTTCGAGCTTTCCAGGGGCGGTCAGCCGCCACTCTTGATACAGCGCAGGAAGAGGAAGTTGGGGATGCGGCGCCAGCGGCTCTCGCCGGCGGTGCGCTCCCGGGTACGGTCTGGCCGCGGCGGTTCGCGAAGGCTCTCGATGAGCAGGCCCGCGGACTCGAAGGCCCGCGCGTAGGCCTCGAGCGGATAGGCCCAGCCGGTGAAGGTGAAGGCCAGGCCGCCGCGCTCGACCGGGACCTCGATCCGTCGCGGCTCCAGGTACGACCCCTCGATGACGAAGCGGGCGTCGTCCTTGTGACTCTCGAAGGAGCCGGAGTCGGCCAGGGGATGAGTAACGCCGATGCAGAAACGGCCGGATGGTCCGAGCACACGAGCCGCCTCACGCACGGCGGCGGGCATGTCCTCGACGTCCATCAGGACCATGTAGGCGACTACCAGGTCGAATTCGCCGTCGGCAAAGGGAAGCCGGGTCGAGTCCGCGACCTGGTAGCGTCCCCCCGGGTCCGCCTGCTGGGCGTGCCCGACCAGCGTGGGCGAGACGTCCGTGGCCACCAGGTGGTGGCCGCGGCTTCGGAGGTCGCGCGAGGTGCGCCCTTCACCGCAGCCGATCTCCAGCGTCCGCCGTCCCGGCGGCGGGACGATCTCGTCGAAGAACCGATCGCGATAGTCCCAGTAGGCGTCGTGCTCCGGGGTGCGGGCCCAGCGCAGCCAGCGGTCCGCCACGTCCTCGAAGCCGCGCCTGTGGCCCGCGCCCGCATCCATGCTCCAGTAGAGTAGCCCGGTGGCGGATCGGCGGGTCTTCCTCACCGGGCGCCGCTGGGAGGCGCTGGTCGGGTACGCCCGGGCGGTGCGGGTGGGGCCGGCGATCGAGGTCTCGGGATGCGCCCCGACCGCAGCCGATGGCTCCACGGTGGGGGAGGGCGACCTCTACCTGCAGACGCGGCAGTGCCTGCGCGTGATCGAGGAGGCGCTTGCCGGTGTCGGAGCCGGCCTGGAGGACGTGACCCGGACCCGGATCTTCACCACGGCGCCTCGCCGCTGGCGGCAGATCGGCAAGGCGCACAGCGAGGTCTTCGGGGCGATCAAGCCGGTGACCGCGCTGATCGGGGTGCGCGGCTTCCTGGATCCCAGGTGGCTGGTCGAGATCGAGGCCACCGCGTACCGGGTCGAGTAGCCGTCGCCGCATCCTTACTTATCTGTCGCGACTCCTCTGCAGGGCGGGGAGGAGGGATGGAGTCTTTGACAGACAGCTGTCAATACTGATTCGTATATTGGTCGCGGATTAACGGGGCGGGCGTGGAAACAGGTGTGATCGGAAGGCGCGAGAGGCTGGTGGAGGAGCTAGTCGGGCCTGCCTTTGATCCGAGGCTGGAGGAGCCGCTTCAACTCCTGGCGATCGATGAACGTCCGCTGGTCGCCCATCTTCTGCCAGCGCTGGAGCTTGCCCTGCTGCAGGTACTTGAAGATCACGCTGCGGGACAGCCGGAACTCGGAGGACGCCTTGCTGATCGGGATCAGGTCGGGCTCAGCCACCGCCCGTATCGTAAAGGCTGCGCCCGACCACGGGTGTCCACGGTCGTCCACTGACCGGGTATGCTGGAAGCCGGGTGGGCAGGGGAGCGACTCCGGTGGTGGTGATTCGGGTGGGAACCCCGGTGGAGCGCGCCTTTGCGGGCTTCGCTCACCATGTCTGGCGCTGCCAGGCCTGTACCGGCGGGCTCTGCCTGCTGGCGCTGGGGCAGTCTCCACCCCAGCTGTGCCGCGAGGGCCGCTGGCGGCTCGTCAACGTGCGCCGGCTCTGGAACCCGGGCGTCCCGATCACGATCCGGCGCCGGGGCCGCACGCGGCTGTTCGGGGCCTGGGACCGCGAAGAAAACGGGCAGACGGCGACCATAGGTGCGTCTACAGCGGCAAGGAAGCCTGGGGGTCGATGAGGGCGTCGCGCAGCTGGGCCGGCGAGATGTTGCCGCCGCTCAGGATCAGGGCGATCCGCTTGCCTCTCAGGCGATCGCCCAGGCGGAGCGCGGCCGCGAGCGAAGCGGCGCCGGCGGGCTCGGTGAGGTTGCGCGTGGTCTCGATCATGGAGCGCACCGCCGAGCGGATCTCGGCGTCGGAGACCAGGATGAACTCGTCGAGCATCTCCCAGAGGATGCGCTGGGGCAGGGCGAAGGCGGTTCGGGTGGCCAGGCCCTCGGCGAAGGTGTCGCAGCGGTCCTCGAGCAATCGCTGGGCGGACCAGGAGCGGTGGGCGGCCGGGGCCGCGGACGACTGGACGCCGATCACCGACAGCCGCGGATTGATGGTCTTGCCGGCGATACAGGCTCCGGCGGCGCCGCTGCCGCCGCCGATGGGCACGATGATCACCTCGACGTCGGGCCGTTCCTCGAGGATCTCCACGGTGTAGGTGGCAACCCCGGCGATGAGGAGCGGCTCGTTGCCACTGTGGACGTAGCGGTAGCCGCGTTCCTGGGCCAGGCGCTCGCAATGCTCGCGGGCTTCGTCGAAATCGCGCCCGACGGCGACCACCTCCGCCCCCAGGCCCCGCATCGAGGCCAGCTTGACGGGGTTGGCGCCTTCCGGCACGCAGACCACCGCGGGGACGTCGAAGAGCTGCGCGGCGTAGGCGATGGACTGGCCGTGGTTGCCGGTCGAAGCGCAGATCACGCCGCGTTCGCGCTCGCCGGGGCTCAGCCTCGATACCAGGTTGACCCCGCCGCGCACCTTGAAGGCCCCCACCGGCAGGTGGTTCTCGTGCTTGACCCAGGTCTCGGTCCCGGTCAGGCCGTCGAGCGCGGGATATCGGTAGAGGGGCGTGGGCCGCAGGTAGGGACGGATGCGGCGACGGGCGTCGAGGACGTCCGGGAGGGTGGGGATCTCGGTCAGCGTCGCCTGCGCCTGGGCCTGCGCCACGCCCTTCATAGTAGGTAGTGTGAGGTGATGCGGCTGATCCGCAGCCTGGCCCATCCTCTGTTGGGGGCGGTCTTCGTCAACGGCGGGCTGAGCGTCCTGCAGGATCCGGCGCCTCGCGCCAAGCTCGCAGCCCCGGTCGTGGAAAGGGTGGCCTCGATGGTGCCCTTCGCGCCCACCGACCCGGTGGAGGCCGTCAGGTTGAACGCCATGCTCCACGTCGGCGCCGGCGGGATGCTCGCGGCCGGGATTGCGCCGCGGCTGGCCGCCGCCGCGCTCGCTGGGTCAACGGTGCTGACCACGCTCGGGGGCCATCGCTTCTGGGAAGTCACCGACCCCAAGCAGCGGGGGATGCAGCGCACGCATTTCCTGAAGAATGCCGCCATCCTGGGCGGATTGCTGCTGGCGGCGCTCGACTAGTCGAAAAGCAGGTCCACGTCGGCGGCGTAGCCGTTCCAGGCAAGGTGGAAGCGCCAGCACCCAGGAGTGGGGACCCAGACGCCGCTGGGATAGATCTCGCCGGGCCCGGAGTTGTCAGGCTGGCTGAAACGGGAGGTCGGCCCCGCGGCTCCCAGCGGATGACCGTCCGCCTCCAGCGTCTGTCCGCCGCGAGGCGCCCGCACGTACCACAGGATCTTGTTGCCGTCGGCCCCGGAATGGAGCGGGTAGGAGAAGAGGTAGCCCATCGCCAGGTCGGGGGTGGCGATCACGTAGTTGAGATTGGCCGGGGCGTTCTCGCTGGCCCAGGAAGGAATCGCCCCGTTGTAGATGGGCGCGCTGCCGCAGCCGGAGGAGACGACGCGGGCTCCGGGCGGCCGCGTGGGAGAGGCTCCGACGATCGGCGCCGGTGTGGCCCCGGCCACAGGGGTGGCGGGCGCCGCGGCGGTGCGATCCCCCGACTGGGCCGTGGGGCCGCAGCCGCAGAGGAAGATCAGGGCGGCCGCGGCCGCGACCAAGGGTGCCCGGGGCATCGTCTTCGGATACACCACCGCCGCCCGGCCGGTTCCATAGAATGCGACTCCGTGGACCAGAGGATAGAGCGCCTGCGCCAGCTGATCGAGGTGGTGGACCGGCTGCGCGGGCCCGGCGGGTGTCCCTGGGACCGCGAGCAGACCCACCTCAGCCTGCGCTCCACCCTGCTCGAGGAGGCCTACGAAGTGCTGGAGACGATTGACGAAGGGTCGATGCCGCGGCTGGAGGAGGAGCTGGGCGACCTCCTTTTGCAGGTCCTGATGCAGGCCACCATCGCCCACGACGAGGCAGCCTTCGACCTGGGCGACGTGGCCGAGAGGGTGCGCGAGAAGCTGGTCCGGCGCCACCCGCACGTGTTCGGCGACGTGGTGGTCGATGGCGCTGACGAGGTGGTGCGCAACTGGGAGGCGCTGAAGGCGCGCGAGTACCAGCGGGAGTCGGCTCTGGACGGCGTCCAGAGGTCGCTCCCTGCGCTGCAGTGGGCCTGGTCGCTGCAGAAGCGGGCGGCCAACGTGGGCTTCGACTGGCGGGAGGTCGAAGGGGCGCTGGAGAAGGTGCGGGAGGAGCTGGGCGAGCTGCGCGAGGCGCGGACCCCGGAGGAGAGGGAAGGCGAGTTCGGCGACCTGCTGTTCACCATGGTCAACGTGGCCCGCAAGATGGGGATCAATCCGGAGGACGCGCTGCGCGGCACGACCGGACGCTTCGAGGCGCGTTTTCGGCTGATGGAAGAGGCGCTCCGCCGCGAGGGGCGGTCGATGTCCGAGCTGTCGATCGAGGAGGCGGACCGCTACTGGGAAGCCGCGAAGGCCCGATGACCCGATCTTGCAGCCTTGCCAAGCCGGGGAGCCTTGCCTATAATGCAACCCGTTTTCCGGGTCGCCGTGGCCATCACCCATCCCCCAACGAGTCTTGAGCAGCATCCAGCCAAAAACGTCCCGCGCGAGAGTTCATCTTTCCGCGCCTGACCGGTTGATCTGGATCGTCGTCGGCGTCATCGTTCTGTGGGGAGTGTGGGCGTTTGGATCGGAGATGCTGCTCAACCTGCGGTTGAACGCGCAGGTCGATGCCCTGCGGGCGCAGAATGCCCGGCTGGCCGATTCCAACGCGCAGACCCTGACCGAGCTCAAGACCGCGGCCTCGGCGGCCGCGATGGAAGAGTCCGCCCGCCAGCAGGGCTATTACCGGCAGGGGGAGCAGGTCTTCGTCATCGTCCAACCCAGTCCGAGCGCGGCGCCCGCCCCGAGCGCGAGCGGGACCGCGGGCAGGCCGGCGGCGGCCGGGGCAGCGGCTGCGGGCGGGGCGAAGGGCACGGGCGGGGCGAGCGGCGCGGGCGGCGCGAATGCGAGGGGGAGCGTCGACGGCGGCGAGACGGCGTGGGGAGCGATCATCAAATGGTGGAGGCAGGTATGGCATTAGGCATGGCAAAAGGAGGCATCGGGGGCTAAGTGGCACTGACCGTAGGAACGGTGGTGGAAGGCACCGTAGTGGGGATCACGAATTTCGGCGCGTTCGTCCAGATCGAAGGAGCAGGCACCGGGCTCATCCACATCTCGGAAATCGCCAACGAGTACGTCCGCGATGTGAACAACCACCTGAAGATGAACGAGAAGGTCAAGGTGAAGGTGCTCAACGTCGACCCGAGCAACGGCAAGGTGGACCTCTCCTTGAAGCAGGCCGCGGCGCCGTCGACGCCGGGGCTGAGCGCGCCGCCCATGCTGCCACGCTCTTACCGTCGGGGCGGACGCGGCAAGCGGGAGCTGCCCGAGGGCGCCGATCCGGTGTTCGAGGAGAAGCTCTCCAAGTTCTTGAAGAGCTCGGAGGAGCGCCTCCTGGACATCAAGCGGAACATCGAGGCCAAGCGAGGGGGACGCTTCAAGTAAGGGCCGGCTGAGCGCGAGCGGCCGGCCCCCTGGGCTGCCTGACGAAGAGCTGCCGGACGGCTTGACGAGCCGGTTGGGGCACGCCTAGAATGGCCGGGCGGCGTGGAGCAGTGGAAGCTCGTCGGGCTCATAACCCGAAGGTCGCCAGTTCGAATCTGGCCGCCGCAACCATCAAACACCATGCGGGAGCCTGCGGGCTCCCGCTTTCATTCAGGGCCGGTTGGCATGCGGCCCGTCACGATGGCCCACTCCGTGCGCTGGGTCAGGCTCCCGCCGGGGTCTTCGGCCAGCTTCTCCTCGAGGCTCTGCAGGCCGAGGCGGTACTCGAGCGGAGGCAGCAGCGTCAGCGTCGAGATGTAGCGTCCGCGCACCCGGTCGACCACCTCCGCCAGCGAGACCTCGCCCACCTGTTCCTCGATCGTCGTCGTCACCGTCGAGAAGCCGGCGCGGCTGAGCTCGCGCTCCAGGACCCGATGGTCGGGGAAGCGCGCCCGATCGATCTGAGGGATGCTGGGGAAGAAGGGGTTGAGGTAGAAGCTGTCGATGTAGGGATGGGTGAAGGTCCAGATGGTGAGGCACCCGCCGGGCTTCAGGATGCGGCCGGCTTCGCGGAAGGCGCGGGTGCGCTGCTTGAGCAGGTGGACGACCATCGACATCAACACCAGGCTGGCCTGGGAGTCACCGAGAGGGAGCCGGTAGGCGCTGCCCGCATCCCACTGGATGCTGGATGGCCGGCCCTCGCCGCTCTTGGCGCGGGCGACCGCCAGCATGCGCGGCTCGTTGTCGATGCCGAGCAGACGGGCGCGCGTCATCGACGCCATGGCCATCGTCAGCCGTCCGGTGCCGCACCCGACTTCGACCACCAGGTCGTCAGCCGTCAGGCCGGCCGCCCTGAGCATGGCCTGCAGGCGGGCGCGGTCGGCGCTCTTGATCGGGCGAAGGACGTCGTACCGAGGCGCCATCGCGGCGAAGGTCTCGGACATCTTCTGTAAACTAGCGCATGGTCTGCGATGCCGGAGTAGCTCAGTGGTAGAGCAACCGGCCCATACCCGGTATGTCGCAAGTTCAATTCTTGCCTCCGGCACATCACCAGCCCGCCATCAGCAGTCCACCGACCCTCCATCATGAGAAGCCTCGCCGACCGTGTCGGGCGTGACGTCCGGCGGCAGGCCATCCTCCTCCCCGGAGAACGGGTGCTCGCGGCGGTCTCGGGAGGCCCGGACTCGCTCGCTCTCCTTGCCATCCTGCGGGAGCTGGTTCCAGAGCTGGGACTTCACCTGGCCGTGGCGCACTTCGACCACGGCTGGCGGGCCGACAGCCAGGAGGACGCGCGCTTCACGGCGGAGGTCGCGGCTGGCTGGGGATTGCCCTGCCTGGTCGGCGGCGCGGGCGAGCCGACGGAACAGAGCGAGGATGCCGCGCGCCGGGCCCGCTACGCCTTTCTGCGCCAGGCGGCGCACGAGACCGGGAGCGCGGTCATCGCCCTGGGTCACACCCGGGATGACCAGGCTGAGACCCTGCTGCTCCATCTCCTGCGCGGCAGCGGCTCGCACGGGCTGGCCGCGATGCGGCCGCGCAGCGGCGACCTGGCGCGTCCCCTGCTCACCGTCTCCCGATCCGAGATCGAGGACTACCTGCGGGAGCACCAGCTCGAGCCGCGCCGTGATCCGTCCAATGCCGACATCCGCTATCGGCGCAACCGCCTCCGCCAGCTGGTGATGCCCGCGCTCGACGACTTCGATCCAGCTGCACGCCGGCTCCTGGCCCGGACCGCGGAGATCCTGGCGGAAGAGGACCACCTGCTCGAGGAGCAGGCGGGCCGGCTCGATTCATCGCTGCTCGAGGACCGGCAGGCATTCCAGGCCATCCCCGTGGCCCTCCAGCGCCGCCTGCTGCACAGGCTGCGGCCCGAGCTCGCCTTCGCCGAGGTGGAGGCGCTTCGCCTCCGTCCAGGTGCGGCAGCCGCGCAGCCCACCGAGGCATCGCCATCCGGGCTAGAGCTGTCAGCCCGGCCCTGCGCATGCGAGCCTGCCACCTTCCGTGCCCGCGACCCCGCCGGTCACGTCGACGGCGACACCCTGGCACCGCCGCTGCGGATCGACTCACGGCGCGCCGGCGACCGGGTTCAGCCGCTCGGCTTTCCACACTCCAAGAGGCTCCAGGACATCCTGGTGGACGCTCGCGTGCCGCGTCACCTCAGGGACGCGCTACCGATCGTCCGTGACGAGCGCGGCATCGTCTGGATCCCGGGGGTGACGGTCGCCGAGGGCCACCGGGTGACCTCCGCAACCAGGCGCCAGCTTCATCTCGAAATCGTGACTTCACGTCCTGGCGATGCGGCCGTGACAACTTCGTGATGGTCACGGGGTTCGCAAAAGACCCGATGCTACAATGGGCGCTGCCATGAGAGGGCAGCGGCGAAACATCATCTATTTTGTGCTGCTCGCTGTTCTGCTCGCGGTGATCTGGGCCAGCTACCGCAGCATCAACCTGGGCACCACTCCCACCCAACGATCGCTGAGCGACCTCATCGGCGCCGCCGACACGGGCACCATCAAGTCCGCGACCATCAAGAGCAGCGGCACCGAGGTCGATTGGACCGATGCCTCGGGCGACCACAAGACCACCTTCCGCGAGGGCTACCAGATCGAGACCAAGCTGACCGATGACAAGGTGCCGCTCACGGTCGAGCCGCCGAGCTCGTCGAACGTCCTCCTCAACCTGATCCTGCCCAACATCCTGCTCTTCGTGGTGCTGGGCGGATTCGTCTGGTACATGATGCGCCAGACCCAGAGCGGCAACAACCAGGCCATCTCCTTCGGGCGAAGCCGCGCCCGGCTGCTCACCGGCGACAAGCCGGCGGTCACCTTCAACGACGTCGCCGGGGTGGAGGAGGCCAAGCAGGAGCTGACCGAGATCGTCGAGTTCCTCAAGTTCCCCGACAAGTTCACCGCGCTCGGCGCGCGGATCCCCAAGGGAGTCCTGATGGTCGGTCCTCCGGGCACCGGCAAGACCCTCCTCTCCAAGGCGGTCGCGGGTGAAGCCGGGGTACCCTTCTTCAGCATCTCGGGCTCGGAGTTCGTGGAGATGTTCGTGGGTGTGGGCGCGTCGCGGGTCCGCGACCTCTTCGACCAGGCCAAGAAGAACTCGCCCTGCATCGTCTTCGTGGATGAGATCGACGCCGTCGGCCGCCAGCGCGGCGCCGGCCTGGGCGGCGGCCACGACGAACGCGAGCAGACCCTGAACCAGCTGCTGGTCGAGATGGACGGCTTCGAGACCAACACCCACGTGATCGTGATCGCGGCCACCAACCGGCCGGACGTGCTCGACCCGGCTCTCCTGCGTCCCGGCCGCTTCGACCGGCACGTGACCCTGGACCGCCCCGATATCCGCGGCCGCCGCGCCATCCTCGAGGTCCACGCGCGGAACAAGCCCTTCGACGGGACGGTCGACCTCGAAGTCCTGGCCCGCCAGACGCCCGGCTTCAGCGGCGCCGACCTCAGCAACCTGATCAACGAAGCCGCCATCCTGGCCGCGCGCAGCGACAAGAAGGCGATCGCCCAGCCGGAGCTGGAGGAGGCGATCGCGCGGGTGATCGCGGGACCGGAGCGCAAGTCGCGCATGATCACCGAAAAGGAGAAGAGCGTCATCGCCTATCACGAGATCGGGCACGCCCTGGTGGCCAAGTCGCTGCCTAACGCCGACCCGGTGCACAAGGTTTCGATCATCTCCCGCGGCATGGCCCTCGGCTGGACCCTCCAGCTGCCCACGGAGGACCGCTACCTGGTCTCACGCAGCGAGCTGCAGGACACGATGGCGGTGATGCTGGGGGGCCGGGTGGCCGAGGAGCTGATGCTGAGCGGGGACATGACCTCGGGCGCCTCCGACGACATCGGCAAGGCGACCAAGCTGGCCCGCCGCATGGTCACCGAGTGGGGCATGTCGGAAAAGCTGGGCCCGCTCACCTTCGGCCACAAGGAGGAGCTGGTCTTTTTGGGCCGCGACCTCGGCGAGCAGCGGAACTACAGCGAAGAGGTCGCCGGGGAGATCGACCAGGAGGTGCACCGATTGGTCGACGCCGCCTATCAGCGGGCCCGCAAGATCCTGACCGAGCGCAAGGACAAGATGGTCTCGCTGGCCGAGTACCTGAAGAAGGAAGAGACGATCGAGGGCTGGCAGATGGACGCCATCCTGAACTCTCCCGACGGCCGGATGCCGGTACCCACCATCGAACCCAAGGTGGAGGCGCCCCGCCCGCCGGTGCTGCAGCCGCAGCCCAAGGACGAGCGGGGGCCGGAGCTGCCGCCGGGCCGCCTGGAGCCGACCCCGGCCTGAGGCAGGCCCCGGGACAGACGCCGGAATCGCGGTCCGCTCCCAGCTAGAATAGAAAGCGAGCGCGGAGGCCATGCCCCGCGACTTATGGACAGACCGACCATCGCCATCGTGGGACCCGGCCGGGCCGGCTCGACGCTGGCCCGTGCCCTGACGGCGAGCGGCTACTACGTCGCCGCCGTGGCCGGGCGCCATCCGGAGCATGCCCGAGCGCTGGCCTACGAGGTGACGGCCCGCCCGGTCTCGACTCCCGCCGCGGCCGCCGCGCTGGCAGAGCTCGTCATCCTGGCCGTCCCGGACGACGCCGTCGCCCAGGTCGCGGCCGGACTGGCCGCGGCGGAGATGGAGTGGGGCGGCAAGCAGGCCGTTCACCTGAGCGGCGCCCAGGATCGCTCGGTCCTGGCCCCGCTCCAGGCGCGTGGCGTAGAGACCGGGGTCTTCCATCCCCTTCAGACCTTCCGCAAGGCCCCCGAAGCCGTCCGCAACCTGCCCGGAACGCTGATCGGCATCGACGCCGATCCGCCGCTGCGCCGGCGGCTGGAGCAGGTGGCCCGCGACCTCAGAGGCGAGCCCTTCGACCTCTCCGGCGTCAACCGCCCCGTTTACCACGCCGCCGCGGTGCTGGTCGCCAACTACGCGATCACCCTGCTGGCGGAGGCCACCGCGCTGATGGAGGAGGCGGGAGTCGAGCGCAAGACCGCCTACCGCGGGCTGACCCGTCTCCTGCTGGGAAGCGCCGGCAACAGCCTGGCCGTCGACGACCCCGCCCAGGCTCTGACCGGTCCCGCCGCGCGCGGGGACCGGGGCACGGTCGCGCGCCACCTGCGGGCGCTCAGCGGCGATCCCGAGCTGCAGGAGATCTACCGCCTGATGGCGGACCGAACCGCAGCGCTCTCGAACAAGGAGGAGAAATGAGCATCACCGTCTCGGACCTGCGCAAGTGGAAGGCGGAGCATCGCCGCTTCACCATGCTCACCGCCTACGACTACACGACTGCCCGCTGGCTGGACCAGGCTCAGATACCGGTGATCCTGGTCGGAGACAGCCTGGGCATGACCATGCTCGGCTACCCGGACACGCTGAGCGTGACCATGGAGGACATGATCCGGCACGGGAGCGCGGTGGTCCGAGGCGCGCCCGGCGCCCTGGTGGTGGGCGACCTTCCCTTCATGACCTATCACGCCGGCCTCGAGGACGCGGTCCGCAACGCCGGGCGATTCCTCCAGGAGGCGCGGGTGCAAGCGGTCAAGATGGAGGGCGGCGGCCGGGTGATCGACTACACCAGGGAGATGACCGGCATGGGCATCCCGGTCATGGGCCACCTGGGCCTGACCCCGACCTTCGTCAACCAGTTCGGCGGCTACCGGGTGCAGGGGCGCAGCGACGAGGCGGCGGAGCGGATCCTGTCGGACGCCCAGGCGCTGGAGGCCGCCGGCGCGTTCGCCGTGGTCCTGGAAGGCGTGCCCAGCGCGCTCGGCGAGCGGGTGACGAAAGCCCTCACCATCCCCACCATCGGGATCGGCGCCGGCCGGCGATGCGACGCCCAGGTGCTGGTGATCCACGACCTCCTCGGCCTGACCACCGGCCACGTGGCCCGCTTCGTCAAGCAGTACGCGCAGATCGGGCCGGCGATGGAGGCCGCCGTCCGGGCCTTCGACCAGGACGTGCGCGAGGGCGCCTTCCCCACTCCTGAGCACGAGTACAGCAACACCGCCCGCTGAGAGGATGCAGGTCGTCACGCAGGCCCAGGCCGTCCAGCAGCAGGCGCTGGCCTGGCGGGCGGCGGGCGACGACGTGGGGCTGGTCCCGACCATGGGCGCTCTCCACGCCGGCCATGAGAGCCTGGTGCGCCGGGCCCGCCGGGAGAACCGCCGGGTGGTGGCGAGCATCTTCGTCAATCCCCTGCAGTTCTCACCGGGCGAGGACCTGGCCCGCTATCCCCGGCCGATCCAAAGGGATCTCGAGGTCCTGGAAGGGCTGGGGGTGGACGCCGTCTTCCAGCCGGAGCTGGACCAGATCTACCCGGCGTCCTTCAGAACCCATGTCGACCCCGGGCCCTGGGGCGAGGTGCTTGAGGGGCGCAGCCGTCCCGGGCATTTCCGTGGGGTGCTGACCGTGGTGCTCAAGCTCCTCGAGCTGGCCCGGCCGTCGCGGGCCTACTTCGGACAGAAGGACGCCCAGCAGCTGCTGCTGGTGCGGCAGCTGGTACGCGACTTCTGCCTCCCGGTGCGGATCGTCTCCTGCCCCACGGTCCGCGAGCCGGACGGCCTGGCGCTGAGCTCGCGCAACGCGTACCTGGACCCCGCCCGCCGGTCGAGCGCACCGGCTCTCTACGGCGCACTCCGTCAAGCCGCGCAGGCTTACCGTGACGGCCGCAAGGACCCGGCGGCCCTGGAGCGCCTGGCGGTCGAGGCCCTGTCCGGCCGGCCGGAGCTGGAGCTCGACTACGTGGCGCTCTTCGACGAGGCCACCCTGGAGCGGCCGGCGGAGGCCGGACCCGGCAACGTGCTGGCGGGCGCTGTTAAACTTGGTGGGATCAGATTGATCGACAACGTGATCCTGGGAGCGGAGGTCCTCTGAGCGCGAGTCCGCGCCCGAGGCCCAAGGGGCGACCTACACCGCAGAAAGCCAAAGCGCCGGCCAAGGCCAGCCCTCCACGTCCCGCCGTCGAGCGGCCGGCGAAGGTTCGCAGCGTCAGCGTCAAGACCGCGGCCCCGAAGCCGGACGCGGTCAAGGCCCCGGCCTCCAAGCTGGCCGCGGTCAAGGCCCCAGCCCCGAAGCTCACCGCCGTGAAGGCTCCTGCCCCCAAGGCTCCCGTCCTCCCCGCTTCCAGCCCGGCCGTCAGGGAGCCGGCGGTGGCCTCCCCGCAGCCGCAAGAGGCTGGCGCCAGGCCCGCCACGCAGCCCGCTCCCATCCCCGCCGCAGCTCCGACCCAGGCCCCGGCGCCGGCGCTGCTGCGGCCGACCATCCTCGGCCTGGGATCGCCCTGGCGCACCGCCGGGCGCCCACCGGGCCTCCCGCCCCGGCCGGTCACCACCACCCCTGCGCCGCCACCGCCGCCCCGACCGGCGGCCGTCCCCGTGGTCACCATGCGCTTCCCCATCAGCGCCGCCGACAAGCTGATCAAAGAGGCCCTCGCCGAGGACGTGGGCGAGGGGGACCTGACCAGCCACGGGCTCTTCGTGGGCAAGGTCAAGGCGCGGGCCAAGCTGGTCGCCAACGAGGAGGGCGTGCTCTGCGGCCTCCCGGTCTTCAAGCGGGTCTTCGAGCTGGTCGACAAGAACATCACCTTCGAGCCCCGGGCGACTGACGGCATGGCGCTGGCCGGCGGCCAGCTGGTGGCGCGGGTCTCGGGGCCGGCCTTGAGCGTGCTCCAGGCGGAGCGGACGGCCCTCAACCTGATCCAGCACCTGTCCGGTATAGCCACCCAGACCGCGAAGTTCGCCAACGCGGTCAAGGGCACCAAGACCCGCATCCTGGACACCCGCCGCACCACCCCAGGTCTGCGCTTTCTGGAGAAGTACGCGGTGGAGGTGGGAGGCGGACTGAGCCACCAGAAGGGTCTCTTCGACCGGCTGGTGGTGACCGAGGCCCACCTGGCCCTCAGCGACGGCGTGGCCAGCGTGGTGCGCACGCTGAAGAAGGCCCACCCGGGAAAGCGGGTCGAGCTGACCGTGACCAACATGCAGGAGCTGGAGCAGGCGCTGGTGGCGAAGGTCAACATGATCCTGCTCGACAACTTCCCGCCGGGACAGGTGCGCCAGGCGATCGCCATGGTCCAGGGCCGGGCCAAGGTCGAGGTCTCGGGCAAGATCGGGCTCGACAACGCCCGCGCCTACGCCCTGGCGGGGGTGGACTACATCTCGGTCAGCCAGCTGACCCAGTCGGTCAAGGCCTTCGACTTCAGCCTGAAGATCTCGCGCTAGGCCGTCGCCGGAGCCGGGGCCGCGACCGCCGCCGGGGAGACTCCCGCAACCCGCCGGCCGCGCCGGTTTCCGCCCAGCGTCTCCCAGACGTGACGGTAGCCGGCCTCCAGGTACTGCTCGGTCAGGGTGAAGTCCATGGAGTGCTTGAGGAAGCCCGCGTTGGGCCGGAGGTGGATGATCTCCGCGTAGCGGGCCAGGTCGCGGACCGTGCTCTCGATCCGGTGCTGGGCGGCGACCTGGAAGGCGTGGTCCATGATCGTGTTCATCGACCTCAGCGGCGCGCTCAGCCGGCCGCTGTAGCCGCAGTTGAGCACGTAAACCTTCTTCGCTCCCAGCTCGACCGCGGTCTCCAACCCGGTGGGGTCGACGCCGCCGCCGTCCACGTACTGGTGGCCGTCGATGATGACCGGCGGGAACATGCCGGGTATGGCCGAGGAGGCCAGCACCGCTGGCGCCAGCGGGCCGCTGCTGAAGACCGCCTTGCGGCCGTCGGTGAGATCGATGGTGACGGCGTGGAAGGGGATGTCGAGGTCCTTGAAGGTCTGGCGGGTGATGTTGGCGGCGATCAGGCGGGTCATCCCATCGCCTTCATAGAGGAAGGGCCTGCGCCGCACCAGGTTGCGCGCCGCCCGCCACCAGATCACGTTGAGCGTCCGGGAGTTCACGTTGCGCCAGACCCGGGCCAGCTGCTCGATCCGCTCCACGCTCGCGCCCTGGGCCAGCCAGCCCCCGTTCCAGGCTCCGACCGAGGTGCCGACGATGAAGTCGGGCCGGATGCCCTGCTCCAGGAGCGCCTTCAGCATCCCCACCTGGATCGCGCCGCGGGCGCCGCCGCCGGAGATGGCGAACGCGATGCGCTCCCTGCGCCATCGGATCATTTGATTCAAGTTTATGCACGCACCCAAGAACCTGACAAGGGCCGAATCGCATTGCCCGCCATGGGGATGGCGGGTTTGAGCCCGCTGCTATACTTTCGAATGACTCGCGCCCCTGCCAACGACCTGACGACCAACGAGTTCCAATACCAAAAAGGCGGTGCCCACTGGCTTGACGGATTCTGACGCTCCCGAAGACCTGACCCGAGGATTCGCGGACTCTCTCGAGGACTATCTCAACCAGGAAGAGGTCTCCAACAAGCCTCTGGCTCACGGCGACATCATCGACGGGGTCGTGGTCCGCGTCGATCCGGACGAGATCCTGGTGGACGTCGGGTCCAAGTCGGAGGGCGTCATCTCCGGGCGGGAGCTCGGCCCCAAGGGCGATCCGAGCACGCTCGAGCTGCAGTCGGGAGACCACATCAAGGTCTTTGTGCTCCAGCCCGAGAACGAGGACGGCAACGTCGTCCTCTCGCTGCGCCGGGCCCGCGCCGAGTCGGTCTGGATCAAGGCCCAGGAGAAGCAGGGCACGGGCGAGCTGATCGAGGCCGAGGTGCGGGAGCAGAACAAGGGCGGCCTGATCGTCAACGTGATGGGCCTGCGCGGGTTCCTGCCCACCTCCCAGGTCTCGAGGGCCTACGCCCAGAACCTGCAGGAGCTGGTCGGGCAGCGGATCGGGGTCAAGGTCCTGGAGGTCAACCGCAAGCGCAACCGCCTGATCGTCTCCCAGAAAGCGGCCTACGACGAGGACCGGGCGCGGCAGCGCTCCGAGCTCTTCGAGCGCCTCAAGGTCGGTGAGGAGGTCAAGGGGCGGGTCTCCGGATTGACCACCTACGGCGCCTTCGTCAACCTGGGCGCCGCGGACGGGCTGATCCACATCTCCGAGCTGTCCTGGGACCGGGTGGCAAACGTCGCCGACGTGCTCCAGGTGGGGCAGGAGGTCACGGTCAAGGTGATCAAGCTCGACCCCGACATGTCGCGGATCTCCCTCAGCCTGCGCCAGCTCGGCCAGGATCCCTGGGACATGATCGAGCGTCGCTACCCGCCCGGCGAGGTGGTCGAGGGGGAGGTCTCCAAGATCAAGAAGTACGGCGCCTTCCTCCAGATCGGGGACGGGGTCGAGGGCCTGCTCCACATCTCGGAGCTGGCCTGGGAGCACGTCGAGCGCACCGAGGACGTGGTCCACGTCGGGCAGCGGCTGCGGGTCAAGGTGCTCCAGGCCGACCGCACCCGGCGCCGGATCAGCCTCTCCCTCAAGCAGGTTGAGGAGCGGCCGGAGTTCGTCCCGGCGGCGGAGGGCCAGGTCTATCCCGAAGAGGCGGAGGAGGAGCCGGTCCACGACCGGGAGCCCGCCTACGCCCACGTCAGCGCCTCACCCCAGGAGTAGCCCGACCACCGGCGGTAAAGGTTAGAGTTTCTTAGCCGGAGCGCGGCCGTCGGCCCCCGTTCGTTTGCAATTCGTGTGGCGCGGCCGTACACTGCGCCAGATGCGGTTGTTTAGCCGCCCGCGACGGGTGGTACGCCGGTAGTGCTGCCCGCCCCGCCCGGTGCTTTTTCGAATTGCGGCGGTACGAGAAGAATCCGGGTATCGTATTAGTTAGTAGAGAGTAGAGACGAGTTCGGAGGTCATTGGTTGTACCCATTCGAGCGTTTTACGGAGAGGGCCAAGAAAGTCCTGACGCTGGCTCAGGAAGAAGCGGAGCGGTCCCACCACAGCTATATCGGCACCGAGCACCTCCTCCTCGGCCTGCTCCGGGAGGGAGAGGGGCTGGCCGCCAAGGTCCTCAACAACCTGGGGGTCGAGATCAACAAGGTCCGGGCCACCATCGAGTCGGTCCTGGGCCGCAACGAGCGCATCATCATCCAGCAGATCATCCCCACCTCGCGGGTCAAGAAGGTGATCGAGATCTCCTTCGAAGAGGCCCGCCGCATGGGCAACAACTACGTCGGCACCGAGCACCTGTTGCTCGGGCTCCTGATCGAGGGCGAGGGGATCGCGGCCCACGTGCTCGAGGACCTGGGCGCGACCCTGGAAAAGGTCCGGGGCGAGATCGACCGGCTGCTGCACGAGAGCGGTCTGGACGAGGAAGCCGCCACCGCCAAGAAGCCTTCCAAGACGCCCCTGCTCGACCAGTTCTGCCGTGACCTGACCGACCTGGCCGGCAAGAACGCGCTCGACCCGGTGATCGGGAGGGAGCAGGAGATCGAGCGCGTGGTCCAGATCCTGTCCCGCCGGACCAAGAACAACCCCGCCCTGATCGGTGAGCCGGGCGTGGGCAAGACCGCCATCGCCGAGGGCCTGGCCCAGCAGATCGTGCTCGGCAACATCCCCGAGTCGCTGCGCGGCAAGCGGGTTCTGACCCTGGACATGGGCGCCCTCGTGGCCGGGACCAAGTACCGCGGCGAGTTCGAGGAGCGCCTGAAGAAGATCCTGGACGAGATCCGCTCCAGCCGCGAGGTGGTGCTCTTCATCGACGAGCTGCATACCCTGGTGGGCGCGGGCGCCGCGGAGGGCGCGATCGACGCCGCCAACATCCTGAAGCCCGCGCTGGCCCGGGGCGAGATCCAGTGCATCGGCGCCACCACCCTCAACGAGTACCGCAAGTACATCGAGAAGGACGCGGCCCTGGAGCGGCGCTTCCAGCCGGTCTATGTCGACGAGCCGACGCTGCTGGAGACGGTTTCCATCCTGCACGGCGTCAAGAGCCTGTACGAGAAGCACCATCGGGTCAAGGTGACGGACAAGGCGATCAAGGCCGCGGCCGAGCTCTCGGTCCGCTACGTCAGCGACCGTTCCCTGCCGGACAAGGCGATCGACCTGATGGACGAGGCCTCGGCGCGGGTCCGGATGAAGCTGACCACCACGCCGCCCGAGCTGAAGACGATGCAGAAGGAGATCCGCGAGCTCCAGATCAAGAAGGAAGAGGCGATCGCCAACCAGGACTACGAGACGGCGGCCTCCTTCCGGGACAAGGAGAAGAAGCTCAAGGACAAGTACGTCAAGGAAGAGATGGAGTGGCGCGACAAGCTGGGCGCCACCGTCCCCGAGGTCGACGAGGAGCACATCGCGGAGATCGTCAGCGCCTGGACCGGGGTGCCCGTCTCCCGGCTGGTGGAGGAGGAATCCGCCCGCCTGCTCCGGATGGAGGACGACATCCACCAGCGCCTGATCGGCCAGGAGGACGCGGTCAAGGTCATCTCCCAGGCCGTGCGCCGGGCGCGGGCCGGGCTCAAGGACTCACGCCGCCCGATCGGGTCCTTCATCTTCCTCGGGCCCACCGGGGTGGGCAAGACCGAGCTGGCCCGCCAGCTGGCGCGCTTCCTCTTCGACAACGAGGACGCCATCGTCCGCCTGGACATGTCCGAGTTCATGGAGCGACATACCACGGCCCGGCTGGTCGGCTCGCCTCCCGGCTACGTCGGCTACGACGAGGGCGGCCAGCTGACCGAGGCCATCCGCCGCCGGCCTTACTCGGTGGTCCTCTTCGACGAGATCGAGAAGGCCCATCCCGAGGTCTTCAACATGCTCCTCCAGATCCTGGAGGACGGCCGCCTGGCCGACGCCAAGGGCAAGCAGGTCAACTTCGCCAACACGATCGTGATCATGACCTCCAACATCGGTGTCTCGAACCTGCAGCAGGCCACCACCTCGCTGGGCTTCCAGCCCTCGATGCCGGTGGGCACCACGCAGGAGGAGAAAGAGCACGGCAAGATGCGGGAGAAGATCATGGACGAGCTGAAGAAGACCTTCCGCCCCGAGTTCCTGAACCGGGTCGACGCGGTGGTCGTCTTCAAGTCCCTGAGCCCGCCCGAGATGCGCCAGATCGTGGACATCCTGGTGGCCAAGGTGGCCCAGCGCCTCGAAGAGCACGAGATGAAGCTGGAGGTCACGGCGCAGGCCAAGGACTACCTGGCCAAGGAGGGCTACGACAAGCTCTACGGCGCCCGCCCGCTGCGGCGCGTGATCCAGCGCGAGATCGAGGACCCGCTGTCCGAGACGCTCCTGACCACCAAGTTCAGCGCCGGCGACTCCGTCCTGATCGACATGGAGGAGGGCAAGATCAAGCTGACCCCGATCAAGCTGGAGCGGGAGGCCAAGCCGGAGAAGGCCGAGAAGGCGGAGAAGCCGGAGAAACCCGAGAAGCCGCCCAAGGAGCCGGTCGCCGGCAAGGGCAAGGGCGAGAGCTAGGCTCTAGCGCCAGCCGGGCGGGTACCAGGGGTTCAGGTAGCCGGTCAGGTCGGCGACGGTCGCGACCACGAGGGTCAGCGCCATCACGCCCAGCGCCCAGCGGTCGAGGTCCTGGTAGGCGAGCTGGCGCAGCCAGGTGCGCTTGCCGGTGCCGAAGCCGCGCAGGTCCATGGCATCGACGATGTCCTCGGCGCCCAGGATCGCGTTCAGCACCACCGGGACCACGACTGGAGCCAGGCGGACCGAGCGGCCGATGGGCCCGCCGCGGACCTGGTCCAGCTCGTAGCCGCGCACCCGCTGGGCGTCGACCGTGGTCTGCAGCTCGCGGGCCAGCGCAGGCACGTAGCGGAAGGCCATGTCCATGGCGAAGGCGATCTTGTAGGGGAGCCCGAGCCGGTTGAAGGCCACGCCGTAGTCGGCCGGGTCGACCACGAAAGGGAAGGTGAAGGCGTAGGCCGCGATCGAGTACATGCGCAGCGCCTGGGAGGCCACGAAGAGGGCGACGGCGGCGGTCAGGTGATAGGCATGGGGGGCGAGGAAGGGGAATGCGCCGCGAAAGCCGAGCCAGGGCCAGCTCAGCAGGACGCGGGAGTGGGCCGTCTGCCCGCCGCCGGTGAAGACCAGGGCGTTGACCGAGACCAGCACCAGGA
>Ga0209577_10001756_pt1 | contig 21370 bp, 21 predicted proteins | sample GraSoiAngelo_109_FD_185874 | JGI IMG/M metagenome (GOLD analysis project Ga0209577, IMG submission 185874) | Grasslands soil microbial communities from the Angelo Coastal Reserve, California, USA - 14_0903_12_20cm (SPAdes) (version 2) | ecosystem: Environmental > Terrestrial > Soil > Grasslands...
CGAAAAGCGGGTGCTCGGGGTAGCGGGTCTGCACCAGCACCTCGCCTGGCTGCTCGCGGCGGCCGGCGCGGCCCGCCACTTGCGCAAGGACCGCGAACAGGCGCTCCGCCGCGCGGTAATCGGTCGACACGAGCGCTGCGTCGGCGTTCAGGACCCCGACCAGAGTGAGGCCGGGGAAATCGTGTCCCTTGGCGAGCAGCTGCGTGCCGACCAGAATATCGGCTTCGCCGCGCTCGATGCCCTGCAGCGTGCGCGAAAGCTCTGCGCGGCGCCGCGCACTGTCGCGATCGATGCGCACGATGCGCGCGCCGGGAAACGCCGCGGCGAGCGTCTCTTCGACGCGCTGCGTGCCGCGGCCGAGCGGCTTCAGGTCGACGTTGCCGCAGGTGGGGCACTCGCGCGGGATGGCGCTCTCTGCGCCGCAGTGATGGCAGCGCAGCACGCGGCCCACCGCATGCACCACCATGCGCGCGGTGCAGCGAGCGCAGCCCGCAGTCCAGCCGCAGGCCTCGCAGGCGAGCACCGGCGCGTAGCCGCGCCGATTGATGAACACCAGGCTCTGCTCGTTCTTTTTGAGTCGCGCTTCTATTGCGGCGAGGAGCGATGCCGCCAGACCTTGCTCGACAGAGGCCTGCCGCAGGTCGACCGTGCGAACCGCCGGCAATCGCGCGCCCGGCACGGCGCGCTCGGCGAGCTCGAGGCGCTCGTAGCGACCCGACTGCCAGTTGTGCCAGGTCTCAAGCGACGGCGTTGCGCTACCGAGGATCGCCGTGCAGCCGGCGAGCTTCGCGCGGTACACCGCGACGTCTCGCGCAGAGTAGCGCAGGCCCTCCTGCTGCTTGAACGAGCTGTCGTGCTCCTCGTCGACCACGACGAGCGCCAGTCTCGGCAGCGGCGCGAGCACCGCGAGGCGCGTGCCGAGCACGATGCCTGCGTCGCCGCGTGCGGCATCCAGCCAGGCGCTGGTGCGCGCCACGTCCTCCAGGCCGCTGTGCAAGAGCGCGATCCGCGTCTCGGGGAAGGCGTGGCGAAAGACCGCCTCGAGCTGGGGCGTGAGGCTGATTTCCGGTACCAGGACGAGCGCCTGGGCGCCTCGCGCAAGAGTTCGGGCAATGAGGTGCAGGTACACCTCGGTCTTTCCGCTGCCGGTCACCCCGTGCAGCAAGAACGCGCTGAAGCCGCGAACCACGCTCGCCATCCGATCCAGGGCGCGCGCCTGAGCCGCGTTGAGCGAATGGTTCGGAACGAAGCGCGCCGACGCAGGCGCCGTGGCGCACTGGAGCGCTTTGCGCGGCAGCGGCTTCACCGAGCGCAGGCGCGGCGGCAGCGCGCTGATCACCGTCTCGCCGAGCGGGCGCTGGTAATAGGCTGAAAGAAAGCGCGCGAGCTCGAGCCAGTCGGCCGGCAAGCGCGGCGCATCGTCGCGCAGCGCGGCGATCGGCTTCACGCGAGCCGCGGGAAGCTCGCTCGTGACGCCGGTTTCGATGACCACGCCAAGCCGCTGGCGAGTGCCGAAGGGAACGACGACGCGGTCGCCGATTTGCACCTGCATGCCTGCCGGAATCGAGTAATCGAAGAGCTTCGCGAGCGGCACGTCGAGCGCGGCGCGAATGCAAAAAAAACTCCGCCCGGGCAAGGACTTAGACCTTGTGGATAAATCTGTGGGTAAGGCGTTCATCCTCGCGTAACATGCCTCTGCCCCACGGTGGTTGCTCTCTCACGGTCTCTTTGACTGGTGTTTTTGTCGTTTATTCTTAAGAGCTTGCGACGTCCCTACTAGGGATTTCGCGCAGCGACGGGAAATCCCCCGCAGTGGGCAAAACTTGTGAGTAAGTCAGGGGTTGGCGGCGATTCTGGAGCGTCGAGATCGGCTGTAAGTGCGTACTTCGTCTACCAGCGCTAAAACGGCATCGACCGGTGTTTGCGCAGCGATGCCGTGGCCGAGATTGAACACGTGTCCGGGCGCCGCGCCGAACGCATCGAGCACGCTTCGCGCCGCTTCACGCAGGCTCTTTTGCGGTGCGAATAGCGCCGACGGATCGAGGTTTCCTTGCAGCGCGATTTTCCCGGCCGCGAGGCGGCGCGCTTCGCGCGCATCGGCGGTCCAATCCAGGCCGAGCGCATCGCAGCCGCTCTTCATCATAGCGGCGAGCCACGGACTTGCGCCCTTGGTGAAGAGGATGCTCGGCACGCGCGAGCCTTCGCGCTGTTTCGAAAGCCTTTCAAAGATTCTTCTGCAGTACGAAAGAGAAAACGTCTCGTAATCCTCATAGGAAAGGATCCCGCCCCAGGTATCGAAGATCATCACCGCCTGAGCGCCGGCTTCGATCTGGGCGTTGAGAGTGTCGGTCACCGCGCGTGCATTCACTTCCAGGATCCGGTGCAGCAATTCCGGGCGCGCGTAGCGCATGGCCTTGAGCGTGCGCCAGTCGTCGCTGCCCGCGCCCTCGACCATGTAGCAGGCGAGCGTGAACGGGCTCCCCGCAAAGCCGATGAGCGGCACCCGTCCGGCGAGCGCGCGCCGCACTTCGCGCACCGCATCGAGCACATAGCCCAGTTCGGCCGAGGGGTCGGGCGCCGCAAGCTTGCGGATCGCCAGCTCGTCGCGCAGCGGCCGCTCGAAGCGCGGCCCTTCGCCTTCGCTGAAGGCGAGCCCGAGGCCCATGGCATCGGGCAGCAGGAGAATGTCGGAAAAAAGGATCGCTGCGTCGAGGGCAAAACGCTCGAGCGGCTGCAGCGTGACCTCGGCGGCGAGCGCCGGCGTCTTGGCGAGCCTGAGGAAGCTCCCGGCGCGCTCGCGCGCGGCGTTGTATTCGGGAAGATAGCGGCCCGCCTGGCGCATGAGCCACACCGGCGTGTACTCGGTGGGCTGGCAAGCGAGCGCCCGCAGCAGCGTGTCGTTCCTCAAACCAGCTTGCCGATGTAGGTCCATTCGCCTTCGGTGACCGGCGTGATCGAGAGCCGGTTTCCCGGCCGCAGCAGCACCATCTTCGCGAGCGGCTTGTGCTTGCGCAGCTCGGCAAGCGGCACCAGGCGCGTCTTCTTCAGCGCGCGCACGTCGACGTGGAACCAGCGCGGATCGTCTTTCTTCGCTTTCGGATCGTAGTAGGGGCTCGAGCGCTCGAACTGGGTCGGATCAGGATAGGCCGCCGAGGCGACTTCCGCCAGGCCGGCGATGCCGGGCTCCTCGCAGCTCGAGTGATAGAACAGCACGCCGTCGCCGATGCGCATCTGCTCGCGCATGAAATTGCGCGCCTGATAATTGCGCACGCCGGTCCACGGAGTGATGCGCCGCGGTGCGGCCAGCGCATCGTCGATGGAGCACTCGTCGGGCTCCGTTTTCATCAGCCAATAGCGCATTGGAAAAAAATTGGTTCTTGACGTTCTTCATCGAATTCCGGGGAATGCGGCCCGGATTCGGAGGAAGAAGCCGTCCTCTCGGCAACCGTAGGCCATGCGCTTGATCACTTTAAGGATTAGTGCCCAGGTAAAGTAGTCGCCATCGAAGTCCCTCCCCTTGTCAGGATAAACACCGAGAGAGTCGCGCTGAGATGCAGGCATTGATCTTGGGGGTCATTTTCGCGCCTTCATTCCCGATGTCCAAACATCGGCCTTCTCTGGACGCCAACAATCAGCGCCGAGAAGATATGCGGGCGACGACGCCGAACTGAAAAACCTGCAAGGATTTCTCGCGCGAGCGTTCATCCCCTGAGGCGTTCAAAGTCTCGCGCGAGGTCTACCCAATGACTTGGCGCCTGGGCAACCTGGCGCATCCCTCAACCCTTGGCGATTCACTGCGCTTGGAAGTGGTGTCCGGACAGGCGATAACCCGGACAAATAATCTGTCCAGATTGATGGTAAAGCGGACAAAGCTGCTGTCCTAGTGTCCATAATAAGGACATCATAATTGTCCTAATTTAGCTTAAATGTGGACATTATTAATGTCCTTATTATAATATATTGAATATGAATATTAAATTGAAAAATAAGGCGCTTCTAGAGGTCTTTGGACCCGCCGATCCTGCCAAGCCGCTAAAGCTCGCTCCTAGGGAGATCCAAGAGAAGCTCGTTGCCCAAGGCATCACCCACGACGCTCGCACGCTACGGCGCCGACTCGCCGAACTCGTCGCTCAAGGCGACCTCATATCCGAGGGAGCCGGGCCGGCGACCCGGTATTCCCTTCGCCCCCCCAGCATCAACAAGCTTCAGCTAAGCCCTGAGGGCGACGCGCTTTTCCAAAAGGTTTCGGCTCCCATCTCCGAGCGCCAGGCATCACGATTTGAAAAGGAATTCGTTACAGCTTACGAGCCTAACAAGACGTTCTTTCTGCCCGAGACTCTACGGGCACGCCTGCTTGATCGAGGCCGCTCCGCCAATGCCCAAATGCCAGCCGGTACCTACGCGCGGGATATCCTGGATAAGCTCGTCGTTGACCTCGCTTGGGCATCGTCCGCCTTGGAGGGCAATACCTACACCCTTGGTGACACCAAGGAGCTCATCGAACGCGGCCAGGCGGCCGAAGGCGCCGATCAAGCCGAAGCAATCATGATCCTGAACCACCGTGAAGCTCTGCGTTACTTGGTTGATCGGGCTGAAACGATTGAGTTCGATCATCCGACGCTCTTTGCTCTGCACTCGCTGTTGGCCGATGGATTGCTGCAAAGTGGAGCGGACGCTGGTCGGGTGCGCAGGCGTGCGGTCGCGATTGGTGAGTCGCGCTACGTACCGATTTCCTCCGAGGAGCGGATCAAACCCGTTCTGGATGAAATCGTAGCAAAAGGGCAAGCGATCAAGGAAGCGTACGAGCAGGCCTTTTTCGCCATGGTGATGATTCCCTATCTTCAGCCGTTCGTTGACGTCAATAAGCGCACGTCCAGGCTTGCCGCGAATATTCCGTTCATTAAGCAGAACCTCTGCCCGCTTTCCTTTATTGGCACGCCAAAGGATGCCTACATAAAAGGCCTCATCGCCGTGTACGAATATCGCGACACGGCGCTCCTGCGTGATGTCTTTGCACATGCGTATTTCGTTTCCTGCGACCGTTATCCCCTTGTTGCGGCATCACTCGACAAGCCAGACCCGATCCGGCTGCGCCACCGGGAGGCCATCAAGGCTACGGTATTGGCGCTCGTCTGCCGCGAAACGCCTCCGGAAAAGATTGATTCGGCAGTGAGCGAATTGACTAGTGATATTCCGGCCGAAGACCGCGATGCCGTACACCGGTTCATTCTGGAGGAGCTCGCATCCCTGCATGAAGGAAACATCGCTCGTTCTCGGCTGTCATGGCACGATTTCTCCAAATGGGAAAAACTCTGGCCAGATGCAGACACGCGAGCTGCACGCCTGCGAGCGTTAGCTCAAGAGAGATCTGCTCCCAAACATAGCTAAGCGCTGTCTTGTCTTACCGATAATCACTTAAATGGATGACAACCGTTCGACCCTCAGGCAGTTTGGGTTTCTCCAGCCAACGCCCGACGCGACGCGCAGCGCGACGAGCAGGCGATCCTGCGCTGGAAGACCAGGATCAGGCGCTGGCCGCAGCTGAAAAAATTGGGGCCTGACACGTGTCAGACCCCGATTTTAGGGGGTGCCCCCCGCTCGTGCCGGTGGGCCCGGCTCCCGAACCCTGGCTAAATAGGGTGGTCGCTTACCGGTCACATCAGGTTCATCCAGCATGCGCGAGGCATGGGACGATCGCAACAGTGACGCTAGATCCGCAACCTAAGGAAGCTATCGGTTCGGAAATATTGAGCCCGGTCGTGCACAGCAGGGGACATAGACTGAAGCCGACTGCCGCTAAAAGAGCTTTTCCTGTTTCGCGAGCGCAGCATCGAGCCGCGACTCGATCGCAGAAATTCTACGCTTGGCATGCCCGATGTCAAAGCCCGCGCCGAGCTTGACACTGAGCAATTCGTGCGCGACGTTGAGCGCCGCCATCACCGCGATGCGCTCGGCGCCCATCACTTTGCCCGCATCGCGGATCTCGTTCATCTTGGCGTCGAGATACGCGACCGCCTGCGTGAGCGCCTCGCGCTCGTCGTCGTCGCAGGCGACGCGGTAGGTCCTTCCGAGCAGGTTGACTTCGACGGTCTTCGGGTCCTCAGCCATGCGCGGGCCTTCAGCCGGGCAAGCGCGAGAGCAGGCCTTCCAGGCGGGATCTCGCGCCGTCGATTCTCTCGTGCAGGCGCTTGGCGTCGGTGCGTGCGGCGGCGAGCTGCTGCTTCAACTCAACGTTCTCGGCGCGCAGACGCTCGCACAGCGAGACAAACTGCGCCACCTTGGTCTCCAGCGAGTTGAACTCCGCCTCCACTCGGTCACTATGTTTCAAAATTCAAGCTACGTCAAGCAAGTAGACCGGGTTTTGCATGTGATTCATTATCTTAGGGTCTGGATCTGCGGCACCACACCCCTAAAGACCGGCGACCTATAATGCTTGCGCCGAGTCGGTGCCCGGAGCGCTCTCCAGCGAGCCGGGTTAAACGGGAAACAGGAACCAGGGTCCTTCGGGCCGAGGCAACCTGTGCTGCCCCCGCAACGGTAAGCGCATTACGCCGCATCAGTACGCCACTGTGGAGTGCTTCGCTCCGCGGGAAGGCGATGCGGCACAAAGCGCCAGCCCGGATACCGGCCGACCGGTCGGCCTCGCAAGAGGCTGCGGTTGGACGATTGCGGGAGGCGATCGTCGGCGCCCGAGAGGGCAGCTGGCTTCTCCCTATTCGTCCGTAACGACGCATCCCGGCTTGCGGGGACGCAGCCCGGGTGAAAGGGAGACCATGTACCGGGTCATAGCGACCAACGCCGCGCTCGCGATCGCGGCGCTTCCTGCTTTGGTTTTAGCGCAATCCGCCCCCGCAGATGACGCTGTCGTCATCACCGCATCGCGCACCGAGCAGCCTTTGCGCGACGCGATCCCGCACACCACGATCCTTACCCGGAAAGACATCAGCGACTCGCAGGCAGTGGATCTGCCTTCGCTGCTGCAAAGGGAGGCCGGGTTCGAGTACACGCAGAACGGCGGTGTGGGCGCACTCACCGGCCTTTTCATGCGCGGCGGCCGCAGCGCCCAGACGCTGATTCTGGTCGACGGCGTGCGCATGGAGGACGCCGCGTTCGGCACCACGGCGATTCAGCACATCATGCTCGACGAAGTCGAGCGTATCGAGATTGTCCGCGGCAACGTTTCCAGCCTCTACGGTTCCGGCGGGATCGGCGGCGTGGTCCAGGTCTTCACCCGGCGCGGCCACGGCGCCCCGGCCGCGAGTGCGCAGATTACGGCGGGATCGCGCGGGACCTCGAAGCTGAGCGCCGCCTACGGCGGCGAGGTCGACGCTACGCGATTCAACGTCGCGGTGTCGCGCTTCGATACGCGCGGCTTTCCGGCGATCGACACGCGTCTCGCGCCGAACGCCAATCCGGCTGCCGATGGCTATCGCAACGAAAGCGTCTCGGGCAATTTAATCCAGCGGATCTCGGCGCAGCACGAAGTCGGCCTCCTCCTGTACAACTCCCGCGGCCGCCTGGATTACGCGAGCGCATTCGGTCTTCCGACCAATACCCATCGGTCGGCGCAGGACCTGGGCATGCTGCAGGCTTACTGGGAGGCCCATCCGGTCGAGCGATGGACAAGCCGCCTGACGCTGGGGGAAGGCACCGATTACCGCACCGATGTGCTCAACGGCGCGTTCGACAGCAGTTCCAACACACGCAGCCGGCAGCTCATCTGGGACAACCGGCTGCGGGCGGCCCCCGCGCACGAGTTTACGATCGGCCTGGAGGCGCTACGGCAGGAGCTGCAGAACTCGGGTCTCGTTCCGCAGGGAAGGGAGCGCAACGCGGATGTCGCGCGCCTCGGCTATCTCGGGCGGCTCGGGGCGCACTCGCTCCAGGTCAATCTGCGCACTGAGGACTATTCCGACTTCGGCAGGGCCAACACGTATTTCCTGGGCTACGGCTACGACCTTACGCAAGCGTGGCGGCTGACCGCGAGCACAAGCACCGCGTTTCGCGCGCCGAGCTTCATCGACCTGTTCGGTTTCGGAGGCAATGCCGCGTTGCGGCCTGAGCGGGCCCGGACCCGGGAATTGGGGGTCCAATGGGCCGATGGGCCGAATCTCGTGCGCGTCGTGGCGTTCGATACGCGTTATGAGGACGCGATCACCTTCGACGTGCAGAGCAATACCGTGCGCAATGTGCGCAAGGCGAGCGTCCATGGCGTCGAGTCCAGCTACTCGGGACAGCTGGCGGGATTCGATCTGCGCGCTGCCCTGACTTTCCAGGATGCGACCGAGCAGGAACCCGGCGGGGAGGAACTGCCGGCGATCCGCCGCGCGAAAAGATATGGCTCGCTCGCTGCATACCGCAGCCTCGGCAGGGTTCGCTTCGGTGGCGAGCTCATTGCCTCCGGCGCACGGCCGGACACGGACATCGTCAGCGGTGCGCGGCTCAGCGATGCGGGTTATGCCGTCGCGAATCTGACTGCCCGCTACGACATCGACAAGCGGCTGTTCGTCGCTGCCAGGCTGCAGAATGCCTTCGACGCGAAATACGAGCTGGTGAACGGCTTCAACACCCCCCGCCGGGGGGTCTTCCTTACCGCCGGATGGCAGCCCTGAGTGCCGCCCTGGCTCGCGCCTCGTCGAGCGCCTCGCACAGCCGCCCGGTGGCCGCGATCGCGCGCGGCCCGTGGCGGTGCATCTGGTCCTGCTGCAGGGTCACGAGATTGGAGTTTCGCACGGCGCGCAGCTCGCCGAATCGCAGCCAGAATGCCTGCCACGCGGTGTCGGCCGCATCGGGCCGCGCGGCGATGATGACGTCGGGATCGGCGGCCACGACCGCCTCGGGGTCGATCATCGGCGCAATGAGGGGCAAGTCCGCAAAGACATTGCGGCCGCCGCAGAGCGCGATCGCGTCGGAAATGAAGTGCCCGCCGTTCACCGTCATGAGCGGGCGTTCGGAGATCTGATAAAACACGCTGACGATCGGCCGACCGTGATACCTCGCCCGCGTCTGCTCGAGCTCGCTGCGCAGTGTCTTCGCAGCGGCGCGCGCCGCGCCTTGCGTCCCTGCGAGCGCTCCCAGCGCCTCGATCGCGTTCGGAATTTCGGCGAGGCGATGCGGCTCGCTGTAGAACACCGGAATGCCGAGCGCCTCGAGGCGGTCGAGCGAGCGCGCAGTGGCGTCAAGCCGCCAGGCGATCACCAGGTCGGCCCGCAGCGCGAGCACCTCCTCGATGTTCACGGCGCTGCTGCTGGCGACGCGCGGCAGGCGCCTGGCGACTTCCGGGTAATCGCTGTACTCCGAGACTGCGACGACGCGCGAGCCGGCGCCGGCGGCAAAGAGCAGCTCGGTCACGTGCGGCGCGACGCTGACAATGCGCAGCGCCGGCGCCGGCAGCGAAACGCGCCGCCCGGCGCTGTCGAGCGCGCTCACTTGCGCCCAGGCCGCAGCGCTCCACAGCGCTAACATCACGGCGACGACGCTCCGCATGGAACGATTCTACCGGGCAGCCCGCACCGTCATGGTCCAAGGCACCTCGTCGGGCGCCGGCAAGACGACGCTCGTTGCCGGGTTGTGCCGACTGCTCGCACGCCGCGGATTGCGCGCGGCGCCGTTCAAGCCGCTGAACATGTCGTTGAACAGCGCCGTGGCGGCCGACGGCGGCGAGATCGCGCGGGCCCAGGCGCTGCAGGCGCAGGCGGCGCGCATCGCGCCGCGCACGGATATGAACCCAGTGCTCCTGAAGCCTTCGTGCGACACGCGGGCGCAGCTCGTCGTCCTGGGTCAGCCTCGCGCCGAGCTGCAAGCCGGTGCGTACGCAACGCTCAAGCCGCAGCTCTTTTCCGTCGTGCTCGAGGCGTTCGAGCGCGTCCGTGCCGACGCCGATGTGGTGATCGTCGAAGGCGCCGGCAGCCCGGCGGAGGTCAATCTGCGCGCCCACGACATCGCGAACATGGGGTTCGCCGAGGCTATCGATTGCCCGGTGTGCCTCGTCGCCGACATCGATCGGGGCGGCGTATTCGCGCACATCGTGGGGACTCTTGCCTGCCTTTCCGGCACCGAGCGCGCACGCGTGACCGGCTTCGTCATCAACCGCTTTCGCGGCGCGCGCAAGCTTCTCGTCCCCGGCATCGAATGGCTGGAAAGAAAGACGCAGAAGTCCGTGTACGGCGTCTTGCCGTTTCTGCGCGGCCTTGCTCTGGAGGCTGAGGATGCGCTGCCCGAGCCGCAGCCCGCCGGGTCGAGCTCGGCGTTCAGGATCGTGGTCCCGGTTTACCCGCGCATCAGCAACCACACCGACCTCGATGCGCTGCGGTGGCACCCCGGAGCGCAGGTCCGCTTCGTGGGGCCGGGCGAGGCGCTTCCTTCAGCCGACCTCATCGTTCTGGCCGGCAGCAAGAACGTGCGCGCCGATCTCGGCTACCTGGAACATGCGGGTTGGGGCGAAGCAATCCTTCGTCACGCGCGCTACGGCGGCAAGGTGATCGGGCTGTGCGGCGGCATGCAGATGCTTGGCCGCTGCATACACGATCCGCTCGGCGTGGAAGGAACGCCGGGAAGCAGCCGCGGGCTGGCGCTGCTCGACTTCGAAACGACGCTCGAGCCGCAAAAGCAGCTGCGCAATGTGCGGGGAATCCTCTTTGCGGGGACCGCCTGCGAGGCGCCCTTCAGCGGCTACGAGATTCACATGGGGGTGACGCAAGGGCCCGGGCTCGCTCGGCCCGCGGCATCGATCGAGGGCCGGCCAGAGGGGGCGGTTTCTTCCGACGACCGGATTCTCGGAACCTACGTGCACGGGCTTTTCGACCGGCGCGAGGCCGGCGCCGCCATCCTGCGCTGGGCGGGGCTACCCGATGCGGCGGGAATCGATCTCGACGCCCTGCGCGAGGCGAGCCTCGAGCGGCTCGCCGACTGCATCGAATCCGAGCTCGATCTCGACGCCATGCTCCGGTCATGCCTCAGCGCACATTGATTTCATGGTCCGGCGGCAAGGACAGCGCCTGGACGCTGCAGGTTTTGCGGCGCGATCCCGAGGTCGAAGTCGCAGGCGTGTTTACCACCGTGCATGAGGACCTGGGCCGGGTGGCTGTCCACGCGGTGCCGACTTCGCTTCTTGCCGCACAGGCGAAGGCGGCGCAAGTCGCCCTGCATGCGATCGCGATTCCGCATCCCTGCCCGAACGCGCTCTATGAGCAGGCGATCGCCGCGTTCATCGAGAAGGCAAAGGCGGCAGGCGTGACCCGCGTGGCATTCGGGGACCTGTTTCTCGAGGACATACGGCGCTATCGCGAGAGGCAGTTCGCCGGCAGCGGCGTGGAGCTGCTGTTTCCGATCTGGGGCCTGCCGACGCGGGCGCTCGCCGAGCAGATGACCGCGAGCGGGCTGCGCGCCTGGATCGTGTGCGTCGATCCTCGCCGCGCGCCGCGGGAGTGGGCGGGCCGCGTCTTCGATGCGGACTTCGTGAAGCGCGTGCCGCAAGGCATCGACCCCTGCGGCGAAAATGGCGAGTTCCATACCTTCGTGTTCGAGGGCCCGATGCTGCGCACGCCGGTGGCCGCCCGGCCCGGCAACGTGACCGAAGGCGGCGGATTCGTGTACGCGGACCTCCTTGTAAACTGACGGGATGCTGAGCGATGCCGTCCCGCTGGAGGAGTGCGGGCGCGCGCTGGTGGTGAAGCTGAGGCACCACGGCGACGTGCTGCTGGCCGCGCCCGTGCTCACTACGCTCAAGTCGCATGCGCCGAAGCTCGAGGTCGACGCGCTCATCTACGACGACACCGCGCCGATGTTCGAAGAACATCCCGCGCTCTCCGAGCTCCACGTGGTAGGCAGGAACTGGAAGGCGCTCGGCGCGCTCGAGCGCTTCTCCAGGGAAAGGGAATTGTTTGGCAACCTGCGGGCGAGGCGCTACGACCTGCTCGTCCATCTCTCCGAGCAGCCGCGAGGCGCCTGGCTCGCGCGCACGCTCGGCGTGCGCTATAGCGTGGCGCCCGCGATGCCCGGCCGCGGCCGCTTCTGGGCGAAGAGCTTCACGCACCTGTACCCCGTGGTGGGAGGCGGCCGCCGGCACCAGGTCGAGTTGAACCTCGACGCGCTGCGCCGCGTCGGCGTCCAGCCTTCGCTTGCCGAGCGCAAGGTGGTGTTCGTTCCGGGGAGGCAGGCCGAAGCCAAAGTCTCGCAGCTGGTTCCCGAGAGCTTCATCCATATGCATCCGGCCTCGCGCTGGAGCTTCAAATGCTGGCCGGCGGAGAAGAACGCCGAGCTGATCGATCGCTTCGCCTCGGAAGGCCACCCGGTGGTGCTCACCTCGGCCGCTGACCCCGCCGAGCTGGAGTTGGTCGGGAAGATCGTTGCCCTTTCGAAGGCAAAAACGATCAGCCTCGCCGGCACGCTCTCCGTGAAGGAGCTCGGCGCGCTCACGGCGCGGGCGCGCCTGTTCGTCGGCGTCGATTCGATGCCGATGCATCTCGCTGCGGCGATGGGCACGCCGACGGTCGCGCTGTTCGGGCCAAGCGGCGAGAACGAGTGGGGCCCGTGGAACGTCGAGCGGCGCATCGTGACCACCATGCATACCTGCCGGCCCTGCGGCCTGGACGGTTGCGGCGGCGGCAAGGTGAGCGAGTGCCTGAGCTTCCTGCCGGTCGATGCGGTGCACGCGGCGGCCCGCGAGCTTCTCGCGTAGTGCTGAAACTCGCTCTGGTGCGTCAGCGCTACAACCCTTATGGGGGCGCCGAGCGGTTCATTGCCCGCGCCCTGCCGGCGCTCGAGCGCGCGGGGGCCGAAGTCGCGCTGATCTCGCGCAGCGGCGAAGGCTGGGGCGCGCGACGCTTGCTGCGCGTCGATCCCTTCCATGTCGGAAACCTGTGGCGCGACTGGTCGTTCGCGCGCGCCGCGCGCAAGGCCTGGCGGCGCGCAAGCTTCGACATCGTGCAGTCGCACGAGCGCATCCCGGGCTGCGACGTCTACCGCGCCGGCGACGGCGTGCATCGCCGCTGGCTCGAGCTGCGGCGCAGCTCGGCTTCGGTATTGGAAAGAATCGGAATTGCCCTGAATCCGTATCACCGCTACGTTTGCGGCGCCGAAAAGCAGATGTTCGAGCACCCGCGGCTGCGCGCCGTGATCTGCAACTCGAAGATGGTGCGCGACGAGATCCGGCGCGCCTTCCGCATCGGCCGGGAAAAGCTGCACGTCATCTATAACGGGGTGGATCTGGAGTACTTTCATCCCCGTCAAGGCGAAGCGTTGCGTGGTGCTGCCAGAGCGCAATTGGGCTGCCGGCCGCGCGACACGCTATTTCTCTTCGTCGGCTCCGGCTTCTCGCGCAAAGGCCTGGCGGCCGCGATCGATGCGCTGGCCGCGGCCGCCAACCCGGCATTCTGGCTGCTCGTCGCGGGCCGGGACCGCGAAGAGGCCCGCTTCGCGCGGCAGGCGCGGGGCGCCGGCCTTGCCGAGCGCGTGCGTTTCCTGGGCGGGCGCGAGGACGTGCGGCCCCTCTACGCCGCCGCGGATTGCCTTATCCTTCCGAGCCGTTACGATCCCTTCCCCAACACCGCGCTCGAGGCGCTGGCGATGGGCCTGCCGGCGATCGTCAGCTCGCGCTGCGGCGCGGCCGAGATCATCGAGTCGGGTACGAACGGCTGGGTCTGCGAGCCAGACGATGCGCCGGGCATCGCCCGCCTGATGCAGGCCGCCGACGGGGCGATCCGCGAAGGGCGCATGACGCGCGCGGCGCGCTCGAGCGCCGAGCGCTTCGGGATCGAAGCCATGGCCGGAAAGCTCGCCGAGCTCTACGCTGCGTTAGCGGCCTCGAAGGCTCCGGAGTAACATTCGCATAACATCATTTCGGATATTCCAATGAAGCAGTCGTCTATCGTTCACTCCGACCCGAACATTCTGGGAGGTACTCCAGTGTTCGTGGGAACCCGGGTCCCCGTGCAGGCGCTGATCGATTACCTGGAAGGCGGCCATACGCTGGAGGAGTTCCTGAGCGATTTCCCGACTGCCCGCCGCGAGCTCGCGATTGCGGCGCTGGAACAGGCGAAGGAGCACTTGATCGCCCGTGCGCGTGCTGCTTGACGAGTGCGTTCCTGCGCGACGCGCTTCCAGGGCACGATGTCAAGACGGTTGCGCAGGACGGCTGGGCCGGCGTGAAGAATGGCGAATTGCTCAAGCTTGCGGCGGAACTGTTTGACGTCCTTCTCACGGTAGATCGCAGTCTGGAGTATCAGCAAAGCTTCTTCGGGCTTGCGCTCGCCGCGAGCGTAATCGAAGCGCCGAGCAACGGCGTTGCCGTTCTGCGTCCCCTCATGCCGGCGGTCCTGGAAGCCATGGGCGCTTCCAGGCCGGGCGTCGTCACGCGTGTTCGCGCTTAAAGCCGGTCGAGAAATGACCCCGGAATCAAGCAGCCGCGCTTTGTACCTTCGGCTGCTTTCTTACGTGCGGCCGCACGCGAAGGTGTTTGCGCTCGCAGTGATCGGCATGATCGCGGCGGCGGCGACCGAGCCGCTGATTCCCGCGCTCATCAAGCCGCTGCTCGATGGAGGTTTCGCCGCGGTCAAGGCCGCGCATCCGCCGATCTTCTACGCCGCGGTGCTGGTCGGCCTGTTCCTGCTGCGCGGCATCCTGACGTTCACCTCGTCGTATTTCCTCGCCTGGGTGGCGAACCGCGTCGTGCTCGACCTGCGCGCGGCGATGTTCTCGCGGCTGGTGCGCCTGCCGACCCGGTTTTTCGATGACAACAGCTCGGGCGTGCTGCTTTCGAAGATTGCCTACGACGTGATGGGCGTGACGATGGCGGCGACGAGCGTCATTACGGCCGCCGTCAAGGATTCGATCACCGTGGTCGGCCTGCTTGGCTGGCTTTTCTACCTCAACTGGAAGCTCACCCTCATTGCGCTTGCGGTCGGACCGCCCATCGCGTGGTCGGTGCGGCTCGTCTCGCGCCGGCTGCGGCGCATGGCGCGCGAGGCTCAGCGCTCGATGGGCGACCTCGCCCACGTGCTCGAGGAGACGATCGAGTGCCACCGCGTGGTCAAGGTCTTCGGCGGGCAGGAGTACGAGTCCAGGCGCTTCGAGCGCGCCAACCAGGCGGTGCGCGGGTTCAACATGCGCCAGACGATCGCCGCGTCGCTCACCAACCCGATCACCCACGTGCTGGCGTCGGTCGCGCTCGCCGTCATCGTCTACCTGGCAATGGAGCAATCCCTTGCCGAGCGCACCACGGTGGGCGAGTTCGCGTCCTTCCTCACCGCCATGCTGATGCTGCTCGCGCCGCTGAAGCACCTCACCGAGATCCAGGCGCCGCTGCAGCGCGGCCTGGCCGCGGCCGAGAGCGTGTTCGGCATGATCGACACGCCGGTCGAGGAAGACCGCGGCACGGTGGTGCTGCCGCGGGCGCGCGGCGAGCTCGTGTACGAACGAGTCGGCTTCACCTATCCGACGCGCGACGAGCCCGCGCTCGCCGACATCAGCCTGCAGATCCGGCCGGGCGAGACGGTGGCGCTGGTGGGCGGCTCCGGCGGCGGCAAGACGACGCTCGTCAACCTGCTGCCGCGCTTTTACGCGCCCAGCGCCGGGCGCATCCTGCTCGACGGCCACGACCTCCAGGAGCTGACGCTCGCCAGCCTGCGCGCGAACATCGCCCTCGTCAGCCAGGACATCGTGCTTTTCAACGACTCGATCTACGCCAATATCGCCTATGGCCGCCTAAGTGGCGCGAGCGAAAAGGAAGTGATCGCCGCCGCCGAGGCCGCGCACGCGATGTCGTTCATCCGCGAGACGCCGGAAGGCCTCGGCACGCTGATCGGCGAGAGCGGCGTACGGCTCTCCGGCGGCCAGCGCCAACGCCTCGCCATCGCCCGCGCGCTGCTGAAGAACGTCCCGGTGCTCATCCTCGACGAAGCGACGTCCTCGCTCGATACCGAGTCGGAGCGCCAGGTGCAGGCGGCGCTCGACACGCTGATGCGCGGGCGCACCACCATCGTCATCGCGCACCGGCTCTCCACCGTCGAGCGCGCCGACCGCATCGTGGTGCTCGAGCGCGGCCGCATCGCCGAGATCGGCCGCCACGCCGAGCTGCTCGCGAAGCGCGGCCTCTACGCCCGGCTCTACGAATTGCAGTTCGCCGAGGCCGCCGGGCCGGCGCGCGACAGCAACATCTACCTCACCGGCTAAATCAGACCACGTTTCCTAGTGCCGATCAGCGCGCGCCTGTCCAGTCAAATCTTTCCTTCGCTTCAGCCATAGTTTGAAGACCCGCAGCGGAGTGCCAAGGTACATCTTGCGGAACAGCTCCCATCTTTCAGCCGCCTTCACCGCAAACGGCATCATCCTTGGGATGTACCAATTGTTGTCTTTGGTGCGACGAATCAGCTTATAACCCATGTTATTGAGTTGCCTGTGAAGGGCCAGGGAGTAGACGTGATACTCCACGAGGATGAGGGTAGGCTCGAACCGGGTCAGATCCAAGCCCGCTAAGACATCGCCCTCTGTCCCCTCTGTGTCGATGGACAGAAAGTCGATGACTCTGGGGGCCGCAACTTGTTGCAGGAAATCGGTGAGGGTAACGGCTTGGACGGTCTCGGTGGTCTCGTAGCGGACCTTGGGATTAAATACATTGGGTACAAGACTGGAGCATGTGCCGGCGACGTGCAAGGTCGCCATCCCGATCTGGTGGGGCGCGGCGCAGGCAGGCTGAACCCCTCGCGCTCCGGTATCGGCGCAGCGCGGCGCAACAGTCGGCTAGGGGTTCTACCAGGACGCCGGTCCAGCCTTTCTCTTCGAGCATCCAGGTTTGTGAGAACAGGAACGGATCATTGGCCCCCACTTCCACGAAGAACCCGTTTGTTTTACGACCGAAGAAGGCACCGTCACGAATGGGACGCAAGGTATTGAATGTTCAAAACTGATGCGTGCTTCGAGGGCGGTAAACCGCTCGCGGGGACCGTTGCGCCTTGGTTAAACATTGTTTTACAATCGCGGCATGGTCAAGACCATCACCAAAATCGGCAATTCCCAGGGCGTCATCTTCGACGCTGCTCTCCTGGACCTGACGGGACTTCGCGCCGGCGATCAGGTCGCGGTGAGCGTCGCGCCAGGCGGCTCGATCATCCTCACGCCGATCCGCAAGGCGGCCCGGCCGGAGGAAGTGACCGCGACGGTCAAGCGCACCGTGAAGGACTACCGCAAAACCCTGCGCAAGCTGGCGTGACCGCGGCGACGGCCGATGACTGCATCCACCTTACGGTGGAAATCGTCAAGGAAATCCACAAGGCGGTTATCGATGAGTTCGGCGGCCTGCTAGGCGTGCGCGACGAGGGGTTGCTGGCGTCGGCGGCAGGTGCTCCGCAGGCCAGCTTCGGCGGCAAGTCTCCGTACGCCGATGTCGTGGAGATCGCCGCCGCCTATCTGGTCTACCTGTGCCGGAATCATGCTTTCAACGACGGCAACAAGCGCGCTGCGATGGCTTCCGCGATCGTCTTCCTGCGGCTGAACGGCATCGAGCCGGCGCCGGATAGCGAAGCCTGGGAGGCGCTCATGCTCGACGTGGCCGCGTCTAGGCTCGACCGCGAACAAGCCACTTCCCGCCTGCGCCGCCTCGCGGCAGCGCGGCGCAAACCGCGGGCGCGGAAGGCTAAATAGGGAGAGCATATAATTCTTACTCGGAGGTGCCGATGAAATACCAAATTGCCCTGCACAAATCGGAGGAGGGCTATAGCGTGTCGGTGCCGGGTTTCCCGGGCTGCTGGTCCCAGGGCGCCACGGAGCATGAGGCGCTTGAAAATATTCGCGAAGCCATCCGCGAATACCTGTCCGTCGTCAATGAGCAACTGCGCGGCGAAGACATTCGTGAAATCGAAGTGACCGCTTAGCTTGCCGAAGATTCCGGGCGTCAAATCACCTCGACGCCGTGCGCGCACTGGAGAAGCCCGGCTTCCGAGTCGTGCGCCAGGGAAAGCACATCGTGATGAGCAATGGGCAACGCATCGTGACCATTCCTCGGCACAATCCGGTGAACGCTTTTACGATGGGCGGTATCGCCCGGGACGCCGGGCTCTCGGTAGAACAGTTTCGCAACCTTCTATGAGCGCCAGCACCAAGCTCCGGTCGCGCGGCAAGTCCCGCGCCGCGAGACGAAGCGGTTCTTCGATACCAGCCAAGGAAGCCGTCTCTCGCGCCAAACGCCTGCTGAAGGCGAACAAAGAGCTTTTCAGGCGGCTTGCGTAAGTGACGCGGCTCGCGATCGTCCACACCGAGTCCTCTCTCGGCTGGGGCGGGCAGGAGATCCGCATCCTCTCCGAGTCGCAGGGCCTCATCCGCCGCGGCCACGACGTGAAGCTCATCTGCCCGCCCGAGGCGCGAATCTGCGCGGAGGCGGAGAGCTGGGGCGTGCCGGCGATCGCGCTGCCGATCGCCCGGAAGCGCCCGCTCGGCCTCAAGGTGCTGGTCGAATGGCTGAAGCGCAATCGTTGCGACGTGCTGAGCACGCACAGCTCGACCGACTCGTGGCTCGCCGCCCTTGCGCTCCTTGCCCTCGGCCGTCCGGTGCGCATGGTGCGCACGCGCCACATCTCCGCGCCGGTGCCGCGCAACCTGTTCTCGCGCTGGCTCTACACGCGCGCGACCGCGCGCATCGTCACCGCGGGGGAGTCGTTGAGAAGGGAATTGATCGAGAGGAACCATTTTCCGGCCGAGCGCATCGACTCGGTGCCGACCGGCATCGACGCCAACCGCTTCACGCCGGGCGAGCACGCGATCGCGCGCGCCGCGCTCAAGCTGCCGCAGGACAAGACGCTGGTCGGTATCGTCGCCACGCTGCGCAGCTGGAAGGGCCACCGCTATCTCATCGAGGCGGTCGCGCAATTGCCGCAAAGCATCGGCCTCGTCATCGTCGGCGACGGGCCGATGCGCGACGTGCTGCAGGCGGCCGTCGAGCGCCACGCGATGCGCGAGCGCACCTGGTTCGCCGGCGACCAGCGCGACGTCGTGCCATGGCTGCAGGCGTTCGACGTGTTCGCGCTGCCTTCGTACGCCAACGAAGGCGTGCCGCAGGCGCTGGTGCAGGCGATGCTGGTCGGCCTGCCCTGCGTCACCACGCACACGGGAAGCATTGCCGAGCTCGCCGAGCACGCAGTCACGGCGCTGGTCGTGCCGCCGCGGGACGTCACGGCGCTTCGCAGCGCGCTGCAAAAGCTTGCCGGAGATCCTGAATTGAGAAAGAGACTGGGTGAAGAGGCGCGCCGCCACTGCAGCCAGCACTTCTCGTACGAAACCATGCTCGACCGCATGGAGACGATCTACCGGCAGGTGAGCGGGCGGCTTGAGCGCCGATGAATCAAGCGCTCGCATGGCTGGTCGCCGCCTTGCTCGTCATTCTGCCCCTCGCCCACGTTTCGGCGCTGCGCAATCTTCTCTCGCTCGCGGTAGCGCTCCTGATCACAGTGATCTTGATGCGTGAACGGCGCCTGCCACCGCTGCCCGCGTGGCCGATGGCGGCGTGGATCGCGCTTGGCGCCGCTTCGGCGCTGTGGTCTGCCGACCCGGCGGCAACGATGCACGGCGTGCTCTACGACATGCTGTTGCCCGCAGGTGTTTTTCTGGCTGCCTGGCGCATGGCGGCCGACGCCGGCGCGTTCGATCGCGCGCGCTGGGCTGCGTGCGGCGGCGTCTTGTGCCTCGCAGCCATCGTGGTGCAGGTCATCGCGACAGGACGACCCGCCGCGACGTTCATGCCCGACGCCGCGGGCTTGAGCAGGATCTACTACTGGCCGGGCGTAGGCGTCGCGAGCACGTTCGCAGCGCTCATCGTGCCTTTCGCGCTTTTTTCGCTCGTTTCATCACGCCACGCCGAGCGCTATGGAGGGGCGGTGGTTCTCGCGGCGGTGATCACGGTGGCGGTGGTGAGCCAGAACAGGATCGTCTGGCCGACCCTCCTGCTTTCATGCGCAGCTTTCATCGCGTGGCTTTGGCCCGCTTTTGCTCCGGCGCCGCGCCGCATTGCCGCCGGCGTCCTGTGCGCGGCAGCCGTCGCCACCTGGGGTGCCTTCAACTATGCGAGCCGCGAGCGCCAGATTTCCGTGCAAGAGCTGGGCGGCGATCTTCGGTTGCAGGCATGGCGCGAATGGTCCGGCATCGCCTTGCAGGACCCGCTCCTCGGCCATGGATTCGGCAGGTCGGCGCTGCGCCTGGAGGGCCGGCGTGGGGTGTCGCAGGAGCTGAGGCAGCGCGAGCCTAACTATCTGTCGCATGGCCACAACCTGATTGTGAACATTGCAGTCCAGTTGGGCGTCGTCGGGCTGGCAATTTACTTGGCGCTTCTCGCCGCGCTAGTGCGGGAGTACTGGCGGCTCGGCGGAGCGGCCGCGCCGCGCCCAGTGCGCTCGCTCGGCGCGGCAGGCTTTTCTCTGCTGATCGCGATGCTGGCCAAGAACAGCACCGACGATTTCATGGACCAGGCCGTGGCGATTGCCTTCTGGGGCTACGCCGGTGTTCTGCTCGGGCGGCTCGAGCTCAATAGCCGTTCGTAAGCTGCGTAAGCTTCCTCCACACTGACATCGGCCGCATTCAGGCTCGGCGGCTGCAGCAACACGTACGGCACGCCCCACGGCCGCCAGCGCGTCGCTCCGGAATTGCCGAAGAAGCACAGGATCGGCTTGCCGAGCGCAGCCGAGATGTGCATCGCGCCGCCGTCGCTGCAGATCACCCGCTCGCAGACCGACAAGCCGGCGATCAGCGCTTCCAGCCGCCTCGTCGGATAGCCGACGACCGGCACGCCGCGCAGCTGCTCGAGCACCGCGCGCGCCTTGTCGTCGTCGCCGGGATGAAGAGGGTTGCGCGAATCGCCCGGCGACCAGAAAAGCATGAAGGCCGCGTTTCGTTCGACGTGCAGCCGGCGCATGAGCCCCACCACGCGCGCGAGGGGCCAGCGACTCCGCGGCTTGCGCGCGCTGATGTGAACCGCGATCGGCGCCCGCACGCCGCGCGCCTGCAGCGCAGCCTCGGCGCTGGCGCGCTCCTGCGCATCCGGCACCACACGCGGCGGCGGCGGGGTACCCGTGATGCCGAAAGGCGCGAGCACGCTGTACACGTCTTCCACTTCATGGCGCGGCGGCTCCCAGTCGTGCGGCACGGGCATGTCGACGCCGCGAATGCTGCGGCCCACCGGCACATGGCTAACGATGTGACGCGGGCGCAGCAGCCGCGCAAAGCTGAGCGCGCGCGGCACGAAACCGCAGCTGCCGATCACCGCGTAATCGATGCGCAGCCGCCGCAGACGCCAGATGAGGCGCAACCGGTGGGCGTATACGCTCCAGAGGCTGGTCCCCGGCTCGCGATGCTTGCCCTTGGTGTAGGCGAACGCCTCGTCGATAAATGG
>Ga0209577_10001757_pt1 | contig 21360 bp, 20 predicted proteins | sample GraSoiAngelo_109_FD_185874 | JGI IMG/M metagenome (GOLD analysis project Ga0209577, IMG submission 185874) | Grasslands soil microbial communities from the Angelo Coastal Reserve, California, USA - 14_0903_12_20cm (SPAdes) (version 2) | ecosystem: Environmental > Terrestrial > Soil > Grasslands...
ACCGTGTGCCGCATCTTTCCACCGGCGATATGTTCCGCGAGCATGTGAGCCGTGGCACGCCGCTGGGTTTGCGCGCCAAGCCCATCATGGAGCGCGGCGAATTGGTTCCCGATGATCTGGTCCTGAGTATGGTTGAGGACCGGATTTCGCGCCCGGATTGCGACGATGGTTTTATTTTGGATGGGTTTCCGCGCACGCTGCCGCAGGCGGAAAAGCTGGATGAAATTCTGCGCCGGCGGTTTGAGACCGAACCCTTGGTCGTCCATTTTTTGGTCGACCAGAATCAGCTGATGCGGCGGCTCACAGGACGGCGTACGTGCGCAAGCGGCGGCGAGATCTATAATATATATGATCATCCCCCCAAGGTCCCGGGCCGTTGTGACCGCGATGGCGGAGAGCTTGTGCAACGGCCGGACGACCGCGAGGAAGTAATCGCGGAGCGGCTCGCCGCCTACGAACGCCAGACGCGTCCCTTGGTCGATTATTACCGCCGGAGAGGCGTGCTGACGGACGTGGATGGTATGGTCGCGCCGGGGTCGGTAACGAAAAATGTCCTCGAGTTGCTCGCGCAGAAAAAATGATCGTCTGTAAGTCCGCCGCGGAACTCGAGGCCATGCATCGCGCGGGTTTAGTGGTCTGGGATGTATTGAACCGGCTGCGCCAGGCCGTGCAGCCGGGCATAAGCACTCTCGATCTGGAAAGAATTGCTGCTCAGGGCGCTCAGCAACATGGCGCTCGGCCGGCCTTCAAGGGTTATCGCGGTTACCCGTGTGTGCTGTGCGCCTCCATCAATCAGGAGGTCGTCCACGGCATACCTTCGGGCGCGCGGCGCTTGAGAGAAGGGGACATTATTTCGCTCGATTTCGGAGTCGAGCTGAATGGTTATTATGGAGATGCGGCGCTGACGCTTCCCGTCGGGAAAATTCGGTCTGAGCTCTGCGATCTGTTGCGCGTGACTCGCGAATCGCTGGATCAGGCCATTGAGAAGGTTCGGCCGGGAAACCGCCTGAGCGATATCTCCGCGGCCGTGCAACAATGGGTCGAAAAACACCGCTTTTCCGTGGTGCGCGAATTTGTCGGCCACGGTATCGGTACCAAGATGCATGAAGAGCCAAACCTGCCGAATTATGGCGATCCGGGACACGGACCTCGCCTTGAGGAAGGCATGGTTTTCGCGATCGAGCCGATGGTCAATGCCGGCGGGCCGGGAGTTAAGGTTCTCGATGATAAGTGGACCGCGGTGACCACCGACGGCAGTTGTTCGGCGCATTTCGAGCACACGGTGGCGGTCACCTTGAATGGTCCTTGGATTCTGACGCGGCCTCGGGAGGCCGTGGGAGCATCCTGGTAAAATTGGAGCGTATGGCGAAGACCCCTCAGCCAGAAAAGAAGAAAACGGATTCCGGTAATCCGAAGGAAGACGCCATCGAAGTGATGGCCACGGTCATTGAACCTTTGCCGAACGCAATGTTTCGCGTGGAATTGGATAATAAGCACCGGGTGCTGGCGCATATTTCGGGTAAGATGCGCAAAAATTTTATTCGCATCCTGGCAGGGGATAAGGTGGCGGTCGAGCTTTCGCCCTACGATTTGACGCGTGGGCGAATCGTTTATCGTTACAAGTGACGATCTGCTCAGGTTTGTCATCCTGAGCGAGCATCGTGAGCGAAGGATCGCTCTTGGGAGCTTTTCGCACGCAGCAAAGAATGGAGTAACAAATGAAGGTTCGGGCCTCGGTTAAAAAAATCTGTGATAAGTGCAAAGTCATTCATCGGCGCGGCGTGGTTCGGGTGATTTGCAGCAACCCGAAACACAAGCAGCGCCAGGGTTAGGAGTTCTTATGGCGCGTATAGCTGGAGTTGATTTGCCGGCGAACAAGCGGCTATGGATCGGTCTGACCTCCATCTATGGGATTGGGCAGCCGCGCGCCCGTGCGCTCTGCGCCAAAGCCAAAGTGGACGAAACCAAAAAAGTGAAGGATCTGACGGAAGAAGAAGTAAATCAGCTTCGTCAGCAGATCGAGTCCGAAGGACGAGTAGAGGGCGATCTCCGCAAGGAGATCCAGATGAATATCCGCAGGCTGATTGAGATCCAGTGTTATCGCGGGCTGCGCCATCGCCGCAATCTACCTGTACGCGGCCAGCGCACGCATACCAATGCCCGCACGCGGAAGGGTCCGCGCAAGGGCGCCGTGGCCGCCAAGAAGAAAGTCATGGCTCGCAAGTAACCGAGTTTCGATAAGGAGAAAGCAGTGGCCAAGGAACCACAAGAGGGAGCAGCAGGACCGGCAGCGGGGAAACCTTCGAAGCGCAAGAAGGAGTTCAAAAAGAAACGTGAGCGCCGGGTCGTGCCGCACGGCCTGGCTTGTATCCAGGCCACGTTTAATAACACCATCGTGACCATCACGGCCCCGGACGGACGTGCCGTCTGTTGGTCTTCCGCCGGTTCTATCGGTTTCAAAGGCTCGCGCAAGGGCACTCCCTATGCCGCGCAGCAGGCATCCATGACTGCTGCCGGGGTAGCGCGCGATCAGTATGGGATGAAGAGCATCGAAGTTCGTGTCAAGGGGCCAGGCTCGGGACGCGAATCCGCGGTTCGGGCGCTGGCGTCGGCGGGCTTGCACATCGTTCAGATCAAGGATGTGACCCCGGTCCCGCATAACGGTTGTCGCCCGCCGAAGCGCCGTCGCGTGTAAGGCTCGCGAGAACCAAAGGAGAAGCGAAGTGGCAAGACATCGGGAGGCGGTTTGTCGGCTATGCCGCAGGGAAGGCCAGAAGCTTTTTCTGAAAGGTCTGCGTTGTTTTACGGAAAAGTGCGCAATCGAGAAGCGGAACTTCGTGCCCGGACAGCACGGGCAGTCGCGTCGGCCAAAGATCGCGGGCTATGGTTTGCAATTACGCGAAAAGCAGAAGGTGAAGCGCACCTATGGGCTGCTCGAGCGTCAGTTCCGCGCGTGTTTTCGCAAGGCGGAGAAGGCCAAGGGCCCCACGGGCGCAAACCTGATTGTCATGCTGGAAAGGCGCTTGGATAATGTTGTGAATCGCACCGGGTTTGCCTCTTCTCACGCACAAGCGCGCCAGTTGGTGTTGCATGGGCACGTCAGCGTGAATGGAAAGAAGGTAAACGTGCCTTCTTACCAGGTGAGGGTGGGCGAGGAGATTACGCTCAAGCCGAAGATGCACCAGAACACCATGGTACTCGAGGCGCGCAATGTCGCGCAGAGTCAAAATACCGTTCCCTGGCTGGAAATCGATCGTGATAATTTCAAGGCGCGCGTCGTCGCCCTGCCCAAGCGCGAAAATATTCAGACACCCGTTTTCAACGAGCAGTTGATTGTGGAGCTCTACTCGAAGTAAGGCGCCCGAGGATTTGAAAATTTCGTACCCCGGTGTACCGGGGAGGAAGGATAACAACAAACATGTGGAAGGGGTTTCAGAAACCGAAGCGGTTGGCGGCCGAACTTGATTCGTTGACAGACAAGTACGGAAAGTTTTCCGCTCAGCCCTTTGAGCGCGGCTGGGGCACAACGGTTGGCAATGCGTTGCGCCGCGCGCTGCTCAGTTCGATTGAGGGTGCCGCGATTACTGCGGTCAAGATCGAAGGCGTGTTGCACGAGTTCAGCTCGATTCCGGGCGTGGTGGAAGATGCCACGGATATAATCTTGAATCTAAAACAGGTGCCGCTCAAACTCAATAACGATCAGGCCAAGACGATCACGCTCAATGCGGAAGCCGCCGGTGTCGTGACTTCCGCCATGATCGAAGAGGACGCCGATTTTGCGGTCCTGGACAAAAGCGTCTACATCGCCACGGTGAGCGAAGGCGGCAAGTTGCAGCTCGAAATGCGCGTCAAGAATGGCCGCGGATACGTCGGCGCCGACCGCAATTTTGATGAAGACTTGCCCATCGGCTACATTCCCGTGGACTCCGTGCACTCGCCGGTCCGCAAGGTGAATTATTCGGTGGAAGCCGCGCGTCTCGGCCAGATGACCGACTACGATCGCCTGATGCTGGAAGTATGGACCAACGGTGCCATCACGCCTCAAGACGCCATCGGCCTCGCCGCCAAGCTCATCAAGGATCACATGAGCATCTTTATTAATTTCGAGGAACCCACGGAGCTGCCGGAAGAGTCGGTCGAATCCTACAACGATCCTCGCCTCGAACACCTGGATCGTTCTGTCGAAGAGCTCGAGCTTTCCGTGCGTTCCTACAATTGCCTCAAGAATGCCAATATTCAGACCATCCGCGAGCTCGTGCAGAAAACCGAAAATGAGATGCTCAAGACCAAGAACTTCGGCCGCAAATCACTCAACGAGATCAAGGAAATTCTCACCCGGATGGGTTTGGGCCTGGGAATGAAATTTGACGAGCACGGGCGCATCATCTGGCCGCCGCTGCCGAGCCAGACCGCCCCGCCGACGCCTGAGGAGACTGCGGGCCTGTAGGCCCGCCGCCGCTCGACATGCGACACCTTAATTCAGGAGCGAAGCTGGGCCGTAACCCCGCGCATCGCCGCGCCACGTTGCGCAATTTGGTGACCAACGTCATCGAGAAGGAGCGCATCACCACCACCGTTCGCCGTGCCAAGGCCGCGCGGCCTGTGGTTGAACGCATCATCACCCTCGGCAAAGGCGACTCCCTGCATACGCGCCGGCAGGTCGCTGCCTATCTGCTTACGCCGGTCGCGACGAAGAAACTATTTGACGATATTGCTCCGCGTTTTGCGGACCGCGCAGGCGGATACACGCGCATCATTCATGCGGGCTTCCGCATCGGAGACGGCGCGCAGCTTGCCATTCTCGAATTGCTGGGCTCCAAGTTGAAGAAGAAGGAAAAGAAAGAGAAGCAGAAAGCCAAACGCGAGGCCGAGGAGACCGCCGAAAAAGCCGAGTCCAAAGCGTAGTCGAAATCTTCTCCTGATGTGAAAGGCCGCTTTCCCTGTGAAAGCGGCCTTTTTGTTGTACGCCGTGCATGTTCGGCAGCTAATTAACTAGCGGGTGCAAGTCCCCTCCCAACCTGATGGAGGTGAAGGGTAGCGAAGCGCAAGGGCGTCGCCGTGAGGCGGGGTAGGAAGCGTGGAGCAAAAATACGGGCCGATGTACAAGAACTGGATTAGAGGCCTACGGCGTCGCACGAGTTGGCAACTGACCACGAAGTCCGTATCCATCAAGGACGCTGGTGGTAAATCCGGCGGTCGGGTATTGAAAGCAGTCGAGCTTATCGCGGGAGAGCTGTTGCCTGTCTCGGATTCGTGACTGAGGGTGAAGAGATTCACCCTGATCCTGCAGCAACCGTCAGCAGCGGGCGTAGTACTCACGCGAGTGAGGAAGGCCCAAACAGCAAGAGTGAATAGTAGAACGTCGAACTCATGGGTGGCTATGCGCCAGCCAATCAGCTTCGGCTGAGCTTTACGGGTTCAGAAGACGGTGAAGCCGAAACGGAAACCTGTGGAGTGGCGAAGCCCCTGCGGCGGACGACGACTTGAACCTCACGGCCCTTGCGGGCTCAAATTACTGAACCGCCGGATGCGCGATCCGCATGTCTTGGTGGTGTGGCAGGGGAGACTGGGTGACCACTCCCCCTATGCCGATTTTCGTGCTCATGGCTGTATCTGGCTCTTCTTGTAGCCCATGGCGCCCGTTACGCTCGAAACGAAGTCGCGGGGCCGTGGAGATTTTGCTTTGCGAATCGCGGCCGAAGTCACTGTGGCCATACCGGGTTGCTGCTGGCGTCACAAGCTCCATCGCGTGTCATTCCGAGCGCCCGATTTTGGCGCAAGGACTCTGCTGTTCTGCGAACTGCCCTCGCCCGTTTACAATCCAGGCCACCAATTGCGCGACGCTGGCGCCCCCCGTGTCGAGAAGCGCGTCCCACACGGAAGCACCGCGGCTGGGGACGAAAATCTGGTGCATTTCGTCCGACGAGGCGTAAAGCGCGGCAATCAGGATCGCCAGAAAAGCCCAGCGCCATTGCCACCCTTGTTCGGGCGCTCTGACGGCGCGAAACAGCAGCACACCAAAAATAAAATATTCGCCCACATGAATGCATTTGCGGAGGAAAGTGTGCAGCGCTAAGAGTGTGCTTTCGGACGCACGCGGAATCATCACATGAAGGATGCCAAGCATCAGGCCCTGTGTGTGCTCGCTTGAGAAAGTGTCCGTCGAAAAGGTAAAAATCACCGCCGCCCACGCCAGCACGAGCACCCACGCCACAAAACGGGAAGATCGGGGATTATTCCACCTGATAGTTGGGCGCCTCGCGGGTTATGATCACGTCGTGAACGTGGCTTTCGCGCAGGCCGGCGGAAGTGATGCGCACGAACCGGCTGTGCTCCTGCAGCTCGCGCAGATTGGCTGCTCCGCAATATCCCATGCCGCTGCGCAGGCCGCCGGTAAGCTGGTCGACGAGGCCGCTAAGAGGCCCTTTGTACGGCACGCGCCCCTCCACGCCTTCCGGCACCGATTTTCCGCGATCTGCCGCCTCCTGCGCGTAACGGTCCGCCGACCCCGCTTCCATGGCACCGATCGAACCCATGCCGCGGTAAGACTTGAACGTGCGCCCTTGATAGAGAATGGTCTCACCGGGCGCCTCTTCCGTGCCGGCAAAGAGGCCTCCGATCATGACCACGGAGGCTCCCGCTGCAATGGCCTTGGTGATGTCTCCCGAATATTTCACGCCGCCATCGGCGATCAGCGGCACGCCCGTGCCTTTCGCGGCCCGCGCCCCTTCGACGATGGCGGTCACCTGCGGAACTCCCGCGCCGGTGACGATGCGCGTCGTGCAGATCGATCCCGGCCCGATGCCCACTTTGAGGCCGTCGATGCCCAGCGCGATCAGGTCGCGCGCGCCTTCATAAGTGCCCACATTTCCCGCCACCAGTTGCATATTCGGCAGGCGCTGTTTCACCGCACGAATCGCCTCGATCACTCGCGTCGAATGGCCGTGCGCCGTATCGAGCGCCAGCACGTCCACATTGGCGCGCGCCAGTTCCACGGCGCGGTCCAGGTAATCGCCCGTCGCGCCAATCGCCGCGCCCACGCGCAAGCGCCCGTGCTGGTCTTTCGTAGCCCGCGGATATTCCAGCTTTTTTTGAATGTCCTTGACCGTGATCAGCCCTTTCAAATTGAACTGCTGATCCACCACCAGCAGCTTCTCGATGCGATGAAGCTGCAGCAGGCGCTCGGCCTCTTCGAGCGTGGTTCCCACGGGGACCGTGACCAGATGCTCTTTGGTCATCACACTGCTGACGCGCTGCTCGAGATTTTTCTCGAAGCGCAGATCGCGATTGGTGAGAATGCCCACCAGCTGGGTGCCGCGCGTCACCGGCAGTCCCGAAACGTGATACTTGTTCATTAGATCGAGAGCATGACGCACGGAATGTTCCGGCGAAATCGTCACCGGATCGACGATCATTCCGCTCTCGGACCTTTTGACGCGGTCGATTTCTTCCGTCTGGTGCTCGATGCTCATGTTGCGGTGCACGAACCCGAGCCCTCCCTGGCGGGCCATGGCGATCGCCAGGTGCGCCTCGGTAACCGTATCCATCGCTGCCGAGACCATAGGAATATTTAACGCGATGCCGCGAGTCAGGCAGGTGCGCGTGTCCGCGTCGGCCGGAAGCACCGACGATTTTCCCGGCAGCAGCAGCACGTCGTCGAACGTCAGCCCTTCTATGATGGCGCCTTCCATCTCTCTCCGAGTCCTTCTTCAACGGCCTGAGAACAAGGCTTACAAGAGTCTATTGGCCGCGCCAACATTGGTCAAGGACACCGCTAAGCAGGATAGTGTCCTAATCTGTGTTTCTCCTCATGGCTCAGGGGCCGCATCTCACAAAGCAGGCCGTCGCCATCCGCCGACAGGGGACGGGATGCAATTTGGGAGTCCGGCCAGGGACGACACCGCTTAGCCCAGTGTGGAAGAATGGGGGCGCGTCGTCAAACACTTGAAGCCCCGTTAGGGGTGACAGGACTTAGCACAGCGCGCAAACCGGGTCCCAGCATGCGCTTTGCACATGGCGGCGCGGCGGCAGCCTGGAGAATTGACCACTCAGGGCAGGAGGTGCGATGGCGGATCTGAATCCGCAGGCGAAGCAGATGGCCGACGAGTCCATGGTGCGAAACCTGGAGGCGCAGACGCGGGCAATCTGGCCGCAGGAAATCCCGCTAATTCGCCGTTACGCACTTCCACCCGAGTCCCGTATCCTCGATGCGGGATGCGGCACGGGAGAAGCCTCTTCGCGGTTGGCTGAACTCTTTCCAAGGGCTAGCGTGCTGGGTGTTGACATTATTGACGCTCACCTGGATTTGGCGCGCACGCGCTACGCGCGCCTCGCGCTTCGGTTGCGGTTCGAGCACCAGAGTATTTTTCAGCTCGACGAGGCGGACCAGAGTTTCGATCTAGTTGTCTGCCGTCACGTGGTTCATTCCATCCCGCAACCGGAACGCGTGATCGCCGAGCTCGCGCGGGTGACGCGCCGCGGCGGCTATCTGCACCTGATTCCGGAGGACTACGGCATGCTGCATTTTCAGCGCGGCGCGCTTGACCCGAGGGACTTTTGGCATCAGGTGCCGGCGAGCTTCGGGGCCGGCACGGGAACCGATCTGTTCATTGGACGCAATACGTTCAGCATCCTTGCGGCGATGAACCTGGAGCAGATCACTGTGGATTACATCGTCGTGGATACGCTACGCGTGCCGCGCGAGACCTTCGCAGCCATTATCGAGGCGTGGCGCGACGGATATGCCGACTCGATCGGCGGACTCACGCCCATCACGCGCGAGGCTGCGGTGGCCTACTTCGATCAGATGATCGCGAACATCCGCGATCCGCGCGGCTATGCCGTGTGGATGGTCCCCGTGGTGGGCGCGCGCGTGTCACCGCAGCACGCGTAACGAAAAAGAGGGCAGCCTCGGATTCGAAGCTGCCCGGATCGAGATGGGACCGGCGGATTTAGCGGCTGGAAGGATTTTTGTCGGGCGAATAAGTAACGTCGACCGGCTGCTGCAAATTGAAATCAAGTTTGGTTTCGGATGGGATGCGGACCTGCTGGCCTTTGGTGGCCGCTTCGGCCGCGGCGCCTCCGCCTCCTCCGACGCCGGCGCCGATTGCAGCGCCTTTACCACCTCCAAAAATTCCGCCGAGGGCTGCGCCGACTGCGGCGCCGATGCCAACCGTCTCAGCAGTGCGCTTGCCGCGCGACTTGCCGACGTCTTGATAGTCGTCACTCGAGAGCGCATAAGACTTGCCTTGGAAGTCCAGGCGGGCCAGCTGCAGGGTCAGCTCGCTGCGCCCGGCCATGCGGCCAGCCGAGCTCGAATGGATCAGCTTGACGAAGACGTCGGTGCCGGTTGGTACGACGGGTTCGCCATTGACCACAATGGGAAAGGCGAGAGAAGCGCGAAAGAGATCGCCGGCGTGATTGGTAGCGGAATCCACGCTGTCAATCGTTTGGATATGCACCGCTGTGCCTGCGGGAATGGTGACTTGCCGAACCGGAGGCAGTGCAGGAGCGGCCGGAGCCTGCGCGGGAGTTACGGCTGGAGCCGCAGTGGGGGTGTTGTTCACCGGAGCGGGCTGCGATTCAGCCGATTGCTGCTGAGAAGAATCCTGGGCTTGGGTAGTGGAGCCATACGTGGATTGAGTGGTGGAACCGGCAAGCGAGCGTACAGGGAGGGGTTCGTGCTCACGCCGGGCTTCGCGCGCGGATTTGGAAACAGATCCTGCGTTCGCGGCGGACCCGGCAACCGCAGCCGTTTTGGCACCCCTGGCTGCTCGCACCTGCGGAAGAGACATTTGATCCTGAACGTTGACCACGCCCGCTGCTTCTTTTGCGATCTTGAAAGCTTCATAGCGGACGTTCTCGTCGGCGACCTCGCCGACTAGCGTGGCTGTGCCATTCTTGACGACGACGTCAATATTGGCCGATTTTGTCCGGGCATCGGAAAACAGGCCGGCCTTAATGTCATTCATGATGGTTTCGTCATTACGAGCCTTCGAGCAGCCTAAGATCAATCCCAGGCCTACTGCCAGTGTAACCAGCTTGCGCATCGTTCCTCCCGCCCCTTCGCCGCACTCGGGGAGCACATGAATTTCGCGGGCCCGGTGGCGCTTCATTATAGCGAAAATTGCCACAAGTAAAAAAGTGCTACAGAGGGGCGCCAACCTAATGCCACGAGATTCAACCTGGATACTCGTTTGATGCAGAAAAGAGTCGAAAGGGCTGCGCGGGCGAGTTAAGGGCTAGGACACGAAGCCAGCAGCTGCAGCGGGAGAGATCCTCCGCAAAGCCGTCTAGAGCGCACAAGACGCCTCGCCCACGCCGTTCGCTCGGGACGACCATCCTCGTCGGATGTCGCTTTTGCGCGTATGGAATGACCTTGGGTCATTCCATACGCCTCAAGTTTGGTCCTTTGATTGTAAGTATGTATATAATACTTGACATACTCATTACGTTGAGCTACCCTATTCTCGCTGTGCTGAGGAGAAGGGCTATGCCAAACGACGTCCGAGACGACCTTCTCGAAGTTTTCGAGGCTATTTATAAGGCGCAACTGAATACACTGCGCCGCCTTCGGCGGAACGTAAAGCCGGAAGTTCGGCCCAGCGATAGCAAGAGCGCCAGGAGTATGTCCCAGGTTGACATGGTATATGACATACTCAATTCCGCGGGCCATCCCTTACACATCTCCGAGATTCTCGCCCGCGTCGCCAAACGCCATGGTGTCCTGCTGGATCGCGAATCGATCGTCTCGGCGTTGACCAAGCACGTGGCTCGCAAGGACCGCTTCCTGCGCACCGGTCCCAACACGTTTTCCGCACTGAACGCGGAGAGATAAACCCTGACCCTGCTCCTTCGCTTGTGCGAGTTGCTGAGCAGTTGGAAGCGTTGCTTTTCCGATCATCGGACCTTTCGCCGGGCCAAGGAACACGCCCTGGCCCTGCTGGTGTGCCTCGGTCGCCGCACGATCAGCCGTTCGATCTGCGTGCTCGGGCGACAGTTTCGGAACTGGACGCCGGAATACAACTTGTTCTCTCGCTGCCGCTGGAAGCCGCATTCCTTGTTTGATGCCATTCTCGAGCGCATCCCTGAATTGTTGAGCCCCCATCAGCCACTGGTGGTGGCGCTGGATGACACGCCCTGCCGCAAGACGGGGAAACACATCCGGGCCGCCAAGATGCTGCGCGATCCGCTCTCGCCGCCTTATCACCTCAATCTTTGCTACGCTCTGCGATTCCTACAGGCCGTGATGTAGGTCTGGCCGCGGGAAGGCAGCGGGGCCGCACGTGCCATTCCAGTGGCCTTTGATCTGGCTCCGCCGGTGGCCAAGCCGAAACGGCCGCGGAAACCCGGAAAGCAAGCAATCCGTAAGGATTGGGCCGCCTATGCCCGGGCTTGGCGCGCACATCGGAAGAACTTGAGGAGCTATCGGAAAATGCAGCGGCAAGAGGGACTCAGTGCACAGGGCGCCCGACTTCTCAACAAAATCGCCGAGCGGTGCCACAGCGTTGCCGTCTGGAAAGACAAAATCCTGTGGGCCGTCGTGGATGCTAGTTTCTGCAACCAAACGGTCTTTCGCTTGCTTGATCCCAAGATCGTTCTGATCGGAAGAGTGCGCAAGGACATTCGTCTGTACGGACCCGCCCCACCGAACGCCAGCATGGCACGGGCCGGTCGAGGCAGAAAAGCCTCTTACGGACCGTTGCTGCCCACACCTGAACAACTGCGACAGGACGACGCCACGCGCTGGAAAAAATGCCCGATCTTTGCCGCGGGCCAAAAGCATGAGCTGAACTACAAAACGATCGCGCCAGTCCTTTGGCGCAGTGGTGCCGCCCAACGTTCCCTGCGACTGCTAGTTATCCGACCTCTGCGCTATCGCGCTCACGGACACACGCTCTATCGTCAGCCAGCCTATCTGCTGGTCGATAATATCGAAGTGCCAGTGGCGGAAGCACTGCAGGCCTATTTTTATCGCTGGGAGATCGAGGTGGATCAAAAGGATGAGAAAGACTTGTTGGGAGGTGTGGTCCGACACTGCGGTGGAGCGCCAGCCTGCGTTTCATGTGGCTGCCTATGCGGCGTTGCTGGTGGCAGCGATCAAAGCCTATGGATTGAACCACGCCGAGGCCGCCGGCCGACTTCCCCTCTGGCGCCAGCGCAAACCTCCGACTCGGTTAAGCGTCGCGCATTTGCTGGCTAACCTGCGAACAGAGATTGAGAGGTATGAGACGCTGCAAGCAGATAAAAAGCATAAGAATAGGACCGCCGAATTTCTTGCCGATGCGCTCGACGGGCACTTCGGCAAGAAATTCCCGATCACCGCAAGAGCGATCATGGACAACGCCTGGACCTAAAAGAAAACTCGACACTTAGCATCCCTAACCTTGTTACGGCGTTCTTTAAAAGGACCAAACTTGAGGCGTATGGAATGACCTTGGGTCATTCCATACGCTTGGCGAGGAGGTCACGGCCACGCACTTCGACCTGAATAGAGGTGGGAGGCCGAATCCCTCCGCCCCGCACGATGTCGCCACGGACCCAAGTGCCGTCAGGCAACGTAGCCATTTTGAGGGGATCGTAAAGGACGCCGTCGCAATCGCTGACGACCATGGGATGTTCTGCCGAATAGACATAGCGCTTCGACAATACGCTCAGATCGGTGACGTATTGCAACTGGCACCGCGAAAGTGGATTGGCCAGCGCAAATGCCCAGAAGGATGGGTTGGTGGCCGATCCAGGCAGATGAATGACCATCGCCGGGATGCTTTGCTGGGTTTTGGGATCGACAAACTGGAACGTCTTCGAAGACCAGGGCTTTGCAAGTTCATACAGGGTGGCGATGGCGTCAGGATCGGCATCGGTCGTCCTGGTTGACGATATGTTGCGGATTGGCGCGCTGGGAGTCGCGGCTTCGGCGTGCGGCGATGCGTTTAGATCCCTGGCGCGCCGCTGCAAGAGCCAAAGAGCAAGTCCGGAGGCGCAAAGAAGAGCGGCGAGAGCCACAGCGAGGAGCGGCTTCGGTTGGGAGCCCGCGGGCGCGGGCGCGTCGCTAACGCCGGGGATGCGCGGCATAGCCGGAGCGTTTTTCCGATGCGCGGAAGGCGGTAGCGGCTGCTGAAAGGTTTGTGGTTTCACGGTGATTGCGGCCTCCGCATGGACTCGTGGAGATTGGCCAGACACAGCAACAACTCGAGCAAACGAGCGCGGTCCTCAGAGAAGTTTAAGCCGACGCTGGATAGGAGAGTCACAGCGAGATCACCCTGCCGGCTTAGCCAGCTGAGCGTGCGCGAATCCGGCATTTCCCTCTGACGGCACCGTTCCTGAACGGCGGAAATGCGCGTGAACACCTCGTCTAGGTAATGGGTGAGGCATACACCCTGGCCGGTGAGTGTGAGAGGAATGAGCGCGGAGCAGGCGCCGACACGGCAAACACGAACCTGAGTGCTTACGGCCACACGTCCCCTCTCAGCCGCGGGTGCGGCAGTGTTGTGGATGAGCACGCCCGTATCCAGCCTGGCAGCGTGGGATGTATATGAAATTACGGCAGATCGGAGACGGGCCAAGGCCGAAACGGGACTCGTAGCCGCGCCCAGGGGTAGAAATTATCCGTTACGGGAAGGAAGCTCTTGTCCCGAAAAGTTCGAGGAGGGATCGCTTCGGGCCGCGCTCCCCTTGAACGGGCCGAGGAAAGGGGCGGCGACTCCGCTCAGAATGGAAATTGGGAAATGGAATTTCATGCCTGAGAAGCTATTAGGCGGCTTTGCCACAGCACTTTTTGTATTTTTTGCCGCTGCCGCAAGGGCAAGGATCGTTGCGGCCCACTTTAGCTCCGGTGCGCACCGGTTTTGGAGCTTCCGCCTGCGCCGGTCCGGCTTGATATTGCAATTGCTGCTGCTGGCGACGCTGACGCCTCTCGATTTCGCGAGCTTCCTCTTCGGGGCGGGCGGGTTGAATGAGGAATAGATAGCGAATGGTCTCGGTATCGATGCGGCCCATCATCTCCTCGAATAGGGTGAAGGCTTCTTTCTTGAATTCGACGAGGGGGTCCTTTTGGCCGTAACCGCGCAGCCCGATGCCTTCTTTGAGGTGATCGAGGCTGAGGAGATGGTCCTTCCATTGCGTGTCAACGATATCGAGAATGATGCGGCGTTCGAGCCAGCGCATCATGGGCGGGCCGAAGAGGGCCTCTTTTTCTTCGTAGCGGTGCCGGACCTTTTCCACCAGCGCCTCGCTCAATTGATCGTGCGAAAACGTCGCAGGATCGAGGCCGACAGCTTTGAGGTCGATGCCGAACTGGCCCAGAACTTCGCCGGAGAATTGTGCGAGGTTCCACTTCTGTGGATGTTCTTCGCGGGGGCAGAAGGTGTTCACCAATCCGCGAGCGAGATCTTCGGCAATGCCGAGCGCGTAGTCCTTTTGATCTTTGCCTTCGAGCGCGGAGCGGCGGATGGCGTAAATCGTCTCGCGCTGTTTATTCATTACGTCGTCGTATTCGAGCAGATGCTTGCGGGCCTCGAAGTTCTGGGCTTCGACGGCCTTCTGGGCGTTCTCGATGCGGCGAGAGATGAGCTTTGATTCGATGGGCACGCCTTCGGTCATGCCCAGGCGGTACATAAGCGCTTTTACGCGTTCGCCGCCAAAGACCCGGAGGAGATCGTCTTCGAGCGAAAGAAAAAAGCGCGAGGAACCGGGATCGCCCTGGCGACCGGCGCGGCCGCGAAGCTGATTATCGATGCGGCGCGCCTCGTGGCGTTCGGTGCCGAGAATGTGCAAGCCGCCGAGGGCGATGACTTCCTCACGCTCGGAGCTGCATTGCTCGACGAACTGGTTATAGATCGGCTGCCACTGCTCGTGAGGAACCTGAAAGATTTTGCCCTCAATTTGGAAGAGAACCATATTTTGTGCCGGCGTATTCGCGCCCGCGCCGTTGCCCCCGATGACCGCCGACGCTGCGGCGTAAGGCATGGCCAGACGGTTCTTCAAGCAATAGTCGCGAGTCATGGCTTCGGGATTGCCACCGAGGAGAATGTCGGTTCCGCGACCGGCCATGTTGGTGGAGACCGTAACGGTCCCTTTGCGGCCAGCCTGGGCGATGATATGGGCTTCGCGCTCGTGCTGCTTGGCGTTGAGGACCTGATGCGGAATACCAGCCTTCTTCAATAGATCAGAAAGGTGCTCGGATTTTTCAATGGAGATGGTGCCGACCAGCACGGGCTGGCCGTTTTCGTGAAGCTGCCGAATGCCGTTGGCGTGTGATCCATCTTCCAGGATCATGCCATCGACCACGGCTTCATATTTTTCTGCGGCGGTGCGATATACCACGTCGGAAAATTCGTGGCGGCGCAGGGGACGGTTAGTGGGTATGGCAACAACGTCGAGGTTGTAAATTTTGTTGAACTCGGCCGCCTCGGTCTCGGCGGTGCCGGTCATGCCGGAGAGCTTCTGGTACATGCGGAAATAATTCTGGAAGGTGACGGTGGCTAGGGTCTGATTTTCGCGCTCGATTTTCACGCCTTCTTTGGCTTCCACGGCCTGGTGCAAGCCATCGGACCAGCGACGGCCGGGCATTTCACGGCCGGTGAATTCGTCGACGATGACCACTTCACCGTTTTTGACGACGTAATCGACGTCTCGCTTGTAGAGCGTGTGGGCGCGCAGGCCCTGGTAGACGTGGTGAATCATCTCCATATGGCTGGGATCATAGAGATTGCCGAGGCCCAGTAGCCGCTCCACTTTGGAGACGCCCTCTTCTGTTAGGGTTGCGGTGCGATGCTTTTCATCGATGCTGTAGTCGATCTCCTGGATGAGCTTGGGAATGATCTTATCGATGCGGTAGTACTTATCCGTGGATTCCTCCGCGGGGCCGGAAATGATCAGCGGGGTGCGCGCCTCGTCGATGAGGATAGAGTCCACTTCGTCGACGATGGCGAAATGATGGCCGCGCTGCACGCAATCGGAGAGATCGTATTTCATGTTGTCGCGCAGATAGTCGAACCCGAATTCGTTGTTGGTGCCGTAGGTGACGTCGGCGCCATAGGCGGCGCGGCGTTCGGCATCATCGAGATCGTGGACGATAACGCCGACTTTGAGGCCCAGCGCTCGATAGAGCGGGCCCATCCATTCGGCGTCGCGGCGAGCGAGATAATCGTTTACGGTGACGATGTGGACGCCGCGGCCCGTGAGTGAATTCAGGTAAGCAGGAAGCGTGGCAACCAGCGTCTTGCCTTCGCCGGTCTTCATCTCGGCGATTTTGCCGTCGTGCAGGACTATCCCGCCGATCAATTGCACGTCGAAATGGCGCATGGCCAGAGTGCGGCGGCCAGCTTCGCGAGCCAGGGCGAATGCCGGAGGAATGGCCGGCTCAAGCGCATCGGCTAGGCGTTGCTTGTGATCGGGTTCGTCGGGATGCGCGTTGCCGAGGCGCTCGGTTACCTGGGCTTTGAGCTGGGCGGATTTTTCCCTGATATCCGAATCGGTTAGGCGTTCGTACTCGCCCGCAAGTTCATTGATTGCGACGATTTTGGGGGCGAGGCGCTTGATGTCGCGCTCATGCTTCGTGCCAATAAACCGGGAAACGACCCGGTCTACCATGTCTTCGATTCGCATGCTGTTTCTGTTGGATGCTCCGATAGAGAGCGGCGCTTCAGCAGGCACCGGCTTCAGATGCGCGCGGCACCCATGAAGAGTTGATTATAGCTGCGGGATTTAAAGCGTGCAAAGAGAGGCAGAGCTGGAATGTTGCGTCTAATAGCAGATTCCTCGCTCCACCACCTCAGCATACGCAAAGTTGGCGCATGCTTTGGACCCCGGCGGCGCTCGGAATGACGACTCTCGTCGCTGGCGCGCGGACGGCGGCTTGCTCTAGTGTGGGCGACAGCCTATGATGGGATTGCGATGCCTCCAACACCTCCAGCAGCACCAAGACCGATGGGACAGCCCGAGAAGATGCCCATTCCAGGCGTGAAGACGCTGATCGCAGTTGCGAGCGGCAAGGGCGGCGTTGGCAAAACGACGGTTGCGGTGAACCTGGCGATAGCGCTGGCGCGTATGGGGGCGGCGGTCGGGTTGATGGACGCCGACGTCTATGGGCCGAACGTGCCGCTGATGCTGGGCACCGAGGAGCAGCCGCGCGCCATCAGCGAACGCCAAATCCTGCCGGTGGAGGCGTATGGACTGAAGATGATCTCCATGGGCTTGCTGGCGCCGGCGGACAAACCGATGATTTGGCGCGGGCCTATGCTGCATAGCGTGGTGCAGCAGTTTTTGCGCAGCGTGCAATGGGGCGACTTGGACCACTTGATCGTGGACCTGCCGCCGGGCACCGGAGACGTGCAGCTCAGTTTGATCCAAAACGTGCCGCTGACGGGCGCGGTGGTGGTGACGACGCCGTCGACGGTGGCATTGGCGGACGTGCGAAAAGCCATCGAGATGCTCCGCCAGGTGAACGTGGAAGTGCTCGGGATTGTGGAGAACATGAGTTACTTTGCCTGCCCGCATTGCGGGAAGCGCGTGGACGTATTCGGACACGGAGGAGGACGGAGCATCGCGGAAGCCTATGGCGTGCCGCTGCTCGGCGAAATCGAGATCGATCCCGGCATCCGCGCCGGAGGCGATGCGGGCAAGCCCGTGGCCTCGCTGGGCGAAGATGCGCCGGAGGCGCGCAGCCTATACTCTATGGCGCGCGCGGTGGCGGCGCGAGTCACGGAAGTGAGCGCGGCGGGCGTGGGCCCTCGCGTGGAAATCATTTAGGCGCCCCATAGAGCTTCGCATTGTTCTTAGCCCGCAGTCGAAGATTCCAACAATTCCTGAGAGATTTTTTGCTTGCTGCGCTCTCTGAGAATGACAACTTCGCGTGAACCTGCGGTTTCTTGTCAGCCAATTCGGCGTGTGCTAGGGTGGCGTGTTTATGTCAGCGTTGGTAGAGATGCGCTTGTACAGTAGAAAGAGCGCTGGGGCGAGCAAGTGATCCGCAGCTATCACGGCCGGTGGCCGCAAATCGCCGCGTCGGCTTACATCGATCCCGGGGCGGTAATTATCGGCGACGTCACCGTTGGCGAGCACGCCAGCATCTGGCCGGGCGCGGTGATTCGCGGCGACGTGCACTGGATCCGCATCGGGGCGCGAAGCAATATTCAGGATGGTTCGGTTTTGCACGTGATGAAGGACCAATATCCGCTCATCGTCGAGGACAATGTGACCGTGGGCCACGGCGTGATTCTGCACGGCTGCACAATCGAATCGAGGGTGCTGGTGGGCATGGGATCGATTCTGCTGAATAACGTGCGCGTGGGCACGGGATCGATTATTGCAGCGGGCACGCTCCTGGCGGAGGGGACCAAAGTCGCGGCCGGCAGCCTTTTCATGGGGCATCCGGGGAAATTGCGGCGCACGCTCACGCCGGAGGAACTCCAGGGCATCGACGCTTACGCGGCGCGGTATGTGGAGTACGCGCAGACGTATCGCGAGGAAGCTTTCGCTGCTAGCGCCGAGGTTACCAAGTGACCGGGCGCGTCTTGCCTGTGGCTGGCCGATCTCACCCTTGTCATCCCGGTGTCGTCACGACCGAGGGATCTGCTTTTTGCGATTCGTTCAAGAGAACTGCAGATTCCTCGTCGTCCGCCAGCAACCGTAGCCGGAGTGCGAACCGAGTGCCTTGGCGGACTCCTCGGAATGACAGCACTTTTAGCGCCTGGGCCAAATGAAATTTCAGGCCATCAAGGGTGTCCGCGACATCCTCCCGCCGGAGTCTGCACTGTGGAACCGCGTGGAGCAGGCCGCGCGCGAAGTTTTTCATACTTACGGTTACGGCGAAATCCGTCTGCCGATTTTCGAGCCGACCGAGCTTTTCGCGCGATCCGTGGGACTCGATACAGATATCGTTTCAAAGGAGATGTATTCCTTTGAAGATAAGCCCGTCGATTTACCGGAACCGATGGTCGCGACGAATCTTGATGCTTACCTTCAAATCCTTGAGGACGGGATCAGGAGAGGAGACATCCCTTCGACGGAACCTAACCGGTCGGCACTCGAGTTGGTGAGGCAAACGAGCGCGCAACATAGTGCCATTACTGGTGAAATACGAGAGCATGAGACAAAAGAAGAGATTGTAGAAAAGCTTCTGGATGCGGAGCGACTGCTGCTGGGAATCCTACTAACCTTAAGCCGATTGCAACTGGGCGAAATTATCAGCTTGCGGCCAGAGGCGACGGCGTCGGTGGTGCGCGCTTACATCGAGCACGGGATGCAGACGCGGCCAGGGAACGTGAAGCTCTACTATGTCGGACCGATGTTCCGGCGCGAGCGGCCGCAGAAGGGACGCTACCGGCAGTTCTATCAAATCGGCGCGGAGTTGCTGGGCCCTTCCGATCATCCGGCGCTCGATGCGGAAGTGATCGAGATGCTGCTGGCGTTTTTTGCTCACGTGAATCTCCCGGGTGCGAAGCTCTATATCAATTCTATCGGCGATAAGAATTGCCGGCCAGCATACGTGGAACGGTTGCGCGGCGAATTGCAGAAAGTACGCGACAAGCTCGGCCCGGATAGCCAGAGGCGCGTCGAGACGAATCCGCTGCGCGTGCTGGATTCCAAGCTGCCGGGAGAGCAGCCGATCATCGATAAGCTGCCGCGCATTGCGGATCATCTTTGTGTGGCCTGCCGCGAGCATTACGAGGAACTCAAGCGGCAGCTCGCATTGCGAAGCGTCGCGTACGAGGAAAACTGGCGGCTCGTTCGCGGGCTCGACTACTACATGCGGACTACGTTTGAGATTACGGCGCCGGGGCTGGGTTCGCAGAACGCGGTATGCGGCGGCGGGCGCTATGACGGATTGGTGGGGCTACTCGGCGGACCGGCAGCGACAAAGGGAATTGGATTCGCGATCGGCACCGATCGCTTGATACTTTCGCTGCAAGAGCCGGGCGCGGCGGAAGGCTGTGGTCTGGAAGTGTTTCTGGCGTGGTTTGGCGCAGCGACATATCCCGCTGCGGTAGCGCTGGCGCGCAAGCTGCGCGAGCGCGGTCTTTCGGTGGAGTTGCCGGCGCAGGACATGAAGTTCGGGAAATCGTTGAGCTTGGCGGACCGGCTGGGCGCGCGATTCGCAGTGATTGTGGGGGAAGATGAATTGACTGCAGAACAATTCACGGTGAAGCGCCTGGCCGATGGCGAGCAGAAGAAGCTTGCGGAGGCGGATTTGCTCGAGTATATGACGAAATCGAGGAAGGGGTAATGGCGACGCTCGATCTGTTGGGCGATTGGAAGCGCACGCAGTATGCGGGCGATTTGCGCGCGGGCGACGCCGACAAAGACGTGGTGCTGATGGGGTGGGTGCACCGGCGGCGCGACCTAGGCAACATCATTTTCATCGATCTGCGCGACCGCGGCGGAATCGCGCAGATTGTGTTCAACAAGGAGCTGGCACCGGCGGCCCATGCGCGCGCGGAAGAACTGCGCGCGGAATACGTGATGGCGGTGCACGGGCGAGTGTCGCGTCGGCAGAAGCCGAATCCCGAGCTCGCGAGCGGCGAAGTGGAGGTGTTTGCTTCGGAACTGCGCATTTTGAACACGGCTAAGACACCGCCGTTTGTGGTGGAAGACGAAGTGAACGCGAGCGACGAGACGCGGCTACATTACCGTTACCTCGACCTGCGGCGCTCGCGTCCGCAGCGCAATATCGCGCTGCGGCACCGCATTTTTTTGGAGATTCGCAGGACGCTCGACGGGCTCGGTTTTTACGAAATCGAGACGCCCATGCTGACGCGCTCTACTCCGGAAGGGGCGCGCGATTACCTGGTGCCCAGCCGGATTCACCACGGGCAGTTCTACGCGCTGCCGCAATCGCCGCAGATGTTCAAGCAATTGCTCATGATCGCGGGACTCGACCGCTATTTCCAGATCGTGCGCTGCTTTCGCGACGAAGACCTGCGCGCCGACCGGCAGCCGGAATTTACGCAGCTCGACCTGGAGATGTCTTTCCCCACGCAAGAGGCGATCTTCGGCGTGATCGAACAGGTGATGGTGCGCGCCTGCGCCGCGGCGGGAATCGAAGTGAAAACTCCGTTTCGGCAAATGGAGTACCGCGAAGCCATTGGGCGGTACGGAATCGATAAGCCGGACCTGCGCTTCGGAATGGAACTGCACGAAATTACCGAGAATTTCGCGGCGGCGCGGGAGAAGTTGCATTTGGAAGGCAGCGTGCACGCCGTGGTGGCACCGGGCGCGGCGGCTTTTTCGCGCAAGCAGCTCGACGAATTGGGCGAACAGGCCAAAGGGCTGGGCGCACGGGGCCTGTATACGATCAAAGTGACAACGGAAGGCGCCAGTTCGCCGCTCGAAAAGACGCTGGGAGCGGCGGGAGTGCAA
>Ga0209577_10001758_pt1 | contig 21359 bp, 18 predicted proteins | sample GraSoiAngelo_109_FD_185874 | JGI IMG/M metagenome (GOLD analysis project Ga0209577, IMG submission 185874) | Grasslands soil microbial communities from the Angelo Coastal Reserve, California, USA - 14_0903_12_20cm (SPAdes) (version 2) | ecosystem: Environmental > Terrestrial > Soil > Grasslands...
CCGCCCAACCAGGTCATCAACGCTTCCCAGCGAAACCAGCAGACCTGCTCCGGCGCGACACCCAGCGACTTTTGTTTCTCGACGGTGTAAAAGCCTCCGCTGTGCACCATCCACACCGCCGAAGCCGTTCCGCTCGCTGCCGCTTTCTTTTCGAGCTTTCCGAACTGGCCGTCTAGCCAGGTGAAGTAATACGTCTGCCCGACCCACATGATCCCCGCGAAAACGTGAAACCACCGCACACTGAGGTTTAGCCATTCTCTGATTGCAGAACTCATCTCAGCTTCCTCGATACGTTGTGTAGCCGTTCGGGCTCAGCAACAAGGGAATATGAAAATGTGTTTCACCGCTCCGCACTCGAAACAAAATCTCAATTGCCGGATACAAACTTTCCACGCCGCACGCAGTGAAGTAATTCGCGGTGTCAAATGTCAATCGATATACTCCTGCGGCGAGAGCTGCGCCGTCCGGCGTCAATTGGCCGCATCGTCCATCCTGATCTGTGCGCGCCGAACTCACAGCTGACCACTTACCGGAAGAATCTTGACGCTCTAGCCGCACGGGCACACCCGCCGCGGGTTTGCCTTTCGCGGTGTCCAAAACGTGGGTGGAAATCCGGCTCATCCCGTGATCCATTTTTTCAGACGGATGTGCACGATTTGCCGTTGCTCCTCGGCTGCCTGGCGGAGTTCGGTTGCCTCATCATTGTGCAGCCGGCGCCGCAGAATCTCCAGAATTTCGCTGGCCGATTTTCCCGTCGCGCATACAATGAAAATCCGCCCGAACTTTTGCTCGTACTCGCGATTCCCCCACTTCAGCGCCATCTTCAAGGCTTCATCGGGCGCGGAAGCTTTCTCTTGCTCTTCCACCGACCACGACGAAAATTGCGCCCCAACAGCTTTTTTTGCACGCGTTTCTCCGATTCGCGGATGACTCTGAAACGCCTCCAGCCAATCCGCTTCGCCTAAGGTGCGCCAAATTTCATCCGAAGCCGCAAGCAGCGAGGCTTCGTCCCGCAGCGGTCTCTTCGACGCCATCGCCGCGGCCCAGGAATTCGAGCCGCAACAAGGCAAAAGCTCGCGAGCAGCGTCCCTGAGCGACATCCCATTCCAGCGAGCGAGCACATCATTCATGCGTTCTTTCTTTCGGTGGCAAGCCTCTCGAGAAACTCGGCGACGAGATTGCCAGCCACGGCCGCACGATATCGAGCGGTAGAGCGAATATCATCGATGGGCTGAATCTCGGTCACCACCATCTTTCTTGCCGTATCGATCAACGACGGCTCGATCTTTTTTCCAGTGAGCGCGTGCTCCGTTTTATTCAAGCGCAGCGGAATGGGCGCAACGCTTCCTAGCGCGAGGCGCACATCCCGAATCGTGCCGTCCGAGATTTGGCCCAAGGCGGCGAGACAAACCTTTGAAATGGCTTGAGCGTTGCGTGCTCCGACCTTCCGCGCATACCAAAGATATCCCGAGAATCGGCGGGGCAAGGAAATATCTCGAATCAATTCGTCAGCAGCCAGAACTGTCTGCTTGTAGCCCGTGTGAAAGTTTCGATAAGCCACGCGGCGCTCCCCACGCACCGAAATCAAAGTCAGTTCGGCTTCGTAGGCAAGCAGCGCCGGCAGGGAATCGGCAGCGGGAGAAGCGTTGGCGATATTGCCACCCAGTGTTCCGCGATTTTGATTTGCGATTCCGCCGGTCCAGGACGCGGCCATGGCCAGCAGCGGAAATTCCCGCGAAACGATGTCATGCCTGCGCAGCGCAGTATAAGTGCACGCGGCCCCTATGCGGATTCTATCCGGAGAAACTTCGATTTGTCGAAGCTCGAGAATATTCCAGATGTTGATCAATTTTCGATTTGGCAGTTTTCCGGCCGAGTACAAAACCATCACGTCGGTCCCGCCAGCAATGGGCAGCCACTGAGCTGGCTCGCCCGCCAGCAGGGAAAGAACGGCCGGCAGATTGCCGGGCGAGACAAGTTTGTATTCGGCTGGATCGGATCTCATTTTGTAACTCTTCGCCGCGCTGCCTTCGACACCGCTTCGAAAATCTGCATGTAACCCGTGCAGCGGCAAAGATTTCCCGCAAGTCCCTCGCGTATGTCTGCGGGCGCGGGCTCCGGTTTTTTCTCCAGCAAATACACGGCCGCAAGAATCATTCCCGGTGTGCAGATGCCGCACTGCGCCCCACCGCATTCAAGGAACGCCTCTTGCAGAGGGTTCATCAAGGCATGCGCTGACATTCCTTCGATGGTAACAATGCTCGCGCCGCTTGCTTGCGCCACGGGAACGAGGCAGCTATTCACCAGCATACCGTCCAACAAGATGGAGCATGAACCACATTCGCCTTCGCCGCATCCCTCTTTCGCGCCCGTCAATTTCAAGTCGTTCCGGAGTACGTCCAACAATCGCTCCATGGGATGGACAAACAACTTCTTTGCCTCACCGTTGACGGTAAACAAGACTTCGCACTTCGCGCCAGTTCCCGGTGAAGTATTCATGCGCTCCCTCGCGCCGAAGAAGGAGAATCTTGCTCGAGAGGTTCGGGCCGGAGCGCCGCAAAAAGATCTTCTGGCAACAGCGGAATCGAATGGAATCGAACACCGATCGCATCTTCCACCGCGTTTAGAATTGCGGGTGCAGGGCCATCCATGGGGAGTTCACCGATGCCTTTGGCGCCATGTGCCCCGTGAACGTTGCCAAGCTCCTCAAAAAATACGCGGATCGGCGGCAGGTCCGCGGAAGTCGGCATGATGTAATTCGTCATCTGATTGTTGATCATGCGGCCGTTCTGCCAGACTACTTTTTCATACAGCGCAAAGCCGATTGCTTGCGCCACTCCGCCCGTGATCTGGCCTTCGGCCAGAACTGGGTTAAGAACCTTTCCGACTTCTTGCAGTGCGACGACGTCGTCCACGTTCACGGCATAAGTGGTCAGATCCACCGTAACCTGTGCAACATAGACCGCCCACGCAAAAGCGCCGTAGGCCTCGCCGCGATATTTGTCATCGTCCCAGTAAACATCTCTGGGTGCTTCATACCGTGCATAAGACTTCAGGGCGCCGCGCGCCGCGATGTATTCTTTGCATGCGGCGTGAAATTGTTCCCGAGTGTAGTGGTCCCCCAGAAGACCGGCCTTCGCTAGTGTTTGCTGGATTCCCTTAGCCGCCGACTGAACCAGTTTTCCGACAATCATTGCGGTGCGCGAAGCCACTGTCGGGCCGCTGTTTGGAACAACGGTCGTGTCCGGCTGCGCGATCGCAACGCTTTCATAGGGAAGCGCCAGCGCCTCGGCCGCAATTTGGCAGAGCACGGTATTGGTTCCTTGACCGAATTCCGCGCTGGACACCAGCACTCGAACACCTCCGTCGGCGCGGGCTTCCACGCCAACCAGAGAATTCAGATGACGCTCGCCGGAGCCCGTGAATCCCGCGCCATGCAAAAAAGCCGCGATTCCGATTCCTTTCTTGCGCATCCCCGTTTTATTTTCTTCCGCAAAACGCGTCTTCTTGGCGGCATAGAGAGAGAGTTCCAGCGCCCGGCTGAGCAAACGATCCAGGTCAATGTCTTCCCGGATGGTCTGTTCCGTCGTCGTCGTTTGGCCGGGCTTCAGGAAATTTCGCCGGCGAATTTCAGCCGGAGAAATCCCCACGACTTGGGCGATGCGATCCATGTGCCGTTCCATGGCAAAGAGACTCTGCGGCGCACCGAATCCGCGAAAGGCTCCATGCGGCGGCGCATTCGTCGCCAGCGCCTTTGTTCGAATGCGCACGCTCGGCCAGTAATAAGGACCGCCGGCGTGAATGGTGCCGCGCGACAGGACCACCGAGGACAACGTCGCGTAAGCTCCGCCATCGATGGTGAATTCGATTTCGCCTCCGAGAAGTTTTCCGTCTTTGCTCACGGCAGTGCGATGGCGAGTACGCGAGGGATGCCGCTTCGTGGTAGCAACCATATCTTCCATGCGGTCGTACACGATTTTCACGGGCCGATTGGATTTCATGGCCAAGAGCGCCGCGTGCCCGGCGATCATGGACGGGTATTCTTCCTTTCCTCCGAACGCGCCTCCGGTCTCCATTTGCACGACGCGAATCTTGTCCTCCGGAAGGCTGCACAGCGCCATCAATGCTTTGTGAACGTAGTACGGACACTGCAGCGAGCCCCAGACGGTGACTCCATTTTCCGGGTCGAAAGCCGCGATGATTCCGTTGTTTTCGATGTACAGCTGCTCCTGCGCGCCGGTGAAATACTCGCCCTCGACGATATGCGCCGCTTCCTTCCAGACGGCATCCACATCGCCCTTTTCCACCAGGTAGCTCTTGAAGGTGTTGTCGGTGCCCCAAATGATTGTGGATTGCTGCTCGCTTTCTTCGATGGTGTACACGGGCGGGAGCGGCTCGAATTCGATGGAAACCGCATCGATCGCCTTTCGAAGCTTAGGACGGTCTGTATGGGCAAGAAGCAGAATCGGCTCTTCGGGGTGATTCACTGAATCGGAGGCGAGGCAAGGCTGGTCGTCCAGGATCAGGGAGATGCAGTTTTTCCCGGGAATGTCCTTTGCTGTTACCAGGACAAATTGGTCCCACGCAATGCTCGGATCAAAAGAAATCTTTCTGATCTTTCCCCGCGCTATGTTGCTACGCACGGTTGCGCCGTAGAGCATGCCGGGCAAAACCATGTCGTCCACATAGCGTGCCGCTCCAGTGATTTTGTCCCAGCCTTCCTTGCGCGGCACCGACGCCCCGACAATGTGACGTTCTCGCAAATTTGTCGACCTCACCCTTTGGCGTAGCAAGTCAGATGAATCCGCCCGCGCCGGCGGAAAGCTCCCCACGCGGATTCTGCGGGCCGAGCATCATGATCGCGCACGATTATAAATGTTTTTGCAGGCAGCATTCGGCAGGAAAGAACAAGAGTTCCAAATGTCTCTTTGAAGCTTTCATCAGTCTGTTATCGCCGCAATTCGCGACCGCCTGGCTCTCCCGGAAATATCCCATCGGCGAATACACAGTTTCCGCGCAGATAGGTTGCCTTCACGACACCGCGAAGTTTTTCACCCAGATAGGGTGAAACGCGATGGCGATATCGAAGATGGTCCTCTGTGGCAATGAACCCAGCTTCCGGCTCAAACACCACGAAGTCGGCATCGAAATCCTTGGCGATGCGGCCCTTGTGCGTCGCGCACCCGGCAAGTCGCGCCGGACCTTCCGCCATCCACCGCGCGATATCAACAAGCGTGAATCCGCGGTCGCTGGCCTCTGTCCACATCACCGGCAGCGCCAGCGAGAGGCTGGAAATCCCTCCCCACGCAGTTCGAAAGTTCCGCTCGTCAAGACGCTTCATCTCGGGCAGGCACGGAGAATGATCCGTCGCCACTAGATCAATAACTCCGTCTTTTCGCAATTCTCCCGGCTGCGGATCGGCGGGGCGCACTTGAACAGCGTCTGACCGTCCGGAATTTTGTCCGCAGAAAGATGGAGATAATGCGGACAAGTTTCAACGCTCACCGGCAGCCCTTCCGACTTTGCGGCGCGCAACATGTCCAGCGCTTTACTTGTGGAAAGATGAACGATGTGGGGACGAAAATGATATTCGCGGCCCAGCGAGATCATGAGCTGAATCGCGGAGAGCTCCGCTTCATCCGGCCGCGATTGCAGATAGGTCTCGTACTTGCTCCAGTTCGTATGCCCCAATCGTTCTGTTGCGGCGTCCACCGGTCCCGGCAATTCCGCATGAACCAGCAGCGGCAAGCCGGTCCGCGAGACATGCGGCAAGGCCGCGCGTAGCTCCTGCTCATTGACCATGGTGAAGCCGTCAATGCCGGGATGAATGAGGAAGCATTTGAATCCCGGCACGCCTGCGGCCGCCAAATCTTCGATGTGCTCCTGGTTGTCGCTCACAACTCCGCCCCACGTCATCCAGTCCGCACGGCACTGGCCGCTCGCGGCTTTGCGTTTCGCCTCTAGTGCAGCCACGGTCGTCGTTGCCGGCAAACAGTTAAGGGGCATGTCCACTAGCAGCGTGTAGCCGCCAGCCGCAGCCGCGCGCGTTCCCGTCCGGAATCCTTCCCACTCCGTTCGCCCCGGTTCGTTGAGGTGTACGTGGGAGTCCACCAGCCCCGGAAGAATGGCGGCCTCGCCAAAGTCCTTCCTGGGAATCTCGGTGGGCAATCGATCGGGTGGAACAATATCGAGAATTCGTCCGTCTTGGACGAGCACCGCCGCGTCTCTGATTCCGTGCGGCGTCACTACCCGTCGTGAGAGATAAGCTTTGAGGCTCATGTTCCGGGTCTATTTGTCTTCGGCCCCCCTTCGCAACAGAAGGGTAGCGCAACCAGCTTCAACCCCCAAGCCGCGCTTGACTCCCCGGTTTTCCTCCGCAAATTCTCGGGCTGAACGCAAAGCAAATCTGTGATAATAGCCGTCGTTGAAAACCCCCTTCCAAGTTCTGGACGGATTCAAGTCCCGCTTTGGGACAGCCGCGAGCATTTACCGGGCGCCCGGCCGCGTGAATTTGATTGGCGAACACACCGACTACAACGACGGCTTCGTTCTGCCTGCTGCGATTGAGTTCTATTGCTGGGTGGCCGCTGCTGCAAGCCGTGACGGCAAGCTGGTCATCCATTCCGAGAATTTCAATGAAACGGTGGAAGCCCGGCTGGATTCCTTGACACCCTTAGGGCCGAGGCATTGGGCCAACTATCCTCTGGGGGTGGCGTGGGCACTGCGTCAAGCGGGGAAGCCGCTCACAGGAGCAAACATCCATATCACCGGCGAAGTTCCGCTCGGTGCCGGATTGAGCTCCTCGGCGGCCGTTGAAGTTGCTGTTGGTTTTGCGTTGCTCAAGCAGAGCGGGAATGCCGTCGACCGCGCACAACTAGCCCGGCTAAGCCAAAGGGCGGAGAACCAATTCGTGGGCGCCCGCGTTGGGATCATGGATCAGTTTGTTTCCTGCTATGGGCGCGCCGGACATGCGCTTTTGTTGGACTGCCGCTCGCTGGAACACAAGTTCGTGAGGCTTCCGGCCGACCTCCAGTTGGTAATCTGCAACACCATGGTCCGGCACGAACTAGCTTCCGGCGAGTACAATGCGCGTCGCGCGGAGTGCGAAGAGGGCGTTCGAATCTTACGCATAGTTCTCCCGGAGGTTCGCGCCCTTCGTGACGTCACGCTTTCTCAGTTGGAAGATCATCGACGAAACCTTTCGCCGAAGGTGTTTGCCCGCTGCCACCACGTCATTTCAGAAAATGCGCGCGTGAAGAGCGTAGTCGAGGCATTTCACCGCGGAGACAACAAGGCTCTGGGGCCGTTGTTGCAGAACTCCCATCGCAGTCTCCGGGACGACTTTGAAGTCAGTTGCAAAGAACTCGATCTGATGGTTGAAATTGCCACGGCGCAGCCGGGCCTGATTGGCGCGCGGATGACCGGCGGAGGATTTGGCGGCTGCACCATCAATTTGGTAGAGTCCGCGGCCGTGAGCGATTTCAGACGGAAAGTGGCCGCGGAATATTCCTCAACGACAGGTCTGACTCCGGAGATTTACGTTTCTCCGGCGTCCGAAGGCGTGCAACAGATTGCCCTCGCAGAGAACGAGCCCGCCATGTGAGGAGCAACTAGCGGAGAAGGGCATCCCAGGAAGTTCGTGGGATGCGACAAATTTCGAACTTGGATATGAGTTTCGACGAGCTAAATCGAGCCCCACACCGGCGTTTCAATCCGCTCCTCGGCGAGTGGGTTCTCGTCTCGCCCCATCGGACCGAGCGCCCGTGGCTGGGAAGAGTGGAAAAGCTTCAGAAACCTCCCGCCGTCACTTTCGATCCCAGCTGTTATCTGTGCCCCGGAAATCGGCGCGCGGGTGAAGCCCAGACGCCGCCATATACGGCCACCTACGTTTTTGACAACGATTACCCCGCGATGTTGCCGGAGGTCGCGCCTCTCCAAATGGATACGGACGGTTTGCTGGTGGGAAAAGCAGAGCAGGGAATCTGCCGGGTGATGTGTTTTTCGCCGCGTCACGATCTCACCGTCCCGCGGATGAGCCTTCAGGAATTGAGCGGAGTCGTGAATGGATGGGTCGAGCAGTACTCCGCACTCGGGCAAATTCCCTGGATTCGGCATGTGCAAATTTTCGAAAATCGCGGTGAGATGATGGGCGCGAGCAATCCCCACCCTCACTGCCAAATTTGGGCCAACGGGTCGTTGCCAAACCTTCCCCTTCGGGAGCTGCAGTCCTTCCGGGAGTATCGCGCTGAAAGACATTCTTGCCTGCTGTGCGATTACTTGCAGTTGGAGCTGCAGTTGAATGTGCGCATGGTCTGCCAGAACGATGCTTTTGCCGTGGTCGTGCCTTTCTGGGCTGTTTGGCCGTTCGAATCGCTGGTGTTGAGCAAGCGCCATATTGCTTCGATCGATCAGCTCAGCGGGGAAGAGCGGGACCTTCTTGGCGACATCATGCGCCGCATCACCGTTCGTTACGACAATTTGTTTGAGACTGCTTTCCCGTATTCCATGGGATTCCACCAGAAGCCCACCGACGGCGGCGCCTACGAAGAGTGGCACTTGCACACGCACTACTTTCCGCCTCTGCTGCGCTCTGCCACCATTCAGAAATTCATGGTTGGTTACGAACTTCTCGGCTCTCCCCAGCGGGACGTGACGCCAGAGCGCGCCGCGGTGCAGCTCATGGAAGCAGGAGAAGCGCACTATTTGGACCGAAACGCGGGTCAACGCAATACTTAGGCCTCGATTGCCGCACACTCCACAAAATACAGCCTTGTAAACGATTACGCTTGGCTCCCCCGTCGGGGGCGTGTTAAAGCTAGATCTCCGGGAACTGCGAAAGCAATTCGAAGTATCTTAGACTATTCGGTTAGAATAATCTTTTTCTCATTCTTTGCAGGGCCACAAACGAAACCATGCTGCTCCCTGATCTTCGCAAAGCGGTCCTGGAAGCAAACCTTGAGCTCGTGCGCAAGGGTTTGGTCCTCTACACGTTTGGGAATGCCAGCGCCATTTCGCGTAAGAAATCGCTCGTGGTTATCAAACCAAGCGGCGTTCCTTACGATAAATTGAAACTTGCGGATCTCGTCATCACGGATTTGAACGGCAAGATTGTGGAAGGCAAACTGCGTCCCTCCTCGGATTTGCCCACGCACCTCATTTTGTACAAGTCATTCCCCTCCATTGGCGGTATCAGTCATACACATTCGGAGTACGCGACCGCATGGGCCCAGGCGCGCCGGCCCATCCCCTGCTTGGGAACCACGCACGCCGATTATTTCCACGGACCCGTGCCTGTCACTCAGGAAATGACGGATGCGGAGATTGCCTCAAAATACGAAGAAAACACCGGACACGCCATCGCGCGTGCGTTTGCGGGCCTGGACTATTCCGCGATCCCCGCCGCGTTGGTAGCCAATCATGGAGCGTTTGCTTGGGGCGACGATCCCGCAACTGCCGCTCACCATGCCGTCATACTGGAATCCGTGGCGCGCATGGCATTCATTACTCTTGGCATCAATCAGCAGGCCACTGCTATTGGACGCTTTCTTCACGACCAGCACTACCTCAGGAAACACGGGAAAGCTGCTTACTACGGGCAGCCTAAGGAGAAAAAATGATCGCCATGATGGCGTCGACTGCGCCGACAACTCTCGTTCATCTGTCCGCAGTGGATCTCGGCATTATTGCGTTCTATTTTGCTCTCGTGCTGGGGATCGGATTTTATCTGAAGCGCTTCGCCAAGACTGGCGAAGACTTCTTCTTGGCCGGCCGCGAAATGACTGCCTGGGTGGCCGGGCTGGCCTTTGTCTCGGCCAACCTTGGTTCTTTGGAGCTGCTCGGCTGGGCGGGTTCCGCCTACCAATACGGCATCCTCGCCGCGCACTGGTATTGGATCGGCGCCATTCCCGCCATGGTGTTTCTGGGCATCGTGATGATGCCTTTCTACTATATTTCAAAAACACATTCCGTCCCCGGCTATCTACAACTGCGTTACGGTTCGGCGGCGAGCGCGCTCAGCGCTGTCACTTTCGCGATCATGACCATCCTCATGTCCGGCGTGAACATGTATGCCATGGCTGTCGTGATGAAGGTGGTCCTCGGTTGGAACATCAATTTCAGTATTTGGGTGTCATCGCTGACGGTCGGCATTTACGTGGCGGCCGGCGGGCTGTTTTCCGCTATCTTCAACGAAGTGCTGCAATTTTTCCTGATTTGGTTCGGCGCGCTCCTTATTCCCATCCTCGGTTTGATCGAAACGGGTGGATGGAAGGGCATGGTCGCGCGCATTCAACAGAATTTCCCAGGTCAGGATTACACACACGCCTGGAGCACGCTTGGCCGCTTTCAGGATAATCCAATGGGCATGCACTGGACCGGCATAGTGTTCGGCCTCGGTGCGGTGCAGGCGATGGGCTATTGGACCACGGACTTTCTCGTGGTGCAGCGCGTGCTTTCAGCGAAGGACATTCGCTCGGCCAAAATGGCGCCGATCATCGGCTCCTTTTTCAAGATGGCTGTACCTTTGATTGTGATTCTCCCTGGATTGCTCGGGCTCGCGGTACTGCCGATGCACCTGGTTCCGGCGAGCAGCTTGCAGCCCGGGCAATACAGTTACAACGAGGTGCTCCCGCTCATGCTCGCCCGCTACTGTGGGCCTGGCTTGTTGGGGCTCGGCATTACCGCGTTGGTTGCAGGATTCATGGCGGGAATGGCGGGCAACGTGAGCGCTTTTGCCACAGTATGGACGTACGACATCTATCGTCCGTTTCTGCGCAAGACCGCCCCGGATCAGCATTACGTTTCCATGGGGCGCTGGTGTACGTTGATCGGCCTGTTTGTCAGCATCGGAACCGCCTATCTGGCGATGGGCTTTGCTAGCATCATGGATTACGTGCAGGCGCTGTTCGGATTCTTCATCGCGCCGCTGTTCGGTACCGTATTGCTCGGAATGCTTTGGAAGCGCGTAAGCTGCGCCGCCGGGTTCTGGGGCCTGCTGGCGGGAACGCTCTCTTCGGTCACCATGTTTACGTTGATGAAATTGGATCATCGTTGGGTGGGCGTATTCGCCTTGTCTCCGAATGCTCAGGGACTCGCTCAAGATATGTACCAGGCGTTGTGGTCCTGCGTCACTTGTGTAGTGGTTACCGTGCTCGTGACGCTGGTGACCAAGCCGCGGCCGGATGAGGAACTGAAAGGCCTTGTTTATGCCCTGACGGAAGTCGCGCATGAAGAGCACGCCAGTTTTCTGCGCCGGCCGCTGTTTTGGGGAGTTGCGGCCGTCGCGGTCCTTGTAGTGCTTCAAATCATTTTCTGGTGAGGCGAGATGACCGAAAAACACCACATCATTCAAGTATGGTTCTTTGTAGGAGTCCTCTTGCTGGTGTACGGGTTTCTGATTTTTGCCAGCGGGCTGGCGGAATGGTCGCATCCCCCGAACACGGTATTAGCCGAGTTGCACGCACCGGTATGGTGGGGAGGCCTGTTGTTTGTTCTGGGCCTGATTTATTGCATCAAGTTCTCCCCCGCTCGGAAGTCATGAGGATTCCGGTTTCTCCGGGACGAACTGAGCCGATCAATCGGAGAAGTAAATGGCTGTTGTTGCTGGCGTTGATTTTGGAACATTGAGCGTCCGCGTTTCCATCGTGGACAGCGAGCGCGGGCTGCTGGCTTCCGCCATCGCGGAATATCCCCTCCACCGCAAACGCGAAGATCCAGAATACGCGACGCAGTCGCACAAAGATCACATGGGCGCACTGGCGGCTGCCACTCGCGAGGTCGTCCGGGAATCTGGCGTCCCCGCCGATCAAATTCTCGCCATCGCCCTGGATACCACCGGTTCCTCCGTCATTCCCGTCGGCAAAAATCTCCAGCCGCTCGACGACTATTACTTGTGGTGTGATCACCGCGCCAAAGCCGAAGCCGCGGAAATCACCACAGCCGCGCACCGCGAGAAGCTCGCCGCGATCGAGTGGTGCGGCGGCGTCTATTCTTCGGAGTGGGGGTTCTCGAAACTTCTCCATTGGCTTCGCCATAATCCCGCGAAGCGCTCTGGATTTGTCTCTGCCTTTGAGCACTGCGATATGGTCGCCGCAACTCTGTGCGGCATCACCAATGCAAGGCAGGTGAAGCGCAGCATCTGTGCCATGGGCCACAAGTGGCTGTGGAACGCGTCGCTGGGCGGCTTGCCGCCAGAGGATTTCCTCATCAAAGTGGACCCGCTACTGGCAGGCGTGCACGAAAAAATCGACGGTGAATACCGAGCTTCCGACCAGCTCGCCGGCCGGCTCTCTCCCCATTGGGCGCTACAACTTGGATTGAAGCCTGGCATCCCCATTCCTGTCGGTGCGTTCGACGCCCATTGGGATGCCATCGGCGCCGGCTGTCGCAGCGAAGACATCGTTAACGTCATTGGAACGTCCACCTGCATCATCGGGATCACTCCATCGGTGCGTTTGGTTCCCGGGGTATGCGGCGTGGTCCAGGGCAGCGTGCACCCCCAGCAAACTGGCATCGAAGCTGGCCTCTCCGCCGTCGGCGATATCTTTCAATCCATCGCCACCCGCGCCGGAAACGATGTGCAAACTCTCTGCCATGGACTGGAGAACTATCGCGCCGGACAAACCGGGCTGCTTCGCATCACTTGGGACAATGGCGATCGCACCGTGCTTGTAAATCCAAATCTGCGCGGCATTACCTTGGGCTGGAATCTCCAGACCACCGCACAGGATGAACTGTTCGCCGCCATCGAAGGCACCGCGTTGCACACGCGAGTCATCCTGGATCGCATGGAGGAACACGGCGTCATCGTCCGACGGGTCATCAACGCCGGCGGCATTCCCCAGAAAAACGATGTTTTGAATCAGATTTATGCAAATGTGCTGGGCAGGCCCGTCCTCGTTCCCGCGGGAAACGTCGTCAGCCTCGGCTCGGCCATTTTCGCCTTTCTCGCCGCCGGTGTCTTCAAGACCGTTGAGGAAGCGCAAGACAAGCTCTGCCCTCAATACAAACTGTTTCAACCTGAAATTTCCGCAAAGGGTGTATACGACAAGCTCTACGCGTTCTACAGCAAAATCTACTTTGCTTTCGGCCGCCCGCAAGGCACCGAGTTTGGTAATCTGCTCCCCGGCTTGATTCAATTGTCGGAGTCGGCGCATGCTGATGCAGCCCGCTAAAGCATCGGTGGCTGGAACAGCAACTCTCATTTTTGGCTGCGCGCTGGTGATTGCGTTTTTGGGAAAGCGGAGGCCATGGATGACTAAGCTACGTTTCCTGATCCGCGAAGCTGACTATGCTGGGGAACTTCGCAAGACCACGCGCTCTCCGGTTTTTTCCGTCGGCGCCGATCAGGTGGAAGTTGGCCGGATTCAGGGCCGACAGGTCGCGGCTCTTCTTCCCCGTGGTGGCTCGGTGCTTCGCATTCAAGGACCTTCGGTAAGTTCGGTCTCCCCCGATCGTCACACCGGTCTACAGGAATTGCTCGCACCCAACGTTGATGTCACCAGCCTGCGCGGCCGGTGGACCGAGGAAAGCGCCCATCAAAGCGTCTGCTCGTGGCTCCGTTTGGTCGCTGCCCAGAGGTTGCGCATTGATCTAATCGTGGCCCAGAACGATGTCATGGGCAAGGGGCCGCGGAAAGCCATCGAGGAGACCATTGTCGATGCCGACCGTGATCACTGGCTCGGCATTCCCATCACAGGGGTACGATGGCCTGCCAAGAACGGGCCAGACTTGGGTCCGCACCGGGCTATTGACCGCAACCGTGGTTGTGCCGCCCAGCACCAGGAAAGCCATGACCCTAATGACCAAAGCCCTCCGTTCCGGGACCTCCGTTCCCGAACATTTCTTCACCACGCCCGCGATATTGCCCGCGATCGAAAAACTTGCTCCATGGAGAGCCGGCGGATAAATAATTCTGCGAGCGAAAGAGTCCATCCCCAAGTAAACTTGGGACTTTGCCTGTCACAATCGAAAAGTATTACGGTTGGGGGTTCGAATGAAACGATGGATGACATTAACAATCTTCACGGGAGTGTTGCTTATGACCACTCTGGGGGCGATTGGCGCAACACCGCAGCCCGGTTCCGCCACGAAGAAGGCTTTCGGGAATACCCCGGAAGGACAGCCCATCGATCTTTATGTGCTGACCAATAGAGGCGGCGCGGAAGCCGCCATCACTAACTATGGCGGAGCGGTCGTCTCCCTCAAGGTGCCGGACCGCAACGGCAAGCTGGCGGATGTGGTCCTCGGTTACGATACCGCCGATGGCTACGTGAATGACAAAAGCTACTTTGGCGCGATTGTTGGCCGCTACGGAAACCGCATCGCGCATGCGCAATTCGTGCTCGACGGCAAGACGTGTACGCTTGCGAAAAACAACGGGGAGAACAGTTTGCATGGCGGCATCAAGGGCTTCAACAAGGCGGTGTGGACTGCCAAGGTTCTTTCCACCAAAGACGGCCAGTCACTCGAACTTTCCTACCTCAGCAAGGACGGCGAGGAAGGGTTCCCCGGAAATTTGAAAGTGAGTGTGATCTACACCCTCACGGATGCCAACGCATTAAGAATTGAGTATTCCGCGACCACCGACAAGAGAACCGTCGTGAATCTCACCAACCACTCTTATTTCAATCTCGCCGAGCAGGGTTCCGGCGATATTCTCGGGCACCAACTTATGATTCAGGCCGATAAATTCACTCCCGTTGATGCCAGCTTGATTCCCACCGGGGAACTCCGCGACGTCACGGGTACTCCGTTCGACTTTCGCAAATCAACGGCCATCGGCGCGCGCATCGATGGGGACGATGAGCAGTTGAAACTCGGAGGTGGATACGACCACAACTTTATCCTGCGGCGTTCGTCTGATCTCAGGGCATCCCTGGCCGCGCGCGTTGTCGAGCCCACCACCGGCCGTGTTCTGGAAGTTTGGACCACCGAGCCCGGCGTGCAGTTCTATACGGGAAATTTTCTCGACGGCAAGGCCACGGGCAAAGGCGGCGCGACCTATCCGCGCCGCTCTGCGTTCTGCCTGGAAACGCAGCACTATCCCGATTCTCCGAACCAGCCGAAGTTCCCGTCCGTGGTTCTGAAGCCCGGGGAGCGCTACCACACAATCACGACCTATAGGTTTTCCGTCGAAAAGTGACGGTGGGCGCCTAGCTGTAAGGGTTTGACGTGAGAGTTTAGGGCTCGTTGTGCGGAGAGAGGCCTCGGCCGCCGAGGCCTTGCCTAGCTCCAAAAAGCGCAGTAAGGTGCGCGATGTAATCGTTACGGTATCTATCCGAGGTCCCGAAGCGGAGCCATGACCCAATCTTCTAGCACTCCCGCGACACTCGGTGTCATCGTCGGAAACCGCGGTTTTTTCCCCGACCACCTCGCTCGTTCCGGCCGGCAGGACATGATCGCCGCTCTCACCGCCAAGGGCATCCGGCCGGTTATCCTTGAGGAGAGTGAGTCCAAGTTTGGCGCGGTGGAAACCCGCCAGGATGCGGCTCGCTGCGCCGAGGTTTTCAAAAAGCATCGCGAACAGCTTGATGGAATCGTGGTGACGTTGCCGAACTTCGGCGACGAGCGGGCCATTGCAGAAACCCTCAGGATGGCGAATCTTGGCGTTCCCATCCTGATGCAGGCGACCCCGGATACGCCCTCGCACATGTCCATCCGCGACCGCCGGGACAGTTTTTGTGGGAAGATGTCCGCCTGCAACAACCTCGCACAGTACGGAATCCCGTTTTCGCTGACGACGCTGCACACGGAAGCTCCAGATTCGGAGCTCTTTCGAACGGACCTGGACTGGTTTCTTGCCGTCTGCCGCGTAGTGAAAGGCCTCAAGAAATTGCGGATTGGCGCCATCGGTGCGCGCCCGGCAGCGTTTAACACGGTGCGCTATAGTGAAAAAATTCTCGAGTCCGCGGGAATCTCCGTGGAGACCCTGGACCTGTCGGAAGTTCTGGGGAGGATTGGCCGACTGAAGGACGACGACGGCAAAGTTGTAGAAGGCCTCAGAGCCATTCGCCAATACGTCTCGACGAACAGGATTCCGGATGCCGCGCTCGTCAAAATGGCCAAGCTGGGTGCGGTGATCGACACCTGGATGCGCGAGACCGAGGTGAACATCAGCGCCATTCAGTGCTGGACCTCGCTCGAAGAGTATTTCGGCGTCGTTCCCTGCACGGTCATGAGCATGATGAGCGACCGGGGCCTCTCCAGCGCGTGCGAAGTGGACGTCGCGGGGGTGATCGGAATGCACGCTTTGCAACTGGCTTCACAAACACCTAGCGCTTTGCTGGATTGGAACAACAATTATGCCGATGATCCAGACAAAGCGGTGTGCTTCCACTGCAGCAACCTGCCGAAACATTTCTTCCAGGACGTCCGCATGGACTTCCAGGAAATCATCGCTGGAACGGTCGGCAAGGAGAACACTTTTGGCACTTGCGTGGGACGCGTGAAAAGCGGCCCGATGAGCTTCGCGCGGTTTTCCACCAATGACCGCGAAGGAAAAATCTCCGGCTATGTCGGCGAAGGCGCTTTCACCGAGGATTCCCTTGAAACCTTTGGGGGCGCAGGCGTCGTTCGAATCCCGGAACTGCAAAAGTTGCTGCGCTTCATTTGCGAGCGAGGTTTCGAACATCACGTCGCAGCCAATTTTTCCACGGTAGCCTCCGCTGTCCACGAAGCGGCAACGCGCTATCTCCGTTGGGACGTCTACTGGCACAAACCCTGATCGCCGGAAGTTTTTCCGCTCGGCCCACAGACCGGACGGGAGCGAGGCGCGAACGCCACGCATCCCGAACGATGCGGCAACAGGACGTACCGTACTATATCGCGGCCAGCGCGACAGCAGAGAACTCCTCGCTCCTCTTGGGCCGGGGCTATTCCCGAACGGGTACTTAAATTTCAATCGGATGCATCAATTCATTGCGTTTGTCATTCACCTCCGACCCAAACACAATCGCCCCAGGGTCATTCGTTCAAGATGCAGGGTCGTTCGAAAGCTTGCAGGGAATGACAAATCTCCAGGATCTTCGCGGACGTGCCTGCCTTTGTGCTGCGGCAAATGAGGTGTCGGAGCTGCCCATTTTCGTTTGGAATTCTTGAGGGAGGCGTCGAATGGATTACGTGAACCCCATGGAGCTGGTTCAGGAAGCGCTGCGAGTGGCCAAGAAGAAAGCGGCGCTTTCGACGCTGGATCTCCTGCTCCGAGGTTTTCTTGCCGGGGCTTTCCTCGCTTACGCAACGTCCCTGGTCATGATCGTTTTATCGCAGGGGTTGCCGCCGATTGTGGGGGCTCTGCTTTTTCCGGTTGGTTTTGTGATGCTTGTGTTGCTCGGGCTTGAACTCGCTACCGGCAACTTTGCCTTATTGCCGGCGGCTCTTGCGGCCGGGGAAGTGTCGTTTGGCAAATTGCTTCGAAATTGGGGCTGGGTTTACCTTGGCAACGTGCTGGGAAGCGTTTTCTACGCCGCCCTTTTCTACCTAGCGGTAACCAATTGCGGCACCTCCGCCGCCGGCCCGCTGGGTGATTTGCTGAAACAGGCAGCACAGAAAAAGACGCTGGCCTACATGGCACTGGGCGGCAGCGGATGGGCCACGGCATTTGTGAAAGGGATTTTGTGCAATTGGATGGTCACGATCGGAGCGGTGCTGGCGATGGTTTCCCGATCGACGGTGGGGAAGATTCTGGCGATGTGGCTGCCGATCATGACGTTTTTCGCGCATGGCTACGAGCACTCGATCGTAAACATGTTCGTGATTCCGGCGGGGATGTTCTTCGGCGCCCCGGTTTCCGTGAGGCAGTGGTGGTTGTGGAACCAGATTCCGGTCACGCTCGGGAATATCGTGTCGGGCGCGCTCTTAACGGGCCTGGCGTTGTATGCGACGTTTCGTGTGAAACAGGCCTGCTCCGAGGCCGCGCCGGTCACCATTCCGCAGCTGGTGGAAGAGATCAAGCTAGACCGGACGGTGGAAGCGCAGGTGCTGTGATGCAGTGTCCCGCCATGGTACTAAAGGCTCCACGATGATGCCGAGGCTCGTGGTTGTTGGCAACGGAATGGCGGGTGTCGCGTGCGTCGAGCAAATTCTGAAGCACGCGCCAAAATTTGAAATCACAATCTTTGGGGATGAAACTCACGTCAACTACAACCGCATCCTGCTCTCATCGGTGCTTGCCGGCGAGAAAGCAGCGGATGAAATCCAGCTGAATGGCCTCGAGTGGTACGAGAAACATGGCATTGAGTTGCGTCTCGGCGTTCGAATTACAGATGTTGCTGCCGAACGCAAGACGGTAACCGGCGATGATGGAAGCATAACGTCGTTCAACAAACTCTTGATCGCAACGGGAAGCACGCCACTGATCCCTCCGATGGACGGAGTGAAAAAAGAAGGCGTGTTCGTCTTTCGCAATTTGGACGACACGCGTGCGCTGCTCGATCGCGCGGCACCAGGAAAGAAAGCGGTTGTGATCGGGGGCGGCCTGCTCGGACTCGAAGCGGCGCGCGGGCTGCAAGTGCAAGGCTGCGACGTAACGGTTGTCCACTTGATGGATACGCTGATGGAACGCCAGCTCGATCTAACGGGTGGCAGTTACCTCAAAGCGAAAATGGAATGTCTTGGCGTGAAGGTGCTTTTGGAGCGCAATACCACGGCTATTCTCGGGAATGGAAAAGCAGAAGGCGTGGCATTCAAGGACGGCAGCAGCGTGGAGGCGGATTTTGTGGTCATCGCTGCTGGAATCCGTCCGAATGTGGAGCTCGGGCGCAAAGCGGGGTTACAAGTCAACCGCGGCATCGTTGTGAACGATTATATGGAGACATCGAATCCCGATGTTTTCGCAGTGGGCGAGTGCGTGGAGCACAACGGCACATGCTACGGCCTTGTTGCTCCGCTGTTCGAGCAAGGAAAAGTTTTGGCCGCGACCATTACCGGAAACCGAGGACCGGTTTACGGCGGCACCGTCTCGGCAGCGAAGCTGAAGATCATGGGAGTGGATGTTTTTTCCGCCGGGAATTTTGCCGAGAAGGCCCCCGGCACGGACGCGGTGCGCTACGAGGATCCCGCGCTGGGTATTTACAAAAAGCTGACCATGCGGGACGGCAAACTGGCCGGCGTCATTCTCGTGGGAGACACCTCGGAGAGCCATCGCTACATGGATTGGCTGCGGTCGCAGACGGATTTGACGGCCATGCGCCGCCGACTTCTTTTTCCCGGACCTGCGGATGATGCGGGTCTTGATGTTGCGGCGATGGCAAACAGCAAGGTGGTTTGCGGATGTAACGGCGTGACCAAGGGCGCGATCATTCATGCCGTGCACCAGAAGGGAATCAACACGCTTGCGCAGCTGAAAGACTGCACGCGGGCTTCAACCGGTTGCGGCAGTTGCACGGAAGTTTGCCAGCAACTTTTGAAGGCCGTTGCGCCCGAGTTTCAAGAGGAAGCGAAGAGGTCTCTTTGCAAGTGTGTTCCGTTTCCCGAGGACAAACTGCGCGAGATCCTGCGGAGCCAAAGATTGCGCTCCGTACAGGAAGTGCTGGAGATCTACGGCAATGGAGTGGGCTGCGAAGTGTGCAAACCTGCGCTGAGTTACATGGTGGACATGCTTTGGTGCGGCGACCACGATGAAGATCGTTCGGCGCGTTTCATCAACGACCGCGTGCACGCCAATATTCAGAAGGATGGAACGTTTTCGGTGGTGCCACGGATTCGCGGGGGCGTCACTTCGGCGAAAGAATTGCGGCGTATCGCGGACGTTGCGGAAAAATACAAGGTACCGATGGTGAAGATCACCGGCAGCCAACGCATCGATCTGCTCGGCGTCAAGAAAGCGGATCTGCCGCAGATCTGGGCGGATTTAGGAATGCCCTCCGGCCAGGCCTACACCAAGGGCGTTCGCATGGTAAAGACTTGCGTAGGCACGGATTTTTGCCGCTTCGGCGTGCAGGATTCGACGAAAGCGGGCATCGAACTGGAGCGGCGGCTGGAACACTTATATACACCGCACAAGCTTAAGATGGGTGCGGTGGGTTGCCCGCGCAATTGCGCCGAAGCCACCGTGAAGGACATCGGCCTGGTCGGACAGGAGGGTAGCTGGCAGGTCGTGGTGGGAGGCGCAGCGGGCAAGAAAGTTCGCAAGGCCGACCTGCTGATCACTGTTGAGTCGGCCGAGGAGGCGCTGCAGGCGGCAACACTGTTCTTCCAGTATTACCGAGAAAACGCGAATTATCTGGAACGCACCTACGATTTCGTCGAGCGCAAAGGAATCGAAAATGTTCGGCGCGACACGGTCTATGCGCCGCTGGCGATCCAGCAAGGCTTGCGAGAGCGGCTGCGAAAGTCCAAGCGCATTTCGCGAGATGCGTGGCTGGAAGGCGATGCGCCGCGGCACCCCACGCAGTTCGTGCAAATTGAGCCGCTGGAGGAGGTGCAGGCGTGAGCAATAAACAATGGATTCGGATCACGCCGATGCACAATATCCCTTTGCGAGAGGGGCGGTCGGTAACCGTCGCCGGCCGTGAGATCGCGATCTTCAATCTTGGCGATCACGTGCTGGCTGTGGATGGACGCTGTCCACACAAGGGCGGCCCATTGGCGGAAGGAATTGTTACTGGCAGCACAGTGGTTTGTCCCCTCCATGCGTGGAAAATCAGCCTTGAGACGGGGAGTGTTACCAAGCCTGACGCGAACCCAGCTTGCGTCGCAACGTATCGCACACGCATCGAGTCGGGCATCGTTCTTATCGAGGTCCCAGAGCCATCCAAAAAGATTCAGGAAACTCCACTGTCTTGCGGAGAACAGAACCGCGCTGCTTTGGGTGACTCTCCTTCCCCAAGCCCTGGTTTGTAAGGATCGCCAAGAGATGAGGCTGGCGGCGGGGACATTTCTGGTTAACAATTGTGGGTCATGAGCGGATTTGCCGGATTGCGAGTACTAACGCTGGAAAGCCGCCGCGCTCCAGAACTTGCCAAATTGATTTCCACCTATGGTGGCGAGCCCATCGTTGCGCCGGCGATGCGCGAAGTGCCGTTGGAATCCAACAGGGAAGCACTGTCCTTTGCGGCTGCTCTTCTCGCTGGCGAATTCGACATGGTCATCTTCTTGACCGGCGTCGGCGCGCGGTCAATTCTTAGCGTTGTCGAGACTGCGTACAAACGCCACGATTACATCGCGTCCCTCCAACGTGTGAAAGTGGTTGCGCGCGGGCCGAAGCCGGTAGCCGCCCTAGGCGAAATAGGCATAACTCCTGCCATCACTGTTCCAGAACCAAACACTTGGCGCGAACTGTTGCGCGCGCTGGATGATGCGGGCAAGACCTCGGAAGAACTCGGTTTGCAAGGGGCGCGAGTCGCCGTTCAGGAATATGGCGT
>Ga0209577_10001760_pt1 | contig 21345 bp, 15 predicted proteins | sample GraSoiAngelo_109_FD_185874 | JGI IMG/M metagenome (GOLD analysis project Ga0209577, IMG submission 185874) | Grasslands soil microbial communities from the Angelo Coastal Reserve, California, USA - 14_0903_12_20cm (SPAdes) (version 2) | ecosystem: Environmental > Terrestrial > Soil > Grasslands...
GGTGCGGCTATCAGAGGCGGCTGTTCCCCCCAGAACAATCTTCGAAAACTTCTGCTCGTGCAAAAAAATCACCGCCCCCCACGCCCGAGCGGGTGTGAGAGGCGGCTGTTCCCCCCAGAACAATCTTCGAAAACTTCAACCCTACTAAAACGGCTTTCGAGTCGATGGCAACAAATTTCGTTTGAATTCCAGCGCCGTCATTTACGCTTAATTTGACAACGAACGGCACCCAATATCGCCGTGCAACAGTTTGTGAGAGAATGATGGAGTTTCTGCTCATCCGTTTTCTATTAACGCGCCTGCTGGGTACTGGAAAACTCTTTGGCTTTCGCTAGTCGGGGTGCTTTTGGTTTCGCCTCAGTGCCCGACAGGGTTATTGATCGTTTCATAACTGTTTGGTCGCGTTCAAGTGTTCGCTAGCGCGTCGAGATCTTACAATTATCTGGTGGCGAACAATCGAAAATCTGAGAAGGGTAGCGCCACATTATGAATACAATCACGCTTCAGCCGTTTGCTCTTTACATCGCGATTCTCGGACTTGGCGGGACTCTTGCCGCGCAAAACGATTTGAATCTGCCTGATGTAAGTCAGGCTGCCGCGGTGAAACAACAAATCGCGCTGACGGACATCACCATCAAATATCATCGCCCGTTGGTGAATGGACGGAAAATTTGGGGCGGGCTCGTTCCGTACGGGAAGGTCTGGCGGGCGGGCGCGAATGAAAACACGACGATTGATTTCAGTGATGCGGTCTCGGTGGAGGGGAAGCCGTTGGCCAAAGGAACCTATGGGCTGCACATGATTCCGAACCCAGATTCGTGGACGATTATTTTTTCAAAGACTAACACGGGATGGGGAAGCTACAGCTACGACCAGAAGGAGGATGCTTTGCGTGTGGATGTGAAACCGCGGCCGCTCGCTGAGAACAAAGAGGCGCTTGAATTCGATTTTGAAGATTTGAAGCCGACTTCGACTGCGGTCACGCTGAAGTGGGAGAAGTTGGGGGTTCCTTTCACGGTGTCCATCAACGACGCGGACCAGACGCTGGAAAACATCCGGGCGCAATTGAAGGGACGCGGCCAGTTTACCTGGCAAGCTTTGGATGAAGGGGCGCAATTTTGTTTAACCAGAAAGATTAATCTCGATGAAGCATTGGGCTGGGCTGATGCGTCAATTCAGAATGAGGAAAGGTTCGATAATCTCAGTACCAAAGCCGATATCCTTAAAGCTCTGAACCGCCCGGATGAAGCGAAAACTGCCTGGAATCATGCCCTCGAGATTGCCAAGGCGCCGCAACTTTATACGTATGGGCGGCAGCTACAGAATCAGAAGCGGGGCGCTGAAGCGATGGAGATCTTCAAAGAAGTCGCCAAACGGTTTCCGCAGGGAGTTTATGGTAACCTGGCTCAGGCGCGCATTAAATCTGCAGGAGGCGATTTTGCCGGCGCGGCAAATGATGCGAAGCAGGCACAAGCTGCCGCTCCCACAGATGCGCAGAAGCAAAGCATCCAGGCGCTGATCAACCGACTCGACTCGAAACAGGATATCAACAAGTAGCTCGGTTATCCTCGGACGTGGGACGATGGCCTCGATGGGACGTTCACAACCGGGAAGTCCGATGTTGCACCTGACGCACCGCAGCATCTTGAGATGGTGGCGGGCCGGCATCGTGGTTGCAACGCTCGCCGTCGTGTGCTCGGCCAAATCTGCCAATGCGCCGCCGTTGTTGTCTCCAGATCAGATGGACGGTGGTGAGATTCAACTCGCACTGGAAAAGCTCAACGTCCTTGGTCGGGTTCTATACATTGCCGCTCACCCCGACGATGAAAACACAAATCTCATGGCGTTGTGGGCGAACGGCTCGCTCTACGACAGCGGTTATCTCTCGGTTACACGTGGGGACGGCGGCCAAAATTTGCTCGGACCCGAACTAGGCGAGCGCCTTGGCGTTATTCGGACAGGGGAATTGCTCGATGCGCGACGCATGGACCACGGGAGGCAATTCTTCACACGGGCGATTGATTTCGGATTTTCGAAGACGGCTGACGAAACGCTGCGCATCTGGGATCGTGACAAAATTCTTGCTGACATCGTGTGGGTCATCCGGAATTTTCGACCGGATGTGCTGGTAACGCGGTTCAGTCCCGAGGATCAACTCACGCATGGCCATCACACGGCGTCAGCAATTCTGGCACAGGAAGCATTCGTGGCAGCGGGCGACCCAAATCGTTTTCCAGAGCAACTGGCGTTCGTCAAACCGTGGCGGCCGATGCGGCTGGTCTGGAACACGTCTCCATTTTTCTTTAAGAATCGCAACCTTCCTTTCGATCCAACGGGTCTGACTGTTTTGGAAGCGGGCGGTTACAATCCACTCCTCGGCAAAGCGTACACGGAAATCGCGGCGGCCAGCCTGAGCATGCACAAGAGCCAGGGAGTGGGCAGTCCGCCACGACGCGGAGCGCGAAAAGAGTATTTCAAATTGCTGCGAGGTCAGCCGATGACCAGCTCGATTTTCGAAGGTGTCGATACGAGCTGGTCGCGTGTTCCCAATTCGGAACCGATCGCCACTGAAATCCGACAGATCATCTCGAAATTCAATCCTGCCGATCCGGCTGCATCGGCACCTGATTTATTGAAGCTGCGGCGGGCCATGAGTGGAATTAAGGATGAGTCCTGGATTCCAGAAAAGAAAGCAGACTTGGACAAGATCATCGCCGCGTGCCTCAGCTTGCACGTCGAAGCGTCAACAGCGACTGAAACGTTCACGCCGGGGCAAACTGCCGCGATAAAACTCGACGCAATCAACCGCTCGAACATTCCAATTACACTGCAGGAAGTACGATTTCCCAACTCTGGCGAGTCGATCAAAATCGATACGGCGCTTCCGTCGAATGAACTCGTCACGAAAGCTCCGTCGTCCAGGATCCCGAACGATACTCCGTATTCGCAACCGTACTGGCTTCGCAAACCGGGTACACTCGGCGCGTTCGCTGTGGATGATCAGAAGTTGATCGGTCTGCCCGAGAATTCCCCTGCTCTTCCTGTCGAAATCGTTCTTCAGGTGAATGGACAGGAGCTGCGTTATTCGCTCGCCGCGAAATATCGCACCGTCGACCCCGTGGCGGGCGAAGTACAACGTCCGATAGTCATTTCGCCTCCGGTGTTCATCAACGTTGCCGACAGCGTGTTCGTATTCGCAACGAACGACCCAAAACCTGTTTCAGTGCGCGTCACCGCGGCGACTGGTGCTGTCAGAGGAGAACTTAAACTCGTTGTGCCGCAGGGATGGGAAGTCTCTCCGGCGTCTATTCCAATAGACTTGAAGGCAGCGGATGCCGAGACAGCAGCCACGTTTAGTGTCAAACCACCGAATCAAAATAGCCAAGGGACGTTGCGAGCAATCGTTTCGACTGAAGGGCGCGACTATTCGTTTGAGCGCGTGCGCATTTCGTATCCGCACATTGGCGTCCAGACATTGATGCCGCCGGCCGAGGCTAAACTTGTTCGGGTCGACATTCGCAAGAAAGGCGATCGCATCGGTTACGTTCCCGGGGCCGGCGATGATGTTCCGGAAAGCCTGAGGCAAATCGGGTATTCAGTAAAGACGTTGAGCGAACCGGAGATCACAGCGAAGAACCTGGCGCAGTTCTCAGCCGTCGTGCTGGGCATACGCGCCTACAACACGCAGGATCGAATTTCCAACTGGTTGCCGGAATTATTTGCCTATGTGAAGGAGGGCGGCGTCGCGATCGCGCAATACAACACACTCGCGGATCTTAAGAGCAATCAGCTAGGACCATATCCATTGGAAATTTCACGCGACCGCGTCACCGACGAAAATGCCGAGGTGCGGATTCTGGCGCCGAATCATCCACTCATGCTCACCCCAAACAGAATTACGTCGAAGGATTTTGAGCGATGGGTGCAGGAACGCGGACTTTATTTTCCCAATAAGTGGGATCCTGCCTGGACACCGATCCTCTCGTGCAACGATCCAAACGAAAAGCCACTCGATGGTGGCCTGCTGGTTGCGAAGTCAGGCAAAGGTTTCTTTATCTACACCAGTTATTCCTGGTTTCGGCAGTTGCCGGCCGGCGTTCCAGGGGCTTATCGGTTGTTCGCGAACATGTTGTCACTCGGAAAATGAAAACAGGCGATGACAAATCAGATTCGCAGTCTTGGCCCAAAGCGTACAGCCTTGCGCTTTCCCTTTTTGCAGTTGAGGTAGTGCTCCTCTACCTCTTCACTCTCCGGTTCTCGTGAACCGGCTCGATTATCTTGTTCTCGTCGCCACGATTCTGGCGATCCCGCTTTACGGCCTCTGGCGAACACGTGGCACCGCTTCGTTAGGCCAATATCTCAAGGGCGATGCGAGTATTCGTTGGGCCACCATCGGACTCTCTGTGCTCGCAACACAGGCAGGGCCAATCACGTTTCTCTCAATGCCCGGGCAGGCGTATGAGAGCGGCATAGGCTTTATTCAGAATTATTTTGGGCAGCCGCTTGCGCTGATTGTTGTGTGCGTAGTCTTCGTTCCCATCTATCAGCGGCTGAAAGTTTACACAGCCTACCAGTACCTGGGCAAACGATTCGATCGAAAGACGCAGCTACTCGGGGCGTTCCTATTTCTCGTGCAACGAGGCATTGCCGCTGGAATCACAATATACGCGCCTGCCATTGTTCTCTCGGCCTTGCTCGGGTGGCGCTTGAACCTGACGATCTGGCTCGCGGGCGGGTTGGTAATCATCTACACGGTCATCGGTGGGACCAAGATTGTAAGCATCACCCAACGCTACCAGATGATTGTGATTTTGGTCGGCATGGCGATTGCGTTTGCAGTCGCGGTTTACCGGCTCTCGCCCGATTTATCGTTTGAAAGCACGCTGTCGGTCGCGGGCAAAATGGGCAAACTGGAGGCGGTCAGTTTCTCGATCGATCCGCACAAGCGTTATACTTTCTGGTCGGGCCTGATTGGCGGCTTTTTTCTCGCGCTATCTTATTTCGGAGCAGATCAATCGCAGGTGCAGCGATATCTCGCGGGCGGCTCGCTCAAAGAGAGTCGTCTCGGATTGCTCTTCAACGCCGCCGTGAAGGTGCCGCTGCAATTTTTCATTCTGCTGCTCGGCGCGATTGTTTTCATGTTTTATCAATTCGAAAAGCCGCCCGTTTATTTCAACCAGCCTGCGTACCAACGTGCATTGGAGAATGGCTATGCGCCAGAGTTAACGGCGTTGCAAACGCAATTCGATGACGTGTTCGGGCAAAAACGCGCTGCCATTCGGGCTGTGGTGACTGCATCGTCAAACGAGCGTGATGCTGCGATAAACAAGCTGCGTGAACTCGACGCTCAGGCCCACGCGTTACGCGACCGAACGAAGACAGTTCTCGCGCAAGCGGGTGTGGATCCCAAGAGCAAGGAATCTGACTACGTGTTCATCACCTTTATTCTTCAACAGATGCCGCACGGAGTTGTCGGATTACTCATCGCAGTGATTTTGTGCGCGACCATGTCGGCGACGGCAGCAACGTTGAATGCTCTGGGTTCCACTACGGCGATCGATTTTTATCGCCCGTTGATTCGCCCGCACGCGAGCGACCATCATTATGTCGTTGCAGCGAAAGCGCTGACAGCAGCGTGGGGTTTGATCGCCATCGGGGTCGCTTCGTTTGCTAGTTTGGTCGAAAATCTGATCGAAGCAGGCAACATTCTGGGTTCCGTGTTCTATGGAAGTATCCTCGGTCTTTTTCTGGCAGCTTTTTTTATTCGGCGGGCTACCGGCTCGGCGGTGTTTTTCGCGGCGCTCTTTGCACAAGCGCTTGTCTTTATCCTGTTCGCTACGACCAATATTGGTTATCTCTGGTATAATTTTATTGGTTGTGCGGCCGTACTAGTCCTGGCCCCGGTCCTGCAGAAGACAATCTTCCGCGGCGCGCAATCTCCCGCTGGGGCATGAAGCTGGTTCCAAGGGATGGAGCATCCAATTATCTGTTTCGGTCAACAACCGTGCGGATTTTTTCCGAAGCGATTTTTGTTCGCTAAGATTCTGACCGCCCGCCGTATCCAAAAGGAAATTGGCGGCGAAATCGTCTTTTTCCTTCACGACAGCGATCACGACCCGCGCGAGACGATTACGACGTTGCGAGACCAACAGAGCAACCGGGAAGTAGCACTAAACTTTCAGTTCGAGAATCGGATTCAAAGGCAGTTTTCACCTCTCTACGCCAAACGTGTTCTTCTGGAATGGCACGAGAAAACTGCGCGGCAGCTTCCAAATTACGTGCAGCCCTCTTTGGTAGAGCACTTCAAACAAACGAAATGTGCAAATGTAGCGGACTTCTGCCTCGAGATGTACGGGCGAATGGAACTGCTGAAAGGCGTACACGTGGAGCGATCCAGTGCACCTCAATTCAGAGCGCGTGCGGTGGCGGTCTCGGACTATTTTGTCGATCAGCGTTATGAAGGCGAGATCGTTCGCGCACGGTATCGCAACGGGAAATTGTTACTGCATAAAGGGGCAAATCGGTTTGTGGAGATTCCCGGAGAAGAATTCGGTCCGGAGCAAATCAGCCCGACTCGCGATACGCGTTTCCGTTGGATGCAATCGGTGATTCGATGCACTCATTACGTCGCAGGTGCGAGCGAGCAGCAATACATCAATAAGGCGGATGCGCCCAATGTGAAATTCGTCAAGCGCGACGAGATTTCCGACTTCGACAAAGCTTATACGGAGCTGTGATGGAACGGGGACCGTTTAGAATTGGGATTGCATGTTTCCCGTTGATCGGCGGGAGTGGGATTTTGGCGACAGCCCTCGGGTCCGAACTGGCGCGTCGGGGTCATGACGTTTACTTTTTTAGTTATGCTCAACCGGTTCGGCTAGACCTGCCGCAGGAGGGTCTTCATTTCCATCGGGTCGAAGTTGCGAACAACCCTTTGTTTCCCTGCCCCGACTACACTCTGCCGCTGGCCGTGAAAATGGCGGAGGTAGCACGTTCGCAGCAGCTCGATCTTTTTCATGTGCATTACGCGGTGCCGCACGCGCTGGCAGCCTGTTTAGCCTCGCAGATTGTAGGACCGTCAGCTCCGCGCATCGTGACAACTTTGCATGGAACGGATACCACCCTCCTGGGGCAGGATCCCGATTATCGCACCGCCATCGAGCATGCCCTCGTGCATTCGGATGCCGTGACGGCAGTTTCAGAAAGTCTTCGGACTCAAACACAGGAAATCTTTCGTTTGAAACGACCGATTGAAGTCATTCCGAATTTCTTCACTCCGAACAAACCGAAGAGAAGTCGTGAGGAAGTTCGAAGCGATTTCGGCGTAACCGACGAATTTCTTGTGCTACACATGTCGAGTTTGCGACCCGTTAAACGCGTCGATCTACTATTGCGGACGATTGCCGCGTCGAAGAATCGGCGACGCCTTCGACTATTCATTTTAGCAGGCGGCCCTTTCGATCCCTACGAACCGCTGCTCGATGAACTGTCGCTTCGGGATGTTGTTGTTCTCCGCCAAAACACAGCTGCCGTGGACGAGTATTTGCAGGCCGCAGATGCGGGACTCTACACATCCGAATACGAAAGCTTTGGTCTGAGCATTCTAGAGACGATGTTTTACGGTAAACCTGTTGTGGCATTCGGCGTCGGCGGCATTCCCGAAGTCATAGGAGACGCTTGTCCTCTGTATGCGTTCGGTGATGTAGTTGCAGCTGCCGCTGGCTTGGACGCGTTGATCGAATCACCAAATCTCGCACGACAACTAGGTAAACGGAGTCGCAGTCGCGCGGCCGAAACGTTTTCAGCAGATCGCATTGTCCCGCGATATGAAACATTGTATGGCCATGTAGTTGCCGCCCGCCATGCGTGACCGGTTGAGATTCTCCGATCTATTCCAAACAAGAAGTCGCTCAGCCACAATAAAGATCAAAATGCACCGTGCAGAAATCGAACCCGCGGTCGGCGAAAAAATGGTTATTCAGACTTTGCCGGGCGGCGATACTTTTGAGGCGATACGCGGCGACAATCCAGATCGTTCGTCCCTGAGAATCGACGGTTGAGACGTAGCCGTAAGTCCAACCGCGTTTCTTGGGATTGTCGGCGACGATTTCCCAGTACGGCATGCGGGCCGCATTCTCTTGAGAACGAAACGTTCGGAGCTGAGGACTGATTCAGTTCGACTTAAACTGAGACAAAGATACGATCTCCACAACTGGACGGCAAACAGCCACAAGATCACGATATGACGACGAAAGCATTATTTGTTAAACTGGAGGCAAAACCGGGCAAAGAAAACGAAGTCGCCAAATTCCTGCGCGACGGGCAGGGCTTGGTTGCACAAGAGCCCGCAACAACCGCCTGGTTTGGCATTCGACTTGGCCCAAGCACCTTCGCCATCTTCGACGCATTTCCGGATGAAGCAGGACGCGACGCGCACCTGTCGGGAAAAGTTGCCAAGGCGCTGATGGAGAAAGCGCCCGAGCTACTGGCAGAGCCGCCGAAGATTGAGAAGGCAGACGTATTGGCAGACAGGTTACCGGGTTAATCGACCTAAAGGTTTCCTGCGGCGTGGGCGGTGGAGATGGCGACCTGAAGAGCAGAGTTAAACCTTGCCGGCGCTCAATTTCATAAAGAAAACATCGGTGATCCGCTGCGCCCCCAGCTTTTCGTAGAAGGTGGCGGCAATAGTGTTTGATTGGTAAACCGACCAGATCATTTCCTCCGCGCTTGCCTCGCGCGCAATGCTCGCCGCCCTCGCCATGAGAGCCTTACCGACGCCCGATTGCGTGCGGCGCGATCAACATACAAGTCCACGACGTGCATGTTGCGTGCGGCGCGATCCGAATCGTAACCGAAGTGATACAGCAAATAGCCAATTACCTTGCCCTCGTGGAAAAGTAACGCTTTGAAATCGACGATTTCGCAATCCTAAGTCTGGCGCGTCTGCCAATTTCGCCACCCTGGCCTTTCAACCAATCGAACCAGAATGTGCGCAGTTTACGCCTGCGCCAGATTCCTGCAATTGGGCTGAATAGCCCAGAAGAACGAAGCTCAAGACTGTGCAGTTTTAATGAAGCTGATGTCACCGCTGCGTTCGACGCGCGCTACTTTTATTTTCGATAGATCCTCGGTTTTCGCTTCCAGCCGCATGTCTTCTTCGAGGTCATGTTCGGAAATGTGGTTCCAGAACATGTTTTTGCGCTCTAGCCTGCCATTCTCCACCAGCACCGCTGGTGTTCCCTTCACCAAGAATCCAAAAGCATGTGAATAGTACGCAGCGATACCGAAAAGCCGGTGCAATAACACCAGGACGAATCCCGTGCCCAGTGTCGGGAAAAAAGCCTCTGAGCCATTAATGACGCGTGCCAGCATTGAGCCGATGATGACGACTAAAACAGCATCGAACGCCGTCTTCTCTGCAAGCGAACGTTTACTGCTCAGCCTCACCATTATCAAAGCCGCGATGAAAACGACTATTCCGCGGATTGAAACCTGCAGAAACGTTAAATCTTTTGGTGGCACGCTTATTCCAAGGAGCATTTGAAGCAATTGTGAGAACGTATTCATAACTCAACGTTCCATCACAGCCCAAAAACTTCCACCCGCGCCCGTCAACCTTGTGGGGCAAGCTTAAATCCAATCGGCGCGCGAAATTCGTTCTTATGTTGAGAAACCTAGTGGAGGTTATTCATGGCAAGAGGAAGCAAAAAGAAATACACGTCAAAGCAAAAAAGGAAGGCCTCGAAGATTGAGAGAGGTTACAAAAAACGCGGCGTTAGCAGCAAGGAGGCAGACCGCCGCGCTTGGGCGACAGTGAACAAAGAAGATAAAGGTGGCAGGAAGAAGGGTGGAGGAGGTCGCGGGAAAAAGCGGAGCAAGGCAAGTTCCCGCAAGGGTGGGAGAAAAGGCGGCCGCAAATAACGCAGTATCGATAGCCTTTGACATCAGATCGAAGGCCAATTGCGACTAGTGGCTCAGGGACCGTCAACCGACTTGTATTTTGTCCGGGTTCGTTTCTTTCGTGCGGCCTTCGCTCCTTCCTTGCCGAGAGCGGTGCGCGTCTTTCTCGACAAATGCGCAATCGTTCTCTTTCGCCGAGCAGCCTTAGCCGCTTTTTTGATGTTCCGTTTCGCAGCCGTTCGTTGTTTTCTAGTTGTCATGTCTCTTACGGAACAAGTGAGTCGAGTTAAAGAATGACCCTGAGCTGGAGGTTAACTATTTACTATCGTCCCGCCGTTTGGATGTAAAATCTGGCCCGTCATGTAAGAAGAATCGTCCGATGCGAGAAACACATAGCTCGGCGCAATTTCCTCCGGTTGGCCAGCTCGACCCAGCGCCACGTCGGACCCAAATGTTTCGACCTCTTTCGCTGGAAAGGTCGAGGGAATGAGTGGAGTCCAGACCGGCCCCGGCGCGACCCCATTTACGCGAATGCCTTTATCCGCTAACGCCTGCGAAAGCGACCGGGTAAAAGATGTTATTGCACCTTTAGTTGAAGAGTAATCGAGCAGGTGTGCGCTGCCTTTGTAGGCAGTGACCGAAGTTGTGTTGATGATCGCAGCGCCTTCTTTCAAATGTTTCATGGCTGCCTTGACCATGAAAAAGAAGGAGAAAATGTTTGTTCGAAATGTTCGTTCGAGTTGCTTCTCAGTGATTTTCTGGATTGAATCCTGCGGGTGTTGTTCGGCCGCGTTGTTTACAAGGAGGTCGAGCCTGCCGAACTCGTTTACGGTTTGCTCGACGGCTTTTCTGCAAAAATCGTCCTCGCCGACATCCCCTTCGATTAGCAGGCATTTTCTCTCGTGTTCTTCAACGAGTCGCTTGGTTTCATTCGCATCCTTGCGTTCTTCGAGGTAAACGACTGAAATATCGGCGCCTTCCTTGGCGAACGCGATGGCAACCGCGCGGCCGATGCCGCTGTCCCCGCCAGTGATGATTGCCACCTTGTCTTGCAATTTTCCGCTGCCGCGATGCTTTTCGTCCTCGGCCCGCGGCCGCGGTTTCATTTTGTGTTCGCGGCCAGGCTGCTGCCGCTGGTGTTGCGGCGGTTGAAGTTTCTTTTTCCTAGGCATGGATCCTCCGCGCGCCGCCGCGAGTCACGGTAACATCTCAGCGGCGGCGCGCTCGCGTACGTGCTGCTTTTTTGGCCGCGGCTGAGCGCGATCGTCGAGAGCGTTGCCTGGCGACGCGCTTCGCGTGTCTCGACAAGGCTTGCTTCGACGCTGACCGACGGCTTTCGCGTTTGAGCGCACGTTTTGGCGCGCGTGCGCGTTTTCGAGAAGGCTTTTTGCGGCGCCCGGCGCGGCCCTTGGCGAGATCACGTTTCGCCTGACGTTTTGTTCGTTCTTTGCCGCGCTTTGGAGGCGGCAACTTTACTCCAGCCCGCCGCGCCTTGGAGAGACCAATCGCGATGGCCTGCTCCGGCGATCGGGCGCCATGTTCGCCTTCCCGAATGTGTTCCATTTCTTCGCGCACAAACTCACCCGCCTGAGTGCTGAGCGATTTGCCCTCACGCTCGTCCTCCCGCGCTCGTTCAATTGTTTCTTCTTCTGGCATACCAAAAATGTTTCGCCTCCAGCGACGCGTTTGGACGTAGGAAGATTGCGTAAGACGTGAGCGCCGTTTTTCACGGCTCAAATCACGGCGAATTTTGCGCCAGGAAGGCTGGCTAGAGATGCAACGCAGATAAAAGAATTGCCATTTGGCGCTGGGCCAAGGTAGTCTCCGTCCCATGCGCACAATTCTGCTACTGATCGTCATCATTCTATTAATCGGCGCACTGCCGACATGGCCGTACAGCTCAGGCTGGGGATATTATCCAAGCGGCGGCTTAGGCTTGATCCTTTTGATCGTGCTGATTTTGTGGCTGCTGGGACGTCTCTAACCATCCCTACTCTCAACTGCCCGAAGCCATTTTAGCTGGAATCAGCTCTTTTTGGCAGCATCGCGAAGCTGCTTCACACCGTCATGCGCTTGTTTGATCTCGGCGTATTGCCGGGACGCAATCTCCTGCGTTGTGCTTCTCATTGCGCAGTAATCAGAAAATTAACCGAGCGCTTCGAGCGGCTTACCGAAAATTTGATCGGACCCCTGAAACCGAAAGACTTTTACGGAAGCATCTTCCCACACGACGTTCATGGTTTCTACTGAATAGAAGTTTGGAACGCTGATCTAGCGCCCCGGAATTTCTGAGCGCCGCTACGAAATTAGCTACCGATCCGCTCGCGCAATTCGTACAGTGAGACGTCTCACGTAATTAGATCTCCAAGTGGTAGTTCCGATTCAGCTGTTCCAAGACCGCTTGCTCAAAATGTTTGGCTATCCCCCTTCTCCTCTCGTGAAACAAGTGACTCTTAACTGCGGTTGTTCCGAGGTAATCAGCCGAACGCTACCAAATACGCTACCGAACTTAATAAACCGAGGCATGCTGCTAATCGGTGTTTTCTAACTCGGCTGAATGGGTTCGATCTGATCAAAGCGTAAATCACTGCTTGCTTGACCGCGGCCGGCCTCGCGATATCGGCCAATCCAGACATACGTGCGACCATTGTACCAACGTGCGCGTTGATAGCTCCGACGCACGACTGTGCCAGCGGCGGGGATCTCTTCTTCGTTGATGTAGTAACGCTTTCGCACTTCGGTCAGGAGCAAGCCTTTTGGCCTAACGACATCTGTCGGCGGCACGCCAAGCTTCGGCATCGCAGCGCGGCGAAATTGAATCGACTGGTTGCTGCCTGCCTGATGCACGGGCAGAAACGGAATCCAATTCTCCGGCACCGTCGTGCCGAGAACATAGCGGATGTTCGCGGTCGACGCGGCGATGGGCGGAGGCTCGACTCCAAATCGATCGGCTGCGTCATAACCGCTGATGCCTTTGCCGTTGCCATCGGGAATCACTTCTTCCACCGCCCACACCATATTGGTCATTTCATCGCGCGTGTAATTCACCTGCTCGAGCGGCTCGCTTTCGAGCGTGCTTGTGATGGTGGCAGGCAGGAAGAACTGGCGGTTGTAACTGCCGAATTCGTTCAGGTTGCTCAGATTGAACATGCTCCAGCGTTGCCAATTGTTTTCTTCGCCTTCGTCCGCGGCGCGGATGAGCGTCCGCTCGCCGAACACGTTGGTGATGACGAGCGCACGTACTTCGCAGAGCGTGTTCGCCTTCATGGAATACGGAATGACAAACCAATCGTTGCCGTAAATGAGCCCCAGCTCGGCAAAGGTTAGGAGGAGCGTATCGGTCGTCTTTGCATCGAGCTGACCGAAGTTGACCTGGCGATTTTCCATTTCCCAGAACCGCGGATTAGGCATGCCGCGGAAGGTCGCCGCGACCGGAATGAACGAGATTGGCTGCTGCGTTTCTGGTGCAGGCGCAGGTTCGTTGTTGTTGTTCAGCGCGAGTGACGCATTCGGCTCCAGTTCGAAAGAATACCAATCGAGCCGGCCCTCATTGTAATGCGAAGCGTCGAGAACGAGTTCCGAACCGTCAGCGCGTGGCGCGGCCGCTTGCAGTGCGTAGGTCAAACGTTGCGGGTCCCACGCGTTGCTGCCAGGCTGTGAGTATTGCCTGGAGAACCACTCAGTTAGTGAGCTTGTGTATTGAGTGATCTTTGCAAGATCCGCGTTTGCAATGCCGGCTTTCGTGTTGAATGTCCCGTCGGCAATCGCACGAAGCAGTTGTTGTCCATCAAAGTCCCGTCGGCTCGTTGCGACATAGACGTTCAGTGCATCGGGTTGCCCTCGAAATGAGTCCGCCTGGTTCGGCGCAATGGGGAATGCGCTTCGATATTTTTCCGCGTACGTCGTTCGCAACGCATCGCTGTGCAGCTTGAGAAAGAAATGCGCGATCTGCACTTTGAGCGCGTGTGGAAATGCCGCCAGCCTATCGTCGTCCACGGCGATCGTCTCACACTCGACGACTGTCTCGAGCGGAATATTCTCGTCGTACGGCTGCGCGCTCGCGCCGCCTAACGACACGCGATCGATCTGTGCCTGCGAGGTCAGCAAACGCGCATCAATCGCCGATCCCGCGTCCTCTGCCTCGAATTCGCCCATTTGCCATTGCCGCGCCAGCATCCATAGCGGATCGCGAATTTCCGCGCGTAAACTCCGTGCAAAATCTTCCGTGCGCGCACGCGGCTCGAGCCGGTTGTAGGCGGTGATTTGCGGATCGCGATAGATCTGCGCGAGCAAGTCTGCGTTCTTAGTAAAGATCTGGTGTAGCGTGTCGAGAGCCATACGAATCACTTTCTGCTTAGCTCGAGTATCGCCGCATTCACCGATGCCAGATTACGCGCGTAATCGAGATTGATTGTGCTTTTGCCCGTCGTGAACTCAGCGATCGTCGCAGGCAGCAGCGGCGCCACGCGCGTGAGGGCGTCGATCATGTCCGGCTCGACTACGCGCAGCTTCGCACGCTCAAACGTATCGAGGACCGTGCCAATGAGATTATCCCAGCTCCAATGTCCCGTCTCCACGGGCGTGACGGCGAGCAGAACGGCATTGGCAGCGGCGCTGTTCGGCGTGTCGTAGTTGAACGTGATGCCCGTGACTTCCTCCTTCTGTGGCAGCGTTTCCGTCCATTCGTCGACAAGAAAACCGCATTGCGCACCCGCCGGCGTGAAGTTCTGCGGCAAGCATTGCAGCGTCGCGATGGTGTCGTGGACGATGGTTGTGCCCTCGGGAAACTCGACGCCCAGCCAGTTGTCGTTCACGCGATAGGGCAATTGAATCGGACGGCAATCACCAAAATTTGCGCCGAAAGTTTCGCTGAACATCCGCACCAGCCCAAACGTGTGCATCGTTGGCCTAACGAGGCAGACGCCATGCAGCCATTCGTCGATTGGCAACGTCACGCCTTGAGTGCCGATGTATTTCAGTAGCTGATCCCGGTCCCCGAACGCCGCCACGATTTCAGAAGGATTAGTGAAACTGAATCGCGGCAACACCACAAAGTCATCACCGAGGAACGATCTGGCCATGTCGCACAGAAGCGCCACTTTTTCCGGCGGCTTTGTCGCGGGGTCGTTGACGCGGGCAAGGTTCTTGTCGTATTCGGCTATCGTGTCGGTATAACGTTTTTGAAGCGACGTGTTTTGAGCGAGCAAGATGTCCAGGTGTGCCTGATCGGACCCGACTGCCGTCAGGGGAAACGCATGCACGAAGCCCGCATTCGCAATATTGATCAGACTGTCGCGCAATCCTGCCACGTCAACAGCGGTCGCTTTACTTTGCAGGTCAGCGAAGAGCGTATCGAACTCCGCACGAATTCCCGTGACGCGCGTTTGAAGCTCGGCGATGTCGATGTTCCCAGGATTATCTGCGGCCGCAGTGACCTTTTTCGAAGTCGGAACAAAATCCTGCGCCTGGAGTGGACGCGATTTGCCAGCCAATTCACGGATTGCGTTCGCGAGCGGAAGCATTTCCGCGAACGAGCGCACAGTAAGATCAGGACTGCCGCTATTGGCGAACTCGATTTTGACGATCACATCGTCAGCTAACGAGTGCTTTTGCGCGAAGAAATACCGGACACGGCTCTCCAGTTCGGAAAATCCTGTCGCTTCGACTTTCTTTCCGATGATGAAAACGAGATCGTGTGGCTGCAGCGCGAGATCGGCGAGGCTCACAAGGTCGGTGACCGCGCCATCGTTCGTTTGCACACTGCAGCGGATTGTTTTCGGATCGTCTAACAAGTCGCCTGCCCATTTGTTGAACGCGGGTTCGGTGCGTGCGCGTCGGCTGAGCGGAATCGCCGGCCATGGATTCGTCGTTAGGCCTGGGTCGAAATGCAGCGCAACGCGACTCGTCAAACTCAAGTCGCTGCCGCGCGAGGAGTCGATCACTTCTGCCTGTACCGGCATGTCTCCGCCCGAAATCGCGCGCATAACCGCGCCGGCGCGATCGAAATTGCCGAGCGCCAGCTGATATGCCGCTTCCGACGTGAGCACATCGCGCAACGAATCAAGCGAGTTCTCCAGGTTGCTCTTTTCCTGTTGAACCGCGGCGGCCTGTTTCGGATCTAACGAGCTTAAATCCGCGATGGCGTAGGGGAACGGTGTTGTCGTGCGTGCGAGATCGAGGCCGTTCGTGACCGAAAAGTCTTCGGTGATTTTTGCCGCGTCACCCGTAATACCCTGCTGCGGAACTTTCGTGCGTTTGATCGGAAATGCTTTGCGGAACGCGGGCTTCAGTTGATCGAGAATGACCGGCTCGACTGCACGCGTCGTCCAATCGTGCAGCCCACGCTCGAACAAGTAGCCGAGCAACGCCTCGAGCGATTGGCCGTTCCGCACGCCGTCGATGAGATATTTCGCGCGGCGCACACGCGCAGAGGAAAGATTAACTGCGAGCTTATCCTGCTCCGCCGGCGACGCGTGTGTGAGATAGCCGCTACGCAAAATCGCCGCGGCCGTCGCATGGTTCAGCGACGGCGTGTGCACATAACCGCCATTCTGTGGATCGAGGAAGAGGTTGTCCGCGTGCTCGCGCATCTCCTGCGGCAACACATCTTCCGGAATCTTCACGCGCCGCGCGCGCGCCGGCCGCAAGTTCTCGAGATAACCGTAGCTGCCGAGATGCAATCCAAGCTTGCGCTGCTCGCCGGAGAGATTGCGTTGCGCACGCGCGCGCAAATCGAAGAGCGCTGTCTGCCAGGAATCGAGACGGTAATTAACGCTGTCGACGTGCTCCGCGAGCAAGCGCTCGAGCCGTGCGGTCGGCAGTTTCGCCAGGGTCGTTAGGCCGTCTTTCGCATCGGCAATGTTGCGACCGACATTGGAGCGGAAGCGGTCGATTTGGACGAATTCGAGCAGCGAACGGTTCGACGACTCGTTAGGCAGCACCCGGTTGGCCGGCGCGCGGAAGACTTCCCAATGGGACACGTCCGGCTGCGTGCTGATGTTCATGAACTTGCGGCTGCGCACCAGCTCCTGCGCCGAGATGCCGGCGGTCTCGAGCAAATTGAAAATGCTGTGCGTGCCTTCGTGCAGCAGCGCATATCGCAACATCAAATAGAGCAGCGCGTGCTGCGGCGTGATGCCTTCGCCGAAATCTTCGGTTTCCAGTTTCTGCGGGTTGTCGGCGTTCTCCAGCAGCCAATCGATGTAATTGCGGCCCGTTGCCACCTCATAAGGCTTGATCGTTTGCGTTTCGGATAACGGCAGCCCGTCGATCAGGTTCTCGCGATCGAGTCGGGTCTGATAATGGCGCCAGATCAACTGCAATAACAGCGGCACTGGCTTGTTTGTCGGGTCGTAGCCGAACATGGCAAGAAACGCGCGCGCGAGGTTGCGCTCGAAAAACATACCGATCACATCCGCGCCGTAGCGTCCACCGAACGCGAACTGCTGTTCGTTACGAAGATAATCGTAGCTGTAGCCGACGCGCTGGTAGTAATCCGCCGAGGTGGGCTGGAGTCCGAGGACTTTGATGAGATTCGCGTTTGCATCTGTGTCTTTGCTGATGTGTGGAAGCTGCGACTTGAGCGTGGCCCATTCGCTTTGCAGCTCGGCGAGTACGCGCCGCACATTTTCTTCGAACCGGAAAACCCGCTCCGCAAACGCGCCATAGCTCCACTGCGGAAACGCACTTGTGAGCACAAAGCCATAGGGCTGATTGCCGATGCGCACGGCGGGGAGCGGACCTCGACCGGTGACGTATTCGGTGAAGAGCGCGCGCACGCGTTCGAGCGCGTCGTTGCTCATGACGTCGTTGAGCAAGGTATTGAGGTAATACCCGAGCGTGCCGGCGTACAGCGCCTTGTTCATTGCGACCGCTTCCGAGTGATCGGTCAAGTCTGCGCCGTCGATGTGCGCGAGTGCGTCATATTCGAGCCCCAAGTACTCAGAAAGCCGCTGGCCGTCGGTGGCTTTGTCGGCGTTCGCTTCGAACGCGAAAAGCGGCGGGCCCGTTTCGACGAAGAAGCTTTGCTCGGCTTGCGGATCAGTTGCGCCGAAACCGGAGGAATCATTGTCTGTGTTGTTCGTCGGCGTGCCTTGCTTAATCAGTGCAAAACCTTTCGCGGAGTAGTGATGATTGTCGATTAGCTGCTCGATCAACTGTTGCGTGTCCGTTTCGTCTGCGGACAACTTCAATCCAATCACAAGCAGTTGCTCGAAGCCACCGGACGACTCATCGGCATTCAGCGGGACACGGAATCCAAGTCCTTTCTCGACGGCGAGCGGAAAGTCGGCGATCCAGCTGAACTCGTCGCCAAGCACGAGCCGTCCCGTCGCGGGATCGCGCTTCAAAGTCGATTTGCCTTCGTCATCGAGAGGCGCGGGGCCGACCACGACAATGTCATCGACCTGATTGCCGACGATGGTGTGCACGGCTTTGCCGCCGCGAAACAACATCAGCACAAACCGATCGGGCATGACGCGGCTGTGCGGCGCCTCGGTCCAGCTATCCGGCTTCGCGACATCGAACTTTGGGAACTGCAGAGCGTCATCGCTCGCGGGCGGCGGATCACTCCAGTTCGTCGGTTTCGTTTGAAGCGCGACCCACGCGGCACGATTCGCACCGAAACGTTTCACCAGGTCCTGCCATGCCGATTTGCGCGCATCGTCATCTTTCGCCGCCCGCAAGCTTTTCCAATAGGCCATACCGAACGTCTGCTCGCGCTCGGTCAGGAGTTTTTCGTGCGTGTTGATCGCGATCTCATCGGGAAAGACCCGCACCCACAGCTCTGCGTCTTTGAAACGCGTTTCCACACGCAATGGCAGCAGCATGATCGGAAGGGAATCGTCCCATTCTTCGATGAGCTGTTGCGGTGTGCGCTGGAAGAGATCGCCGATCAGTCGCCCGACTTCTGCATTGCGTTGGCTAACGAGTTCTCGCTGCTCCTGAATCTGCGCGCGCTCGCGGTTCAATTCCTCTGACTGATTGGGATAAAACACTGGCTGCTCGTTGTCTTCGCCTTCCTCAAGGATCTCGCGGCGCTCCGCTTTGTTCTGCAAGCGCTGCAACGTGAGCTGACGCATCCGCGCGCGTTGCAGCTGCTGACGCGCATCGTCGCGCGTCCCGCGGGCGCGTCGCAGGGCATCAAGTGTCTCGTTGAAGTCGCTCATGTACTCGGCTGGAGGTCCAGGTTCTCCAGCATTTCCTTTGCGTGCACCGCGATCATCACGGGACGCTGGTAGAGAATCGAAGCCATGTCCGCCGAGTGACTACCCCACTGCCCTCTTTCAGCACTCGTCAGGCGATTGAAGAAGCTGGCAACAGGTGGCGTGCTGGTGTCGATGAAACGCAGGCCACTCGAAAACTCGTCCCACGATAGGTCGTCCCATGTGACCTTGTTTGGGTCGTCGGGCTCGAACTCTATGTCCATGCCGAAGCGCGGCTCGCCGGGTACTTGCTGGATGATGAAGTAATAACCCCAGTCGTCCGTCGCCGTCTGCGGATTATCGGCACCCTTCGCGTCTTCTGGTTTCATGTCGAAGCCGAAGAAGCGAATGTCCGGTTCGACTTCCGCGCGGAACATCGGGAACAAGATTTCCGCGTGCATGTCCGCTTCCGTTTTCACTTCGACGATGACCGGATCCTTCGTCGGATCGGGCGTGCCGTGTTCGTCGCGAAAGATGTGAGCACGCTGCGCGTAAACAATCGTATTTGGGTATTTCTTCAGTAGCTCGCCGCGCACGAGCAACACGAGCTGACGACCCGGCGGACGCGCAGGACTACGATGTGTACCGAGCTTTGAGGTGGAAATCCACGTGTCAATCGGCACGATGTCTTTGTACGTATCCGCGAGTTCGGCGCGCTTTTCAGGCGTGAGGTCGGAATCATCAGCGATAATGCCTTTAACATCCCAGAACTGCCGAAAGTAACTGCCGCGTTGGTCGGTCGGATATTCGCGCCAGAGTAACTCGCGGCCGAACTCGTGATTGAGTCCGGTCATGTAGGCCTCAATAAATTCCGGATTGGTGACCAGGAGCGAGATCGTGTTCGGCGGAACCAATTCCAGGTTTGGAAGGAACAACTCGCTCGAGATATCGCGCAGCTTCTCGTACATCGGGTCGGGGAAATCCGGATACGCCATCGCCGGCACGAGATGCTCGGGCTGGAGGAGCCATGCGGGGTTGAAAGTGAAGCGCACTTGCTTCGCAACGAGCTGCGGAAATACGATGGTCGCACGCGTGGCGTCGCTGACCTTCGTCTGCGCGTTTGTGATATCGAAACGCACGAGCTGCAGTTCGGATGGCTCAATGGCGAGGCGCTGATTGAAAAGCGTCGCTGCGGATCGGAAATTTCGTGCTTCAACACTGTCAGCGCCCGCCGCGGCGCGCGTAATCATCGAGACCTCGTTGAAACGCAGTGCATCTGTGGACGCCGATGTCGTAAACGAAGTTGTCGCGATGTCAGTGCCGGATGTTGCGCTGATCGGCGTGACTGGATCGGTAACAACGAATGCGAAATTCGGTTGAGGCGGTGCATTCTCGATGTCGTGCAATGTGGCGTTGGGATCCGTGAGCGACTTGGTCGCTTCGAGTGCGCGCTCCGCTTCGGCCGTGCGGAAGTAACCGAACACAGCGGCCGCGGCGACGATGAGCGCGAGCCACCATGCACCGGCAATCGCGATTACGACCGCGAGCAAGAGCAAAAGGATCAGTAAGAGCAATCTATGCGTGAGGATCCATTGGAGCCAGGCGGGTTCATGCGCGTTTGGAAGCTGCTCGGCGATGCGCTCATCGGTGATCACCGAGTCGGAGACCTGCTTCGGCGGCGCCGCACTAATGCGACCACTATTTAAATCCTGCACGAGCGCGCCGTGATTGAAGGAGGAATTGGCCGCGCGCAGCCGTTTTCCGTAGGAGCCGCGCGGACGGATCATGCGACGCATTGCGCTGTTCAACGCCGCCGGCGAAACGAGACTCGTGGTGAGCTGATGAAAGAGCGTTGTCGGCGAGCCTTTCACTTTCTTTAGGACAGGCGAAAAGACCGCCAGCATCTCGGCGGGTGCGAGGCGTTGGACGAAGTTGGTCTGAATCATGCGAACCGTTTCCATCGCGAACACAGAGCGAATGATGATGCGGTTCGCGGCGAGAATTTTCTTCACCTGCTCCCACGCGCGCGCGACGTAATCCTCCTGATTCTTCTGGATCACGCTTGTCCCGAAACCGGATGGCACGCGAAAGCGCGGATCGCGATTGAGGAAGTTGAGCCAGCCGGCGCCGGCCGGATCGATGCGATGTTGTAACGCGTGGTTCTCGCCGTAGATCGGCGGCGAAACGACAGGATCATCGTCGCCGTCGGATGCGTCCTGTACATCGGCCGGAAAATTCAGGATCAATTTCAGTTGCGCGAAGAACGGCTTCGATGTGTCGATGTCGCTTTCCTTCGGACGCG
>Ga0209577_10001761_pt1 | contig 21343 bp, 21 predicted proteins | sample GraSoiAngelo_109_FD_185874 | JGI IMG/M metagenome (GOLD analysis project Ga0209577, IMG submission 185874) | Grasslands soil microbial communities from the Angelo Coastal Reserve, California, USA - 14_0903_12_20cm (SPAdes) (version 2) | ecosystem: Environmental > Terrestrial > Soil > Grasslands...
ACAGCTCGACGACGCCATCCGCGAGCACCTGGAGCTCAAGCGGCGGCGGGGTGCGGACGCGACCGAGATCGCCCGGCAGGAGCGCGAGGCGCTGGGGCCCGTGCGAACCCCGATCGAGGGGACACCGCCACCCGCCGGCGAGAACGGCGGGACCCAGGCCGAGGCCGAGCCATATCCGCCCGCAGCGCTTACGGACGATGCGGGGGGCGCCCCGGTCCCCGTCGAGGGACTCGAGCAGGCTCCCCCCGGCGACGCGGAGACCCTCCTGCATCCGGCGGCCACCCCCGAGGAGGAGCCCTGGCCCGAGGAGGCGGTGGCCCCCCCCGAGCCGATCCCCGGCCAGGAGAGCTTTGGCGAGCCCGCCGAGCACGCGCCCGCCGCCGAGCCGCCGGCAGCCGACCCCGGGATGGGCCAGGTTGGTCCCGAGACGGTCGAGTACGACGTCGAGGCGGGCCACTATCAGGAGGCCGCTGACGCGGCCTCGTCCTACCCACCCCAGGCGCCGGCGCCGGCCCCCCCGCCTCCGCCGGCCCCCGCCGAGCCTCCAGCCTCCCAGACTCCACCGCCCGCCGCTGCGCCGGCTACCCCGCACCCCGCCGAGCCGCCGCCTCCCCCCGCCCACGTCGAGCCCGAGTCCGCAGACGAGCCCCCCGCCGAGGCGGGTGGCGAGCAGCCGCCCCACCCACCGCCGCCTCCGGGCGACGCCGAGCACGAAGAAGGCGAGGGCGAAGACGTCCTCGAGGAGACCCCGGAATTCCTCCAGGAGACGCCAGAGCACGATCGGCTTTGGTTCGAGCAGCGCCCCCCGCGCGACTTCGACTTCGACAAGTAGTCGCTTCCGGCTAGGCTGACACAGTCTCCGCCCGCTAGCGGGAGCCGGGGCCGGCTTGAGCGAACCACCCACCCAGGGCACACATGGCGACGTGCTCACGGCGATCTCCGACGGCATCGTCGCGTTGCTGAAGAACTTCTACGGTCGTGGCCCGACCCGGGCGAAGTCCTACTACCACGACGACCTGGTCGTATGCATCTTGCGCGGGGGGCTCTCGCGGGTCGAGCAGACCCTGCTCGAGGGCGGGCGCGACCATACGGTGGTCGCCCAGCGGATCGAGTTCCAGGAGGTCATGCGCGAGCGCTTCGTCGCCGTAGTCGAACGCGCCACCGGGCGCCGGGTGATCGGGTTCATGAGCGGAGGCCAGCAGAACCCCGACCTCCTGTGCGAGGTGTTCGTCCTCGGGCCCACCGATCTTCTCGACGAGGACGAGCTGCCCGGCCACCCATCCCCATCGCGTGGCTGAAGACATCGGCCGCGCCGCTCGTCGGGTGCTAGCCTTGGCAATGGAGGGCATTGGCCTGAGGTCTGCCCCGCACGGACAGGCAGCACGACTTGACTTCCGAGCTTTGCTGACACGCAGGGCGATCCGGAGGTTCTGGTGCCCGCCGCGGGATGTCCCAGTCGGTCGATAGCAGCGCCCTCAGGCAGGTCCAATTCCTCGGGCTGCCGCGCTAGCGCTAGGGACGGGCCGGCGCGGTGAGCGCCTCGAGGGACGGCCGCGGCACCGAGTCCCCGCGCGATCAACGCGACGGCGACGGGCGCGTCGACGGCAATCCCCTTGCCGAGCCTCAGACGGCCGAAGAGGTTGCCCAGACGCTCGCGGACCTCGACCAGACCTACTCGGACAGCGATCAGACGACCTCCGACGGCGATAGCGACAGCTCGGAGGCCGACGAGGCCTCCGCCTACGCCGACCAGGCGAGCGCCGACGCCGATCAGCGCGCGTCCGATCGCGATCAGGCGGCCGCCGACCGAGATCACGTCACCGCCCGGCCGACGCCCTCCGCGCAGAGGGCCTATGACGAATCGCGGGAGGAGCGCGCCGCCGCCTCACGCGATCGAGAGATCGCCGCCACGAGCCGCGTCGTCAGCGCCCTGGAACGCGCACGATCCGCCGCCCGGCGCGACGACATGGCCCGGCTTAGGGATCTGACCGCGGCGGCCCGCGACCGCGCGGCCGAGGCCCGCGACGACGCCGCAAAGCGCAGAGCGGCCGCGATCGGGGAGGCGGACGGACATCCAGACGGGACCATCTTGGCTCTGCAGAAATCGCTGGCCAGGACCCGGAGCCAAGCTGCGGCCGACCGTGCCCGCGCGGCCACGGATCGCGAGAAGGCCGCCGCCGACCGGGCGCGTGCCGCCGACGATCGGCGCCAGGCCCGCATCGACCTTCACCGGGCTCATCTCGCTGATCTCACCGGCGTCCATCTACACGGTCTGGGCAAGGTCGCCCTGCAGCGCGAGATCGACCGCGCGACCGGCTCGAACGAGCCGTTCGTGCTCGCGTTCATCGGCGTCGACGGCCTGCAACAGGTCAACGACAACGGGGGACACGCCGCCGGCGACGATCTGCTGAAGGCTCTCGCCGACGCGATCAAATCACAGGTTCGCACCTACGACCTCGTGGTCCGGATTGGCGGCGACGAGTTCCTGTGCGGCTTTACCAACACCACGCTCAGCACGGCGCGCCGGCGCGTGGCCGACATTCAGGACGCCCTCGCCCAGCGCAACCTGGTCGGCTCGATCAGGATCGGGCTCGCGGCGCTACGTCCCGACGACAAGCTCGAGGACCTGATCGCCCGAGGGGACTCCGACCTCTACGACGGTAGGCGCAGCTAGCCTCGCCCGAGCTGCGCTCGGGCCTACACTCGATATAGAGGGGCCATAGCTCAGTTGGGAGAGCGCCTGCTTTGCAAGCAGGAGGTCGCCGGTTCGATTCCGGCTGGCTCCATCGAGTTCGATCCCGGCTGGCGCCATCCCGGCGCCGGCCGCCTGTCCGACAAGACTCAGTTGCGCCGCGGTCCGGCGTCCATGGGCATCGCCGAGATGGCGTTGACGAAGTTGCCCACCAGGTAGCGCGGCTCGCCGACCTCGAGCTGCGGGAAGGCACTCAGGAGCTCGGTGAAGAGCGCCTTCAGCTGGGCGCGGGCGATCGCTGCCCCAATGCAGTAGTGCGGCCCGCCACCACCGAAGCCGACGTGGGGATTGGGATCGCGGATGACGTCGAAGCGATCGGGCTCCGGGAAAGCGGCCTCGTCGCGGTTCGCCGAGGGGTAGAAGAGCACCACCTTGTCGCCCTCGGTGACCGGTTGGCCCGCGATCTCTGCGTCGCGGGTGGCCGTGCGGCGGAAGGTCATCACCGGGGAGGCCCAGCGGACGAACTCCTCGACGGCGGTATCGAGGCGTCCCTCGATGTCGTCCAGGAGCGCCACTCGCTGGTCGGGGAAGTCGCACAGTGCCCTGATCGCCCGGGATGTGGTGTGGCGCGTCGTGTCGTTGCCGGCGACCGAGAGCAGGACGAAGAAGGAGGCGATCTCAAAGTCGGTCAGCCGCGCCCCGTCCACCTCGGTGCCGACCAGTGCGGTGACCAGGTCGCCGGCCGGGTGCCGGCGCCGATCGGCGGCGATCGCGGTGGCGGCCTCGTGGAGAGCGGCGATCGCCTCGCCGATCACCGCTAGGGGCTCGCGCCCGGCGAGGAGCTCGGCGTCGTTCCAGGAGACCAGCGTGTCCGCATGCGCCACGAGGCGCTCGTGGTCGGCCTCGGGCGCCCCGAGCATGCGCATGATCGTCATCAGGGGTAGGCGCTTGGCCACCCGCTCGACGAAATCACCGGTGGCGCCGGCCTCGAGCTGGTCGACGATCACGCGCGCGTCGGCGCGGATGCCGTCCTCGAGCGTGCGCACATGGCGCGGTGCGAACGCCTTCTGGACGAGCCCCCGGAGCTTGGCGTGCTGGGGATCGTCCATCGGCAGAAACGACTGTGTAGCGTCGAGGAACTCCTGCGGCGCATCCTCGAACATCACCCCGCGGCCCGAGCAGAAGGTCTTCGGGTCGCGCGAGATCGCCCGCACGTCGGCGTGGCGCACCACCGCCCAGTATCCGCCCGTCAGCCCTTCGGTCGGCACGAGCGGACTCTCGGGCTGGTCTTGCCAGGAGACCGGGGCGTCTGCCCGGAGCCGCGCGAACGCACGCTCGCGCGCGGCCTGGGGCTGCTCCCAGAAGCTGTGCGCAGACAGATCGACCGGCGCCGTCCGGACACCCAGCTTGCCTTCGGACACTATGTCCGACAGTATGTACGGCCAAGGGAAGATGTCAAGCGTCACCCGCCCCCCATCTGGGCACCGCGAGCGCCGCGCCGCGGCGGAACTCCGTGTGCTCGAGGCGACCGAATCGCTGTTGCGTGACGGCCGCCGATTCACCGAGCTCGCCGTGGAGTCGATCGCGAGCGCGGCCGGTGTGGCGCGCTCCACCTTCTACGTCCAGTTCAGCGACAAGTCAGACCTCTTGATCCGACTGGCGGCGCGGGCCACAGACGAGCTGTTTGCGGCGTCGGACGACTGGTGGGAGCACGACCACTCGGGTGGAACCGGACCGCTGGCCGAGGTGATGTTGCGCATGACCCGGATCTACAGGCGCCACGCCGCGGTCCTTGGCGCGGTGGCGGAGGTCGCGGGCTACGACGAAGCGGTCGCGGCGTTCTGGCGCCAGCGCCTCGACGGGTACGCCGAATACATGCGAGGGCAGCTCGAGGCGGAGCAGCGCAGCGGTCGCGTCGCGCCCGAGGTCGACCCACGCTCCACCGCGTTCATCGTGGTCTGGTCGGTGGAGCGCAGCGTCGCCGAGCACGTCCGCGCCCGCGCCCCGCGACACGACCCAGCGTTCTCGAGACAGCTCGCACGCACTGCCTGGCTCGCGATCTATGCAGATACCACCCAGCGCGACGAGCGATGAGGCCAATGCGACCAGGTGAACGAGCCTGACGATGCGCCTTGCCGTGCTGGGGATGGGAAGAATGGGCCACGCAGTCGCCGAGCGCCTGCTCAGCGGCGGTCATGAAGTCGTCGTATGGAACCGGACCCCTCACAAGGCCGACGATCTCGTCGCCAAGGGCGCCCGAGAAGCGGCGACTCCTACTGCGGCGGCTGAGGAAACCGAGGCGACATTCACCTCGCTCGCGGACGACGCTGCCGTGCGCGGCGTCGTCACGGCTCCGGACGGAGTGGCTGCCGGCCTCGGCGACGGCGTTCTTATCGACGCGAGCACTGTGTCCCCAGACACCACGGCGGATCTCTCCGAGGCGGTCGGAGGACGTCTGCTCGCGTCGCCGATCCTCGGCTCACCGACAGCTGTCGTCTCGGGCGCAGCCGGGTACCTGATCGGTGGTCCCCGCGATCTCTACGATCGGCTGGCGCCGGCCTACAGCGTGCTCGTCGAGGCGGGACGTCATGTCTACGTAGGCGAGGACGCGAGCGTGGCGACGACGCTCAAGCTGCTCTCCAATTACCTGCTCATGTCCGGGATCGCCACCCTCGCTGAGACCGTGGCGACGGCTCAGGCGGTGGGGCTGCCCGACGAGCTCATCCGCGACTACTTTGGTCAGCTGCCACTCGTCGCTCCCGCGCTGCATAACCGGCTCGACGACATCGTCTCGGGCGACCATGACGGCTGGTTCACGACGACGCTCGGGGCCAAGGACGTCCGGTTGGCCGGGGACCTCGCCCGGTCGCACGGGGTACTGCTGCCGCTCGCCGACGTCGTGAAGCAGTGCTTCGAGGAAGCGTCCGCCCAAGGGTGGGCGGACGCCGACATCGGCGCGGTCGTCGAGCTGCTCAGAAAGCGGACGTGAGGGTCATCGACGAAACGTTCTGGAAACGATCTGGAACCTGCTAGTGGCAACGAGCCGCAAACCCACGAGCGCGATCGGTGTGGAAAAGCACCGGAATGCCGGCCGATAGCAACTAGCGGCAACCAGCGGCAACGTTCCCTACCCGTTTTGCAAGCAGGAGGTCACCGGTTCGATTCCGGCTGGCTCCATCCGCCGACGACCCTGCTGCTGACGCCAGCCGGGGTGGCCTTCGTCCTATTTGCGGCGCGCATGTGGGCATATGCCCGGGTAACCTGGCACGCGGTTCTTGTACGCGCGACAGAGAGCCCGACCTTGTGCCGTGCTTCGGGCGATCACGCGCGGGTCGAGCCGAGGGGCGACAAACGCATCCATCGCGCGCTGTGGGGAGAGCGGCGGTTCGATCATGCGCGGCCTCAGCCGTCGCTTGGGCAATGTGAGTCGCGGACGGCGTAGCAACGCGCGCGCGGTTGAGCGCACTCTTTGCGGCAGGCGCTTCCACAGGCGCTCGACCTGCACCTCGATGTCCGGGTTCTTCCTGCTCCGGGCCGCTCGTGCGCTATTGCGCGGGGTCACAGGTGGAGCGCTGGCCGCGGTCGATCGACTGGTTGGCGGTGGCGCGAACGTCCACTGAAGGCCGATCGTGCCGAAGTAGAGAGGATGCTTGGACGTGGGGGCCGAGAGATCGAACGTGAGCAGCACGCCTTCGCCCTTGAGCACGGAGATCTCCGTCACGCCCGAGCTGACGGTACGCCAAACGTCGTCGATTCCTACGATCTTCACGCCGCTCGCGGGCTCGGGCACAGCGCTGGTCCCGCGCCTGCCTACAAGCCAGGGAATCCGCACGGTCAGCCGGCCGGGCGGAAGCGTGTGGTTGTGCTGGCTGCAGTAGCCTTCGTCGCCCCAGCTTCGCGCGAAGAACGACCACTGGTCCTTGCCGGCCAGCACGCCCGAGGTGGCCACCTTACGGAAGGTCCGGATGGCCATCGCATACACCGGATGGGACTCCGCCGCCGGAGTGTGAGCCGTGTCGAGCCCCACCAGGCCAGTGACCTCCGCCAGATGCCCGTCGATGACCTGCCGAGCCCTGGCATCGCTCCCGTCAACCGCGCTATGGAACCTTTTCCACCACGGGCTATTGTCGAAGTTGTCGATCGTCTCATCGGAGTTGAACTCGAGATGGATCGTGCCGGGTGGATTGGCAGCGGTAGCGCCATGGGCGTTGACGGTGTGAAGTTGCAGGCCGTAATCGTCATCGTCGTAGACAGAGTTTGAGTGAGTGTCCCAGGCGAGGCTTCCCTCGTAAGTCGCGGGCTCAAAGTTGACATGGCCGTGGTAAGCGGAGTGGGGCTTGCGGCCTCTGGCACAAATACGATTGGTCGCTCCCCCAGCCCCGTCGCGGTCAACCGGCTGGCTCGTGCACGGGGGCGAGCCTAACGGGGATCCCCCCACATACTTAAACTCGTTACAGAGTCGGTTCGCATCGGGAGGCTGCCCGGTCTCAACGAAGTACGCCCAGTCGGGATTAAGCGGGAAGAGGTTGTCGTCAAAGCCGTTGTTGGGCACCAGATCCATCGGGGGGCTGCAGGGATACAGCTGGCAGTAACGAGCACCGGGTAGCGAGCGCTGGTAGTCGAGATGGAGCCGCGGGTTTGTGGCGCAGCTGTACAAGACGCACGGCTGGCGGGCCTGGTTGAGCATTTGGGGAGGGGCACTAATGAGCGGCCGGGCGCTCGCCACTGTCATCAATGGCGATCCCGTTGGCCCAAACATGCCCACGGCGCACAGGGCCATGACCGCGGTGCAGGACAACAGCAGCCGCGCCCTCATGCGGGACAGATGATGAGCAGCACGCAGCATTGCGGCCCCTACCTACCAATATCCTCGGTGTACGTCAACACCCAGTCTGACATCGCCGCGGCGCGCACGGCAGCCATATCTGATCGTTGACGCTCACGGCGGCTGGCTATGGTGCACGGACGCAGCTCAGCTACCAGTCGAGTCGCAGGGCCGGGCGCGTATGCCCCGTTTTACAGCAGAGAGCGACCGGACGGGCGCCCCATGGCAGAGTCCGCGCGTTAGCGGTGACCGCGACCAGCACCGACGGCAGGGCGCCACGATGACTTTCCACTACACCGTCGCTGGCCCACCGAGCGCTTCGAGCACCGTGTCGCCGCCGGCGCATGCCAACTCCAACGCCGACATCAACTCCCCTACCAACCCCAAACGTCGGCGCCGATGTGAACCTTGATCCCCCACAGGTGGCTACGCACGCAGCCAGGTGATCAAAGCGCTGTGCGTCCTTCGCACCAGGCACCGACACCGCTAGCAGCACCCTACCTCTCCGTACAGTCCCTTCCGCTGGTGGGAAAGCGCATAGTGGACGCCGCTGATGCTTGGGCCAAAGCGAGGGCGCTCAAGCCCGGAAACGATTTGGAAACCAGCGGCAGCAACCGGGGCAAGACAGATGTGGCCGTCGAGCGGCTTCGCCCCGGCTAGCCCGGCGTTTGGCAGCCAGTGGCAACCGCAAGAGGGGCGCGGCTAGCGGCCGGTGGCGGAGAAATGCTCGGGGTCGACCGGCCCCAGAACTCCCCCCACGAGCTTCTGAGGACCGGGGTAGCCGGTGAGCACGCTCAGCAGCTGCGACGGATTTGTCACATCCACCGCCCCGCCGGGATAGCTGGTGAACTCGTGATTGCTGTACCCGGCCGGAGCGCTGAACCTGCCGGCCGCGTTGAGCAAGGCTTGCTCGGCGTAAGTCCGATAGCCACTCGTGACGGTTCCCGTCCAACCGTGCATATGAGCCCACTGCAGAACGGGAACGATCCAGTCCGCAATCGGCTGGAAGCGGGGATTCCAGATCGCACCGGGTATTTCAGCCCCGCCCGGCACGGCGCCTCTGGCAGCGACCGCGCTGCCGGAGGCCGAGTTCTGGAAGGACGCGGCCGTGTCCCCGGACGGCAGAGCGATTCCCGCCTTGCGAGCCTCCTTGATCTCTCGCCGGATCTCGGCGTCTGACGGCGCTCCCGGCGCGATCAGCGATGGGTTCGCCGCCAGCGCTGCGTCCGAGGACGCATCCACCCTGGCCGTTGCGTCCTGCGAGGCCGGCTTTGCGCTTGTCGCCCCCGATTTCGCCACCTGCCCCGCGGCGGTCGTCTTACTGCTGCGGGCGCGCTGGCCAGCCCCCGCTGATCCCCCGCAGCCGACGGCACCGCCGACGAGGATCGCCAGCGGGACGACAAGGGCGGCGCTGCGCTGGATCGGCTGGCCGGAACGGAGCATCGCCGCAATGATCGCTGAGCGGGATCCGGGGTGCGCCGAGCGCGGCGTCTAATCGGGCAAGGCCGAGTGCTCGACCGGAAGGGACTAGACGACGTGGAAACGATCTGGAAACTGCCCCAGCTCAATTTGCAAGCAGGAGGTCGCCGGTTCGATTCCGGCTGGCTCCACTACCACTCGGGACACGAGAGGGCAGCTATGCCTTATTCCTAGGACGACGGGCGATCACCGTGAGTCGGAATGTCCGGACCGCCCGTCTGCCCACTCCGGGTGGGAACAGCTTGATCACCGTCGACGTGCGCCCCGGGCGCTTTCCGCGGTATCGCCATATGGCCGTTCCCCCGAAGCCGACGACTCCCGGTGGATGCGCATCCGGCACGAACCGGGCCGAGAGCAATCGCAGGATCCTCGGCTTCGGCTTGGTCGTGGTTCGCCAGGCATAGCCAGTGCCGGGAGTCTCGCGCAGCTCGATCGCCACCACCTTCCCGACGGCGAGGCGGATCGTCTTGCCGTTCGCCGACTCGGTGACCGTGCGATCCCGAGCTGAGGCGCAGCCTGCGGCGCCAGCGCCGAAAACAGCGACTGCCACCAGCACGGCGAGACAAACGCGAGCTATCCGCGACACGCCAGCGCGATCCTAGCGCCGCGACGACATCATCTAGACCGTCGTGCGCGCGTCGATGTTGCTCGGTGCCACGGCCAGTGCCACGGCCAGCGCTTGCGCCGAGCAGCCTGGGTCCGATAATGGTGACGTGAAGGGTCGCCTGGCGGTTGTCTTAGCGCTCGCCCTCGGAGTTTCGACCGCCACCGCGGCGGGCGTCCCTCATGGGACGTCCGCCCTCCGCAAGTTCACGTACAGAGGCGCCGGCACGAACGTCGTAAACATCCAGACGGGCGAGCTCCGCGAGCTGTGGAAGGGGCGCGCAAATCCCTTCGGCAAGATCACCACCCACGTGGCTGGCTGGATCGAGCGTCCGACCCCGAGGACCCTCGTGGTCCACGCCAGCATGGTGATCGTGGATCCGCGCGGCGATGTGCTCATCGGGGCCTGCACCGGCAACGGCACCGTCCCGCTTCCGGACGGCGCGGAAGAGTGGAGCTGCCAGGCGACGGGAGGCACCGGGAAGTTCCAGCGCTCGGGTGGCCAGTGGAGCCTGCACATCGACATCCACCGGGTGTCGAACCAGGGCGTGACCCAGAAGAATCGCTTCACCGAAGGCGGCACGGGGCGGCTCAGCTGGAGCGCCCGCAGGCGAGCGAAACGCCGCTAAGGGCACAGAACGACATCGTCATCCGTCCGGCTTCGTCCCTGACGTTCCGCCGCCGGGAGCACAACGCACGAGGTTCCCCGATCCCGCGCTCGAGCGGCTCCTCGGTGCACCGTAACTCTCATCACCACGGTCACGCGGACACCACCGGCCCCCAACCGCCGACGATTACTCGGTCAGCGCCGACTTTTGCGCCATCAACCCGCGCCCCCGGGCGGGTAGGCAGCTAGACCCCAGCCGGCAGGACACGCACCCGGCTTGCGCCGACGCTTGCAAATGGGCGCGCCAGCGAGATACTGGCCGTCCATGCCGCGGAGGAAACGGCCATCTTGGGCGGTCCTGATCGCGCTCTGCAGCGTCCTCGTCGTGACTGGCATCGCGCCCGGCCTCGCCCGCGCTTCGGACGGACCAAGGCATCCGGCCCAGACGGCCGCCCGCGACCAGGTCAAAAAGCTCTCGCCGGTCCAGTTCACGCAGTTCCCCACCGACAAATGCGCGCAGCCCTGCAAGGACACACTGGTTCCATGGCAGGGCCGGTACGTGGCTGTCCTGGTCGATCCCTCGGTGCCGCGCGATCCAAGGGTCATGCAGAAGATGGTCTCGGCCTTTGACCGGGCATGGCAGTACTACCGCACCACCACCGGAGGCACGCCCAAGCCGGTCTACTCGCTGCACGGGCGCGACGAGGTCGCCGAGGTGCCGGCGGGGACGACCTGCGGAGCCGGGTGCACCTATCCGGGCGAGACGGGGACCGAGTTCGACGCCCACTATTTCGAGGACGCCTACCAACAGCTCGCTCAGCACGGCCTCCACTCCCAGATCGCCTTCTATGAGTTCGGTCGCAGCTTCTGGTTCTGGGACCGCCAGCTGAAGTTCCACGCCCCCGACCAGGACCCGGTGGTGACCGGATTTGCCGTGTGGATGCGCTTTCGCTCGATGGACGCCGCCGGCGTGCCGGGAGCGCCGTTCAAGATGGGCTCGATCTCCGACCCCGGCACTCCATTTGAGACGTTCAGGGCCCAGGTCGTCGCGCTCGCCGGGGAGTACGAGGCGTCGAGCCAGACCTTCGCGCAGACCCTGGCGATGAACAGGTCGCCTGGCATGTACGGAGGGACCGACTTCTGGGCGTCGCTGATGATGCAGGTGGCCCAGGCCGAGGGGGACCAGAACTTCGTGTCGCGCTTCTGGCACCACGCCGGCAGCCTGCCCAAGGCGCGTTCCACCACCCAAGCCGTCACCAACTGGATCAAGGACATCAATTACGCCGGCTGCGTCAACCTCAACATCTTCTTCTACGACGAGCTGGGCTTCCCGATGCCAGACGGAACCACCATGCCCAGACGCCGGGCGTCGCCGCTTGCACCCGGGCGCGGCTGTCACCCGGTGGTTCGCCCTGGCTGCCGGACCGGGCGCAAGGTGTCCCGTCGCCGCTGCCCGGGGGCCTGCACCTCGGCCAGGCGGCGGCCCGCACGCCGACGGCGCCCGGCGGGACGTCGCTGTCCGGTCGCCTCGCGCTGAGCGCCTGCCTACTCGATGAGCGGCGCTTCGCGCCATGCTGCTGCCTGATCGCCCGCGCGCAGCCCATCTGCGCTGACGCGGGCTTTGGCTGGAGTACGCGACGCTCGGCTGGAACGTCGTCGGCTCGGCCGTCGTGCTGGCGGCGGCCGTCTCGGCCGGTTCGGTCGCGCTCGCCGGGTTCGGGCTCGACTCGCTGATCGAGATCCTCGCCTCGCTGGTCGTCGTCTGGCAGCTACGGGGCCTGGCCGCGCTCGAGCGCGAACGACGAGCGCTGCGGGCGATCGGCGTGGCCTTCCTCCTGCTCGCCGCCTACATCTTGGTCCAGTCGACCTACGTCCTGACCACCGGCGCGCACCCGCGCCAGTCGCTCGCCGGCATCATTTGGCTCGCGCTGACGGCGGGTGCGATGTTCACCCTGGCGGCGGCGAAGGGCCGCACGGGGAGCAGGCTGGGAAATCTCGTCCTCCAGACTGAGGCACGGGTGACCATGATCGACGGGATGCTCGCGGCCACCCTGCTGGTCGGGCTCGTGCTCAATGCCTGGGCTGGCGTGTGGTGGGCCGACCCGGCGTCGGCATTCGCGCTCGTCTACTACGGCGCGCGCGAAGGCCGGCGCTCCCTGTACGAAGGGCTCCCCACACCGAGGTGAGCGAGACGGGCTCTGACCGTCGACGTCACTTGACCGCGTCCGCCAGCAGATCGACCTGCTCGGGATCGGCGCTGCTGGGGAAGAAGATCAACTCGTCACAGCCCGCCTGCGCGAAAGCGTCGACGTACTGCTTGACGGTGTCCGCGTCGGTGGCCGCGCTGCCGGCGATCATGTCGGCGATCTCGCCGAGGAAGGCGTAGTAGTCGTGCAGGTAGCGGTCGGCCGCCTGCTCGGCGTCCGCGCCGAGGGAGAAGTAGGCGAGTGCCATCTTGCGGGGCTCGCCCTCGCGCCCAGCCGAGCGCCACGCCGCGTCCAGCTTGGCCACGCCCTCCTTGAATTGGTCGGGTGAGCCTCCCCCCTGGATCCAACCCTCGCCAAACCGGGCCGCCCGCTCAAAGGCGGCATCGACCGTGCCGCCGAGAATCAGCGTGGGACCACCGCCGGGGGGCTGGGGTCCGATCCCGCCCGCCGTCCCGAACTCCTCGCCCGCCCATACGCGCCGCCACAGGTTGAGCATCTCCTCAAAGCGCTTGCCCCGGGTGTGGATGTCCACCCCCGAGGCCTCGTAGTCGTCCTCGCGCGCGCCGATCGCGGTGCCCAGCACCAGGCGGCCCTGGGACAGGTGGTGAAGCGTGGCCGCCTGCTTGGCCACCAACGCCCCGTTGACGCGATAGGGGGCGATCAGGATCGCGGTGGTCAGGCGGATCCGCTCGGTCACCGCTGCGGCCCCCGCGAGCGCGATCAGCGGCTCGTAGTTGGGATAGACGATGCGATCGATCACGCCCAGGCTGGAGAAGCCGCGAGCCTCGGCGCGGCGCGCCCACTCCAGCAACTGGTCTCGCTCCACGCCGGGGATCGTGGCCGGCAACCCGATTCCAACCTCCATCGCTCCTCCTCGCTGTCGCTCTAGGCTGACTCGATCGGTGCGGCCACGATAGATGAGCTGCCCTCTTGGGCGCGGGACCTGCTCGACGAGCAGCGCGTCGCCCGGCTGGCTTTCCTCGACGACGCTGAGCATCCGCGCGTCCTGCCCGTTACCTTCGCTGTCGCCGAGGGCGCGGTGTGGAGCGCCGTAGACGACAAACCCAAGCGCACCCCCGAGCCCGCCCGCCTGCGCTACCTACGCCACCGACCCCGGGCGGCGCTGTGCATCGACCGCTACGCCGACGATTGGGGCCAGCTCGCCTGGGTGCAGCTGCTCGGCGTCGTCGACCTGCTCGAACCCGCTAAGGCGCCGGCGGGCATGGCCGCCCTCGCGGCGCGCTATGAGCCCTACCGCCAGCGCCGACCGCCGGGGCCGCTGCTGCGATTCAGGCCCGAGCGCTCGCTGTGGTGGCGGGCGGACGAGGAGCCGGGAGGCGACGCCCCTCTGCCTTGACGCGCACGGGCATGCCCCGCCGCGGGGCCAGGACGATCGCGCGGCGGCGGATTGCCTCCGGGCGCGCGCGAGCGGGCTCGAGCTCGACGCGGGCGAGAACGGTCTGGAGCACGCGGCGCATCTCGAGCAGGGCGAAGCTTGCGCCCAGGCAGCGTCGCACGCCTCCACCGAACGGCAGCCAGGCGTAGCCGTCGGGGGCGGCGTCGAGGAAGCGCTCGGGGCGAAAGGCGTGGGGTTCCGGGTAGACCCGCGGGTGGTGGTGGATGAGGTAGATGCAGGGAGCGACGATCGTGCCGGCGGGAAGCCGCACGCCGTCGAAGTCGAAACTGGCGGCCAGACGACGGTCGACGATCGGTATCGGTGGACGCATCCGCAGCGTCTCCTTGATGACGGCTTCGAGGTACGGGTGCTCGGCTTCATCGCCACGGGCCTCGACGACCGAGCGCTTTAATGCGTCCGGGCGGCGCAGCAGTTGATCCAGCGCCCAGGCCAGTGCCGTGGCCGTCGTCTCGTGGCCCGCGAGCAAGAGGGTCACGAGCTGGTCCCGCAGCTCGCGGTCGGTCATGGTCTCGCCCTTCTCGTCGCGGGCTTGGAGCAGCAGCGAGAGGATGTCGTCGCGCTGCTCGAGTCCGGGCTCGACACGCCGCGACGAGATCTCCTCGTAGAGGACGGCGTCGGCGGCGTCCCGGGCCTTGAGGAATGGCGCGCGGAGGTTGACCGGGCCGACGCGCTCGGGCAGGCCGGCGAAGAGCTCGGAGAGCGGGTTGGCGACAATCTCGAGCAGCGCCTTGATGCGGGCGCGAACGAGGTCGCGCCGCTCCCCCTCGTCCAGGCCGAAGACGACCCGCAGGATCACCTCGAGCGTGATCGACTGCATCCGCTCCTGGAGCCGAAACGCGCTCCGTCGCGGCCAGCGCGAGACCTCCTGGCCGGCGATCTCGCCGATCAGCTCCGCGTAGCGGGCCAGGCGCTCGCCGTGGAACGGGGGGAGCATCAGCTTGCGCTGGCGCATGTGCTCGGGGCCGTCGATCAACAGCACCGAGCGCGCACCGAACATCGGCTCCATGGCCTCCCGACCGGCGCCCGCGGGGGCCAGCGCCGGGTCGGCGGTGAAGATTGCCTTGACCGCGACCGGGTCGCAGATGAATACGGCCGGCACCGAGCCGGAGGCACCCAGCCCGAGCAGGCGAACCGTGAAGAAGTCGCCGTAGCGCTGCTGACAGCGCGACATGAAGCGGGTGGGTCGAAACACCCAGTCGAGCGTCTGAGCGAGCGGGGGAAGCCGGGGGCCGGGGGGGAGCGTCACCGCGACTCCGTCTCGCTTGACGCCGCGGACAGGTCGAGCTCGGGCCGCTGCGCATAGCTGGCCAGGGACCGAAAGAGCAACGCCATGAACGAGCCGAAGAGGTCGTCCGGCACGCCGTCGGGGTTGGCCAGCTTCTCCAGGGCCAACCCGTTGCCTAGCGCGTTGATGACGATGCCCAGCTGGTCGGCCACCTCGGAAGGCAGCTCGAGCCCAAGGTCGGCCGCCCCGCGTGTGACCATCCCGGCGAAGGCTTGGCGAAATGCCGCCAGCCGCCCGGCCAACGCGTCGCGCATGCGCGGCTCGCGCGCCGCGTAGGCGGCGAATTCGAGAAATACCGGGAAGTAGTCTGGATGCTCGCGCAGGTAGAGCATCCAGCGGTCAGCCCCCGCCCGGGACTGGTCTTCGACGGTCTCGCCGGCCTCGAACAGCTCGAGGTAGCCGCGTATCTGACCGACCAGGTGCTCTTCGAACAGCGCCAGGAAGAGGTCTCCCTTGCTTTCGAAGTTCGAGTAGACCGCCCCCATCGTGAAGCCGGCGCGCTCGGCGATCTCATCCACCGAGGCGGCAAAGAACCCCCGCTCGGCGAAGACGTGGTCAGCCGCACGCAGGAGTCGGGCGCGCGTTTGCGCCTTCTTCTCCTCCCGGGTGAGTCGCCGCCGGCTCGCCATGGACGAGCGATAGTAGCACTATCTAAATAGCAGTGCTATGGCATTCCCAGGCGGGCGCTCGGATCGTCTGCGCCGCCGCGCGACTCGAGCACCACCATCGGTACCTGGCGCTTGGCTAGCCCCCGCGACTCGGCGATCGCCGGCAGCCGCTCGACGAACGCCCCCCACAGCCGCTCGGCCTCCTCGCCGGTGGCCTCGCGTGCGCTCACCGCCTTGCGCTCTCCATCGACGTCGATCCAGGCGCGGGGTTCGGCGCGGAGGTTCAGGCACCAGGCCGGGTGTCGGTCGCTGCCCAGGTTGAGAGCCCCCACCGCCCAGGCATCCCCGTGCCGGACATAGGCCAGGACCGTCGAGCGCAAAGCTCCGGAGCGACGCCCGATGGTGCTCAGCGCCAGCACCGGTTGGCCGCCGGCGAGCAGGCGCGAGCGCCGCAGGCGCCCGCCGCTGCGCTGTAGGAGCGCGGCGTGCAGGCGCCCGACTCGGGGCTGGACGCGGCGAAACCGGGTCAGGGACTTCAGGAAGCGGGAGAGCGTCATGTCGAGGGCTAGCCTTGAGAGGGTCTCAAGCACAATAGACCTTTTCTTGAGAGGCTGTCAAGCCGATGCCGAGGACGCGCCCCGCCGAGAGCCGCGACGAGAAGATGGACGAGATCCTGGCCGTCGCCGAGCGGAGGCTGCGCGAGGGCGGCTATCCGGCGCTCTCGGTGGCGGCGATCGCCCGCGAGCTCGGAGTGGCGCAGAACGCGATCTACTGGTACTTCCCCTCCAAGGACGAGCTGTTCGTCGCGACGCTCGAGCGGATGCTCCGGGAGATCGCCGCCCGCAAGCCGTCGAAGCGGGTGGGCGAGATCGAACGGGTGCTGTGGTTCATCGACCAGTTCCAAGCGCTCTCGGGCCTGAGAGGGGCGATGACCGAGCGCGCGCTCAGCTCCGCGGTTGTCGCCGACTTCGTCGCGCGCCTCGACGGTCTGCTCTCGCGGATGCTCTCCAACGCCCTGCGAGGGCACGTATCGGAGGCGGACCTGCCCGTCGCGGTCCAAAGCTTTCGGGCGACGGCCGAGGGCACGTTCGTCCAGGGCCTGGACCGGCGAACCCGCCGTCGCGTGCTTACGTTTGCGCTCGAGCAGTTACTAGGGGGCCCTCGATGAGTCGGCGGTGTCCCGGCGCTCGCTGGCTTCGGCGCTACCCGCCGAAGTGAGGCAACGGCCCTCGTGGTAGGTTCGCCGCGTCCCCGATCCTCGGAGGAGGGCCTATGACCTCAGGTCGTTCAGTCGCGCGGCGCGCCCTAGCGCTCGGGGCGGTCGCGGTTGCGCTGGTGTTCGTGGCCGCCGTCCCGGCGCTGGCGGCGAAGTCCACCGTGACCCGCCAGGACTGCCAGAACCAGACCATCAAGATCAACGGCAAGCGTCTGTCGACCGCCCAGTGCCTCAAGCACGTTGGGCAGTCGGCCACGCTGGTCGGCCGGGGCAGCAACCTCGCCCACACCGGTTTTGAGGTCTGGATCCTGGGCCTGCTCGGAGCCGGGCTCATCGGCGGGGCGGTCGTCGTGCGGCGACGCGCGTCGGCTGGCACGCTGGCCTAGTCGCCGGGCTTGCGCAGATGGCGGGGCCGCCAGTGGCAGAGCGGCCTCGCCAGCGCCCGCCCGACCCGGCGCCGGAGCCAGGGGCTCGCCGGGCACGGTGGCTACGCCGGCTGTCCAGCGCGATGTTCGCCCTCGGCGCCCTGCTGCTGGCCGAGACGGCGATCACGCTGTTGTGGAAGGAGCCGATCACCTCGTTCCTGGCCGCCCGCGACCAGCGCCACCTGCGCTCGGAGCTGGCCGCGCTCGAGCGCCGGACCCTCGCCGTCGTGCCCGGCCAGGTGCGCGCGATCCGCGACCAGCGCACGCGCCTGCGCGCCACGCTGCGCTACTTCGCCCGGACCGAAAACGCCAGCACCCGACCCGGCCACGCCCTCGCCCGCATCCGCATCGGCCGGCTGCATCTGAGCTACGTGGTCGTTCAGGGCTCCGGCGCCGCGAGCCTGCGCAGGGGCCCGGCCCACTACAGCCAGACGCCGCTGCCCGGCGAGACGGGGACGGTGGCGATCGCCGGCCACCGCACCACCTACCTGGCGCCGTTTCGGCACCTGGACGACCTGCGGGGCGGGAACCGCCTGAGCCTCGACGCGCCCTACGGGAGCTTCACCTACGCGGTCGAGCGGCGGGTGATCGTGCCGGCCGGCTATCGCTCGGCGTTCGACTTCGCCGGCTATGACCGGCTGGTGCTGACCGCCTGCCACCCGCTTTACAGCGCCACCCAGCGCATCCTGGTCTACGCCCGGCTGATCGATATCCGACCGAGCGCGCAGGCGCTGGCCCGCGCCCATGCCCAGATCGCCGAGCTGCCCGCCCCGCCCCCGCTTCCGGCCAGCCCGGCAGCGGCCCCGCCCGGCGGCCCACCGGCGGCCGGCGGCACCCCCGCTCGGCTCCCTGCGCGGGAGCCTCCGATCGCCGGACCCGGGCCGTGGGGCGCGCTGGAGCCGGTGGCGGTGGTGGGGGGCGGGGTGCTCGGCGTGGTGGGGCTCGCCCTCCTGGCGGTATGGGGCTTCCTGGGCGTGCGGCGGGGGCGCGGCGACGATGAGCCCGGGTCGCGCCAGCGGCCCCTATCCCCTGAGCAGGACGCCCGTCAGTAGGACTTGGGCAGGCCGAGCGAGTGCTCGGCCACGTAGTTGAGGACCATCTCGCGCGACACCGGAGCGGTGCGCGCCACACGCACGCCCCACCACAGGTCGCTCAGCCCGTACTCCAGCGCGAAGCCGTTGCCCCCGTGGGCCTGGATCGCCCGGTCCACGCAGTGGATGCCCGCCTCGGCCGCGGCGTACTTGGCCATGTTGGCCGCCTCGCCCGCCCCCGGCGCGCCGGCGTCGTAGAGCGCGGCCGCCTTCTGGGTCATGAGGCGGGCCAGCTCGAGCTCGATCTTGGCTTCGGCGAGGGGGTGGGCGACGCCCTGGTGGGCCCCGATCGGCTGGCCCCAGACCCGGCGCTCGCGCGCGTAGGCGGCGCCGCGTTCGAGCGCCAGGCGACCGATCCCGGTGGAGATCGAGGCGCCCATTATGCGCTCCGGGTTGAGCCCGTCGAAGACCACGCCCAGGCCGCCGTTCTCGCCGCCGACCAGCCGCTCCTCCTCGAGCTCGACGTCGTCGAAGAACAGCGTCCACTGCTTGTCGGCGCCGCGCACCGCCATCGGAATCTGCTGGCGGGTGAACCCCGGGGCGTCGACGTCGACGATCGCCAGCGAGGGAAGGCCGAGCCCTCCGTCGGACGTCCGGGTGCGCGCCACCACGCACACCGCGTCGGCGTCCTCGACGCCGGAGATGAACGTCTTCTGCCCGTTGAGGAGGAAGCGCCCGTCGTCGCGGCGCAGCGACGTGGCGAGGTTGTGGGAGTTGGTACCGGCGTCGGCTTCGGTGATGGCGAACGCCACCTTGGTCGTGCCGGCGCCGATGCCCCGCAGCCAGCGCTCCTTCTGCTCGGGGGTGCCGTGGCGGACCAGGATGCTGCCCACGATCGCCGGCGATACGACGATCAGCAGCAGGGCGCAGCCGGCGGCGGCGATCTCCTCGCCGACGGCCGACAGGGCGGCCATCCCCAGGCCGCCGCCGTCGTATTCCTCGGGGATGTTGACGCCCATGTAGCCCCGGCTGGCCAGCGCCTCCCACAGCTCGCTGGGCGGCCCGCCGGAGTCGCGCTTTTGCTGCATGTACTCGCGGCCGAACTGGCGGCAGATGCCGCTCACCGCCTCGCGCAGGAGCGTCTCCTCCTGAGAGGGGATCAGCGAGAGGGCGGCGGGGGCGGCGGCGGTGGACACCCGGCCAACCATATATTGCCCTCGGCGAGCCGATGGACACCTCACAGCTTCACGGACGGACGGTCCTGGTGACCGGCGCGGGCAGCGGCATCGGCCGCGAGACCGCGCTGCTGTCGGCCCGCCGGGGCGCCGACCTGGCGATCTGCGACGTAAACCGGGTCGGCCTGGAGGAGGTGGAGGCCGCCGCCCGCGCCCTGGGACGCGACGTCATCGCCCGCCCGGTCGACGTAGCCGATCGCGAACAGATGCGCTCCTTTGCCGAGGCCGTCCACGCCCAGGCCGGCGCGGTCCACCTGCTGGTCAACAACGCCGGCGTGGGGCTGGGCGCTGGTCTGCTGGACACCGAGCTCTCCGACTGGGACTGGATCGTGGCCATCAACCTGATGGGGGTCGTGCACGGGTGCCACTTCTTCGTCCCGCCCATGGTCGAGCGGGGCACCGGCGGACACGTGGCCAACGTCTCCTCGATGGCCGGCTTTCACGCCAGCCCCGCGCTGGTGGCCTATTCGGCCACCAAGTTCGCCGTGCTCGGGCTCAGCGAGGCGTTGCGCGAGGAGCTGCGCCCGCACGGCATCGGGGTGACCGCGATCTGCCCGGGGATCATCAACACGCCGATCACCCGCGCCGCCCGGGCGCGCGGCGCACTGGAGAACCCCGAGGCCCGTGAGCGCCTGGTGTCCCTGTATCAGAGGCGCAACTACGGGCCCGACCGGGTGGCCCAGAACATCCTCAAGGCGGTGGCCCGCAACCGCTCGGTGGCGCCGATCACGATCGAGTCCTGGACCGCCTACGCGCTCAAGCGCCTGTCTCCGCGGCTCGCCGCCTGGGCGGCGCGGCGGATGGCCGCCGTGACCGACTGAGGGCGAACGTGTATCGGCTAGAGAAGCGCGATCGCCTCGATCTCGATCATCAACTGGGGAAGCGCGAGCGCGGCGACTCCGATCGCGGTCGAGGCCGGCGGGTTCCCGGTCATGAACTCGGCCTTGATGCGCGTGTAGTCCCGGAGCTTGGTGATGTCGGTTAGATACACCGTGAGCTTGACCACGGCGTCCAGGGAGGCGCCAGCCTGTTGGAGCACGGTCTGAAGATTCTCGAACGCCTGACGGGCCTGGGTCTCGAAGTCGCCTTCGCCCACCACCTGGCCCTCGGCGGACATCGCCACCTGGCCGGAGGCGAACATCGCCGACTGGGCGCCGTCGACCCTCCAGGCCTGCGAGAACCCGAACTGGTCTTGCCAGCTCCAGGGGTTGACCGGCGTCTTGTCCATGCGTCCTCCAGCGGCGGTGGGCTAGCCGTGGGGCCGACGCGGCCCGGGCTCCTCGCCGAGGCTGCCCCGGCGGAGGCCGCACCATACTCGAGGTCCTGATGTCCGTCCCGCCGACCGCGCTTCGGACCTTGGTCGATCGCTACGACCCCTCGGTGCTCGACGCTACGCCGGGCGCCCGCATCCGGCTGGAGGTCGGCGAGGAGGAATCCTGGGACGTGCTCGTCGATCTCGACGCGGCGCGCCTGGTACGGGCCAACGGCCAACCCGACGCCCTGCTCAGCGCCGATGCGGCCACCTGGGCACGCATCGCCGAGGACCTACGGGGCGGCATGAGCGCGTTTCGCGCCCGCCGCCTGACGGTGCGACGCAACCTTCACCTCGGGGTGGGCCTGCTGGCGGCCACGAGCGGGGACCGCCGGCCCGGTCGGCTCGAGTTTCGATCCCTGGCCACGGACGTGGGGACGCTGTCGATGCTGCAAGCGGGG
>Ga0209577_10001762_pt1 | contig 21338 bp, 20 predicted proteins | sample GraSoiAngelo_109_FD_185874 | JGI IMG/M metagenome (GOLD analysis project Ga0209577, IMG submission 185874) | Grasslands soil microbial communities from the Angelo Coastal Reserve, California, USA - 14_0903_12_20cm (SPAdes) (version 2) | ecosystem: Environmental > Terrestrial > Soil > Grasslands...
GAGTTTCCTCGCCGGGTACGCCGCCGCTGCCCCGAAAGAGCGCCTGATCCGCGCCCGTCTCTACGAAGCGGTCGAGTTGGTCAAATATGCTGGCCGTCGCCTGCACCCCTTCGAGCACGACTGGGCGACTCGTACGGGGCGGCTGGTTGACCGCGCCTGGGCCGTCATGAACGATCTTCAACGCACCCTCAGTTTGCCTGCCCGCCCACTCTCGGCACAGCGGTCAGGGAACATGTTTCAAAATTCCCCGCGTGCCCAGGCCAGGGGAGGAGACCGCTAATGCGCGAGTGGCTTTACAAGGCTCGACACTTTCTGCCGTTGCTTCTCCCTTACTGGAAACGGCTGTGCGTAGCGGCGTTGGCAATGGTGTTGAACTCCCTGCTTAGCGCATTTCGTCCTTGGCCGGTCAAGGTCGTAATTGATCGTGTGCTCGTGCGTTCCCATACCCATGTCAGCCGCGTGCCTTTCGTACGGGCATGGCTCGACAGTGGGGGATTCACACGCCTGGAAATTCTTTACGGCGCATGCGCTGCGACCATACTCATTGCCCTGCTTACAGGCTTGCTGAGCTATTACTTTACGCACACCATGGGTGTTGTGGGCCAAGACTTTATCTTCGCACTTCGGCGTAATCTGTTTGCCCACATGCAACGCCTTTCCTTAAGGTTCCATGATCATCAGCGGACCGGGGACCTCATAACGCGACTGACTTCCGACATCCAGGCCATCCAGGACATGATCGCTACTGGTGTTACCACTTTTGGCACTAACAGCTGCCTGCTGATAGGAATGCTCGTCTTGATGTTCTGGTTAAATTGGCAGTTCGCCCTCGTTTCTCTTTCGGTCGCCCCCTTGTTGTTTGGGATCGTCTTCCGCTACAAACGTCGCATCAAGGTTGCTGCTCGCAAGGCGCGCGCCAGCACCGGGCTGCTTGCGTCACTGGCCCAGGAAACCCTTGCTTCCATCCGAATCGTGCAAGGCTTGGCGCAAGAAGACCAACAAGACGAGCGCTTCCAAGAACGAAGCGAGGGTCACCACCAGGCATTCCTGGAAGTGGTGCGCTATCAGGCGCGTGTGGGTCCGCTGGTAGACCTGCTCGCGGCGATGGGCTTGGCCATTGTGATGTGGTATGGGGCCACCCGCGTGCTGGCTGGCCAACTCACGACCGGAGATGTAGTCCTCTTCTTTGCCTACGTCACCAACCTTTACACCCCGATGAAGGGCGTGGCGCGCTCCACTTATGTCTTTAGTAAAGCCAGTGTGGGCGCTGAACGGATTGCTGAGGTCATGAGCATTCGCAGCGAAGTGACGGACCGGGAAGGCGCGCGTCAAGTCTCAAAGCTGAACGGAGGTATCGAGTTCCGGGACGTCTCGTTCGAATACGAGGCCGGTCGGCCTGTGCTCTCGCACATTAACCTTTCTATCGCGCCGGGAGAAAAAGTTGCCATCGTGGGCGGGACAGGTGCCGGCAAGAGCACTCTCGTAGGTCTGCTGCCCCGATTCTATGACCCGACCCACGGCGAGATCCGTATCGATGGCGACGACATCCGCAATTATGGTCTCCAGTCCCTGCGCGATCAGATAAGTCTGGTTTTACAGGACTCGCTGCTCTTCAGTGGCACCATCCGCGAAAACATTGCCTTTGGCTGTCCCAATGCCAGCGACGAGGCGATCGTTGCCGCCGCGGAAACAGCCAATGCCGACGAGTTTATTGCGCGACTCCCGGAAGGCTACGAGGCTTTGGTGGCGGAGCGAGGTAGCAGCCTCTCCGGCGGACAGAAACAGCGGATCGCCATCGCGCGCGCGATTCTGCGAGACGCGCCCATTTTGGTCCTTGATGAGCCGACGAGCGGCCTGGATGCGGCCGCCGAACAAACCGTTATCGACGCGTTGGAGCGGGCCGCTGCGGGACGCACAACCCTGATCATCGCACATCGCCTGACGACGGTGCGCCTGGCAGACCGCATCATCGTCCTCGAGCGGGGTCGGATCGTTGAAGAGGGTACCCACCTTGAACTTTTGGCGCGTGAGGGAAGATACGCTCATTTCTATCATCTGCAAATGACGACCGAAGCAGAAGATACCCTCGTCGTTACTAATAACTCTCCTCTTAGTCTAGCTTAGCTAGTTTCTGCTGCAAAATTCGAATTCCCGCACCAAATCAGGGGTTCCACGCTCTGTAATATTATTTTTTTCTTGATAAGTATATATGGTTTCTGGCATATATACCACCATGCATCCCAAATCCGAGTCTCCCACTGATGTCCAGCGTTGGTTCCAATCCCACTCCGCCACCCTCTGGCCCGCCGCTCTCGGCTCCCTCAGCTTGCGCCGCACTCGTTGCATCCGCAAGAACTGCAGCGCTTGCCAGAGCGGGAAAAAGCATCCCAGCTGGGTCCTGTCCGGCCATCTCCAGGGCAAGCGCTTCTCCCTCTACGTGCCCGAATCGCTCGTCCCGGAAGTGCAGCGTTGCCTGAAAAATGGCCGCGCCCTGCAGGAATTGCTCTATGCCTCGGCCTGGCGCTACGTCCAGGCCTTGAAACAAAATCACACGCCCCACTCGTCCTAAGCGGGAGGTCCCTGATCTTCATGTCGCGACGAGAGCATGTCCACCAGCCCCACCGCGGTATTTGAGTCGCTGCACATGTTCGTCAAGAGCGCGAGCCATCCGCATCGCAGGGCGATACTGCGGCCCGCCTGAGACCTCCTCTTAGGTCAAGCCAACTACTGGGTAAAACATCGCTATCCACAGTCCATATTCTTGTTGGATGATTCAAGAGCCCGGAAAGTCTCCGAAGGGCGGGCAGCATATGGGACCCTCCCTTCCCGGTCAACCCTGCGCTTATGGCGTCCCGTGCTCTGTGCCGAAGTTTCGCAAGGAGGTGGGGGTTAGTACTATTTAGAAGGTAACAGCTTGGGCAGACCGGATTAGAATAGCGAGCCACCAGTATTTGCACAGATTCGCGGATGCGTATGATCGCTAGCGTTCCGAAAGAGACGGCCCCGGACGAGCAGCGGGTGGCGCTCGTTCCCGAACTCGTCCCGAGGCTCACGAAGGCCGGTTTGGAAGTAATCGTCCAGTCCGGCGCAGGCGAGTCAGCCGGCTTTTTCGACGCAGCGTACGAAGGAAAAGGTGCACGCCTCGAGGCTGAGGTTTTCGACAAGGCTGACGTCGTGCTCAAGGTGCAGCCTCCGACGATAGACGAGATCGGCCGCATGAATGAGGACTCGATCCTCATTGGTTTCCTCCAGCCTTACACGAACGCCACCGCAGTCAAGGCCCTCGTGGCGCGCAAGATTACAGCATTCTCCATGGAACTTATGCCGCGCATTACCCGGGCCCAGTCAATGGATGCCCTCAGCGCCATGAGCACGGTCGCTGGCTACAAGGCTGTTTTAATCGCGGCGAGTCGCCTGCCCAGATTCTTCCCTTTGCTCATGACCGCCGCTGGCACAATTACTCCTGCGCGGGTTTTCGTCATTGGGGCGGGCGTGGCGGGGCTACAGGCTATTGGCACAGCGAAGCGACTTGGCGCTGTCGTGGAGGCCTACGATACTCGGCCGGCCGTCAAGGAGCAGGTGGAGAGCCTCGGCGCTAAGTTCGCGGAGCTGGGCCTTGCCGCGAAAGACGCCGAGGATAAGAGCGGTTACGCCAAGGCGCAGTCGAAGGAGTTCTACCAGAAGCAGCAGGAAATGATGTCCAGGTATGTAGCTGCGGCAGACGTGGTTATCCCCACGGCGCTGGTTCCCGGGCAGCGCGCTCCCATCCTCATCACTGAGGAGATGGTCCGCGGTATGCGGGCAGGCTCCGTCATTGTGGACCTTGCGGCCGAGCAGGGCGGAAACTGCGCGCTGACCGAGGCTGGTCGGGAGATCGTCAGACACGGCGTGATGATTATCGGTCCCATGAACTTGCCGAGCACCGTGCCGTTTCAGGCTAGCGAGATGTACGCGAGGACCGTCACCAATTACCTTGTTCACCTGCTCAAAGACGGGAAACCCCATCTCGATCTGGGTGACGAGTTGACACGGGGTCCGCTGGTCACCCATCGGGGAGAGGTTCTCCACGAAGTCGTCAAGGCCAAGCTCTAAACTGGTTCGAAGGTCGCTCATTCATGACAACTGAACTCGAGATCGGACTCTACATCTTCATCCTGGCGGGCTTTCTCGGCTATCACGTAATCACACGAGTTCCACCCTTGCTTCACACACCCCTGATGTCTGCCACCAATGCGATTTCAGGGATCTCGCTTATCGGCTCGCTGGTCGTCGCTGGTGCCAATTACAGCCGGCTGAGCACTGCCCTCGGGTTTATTGCTGTGACCTGTTCCTCGACAAACGTGGCTGGCGGCTTTCTGATTACCGACCGGATGCTGAAGATGTTTAAGAAGCGGGAAGAGGTCGGCATACAACATCGCCGGTTCAATCCAAAGCTGTTGCTCGCCTTCCTGGTTCTCGTCATTGTTTTCGTGGTGCTCATATATTGGTTTAAGCGGTCCGGAACAGACACAGAGTTACCTGGTGCCGGTTTGTCCACTACGGCTCTGCGCTACTTCTACATCCTGTCGGCAGTTCTGTTTATCCTGGGGCTCAAAGGTCTGAGTTCACCCAGGTACGCTAGAAAGGGTATGTTCCTGGCCGCATTCGGTATGCTGATGGCGATTCTGGGCACGCTTTTTCACCCTGAAATTGTCAACTACCGGTGGATCACCGTAGGTCTCCTCACGGGCAGCATCGTGGGAGGCGCCATGGGACTGCGGATACCGATGACGGCTGTCCCGCAACGGACGGCCCTTTCGCATTCTCTCGGAGCCCTGGCCGCCAGCCTGATAGGAATTTCCGAATACGTGCGCCACGTCGCGGTCGGACTCGATCGCGTGAAGATGACCACCATTGGTCTGGAGGTGATCATCGGCAGCCTGACCTTCACGGGCAGCCTCATGGCCGCTGGGAAGCTTCAGGGACTCCTCCCGGGATCTCCCATCACCTATCGGGGACAGAACGTTTTCAACATCACGTTGCTGGCTACGGTGGTGGGATCGCTCATCTACCTGGTCTTTGTACCGGCAACCAGTATGCTGTTTTTCGTGATAGTCGGACTAGCTCTGCTCTTTGGCTTTCTCCTGGTCATTCCCATCGGCGCGGCGGATATGCCCGTAGTCATAGCTTTGCTGAACTCGTACGGTGGCCTGGCAGATGCATCCATGGGCTTCGTGCTGATGAACAAAATCCAGATCATCACCGGCTCGCTCGACGGTACTTCCGGCTTCCTTCTCTCGCTGCTGATGTGCAGAGCCATGAATCGCTCGGCGATGAACGTTTTGTTTGGCGCCTTCGGCAAGATCGAGAAGGAGGAAGTCGCTCAGGCGGCGGATGCGAGGGGGTCAGTCCGCAGCATCACTCCCGAGGAGTTGACTGTTCTGTTCGATAGCATCAGGTCAGTCATCATTATCCCGGGTTATGGGATGGCTGTAGCGCAAGCGCAGCACGGCGTCAGCGAACTGGCCAAGCTGCTGTCTACGCGGGGCATCGATGTAAAGTACGCTATTCACCCGGTCGCCGGTCGCATGCCCGGCCACATGAACGTCCTGCTCGCCGAGGCGAACGTACCCTACGACCAGCTGTACACGATGGAGCAAATCAATCCATATTTCCCGGAAGCAGACATTGCTTTGGTCGTCGGGGCGAACGACGTGACAAACCCGGCTGCAAAGAACAACCGGAACAGTCCACTCTACGGGATGCCGATCCTGGAAGTCGATCGCGCCAAGTCGATCATCGTTCTAAAGCGCAGTCTTCGCCCCGGATTTGCCGGGGTAGATAACGATCTCTATTACGACCCGAAATGCATGATGCTCTTTGGGGACGCGAAAGAGAGCCTCAATCATCTGTTCGCAGCCTTGAAATCCTGAAACAACAACTAGTCGCCCGACGTGCCCACAGCATCCTAGCAGGAGCCGTTTTAGGCTGGGTAGGTCCCAGTGATGTAATGCTCCAGTTGCTGGATGGTTTCTTCCTGTTCTGAGATGATCCACTTTACCAGGTCGCCAATCGAGACTATGCCCAGCAGATTGTCGCCTTCCATGACTGGCAGATGGCGTATGCGGTGATTTGTCATGATCGTCATACACTCATCCAAGGTGTGTTGCCGAGTCACGTGGATCACCGGGCTTGTCATGATCTCCTGCACCCGGGTTTCTTTCGAGGATCTTCCCTTGAGGATGACCTTGCGAGCATAGTCGCGCTCTGAGATTATGCCCACCAGCTTGCCTTCGGAAATCACCAGCAATGCCCCCACCCCCTTGTCCGCCATCTTTTCTATTGCTTCGTAGACCGACTGATCAGGGGACACCGACCAGATTTCCCAGGCCTTCTGCTTCAAAATAGAGTTAATGGTGTCACGGAGCTTCATTTTTGTCCTCCCGCCAAGGCATCGGCACTTGAGCCGCCCGGTTGCACTTGCTTCGTCGCGTGCTTGGCGTATTCCTCAGGAGCGAACTTGCCACCTTGGACGTAACTCGCGTTGATCCCAGCGTAATGTTTCCATTTCTCAGGTAGATCATCGAGCGCAAAAATTGCAGAGACCGGGCACACCGGTACGCAGGCCCCACAATCAATGCACTCCACGGGATCGATGTACAGCTGCGGGACCTCATCGAAGCCCGGGCGACCGTCATTATAGGTTGTGTTCTTCTTCGGGTGGATGCAATCTACGGGACAGGCATCGACACAAGCGGTGTCCTTTGTCCCGATACAGGGTTCGGCAATGACATAGGCCATAGGCCACCTCCCCCTAGGTCTGCCCACGCTAATCCTTGGCGAGAGAAGATTCAAGCGCCAGGACCGTGTCGGTGCTCTCTTTATGGGGACCAGTGCCACTTGCGTTGGTCCTCAGGATTTGCGAAGAAGGTCGTATCTGTCAACACTTCCTTGGGAACGCAAATAGTGCCCTGCCCTGTAGGCATAGGTTCCGCTTTACGTGGGTCGCGAAGGCAGCACTATTTTGTGGTCCCCTTGCCAGCGGATAAGCAACACGCGGTGTTCGGTTTGGATTCCGGTTCGGGCGTCGATGCGAAACCGTCCGTAAAACGTATTGCAGTCCAAGTCAGACGCGGCGTTTCGTAGCTTCTCGTCATCCAAGGAAGCCGCATGCCGAATGCATTCTGTCAAAATCAATCCGGCAGCGAAACTTCCGGCTGCGATGTAGTCGGGCAGTTGACCGAACTGCCTTTGAAAACTATCCCAAAACCAATCCGAAGTTGGTCCTGCGATGTTTGGGAAGGTCATTCCGGGTTCCCACTGGCTCGGCGCGAGGACTCCATCCGCCATCTGCGCAAGCTCAGCAGAAAAAGCACGGACGCCGGCAGCAACGGCCGCCACCGCACTTACCCTGCTGGGCCAACGATGGCGTGTTCGCATGATGCCCAGCTCGTCCTGAAAGCGCCCTGCCAGGACAACAACCTCTGGACCGATGTCAAACAGGGTGCGAAGAAGGATGTCGTGGTTCTCAAGGGGGAGGTTGATTGGGACGAGCTCGACCGATTGGCGGGCCACGGCAGCGGCCGATTCCAGGATTCCGCGCGCAACCTGCCTTCCGAAGGTTCCTCTGTCTGAATACAAGACACAAATTCGCCTGAGAGCGGGGGACTCTTCAGCCAGCCAATGCGGGAGTGCTCGTAGGTAGTCACTTGCGGGGCTTGTGATGCCCACCAAGTAACGCCAACCATGGCTGAAGAGCTCATCGGAAGAGCCGCCATGATTCCATAGGACTTTCTTGTATTCTTCCGCTATCTCCACTACGGCCATCGTCAAGCCGCTGGAGTACGGCCCTAAGAGAATGTCAATCTGATCCTCTCGAACAAGCCGGAATACGTTTTTCCGGGCGCAGCTGATCTGACTGCGGTCGTCATACCAAATCAGCCGGACAGACCTTTTATCTCCATGCTGGACGGCAATGCCGCCTTGAGCGTTGATATATGACTGCCAGAGGAGGAGACCCTGAAGCGCCTGTTGCCCTTGGAAGTGAAACTTACCTGAGAGAGAAATGGACAGGCCGGCGGTGATTTCTGAAGCGTTCACGGCTCATCCGTATGCGGCTCCGTCACAGATAGCCGGCTGCGGCTCGCTCCGGAGTCGTCAAACTCCGCCAGGAGGTGACTGCGACTTATGTTAGTTTAGTGGTTGGATCAGAAAAATTATGCTTGGCGACTCTACTGTGCTTGGAGCACGCAAGTAGTATGCTCCAATGTGCAACCTCTGAAGCCAGCTCAATGTCCGACGCTCTCAGTTGGTTGGTTGAACAAATTCAGTGGACCTCAGACCCCTCGAAGCGAAAATCTCAGGTCACGCTTACCTTAAGGCACTGGAATGGAAGAGGCTGCATGCAACCTGACTCTCTCAGACTGTTCGCCCCTCAGCAACACGACATCATCAGCCGTGACTTTCGAAGCATCATCCTAATCCTCTCCCCGCGGGGGATGCTGCCCAGCTGTCGTTTCCTCGTAAACGTGCTCCAGAGGGAAGCGGCTGCTCTGGACGCGCTTCTTCTGTGGCGTGTCGATGCTCTTGACGCTGGTTGCGCTGGCGGGCTGCTACATCCCCGCGCGCCGCACCGCCAGGGTCGATTCCATGGTTTGTGTACGAGGGCTGAAGCGTCCGCGGCGGCCCAAAGATCCTACCGATACCATCCGCCACATTTTATCGCTCACGCCGCGCGGTCGGAAGAGAATCGAGGTGAAATTGCCGAGATCTGCGTTGTAGATGTGATGTGGTGCCGCCTCCAGGCTCTGACAGGTTAAAGAAGCAGTTCAAGGTCCCAAACACCGTCGCCTAATCGAAGAATGCACAAACAGGAGATTTTCCGATGAATCTCGAGGAGTTACCAGATGGAACCCAATCCGATCGTCTTCCGCGATCTGACTTATATATTCCTGGCGGCCGTACTCGGAGGCCTACTGGCCTGGCGCCTTCGCCTTCCCCTGATCTTAGGCTTTGTGATCGGAGGGATCTGCGTCAGTCCCTTCACTCCCGGACTGCGTGTGTCCGATGCGCAGACCCTCCTAATCGGTTGGTAGCTGCCGATGTCTTCCTTCGACAAGAGCCAGACGATGGAGAAGAGGAAGATGAAGATGAAGATGAAGATGAAGATGAAGATGAAGATGAAGATGTAGGCGACGGTAAAGAAGATGACGGTGACGACGACAAAGACGACGACGGGTACTCAGAGGGAGCACCGCGGAGCGACAGGAATGGGTGTCATCGGCGAGATGTTTAGCGGTTGGCCCAACTTCGTTGCCCTTTTTTTGCTCTTCCCGTGCACCAAACGCCGACATACTCCGGCAGGTGGCGGCACAAGGCGAAGGTGCGAGATCAGTTGATTTGGCAGGTCGGGCACGCGATCCGGCAACTCTGTTAGCGTCCGGCAAATCGCGGCTAAGTGCACTTTTTCCGGCTGTTAACCGGAGGGTCTAGGTTCGAATCGCATCGCGAACAGGTCGACTGACTGTCGGCCAGTGCGACTCAGGTCACGATTTCTTCCCAACTAATTCTGGCGTCAACTACTTACCCACTACCAAGCCCGCACGGAGGCACTCTACGAAAGTATCGAGAAAAGGCCGTGTTGACGCATATGGGAGCGAAAGGAGGGGCTCGTTTGTGGCACAGTTCGATGGGGCAAACTAACGACAGGACTCTATGAGTGTTATCAGGATGTTACAACAGCGATCCGAAGGAGTTGGTCGCCGCGAACACTAGAAGGGTTTTTACCCGCCACACAATGTTTTCCTCAGTGGCAGGAGATGTCGCCAGGAGTGCAAGGTGTGGTCCTCATGCAAGTCCCGCCCATACAGGTCTCGCCGATGGAGCACTGGTTGCCGCAACGGCCGCAGTTACTGGAATCGCTTAGGAATGAGGACTCGCTGACGCAAGAGCCCATGCAACTGGCGTAACCGGGTCCACACGTACAGGAGCCGCCTGTACACGTCTCCGACAAAAAACAGTGGTTACCGCAACGGCCACAGTTACTGGAATCATTGACAAACCTGATGGTGTCCACGCAGCTTCCACCGCACCATTCCTGACCGGTCGGACACTCCCAGGGAGCTTTGCTGGTGTTGGGGGGCGTCCTGCTTGGGGGGCTGATCGCCGGCACCGGATGGGTCTTCGACTGAGTGATCGCGTCGGTAACCCGATCCCGTTCCAGAGACAGGGGCTGCTGCAGGATCACCTCGACAGGCGATCCTACGTCGAGGAAGAAATTGTGGGAACTCGTGAGCATCACGAGCGAGGCCACACCGCCGACGGCCAAGCCGACCATGCCGCCGATGGCGGTGCTTTTTAGGCCGCCGGGATTGAACGTCATTCCGTTGATGTTCGTTCCCTTCCCTCCCGCAGCGTGACCAATCAGCGTGCCCAAGCCCAAGCCGGTTGCCGGCAGGGCGACTGCGCCGACGATCCGCTGCTTGCCGGGGTCTTTCAGGGCGTACCCGTCATCGCTTTCCAGGGTTACAGGCCCGGAAATGGGAGCGACGTAGCCGTTGGGGAAGGTTATCGTCATGGACTGAAGATGCAGTTCACCGCGTCCGCCTTTCCGTTCGAGCTTGTCCACTTTGCCTTGAACAAATGTGCCGGGCGGAATCACCACCTCGTTGCCGGAGGTGACGGGAGAAGTGATTTGGGCGTAGATGTCGTCTCCGCGATGGATGGACCTGCTCTGGATCGGATGCGTTAGCACCAGAGCAATCCTGGTCCCGGTGAGCACGAGTACGTTGTTTTTATCGATGGTTTGCGCGTTCGGTGAGCGGGCCTGCGCGCCTGCCGCCGCAGGCGCTAGAGATTGTTCCTGTGCCAGGCCCGAGAAACCAGCCAGAAAGAAAGCCAAGACGCTCAACACCAATCTGTACTTGATAACGGTCAAGAACGAAAACTGAGAAGAGATTCGACTGAAGCTCTGTGGCATCGTGCACCTCCTGCTTCTTGGAAATCTCAACAGCAGGGCCACTAGGTGCAACCGGAGGAACTTGCACCTCCCTATATTGACTCCCTTCCGATGAAGAATGTTGTGTTTTGATTCGTCAAGCTTTGTAAAGCTGGTTAACTTTCTGTAAAGCTGCGTAACGCGGCTTTCACTCGGCCTTTGAGTATTTTGCACGAGACGGTGGTTGTTCTAATTTTGTACACTTCGTCCGAAGCATAGTGGCAGAGCCACAATATGGGAGCCGTGGCTGCTGCTCGACTACGCTCCGAAGCGCGCGGAAGGGTAAGTGTCGAAATCGCATTATAAAAGGGCGCCCCTTTTGGAGTAGGTTGTCATCGTTTGCCACGACGACCTACAGAAAGGAGCACCCTCATGAGCAGTGAAAAGTATATTGGGCTGGACGTTCATCAAGCAACCATCTCGGTCGCAGTAAAAGATTCCACCGGCAAGTTAGTAATGGAGTCCATCCTGGAGACCAAAGCGGCAACCATTCTCGAGTTCTTTGCCGGGCTGCGTGGAACTTTGTCGGTGACCTTCGAGGAAGGGACCTCGGCCGCCTGGCTGAGTAGTTGTATTCGAGGAGTTGGCCCAGGGCTTCGCGGATCCCCAACGTCGTCGACATGCCGTAACATACTTTCAACTCTGCGCGGCAAAGGCTTCTCCCGTCTCTAAACTCCACATCGACACGATTCTTCTCACGTCCCAAAACTGTACGACCGGTGTTATCTAACCAACTGATGAATTTGTTGCACAGCTGCTTATGTCTTGGCGTGACCACGAGCGGCAATCAGAGCAAATCGAGGCTCCGCAGTCGGCGCACTTCGTGACGGCGGGTTTGCCGCACGGCATTCCGTCATCGCTGCTGTATGAAACGTATTCGGCCACCTATGCTGCTTCTTCGTCGTCAGTCATGACCGCAGGCGCACCCTCCACTCAACGTCACGCGCCATCCGACCAGCGCCTGGATTGTTCAGGAATTGCGAGAAGCGTTTCTCTACCAGTCCCCTGCCGAGTTCCTCATCTTCGATCACGATCCAAGTACGGATTCGACGTTCCAGCGGCAATTCGAGACATGAAGATCACTCTTGTCGTTTTCCTCGATCAACCTGTACATAAATTGACGGCGAAGCAGCGCGCTGAACTCGGCAAGAAAAACATCAGCTTTGTATTCCAGCAATACCATCTACTCGACAACCTGACTGTCGCCGAGAATCTTGACATTCCGCTCCCTACCGCGACATCCGCGCCTCCGAGCGCCAATCGCTCGTGGCCGATACGCTGGCCCGGTTTCAGATGGTCGGCAAGAAGGACCTCTTCCCAAGCCAGCTGTCGGGCGGGCAGCAGCAACTGGTGGCCGTCGCCCGCGCCATCATCGCCAAGCCGAAACTGATCCTCGCCGACGAGCCCACCGGCAATTTGCACTCCGACCAGGGAAGGGAGATCATGGAGCTTTTCAAGAAGTTGAACGGCCAAGGGGCGACCATCGTTCAAGTCACTCACTCCGAAACCAACGCGGCTTACGGCAACCGAATCGTCAAACTCGTGGATGGATGGATTTCGTGAGCGAAGCTTGCAGCGCGACGTACACTCTCCATCGTTGGGGCTTTCAGAGGCTGTAATACGTTTGGTTGTCGCCCGGATTGAGGTGAGCAAGTGCACACTCTAACCCAAGATCTACGTTTCAGCTCCCGGATGTTGCTCAAGAGCCCGGGCTTTGCGACGGTGGCGGTCCTCTCTCTGGCTCTCGGGATTGGGGCGAACAGTACGATGTTCAGTGTGCTCAACGCGCTTGTTTATCGTCCCCTGCCCTACAAGAACCCCGACCAGCTGATGATGATATGGGAAACGGACCAAAAGCAGCCTGGATTTAGGCGTCCCGCTCCACTCCTGAACGTCCTTGATTGGAAAGAACAGAATCACGTCTTCGAAGACATCGGACTGACCACGGGTGACGCTAGTCCCCGAACTCTCTCTGGCCTTGGCGAAGCCGAGCGGATTCTCGCGCAAGGTGCTAGTGCGAACTTCTTCGGCTTGCTGGGTGTCAAGCCCGCCTTAGGTCGGGTTTTTCTTACCGAGGAGGTCCGAGGACGCGCTCAAACTGTCGTTATCAGTGATTTGTTCTGGAAGCGCCGGTTCAACCGCAACCCGAATGCTCTCGGAAAGACTTTCGATGATGAGGGCACTATGTGCACCACAGTGGGTGTCATGCCTCCGGGCTTTGAGCCGTTCTACGGTGACAGGATAGATATCTGGGAGCCTATGGACCCGGCCAGCACCACCCATTCGAAGCGCGAGGATCACTATCTGATGGCCATCGGGCGTCTTAAGCCGGGCGTTACTCTTCGCCAAGCTCAGCTCGAGATGGACGTCATTGCGCGCCGGCTGGAGCGAGCCTACCCGGCAGTCAACAAGGGGGTGGGCGTGAAGGTTCTCCCTCTTCACGCGGCTCTCTTCGGATGGGCACCACGAATGCTCGCTCCGCTTCTCGGGGTGGTAGGCTTCGTTCTGCTGATTGCGTGTGCCAACGTCGCCAATCTCTTGCTGGCCCGAACCCAGACGCGGCGAAAGGAATTCGTGGTTCGGGCATCGCTGGGCGCCGGGCGGGCGCGACTGATCCGGCAGTTGCTCGTTGAGAGCGGGCTGCTCGCTCTGGTGGGAGGCTCCCTGGGTGTGTTGCTGGCGGTTTGGGGCATCAAACTCTTTCGCCAGCTCGCAGGTGAGTTTCCGTATGCCGACAGCGTCAGCATCGATGGCCGGGTGCTCCTCTTTACACTCGCGGCTTCACTCCTGAGCGGGATACTCTTCGGGCTCGCACCAGCGCTTCATGGGTCAAGCCCCGACTTGAATTCCGCGCTCAAGGAAGGCGAGCGCCGAACGGCGACAGGCTCACGCGGAATAACTCGCAAACTGCTGGTGATCTCCGAGGTTGCCCTGGCGCTGGTGCTCCTGGTTGGCGCAGGTTTGATGATCAACAGCATGGTTCGCTTACAGCACGTCGACCCCGGGTTCAACCCGACCAAGGTCTTGACTATGGAAACGTTCTTGTCGGAAAGCGGATACGTGGAGCACGTTCCTGGCGGCGTATTGAAGAACGTCAGCCCCCAGGCGACCACATTTTACCAGCAGCTTCTTCAGAGAATTGAGAACCTGCCGGGTGTCGAGTCGGTCGGAATGATTGGCCAGTTGCCCACGCGATGGGAGGAGCCGCGCACGTTTGTCATCCTGGGGCATCCGGTGCCGGAGCCGGACAAGAGGCCAGAAGCAGGGTACAATGAGGTAAGCCCCAGCTTTTTCCACACGATGCAAATTCCACTCAAGAAGGGGCGCTTCCTGAACGAGCGCGATACGGCGAGCGCGCCCTGGGCTGTGGTTATTAACGAAGCCATGGCGCGGCGCTACTTTCCCAACGAAGATCCTATCGGCCAACTCTTGCGCCTCCGGTTCGAACCTTATGCTGTCGAGGAGAGCCAGCCTCGTGTCATCGTTGGAATTATGGGAGACGTGAAGCACGGGGGCTTGGACTCGGATGCTCCTGCCGGCATGTATGTGTCGTATCTGCAACAACCGAGCCAGTATCCGGGCGGTAGGGTGGTCGGTCACCTTCGCCATGACCTGGTGATACGAACGGGGTCCGGCGTGACGGGCAGCGGCGCGAACTTCGTAGCCTCCGTGAAGCGGATCGTCGCCGAGCTGGACAAAGATCAGCCCGTGACCGATATCATGACCACGGACGAAGTTCTGTCCAGGTCGATCTCCGGTCAGCGGTTTTACATGCAATTGCTCGGAATCGTTGGCGGCCTGGCTCTGCTTCTGGCGGCCGTGGGAATTTATGGTGTCATGTCTTACTCGGTCACGGAGCGTACTCATGAAATCGGCATCCGCGTCGCTTTGGGAGCCCGGCGCACGGACGTGCTAAGACTGGTCGTCAATCTTGGGTTGAAACTGACCTTGATTGGAGTAGCCGCTGGAGTGCTCGTGGCCCTGGGGCTTACGCGGCTGATAACCGGATTTCTCTTCGGAGTCAAGGCCACGGACCCGCTGACCTATGCCCTCATCTCGTCGCTGCTGGTAGGCGTGGCGGTGCTGGCGTGCTACTTGCCCGCCCGCCGGGCGACGAAGGTCGATCCCATGGTCGCACTAAGGTATGAATGAAAGCTAACAGGCTAACGCGTGACTGGGCCGTCGAAAGATTCGAAGCAGGAAGCAACAATCGCTCCATCACACAGCGACTTAATCTCATGGCTGGGTTACTCCCAACACCCGCTCGTCGACAAGCTGGCCGGGGCCCCGAGGCTCCAAAAGCAACATTACGTCCCAGCCTCGGAAATTGAGATCGGGGCGAAGTGCCATGATGTTCGCTGGCTTGATGTCGCGATGAACGACGCCAGCCGAATGCGCCGCGGCCAGAGCCGAGGCAATCTGCGCCCCATATTCAGTAACTCTGTCGAATGGCAACCCCTCGGCAGCGATCAGATTTTCGAGGGTCTGGCCTTAAACATACTCCATCACCAGAAAGTCCGTTCCAGACTCCCTCGAAATGTCGTGCACAATATTCGGGTGATTCAGGGCAGATGCCGCCTGTAGACGATACCCATCCCGCCGCCACCGAGCTTCTCGATGACGCGGTAGTGCGAGATGATTTGGCCAATCAATTCGAGAGGAACTCCGTCCTCGGGCGAACATGTTAGGAGTGCTCATAGGGTAAGTCAACGGAAAGACGGAAAGACGGAAATCACCCGGAAATCACTGCACCTTCGCGTACTCCGCCTTAGCTTCCTTAAGGATGGGGATGTCGGGGTCGGCGTCTTTCCAGAGCGTGAGGAAATCCTTGTAGGCGGCGAGCGCCCGGACGCGGGCAGCATCAGCATCGGCTCCCTGCGAGGTTCTCGCCGCCAGAGCATTGGCGCGAGCCACTCCCAGATGCGCCAGGGCGCCAAAAGGCGCATTTACCACCACGCCAGAGTGGGTCGATGATTGTTCGGAACTCTTCAACCGCTGCATCGGCCTGCCTCGCTCGCAGCAACGCTTCGCCGCGCATAGAGGACAGGTATGCCGTGCCGACATTTGGGCCTGGCCCGACTTCCTGGCCCAAGTCACAACGAGCAGCCTTTAGTTCGTCAAGGGCCGATTCCGGCCGCCCCTTCGCAACCTGAATGGCGGCACGGATACTTGGTGACCAGTACGATTTCAACAGAGTGTCGGTGGGAAATCGGCTATGTAGCTCTCGTTCCAGAGCCGACGCGCACTTCATCTCCGGCACGAGCAAGCGCAATAGTTGCTCTGGTTGTGACGGTTCTGCGTTCGAACCCGCCAATGCCGCCGCTGCCTGGCGTTTAGCTTCATTCCAATTTCCGAATTCTGCCTCCCGCATTGCTCCTTCCACCTGCCATAACGCGGCTGATTCTCGTTGATCGGCGCGCAAAGCCGATTCCACTGCGCTCCTCGTAAGTGTCCTCGCCTTGAGGAGGCGACCGTAATATGCGTCGGCATCGGACTGGCTCGACAGCACGGAATCCTCGAATCGAGGCCTGTGGCCAATCGCCCATGGAATCAAAACCGGTGTCGCGTCCCAGCGTTCGATACTCTTGCGGATTGGCATTGCGCAGCGCGTGCCGAGATGGAGCTGCTTGATCCAGCCTTTCTCCGCATCAAGATGCGCGGTGTAGAGCAGCATGAAGCTGGCGAACTGGAGCCCTTCTTCTGCGTCGGGAGCTTTGCCCAAACGGACTGCATCGAAGACCTTCGCCGCCTGTTGTTCGGTGCACGGTTCCGCCGAGCAAGTGTCGAGCCCATGATCGGAGGCGCGGCAACCCATCTTGTGAAAGGCGTCGTGCCGACTTCGGAGCGCGGCCAGCAAATCGGTGAGCCGAACAATCTGGACATCGGCTGCGCGCTCCAGCCTCGCCAGCCAACCGTTGAATTCAGCTGGGTCCTCCGTGCGAAAGGCGCTATCTGAACGAAACGTCGGAAATACGCGTGTGGCGAGTCCCTGATCGGCCACGGCCTGGTGGTATTCCAGCGAATCGGTAGGATCATCCGTGCTGCACACGACCTCGACGTTGAACTTGCGCAGAATGCCTTGCGCCGTGAGATCACCACCCGCGAGTTGAGCGTTCGCCTCGCGCCAGATGCGCGGAGCGGTTTCTTCGTTTAGCAGGTCTTTAATTCCGAAGTAGCGGAGCCGTTCCAGATGCGTCCAGTGGTAGAGCGGATTGCGGAGTGTGTAAGGAACGATCTTTGCCCACGCAAGAAACTTCTCGTATGGTTTTGCGTTGCCCGTGCAGTAGCACTCATCAACGCCGTTGGCCCGCATCGCGCGCCACTTGTAGTGATCGCCCTCCAACCAAATCTCAAATAGATCGCGAAAGCGCCGGTTCTCGGTAATGTCTTTGGCCGAAATATGGCAGTGATAATCGATAATCGGCTGCGCTTCGGCATGGCGTTCGCAGCCACTCTGACCGCGCTGTGATCACTTCCGATTCCAGCGACCAAACTTTGCGGCCTGATTCCGCTTGTGTCTGCCCAGGCGCTTACAAGTTGACGCTGACGAGTTGAGTGATCCACACCGCTGGAGGTGCGATGTAGTTGAAAACGATTTGGCCCGGATGGTAACAATAGTTCGTCCGCCAGTAGCCCCCTGCTCCATCCCCATTTTCTCCGCGCGAATGAATCTGCGCGCGAGTGAATCTTGACAGCATGGGCACCTTCCGCCAGAATTTCCGTCTATGGCTCACGAAGGTACAGGCGCATCTCGAAAGCACGTTTCTGAGGCCCAGACGGGAACTGGGGACGTTTTGATGCCGCCGAGTGAGCAGACGGAGTTCTTCCTTACTTTTACCCCACCACAGGACCTCACTCCCGAAGAACGGAAACTAGTCGGCGACATCGTGATCCTCGATCATCGGGCGCACCACCAGCTGAAGCCCAAGACAGAGGAATGGAATGAGGTACTGAAACTCCTCGTAAATGTTGTTGTCCTCCTCCAAGCCCGTGACGCTGAGCAGGGACGTGCCATCCTCAAGGAAGCACAGCAGGTTTACTACCACCATAATCAGACCAAGAACCGCATTCGCTATTTGACAGGTGCTGTAGCAGGGATTGTTGTAGCTGCTGCGGTCGGTACTGGATTCCTGCTGGTGTCAAAATCGCTTGAACAGTACATTGGGCGTCAACTGCTTGTCCTGATCTTCGTGTTTGCTGGCCTGGGGAGTATCACCAGTGTTCTTACCCGCGTCTCGACTATCGACTTGAAAGAAGAGACCAGCCGCTTTTCAGTGGCACTCTCGGGCTTTTCTCGACCTTTGATTGCCATGTTTGTCGCTCTGGTGGTCTACTTCATCCTTGACACCCGTATAGTGGAGATCAAGTTGGGCAGTCCTACCGAACCAAAAACGAATGCCGTTTATCTCGTTACGTCTTTTCTTTGTGGGTTCAGCGAACGATTCGCAAAGGACATCCTCTCCCGAGTGCCGTTCGGAAGCGATGGAAGAGAGAAGGACCAGTCCGGACCGACGGCGACGGGCGAGAGTGAGAGCGGTGGCGGAGCACGGCGGGATTGATCTAGCAATCCGCGTATCTCCTTCCGCCGGACTCTCCCACTCCTGGTTCGCCATCCTGTGGTCTCCAAAATTAGTGCTAAACGCTTTACCATCCAAGCACAGCGGGACTATTTTTGGCGCTTGTTCAGTTTGTCGAGTGCGCGCTTCAACTCTTCCAGCTTCTGCCCAGCCTCGCCGAGCTTTCCCTCCGCCGTCAGGCGCTGGTAGTCGGCAAGGTCTTTAGCGGCTTCCGCGATGAGCGCGTTGAGATCCGCTGCGACCTGGGGTTCGTGGCGGACACGCCGATGTTTTTCGGTCCGACTCCGCGGGGACTGGCGCAGCGCTCATTGACGAGACGGATCCACCAAAAGGGGACGCCATTGCCGACTCGAAGGTTGGTCCGTATGCCAGCCGATCTTGCAATGCGAGTACGACCACACGCAATTCCGGCATCGGGCTCCGCTCAGCCTGCAAGTAAATCGGCTCCGCATACAGTAGCGCGCGCCCGATCGGGATCACAAGTAGCGCCCCGCGCCGCACGTGCGAGCCCTGCTGATTCCACAATGTCAACTGTCCGGAAAGCTGCGCATTCTGGTCGATTCGCGCCTCGATCTGCAGCGGTCCGTCGACCAGCTTCGTCTTGGGAAAGTTGTAAACCACGGACGTACCGTATTGTGCGCCGTCGCTGCGCCCGGCGATCCAGCCAATTAGATTATTCCGGTTCGCCGGGGTGAAGGGCAGAATCTCCACGAACTCTTCGCCAGTTTCGCCCGGCAGTTTCATCAGCACGAAATTCGGCTCCATCGCCTGCGTCGTTTGCTGGCCTCCCTCGCTCAGGCCGACTTCTGTGGCCACCGTCCACAGATCCTCCCGGTTGTAGAACGCTTCCGGATCCGTCATGTGATACAAGCCGTAAACTTCCGCCTGGAGTTTCAGCAGCATCGAAAAAAGGCCTTGCCTTCTTGGCCGCCGGTGAAGTGACAGCCGCTGCAGCCGCTGCTGCGGTATGTACAAGAAGGGGAAATTTGCGTACAATCCCCGCGTCCAAAGGGTCTGAGAATCCCGTGCGTGCGTCGGCCCAGGCTCACGTTCGACCGTAGCGCTCAACGGCAGCCTTTCTTAGAGTAGCCCCGTCTCTTCCGGCAGGTCATCGGGCCATGTGCGCCCACCGATAGACAAGCGGGCCGGAGAAGCTGCGAAGCAGTATTTTTTTGAAGGAGGAGGAGGATGCTTAGGCGACTGACGATTGCTGTTGCCATTCTCGCAATGTTGGGGACAGCCGCTAACGCTCAAAACCGGGATCGGTTTCTCCAAGTGATGACTCGGAACATGGATACAGGCTCGGATTTTGGCTTTGTTCTCGGGGCCACCGATCAGCTTGGCGTACTCCTGGGGATCAGGGCGACTTACCAGGAAATTTTGGCTAGCGATATCCCGGAACGAGCCGACGGGATTGCGGCCGAGATCCAGACTATTCACCCCGATCTTGTTGCACTCCAGGAGATCACTACGTTGAGTACTGGTCCGTACGGTGGTCCGGCCACAACGGTGGTGGCGAATCAGCTTCAGTCTCTCATGGCGGCGCTTCGACGACGCGGGCTCCACTACGCAACTATTGCATTGCAGGCGAATGCTGATGTGGAACTCCCAGCCTTCGATCAATCGTTCAACCCGTTCGATGTCCGTTTAACGGATTTTGACGCGGTGCTGGCACGGACCGACCTTCCGGTGTCTGAGTTCAAACTGGCGAACATCCAACAGCAGCACTTCAATGCGGCACTGGTGTTTCCCATTCTTGGTCAGGCGATTCGGTTTCCGCGGGGCTGGATAGCGTTGGATGCCAAGCTGCGGGGCAAGACATATCGCGTCGTCACGACCCATCTTGAAACCCTGAATCTTGAGGTGCAGGCCGCGCAAGCACTCGAATTGGTAAGTGGACCCGGCTCGTCGGGTCTGCCCCTCGTGTTAGCTGGGGACTTGAACTCTGACGCCAACAATCCAAGCCAAGCCCAGAGTCCCGCTTACCATACCCTGGTGAATGCAGGATTCCTGGATGTATGGGAGATCCTTCACCCTGGCGATGCGGGTAATACGTGGCCGCTTCACGGCGAGGATCCGCAGACCCAGGCCTCGACACCGAATCAGCGAATCGACCTGGTTCTGACCAGAGGTGATGGAATCACGGCACGGGAGATATCCTTAGTGGGTACCACTCCGCCCGGCTCGATGCAGCTATGGCCGTCGGACCACGCCGGAGTGGTGGGATCGTTTACTCTATCGCCGAAGCAATGAGTAGGTTGTCGTGACCATGCTGGTTTTGGCCCAAAAACAGTTGAAGATAAAGACGTATACTTCCCGTGGCTCAGACATTTAGAGGTTTTCGCGACGCACCAGCCCAACTTATCCATGCCATAAATAAACGAAATCCGGGCGAGGAAGAATATGGCGGAGCTCATTTCTCTCCGTGAAATCGCCGAGACCATGGAAGTCTCGAGCGATGAATGCGTTTCCTACTTGGACCCTGACACGGGCGAAATCATCACGGTAACAGAAGAAGAGCGACAATTGGCGGAACGTAGGAGCAGGGGAGGCGATTCGACATCAGCAAACCTAAGCAGCCTATTTCGCCTGGCTCGTCTTTTTAGGCGAGACGCCCGCATTCCGCTCGCGGGTTTGAGCGTCTAGGTAGGCGATCAGGGCCGCTACATCTGGATCACCCAACCGCAGGTTGGGCATCGGTACCTGCTTGTACTTGTTATAAAGGGCAGTCGCAATAGGATCCCGTTCGGCAACCATCTTATCCGGCATTTCGATGAATTGAGTGA
>Ga0209577_10001764_pt1 | contig 21325 bp, 20 predicted proteins | sample GraSoiAngelo_109_FD_185874 | JGI IMG/M metagenome (GOLD analysis project Ga0209577, IMG submission 185874) | Grasslands soil microbial communities from the Angelo Coastal Reserve, California, USA - 14_0903_12_20cm (SPAdes) (version 2) | ecosystem: Environmental > Terrestrial > Soil > Grasslands...
ACACCCTCCTCGCCGGTCGCAGGACAAACTGTAACTTTCACCAGCTCAGTTGCCGGTGGAACCCCTCCCTACAGCTACTCTTGGAACTTCGGCGACGGCTCAACCGGAACAGGGTCACAGGCTACGCAGACATATTCGTCGCCGGGATCGTTCACGGTAACCCTGAAGGTCAGCGACTCCAGTTCGCCCCAGTTGACCGGGACCTCAACAAACACTGTCACCGTTTCCTCGCCTGGAAACACTGGGTCCACGCAACCCGCATACACCTTGAGCTGGATGGGATATGACTGGGACGGCGCTGGAGAGGAGAAGATATCCTTGAACGGGCAGTTCCTAGCATCTCTACCGGCAACAAGTAGCCCGCAGAACGGAGGCGCCTACGCTAGCTTCTCCCTCAACATAACGTCACTCGTAGTCCAAGGCGCTAACTCGCTGACGTTTACCCACGCCAACTGGGATTGCGGAACAGTGGATAGTGTGAAGAACCTACAGGTCAGCAATCAGACCGGAATAATTTTCAGCAATTCTACAATCGAGCCGCTGAGCTGCACGCAATCGCTGACCTATCATTTCAACACACTCGCCCTTACCAGTCCTCCTACATTGACAGCTAGCTTCACTTACAATCCATCCTCGCCTCAAACGGGACAGGGAGTCGCGTTCACTGCGTCAGCGTCTGGCGGCACTTCACCGTACTCGTTCAGCTGGACCTTTGGTGACGGGGGCTCTGGAACAGGAGGCTCAGTATCCCACACGTACCAAACTACAGGCAGCTATACTGTGGCCCTAACTGTCACGGATAGCAGTGGTCAGAAGACGAGTACAACTCAAACGGTGACTGTCGTAAGTCCGCCTCCTCCTCCGTTGGCGACGAGTTTCAGTTTCAATCCATCTTCACCTGATGCGGGCCAATCGATCTCATTCACAGGCTCAGCATCTGGAGGAACGACCCCCTACCAGTATTCCTGGGACTTCGGCGACTCTGGAACTAGATCCGGAAGCTCGGTCAACCACACTTACCAAACCGGCGGCTCATACACGGTAACCCTGACTGTTACAGATGCGGGAGGCCAGGTAGCGAAAGCATCTCATACGATAACGGTCAACACGCCGCTCTCTGCCAGCTTCACTTATTCTCCATCAAACCCGCTTCCACTCTTAGCTGTGACATTTACCGGCAGTGCGTCTGGGGGAAGCTCGCCTTACAGCTACAGCTGGAACTTTGGCGACGGAACAACCGCCAGCGGGGCCTCGGTCAGCCACTCCTACCTACTCGCAGGATCCTATACCGTTACTCTTACAGTCACAGATGCAAACGGCCAGACAGTGACAACCTCCCAGACCATAACAGTCCTAACCTCCGTGGTATAGTCCCTCAATCGCGAGAGACCTGTGACAGCTCGGGCCTCGAACAGACTTGTCACGTTTTGCGGTCGTGAGATGATGATCGGAAGAACAATTAACGGAAGCCCAGAGTCCAGACACAGAACTCCTTGCCGTCGCAAACGGTTTTCAAACAAATTGATCGATGGATCCATGCCCACAAGAAGGACCTTGTCGACCTTACCGTCGCCTAGTTGACATACTCCTATCTTCTTCCTGGGACATACACGATAACTCTCACTGTGATTGACGCTAGGGGTCAGACAGTCACCGTCCTCACCCATGTCTAGAGCTCCCTTCTAACTCGGACACTTTGGAATTGGCCCTTTAAGGGGCCATTTATGAGAAGTCGTCTTGAGGCTTGACGGCCCCTCTTTGCGGGGAAGTCTCCGGGGACTGTTTCTATGGCGTGCTCTCGATCAGCAACCCCGACAAACAGTACTAGTGTTCCTCCTAGGGAAAAATGGGAACGTGGGCCTTGATGGATTTGCCAGGATTGTGGATATTGTGCTTTTAGCGGATTCGGTTCGCATTCTGGCTTCATGAGCTGTCCGCTACTTGGCGATAAGGTTCGTTTCAATCAAGAGAGTTGGGCGAGTTAGGATACCCTCAGAACCTAGTCATAGGGACGGTCGGGATAAGTCGATGCCAGCGCTTCTTCTGGTGCAGTCGAAGCGCAAGTTGCGGTTAGTCGGGCTAGTTTCTCGGTGGAAACGGATTCGAAGGAAACGCTTCAAGTTCCTGGGAGTCTGTGTTCTTGCGCTGGTCGGCTTCTTCGACTATTTTGCGTGGAAGCATCTCGTCTATGGCCAGTTGAGTGTGGGTCTCTGGGTCGGTTTCGGACTAGTACCGTTATTGTCGATTCCAGTTACTTTTTTCGGGTTGATTGCTAGTGCGGTCCTTCTCTTTAGTAGAGAGTTCATGGGACAGAAGGGGTCATTTGGCTAAGTCTCAATGCAACATTTGCGTACAATGGTTCGACGATTCAGAGTTGGCTGATCATCTTAACCAACACTTGGAAGGACCCACAGAAGAACCCGGAACCACGCAGATACGACTGAAGTGTCCCGCTTGTAACAATGATGATGAACACGTATTATGGTGTGCCGTTTCGAGTTAATGGAACAGGTCCACGTATGCGCTTCTTGATTAGGGCGTGGACTGAGCTTGGAGAAGAGCCGATTCCTAGAATGGAGCTTTGGGTGGGGGGAGCTTCGCACCGACTGGCGAACCATATCGATTAAAGACACATTTAGAGCCGGACTAGCAGGATAATATTTGCGATCAACAAGTCAATAATTGTCAGTGGGACAGATCTCTTAGCGAATCGGATGAAGCTTAGTCTCTTTTTTTCTTTGTTGAGAATGTTCAACGCGACCATGTTGGACGCTGTCCCTATGGGCGTAGCCATCCCTCCGACCCCGGTGCCCACGGCCAAGGCCCAGGCCAGCGGCGCGATTGAGACTCCTGAGATGCTTGACATTGCTCCGATCACGGGGATGAAGACTGTCACCAGCGGGACGTTGTCGACGATCTGGCTGATCAGAGCTGTAGTCCAGAGGACTAGCGTGACGGCTAAGGCTAGGTTTCCGCCTGATTCCTGAACCAGCCAGCCTCCTAGCTGAACAAGCAGTCCAGTCTTTGCGAATCCTGCGACGAGTATGAAGAGGCCTCCGAAGAAGAAGAAAATCTGCCAGTCAATTCTGCCCAGCACATCCCGGACTTCGCTAGTACGTGACGACTCGTAGACCAGTATGAGAAACGCGGGAAGTAGAGTGGCGAGTGCTGCCGAGACTCCGAGAAAAGTATGAACAATCAAGAACGTCACCGCCAGTCCAAGAGATACGAGACTCACCCGCAGTAGGCCCCGATCCTTAACGGCGCTCGACGGATTCGGCAGCTGGAGCGGTCTACGTTCGTGATGTCTCTTCATAGCGTCTCGATGGAGAAAGCCATGATTTCTCAGATAGAGAATGGTGCTGTTGACTGCTAGGATTGCTAGTGCGATGGGCGCGGTGTTGAACAGGAATTGATTGAAGGAGAGGTTGACCAGCGGCGACGAGCCGATGATAACATTCGTCGGATCCCCAACCATCGTCGCAATCCCGCCCACGTTCGCCGCCAAAACCTCCGCAATCACGAACGGGATAGGATCGATGCCTAGACCGTCGAACACCTCCACCGTCAACGGGACGATGAATAGAGCGACGGTGACGATGTCGAGGAGAGAAGCCATACCCGCCGTCAGCAAGGGCAGTAGAACATACATCAGAACCGGATGAGCGTCGACGGATCGCGCTAGACGGAGACCCATCCACTCGAAGAACCCTGCCTCCCGGAGGCTAGAGGCGATGATGAACATGCCGAGGAGGACGCCGAGCGCTGTCCAGTTGATCGCCGAGACCAGGTCTGTCTCGCTTAGGACTCCTGTCCCTACCATCAGGGTAGCGCCTAGGACTGCGGCCGACGGCTTGTGAAACTTGTCCGAGAGGATTAGGCCGTAGACTCCAAAGAAGACTCCGACCACTATGACTGTGAGAGCAGTTGGGAGAACCAAATCTTCCGCGAAATCAGACCCAGCTCATAAAAGGTCTCTCCAAGAATCTGGGACAGTCGCGGATTGAGAAAATTTTGGGCTTCTGTTGGCTTGGGTCCTAGCTCTTTTTTCTTTAGACCTGTTGTGAGTGATGTATTCTATGTGAGAAGGGCAGGTCAACATGACCTGATGAGTTATTGGGCGTCTCCGCTGCAGTAGCAGGTTCGATGGAAGAATTCCTCAAGAGTTCTTGGAATTGCTGGTAGTCTTACGCCCGCCACGAGCGACAAAGAGTGTCGCAGTGATTATCGCCACTAGGACAGCTGACGTTATCGTGATGTATTGAATTATGATCACCGGATTGGTCGGTGAGGTCACAACTCCGCCAACTGTTGAGCCAGGGTTGATTGTGAAGGTTCCATGCATCTGGATGGTGTGAAATATGCAGTAGTAGGTGTACGTCGCAGGGTTGGCCATGACTGTGAACATGAAGGTTGTGGTCGGCGGAAAAGGTTGGGAGCACGGGTCCGTGGTCCCGCAGTCAGCCGACTCACCGCCATCATTGTCTAGATCTAGTTGAAACTCGTGTGAAATGCCGTCTCCGGTCGACAGAGCTATCGAAACCATATCGCCCTGAGCAACCGTAATGGGGGGGTTAGGCTTTGATGTGGTGCCATTCCAGCCAACATTGAGGCAGGATCCTCCTGAAACCACGCATCCACTTAGAACTATTGAGACAGCGGCGGCATGGGCGTCCGGTATCGATGGCAACAGGGCTGTTCTGTTAGGATGGACCACGAGAGCTAGCGAAAGAGTTACGACCAGCCCAAAGACCAAATATGCTAGCTTTCGCAAAGCGCGTCTACTATCGCTGTAGGATCTTATAAAATCATTGGTCAGACCAGGAAGCCAGCTCAAATTTCACATCTTCCGATAACCGTAACCCTCGAGTTTTCAATACATCCTCAAGAAGTTACCTCTCTTTGCGTTTTCTTAACCTGCGGAGGGGGACTGTGAACCTCCGTTCTATAGAATCAGACCGCGAACTCCGAAGAAGACCCCGACCACCATGACAGTCAGAGCAGTAGGCAGAGCCAAATCTTGTGCCGACTCGGACCTAGCTCATGAAAAGACTCTCCAAGATCCGCGAGAAAGACAGAGCCAGTGGCTGAAATGTTCTTGGAAATAATTCGTGACCCTAGGTCACGGATATTGTGACCGAGAGGTTGGGCGAATATGTGGTATACCCCTTGGTTATCGTAACGGTCCCTGTGTAGCTTCCCTTACAGGCGGGAGCGGGGACAAGGCAGTGAGCTGTGACCATGACGGTGTTGAATGACGGGCCGCAAGATGTGAATGTTGACGGGCTGGTTGTCAGACTGATCTTTGTTGGATTACTGACGCTGGTCTTAAGTGTGATTGGGCCCGTGACGCTTGGAGCGCACTTGAAAGAGTCTCCCGCGCTTCCCGAGCTGCTCGTGCCTCCGCTGCCGGAGAATGTTATGCTGAGCGGGTTCGTGGACCAGAGAGCCTTGGGCGTGGTGCTTGAGGCGAAGCCGACCGCGGCGTAGGCTCCGATCATTATGAGGCTTATCGAGAGGCCTACGAGCAAGTGGGGTACGTATCGTCTGATAGTCGACTGCAACGGTAGAACGAGGCACGATTTCTAACGATTTAAGACTTGCGCGAAAAAAGAGCCGATTTCGACTATTACGGCTAACGCCGGATATCCCAGTATCCCCTTTCATTGCGACTATATGCCTGTGTCACATTATCGATACGGGATCTGCGCAGATTGAGTTCGAACGAGGGAGTTTGGGCGTTTGTTGATTCATCGCAAGGGTATGCACATGGTAGACGTTTGATCAAGTTCGAACGAGATGTCTGCTATATTGTGGAACCTGGAAAGAATATCTTTGAGGTCAAGCCGAAGAAACTAGAGCGAACTGATGCAGTAACACTTGTTGCGGAAACCGGCTTTTGGAATTATGGCAGGTTTTCGATGAGGTTCGACTCAGAAGCAGACGCGGACGCTATTGAACAGAGGTTGAGACCACGGGTGCCTAAAAGACATTAAACGAGTGACGAAAAGTGTAAATGAGTTGCAAGCCTCTTCACCGACCGAGGGTCCTGTTTAGAGGACAGCTCGAAACCTACCAAAGGGACGCTAGTTCGGTTATTCTATCTGGTTGCGTCGCTCTTCTCTTTCCTGGATCTCCGCCAAGAGCGACTTGTGAAAACGTGTCAAGGGTCCGTTGAGGAACCTCTTCGCTTCCGTAAGTTCTGTTTTCGTCTTCACGACCACTGTGAACCAGGCTTCAAGCTGCTCGTCCGAGACTCTAGGCAGAGCCGCAATCAGCTCGTCAATGCGAGATGACATGGGAGATAGAATATTCATGGACTCTGTCTTGAACAAAATGTAACGAGAAGACCACCAGAATAGTTATGCTAAGTGATGTGGAACATCCATCGACCAGAACTTTACTGGAAGCATAATAGGAGTGTCAGTAATCTTTCAAAGGATTCGTCTGATGACGCAACGCCAGGCCCTTCTAACCGGCTTAGTCCTAGTCATTCTATCCTTCCAAGCTCTAGTTCTGGCAATACTGGTCTTCTTTCCCTACGTTCCAGATCCCGGACTCTCCAACCTCAACAACGACACCTACTTCCTACTCTCACCACTCGCGACCATGTTCCTGCTGGAGCTCCTCTACGCCTGGCTACTGAGGATAGTGGCGAGAGAGGCAACTCGATACTCGTCCACTGCTAGATCCATCGCCCATTTTCTCTCGGAACCCTTCACCAAGATCATTTCATCTGTAAAGACCAGATCTCTGTCGGACTCTGCTCGGACATTCAAGATACTCTCCTACCCCAGGCTGCTTCTTATCATCAGTCTAGCCTGCAGTGTCCTTCTCGCATTCGTACCATACCGGCCTGACCTGAATCCAAATGGCGTTCTTGTCGGAGTAGACAGCCCGACCTATGTTACATGGATCAGCCAGATGCTGGCGAGACCCGTTCCGCAGGCGCTCCAGTATTCTTTTGTCGAGGGTCTCGACGGCTCCAGACCACTACTCCTAGTAGTCTTGTACATTGTCTCATCCATAGGAGTCTCACCCTCACAAATCGTCGAGTATCTGCCTATGATACTAGCACCACTCCTAGCACTGTCATCATACGCGTTCGTCCGGTACGGTCATGGAAGTGCGCACTTCGCAGGACTAGCCGCACTCTTCACACCTTTCACATTCTATCTTCCTGTCGGACTCTGGGGAGGATACTACGCAAACATGCTCGCGCTAGTCTTCGCCTATCTCTTTCTGACCCTTCTGCTACAATTCTCGAAGTCGCCCTCAGCTACAAAATACTGCGGGATGTTCGCTCTTTCAATAGTGCTCTTCCTGACGCATCCATGGACCTGGGTCATCGAAGCCGCCGCGGGTCTGGTCTTCGCACTCTCGATCTGGAGAGAGACACGTCTACTGATCCACCTAAAGTCAATCGCCGGAATCGTCATAGCTGGAGTAGTTCTAGATGTCCTGAAGAGCACCGTCTTCGCCACCCGAACCGTCGCCGCGGACCTAGCAACCAAACTGCCTACCAGCGCAGACCCATCCGCGTTCTGGGTGAACCTAGTCGACGGGCTACTCTACACCCACAGTGGACTGTTCGCGAGCTGGATTGTCCTAGGAGTCGCTCTGTTCGCCTGTTTCGCCCTCCGGTTCAAAGACTGGTTTGAAAGACTGCTCCTCCTCTGGGTCGGAGTATCCTCAATCCCATTCCTAGTGCTCGATAGCTACAACCAGACAAGAATCATCTACGATCTTCCGATCCCAGTTCTAATGACTGCTGCCTTGCTGTTCTTCCTACCATTGGTTGGAACTAGGAACATTCGCTGGCCCGGGATAATCATCGTCCTAATACTGGTCCTGTGCGCGAACTACGCCTTGCAAGGCATACTCCTCCTCTAAAGATCGTATATTGGTGGCTAAAGGAATCTACGGAATTCCGGAGAATTCCTCCGTGGGCGATAAGAATAAAGACCCAGCTAGAAGCCCCTAACACTCTCGCCCATGCGTATCGCCATACTCCAACAGTCCTACGGCAGGTTCGGCGGAGCAGAGCGGCTAGCCCTCAGCCACTACATCGAGATGAGAAGGAGGGGACTGGATGTCACATTCTACTACACCGGGACGATGTCCCGAGGCTGGGAGGATAGGCTGGACGGGGAGCCTATTAGGAGTATCCCTACAGCGATTCTCAATCGTCCCAAACGATTCCGACTAATGAAAGAGTTCCTGGAGGAGCTGAAACAGTATGACAAGATCATCATCCACCACCACATTGAACCGGTTCTCGCCTTCTACCTCTCCAAGGTTCTAGGCCCGAGAATCGTCTGGTACTCAGGATCCATGTTCGAACTGGCATGGGAGGAAATAATCACAGGGGTTGACTATCGACGCATCAGCCCGACTGTAAGAAGGACGGGAGGCGAGTTCTACGGTGGCATGTTAGCGAAGATGTTGCTCTCAGACCAACTGTACGGACTCACAGCCCGTGTTGCCAAAGCGGTGGATATTGCAACTGTCCGAGGATACGGGAAAATCATCGCCAACAGTCTCTTCCTCTCCAAATTCTTGGAACGAGTCTACGGTCTCGGGGAGACGCCTAGTGTCGTCTATCCAGCGGCCGACCCACTGCTAGAACAACTCGCATCGAAGAACCACATGCAAGAAGAGGACTACATGCTGATAGTAGGATCACTTATCCCTCTCAAGAACGTGGAGAGCATGATCCGGGCGGCGGCCCACGTTCAGTCGTCGAAGGTCATGATAATCGGCGACGGCCAGGAGATGAGTAATCTGAAGGATTTAGGGTCCGAGCTTGACGTCCCGATCGAGTTCAGGGGAACGATGGACCGTGAAGAAGACCTAGCCCAAGCATACGGAGGATGCAAGTTCCTCGTACACCTCTCACTCTACGAACCCTTCGGACTGACACCATTAGAGGCGGGATTGTTCTCGAAACCATCGATAGTGACGAACCACGGGGGTCCGCCTGAGGTAGTGGTTGACGGAGTCACAGGATACATCGTAGACCCGCTAGACCACAGGTTCATCGGCTCCAAGATGAACACGCTACTAGACAATGACGGCTTGAGACACGAGATGGGCCAGCACGCCAGAGAGAACATTGTCAAGAAATTCACGCTTGAACGATCAGCTTCCAGACTACTGGAAGAGATAGAAAAATAAGGAACACCGAGTATAATCGGTTATCTGCGGATTTCCATCATGTGACCCGGTTTTGAGATCTAGGAATCTGTATGCCGTGCTTGTCATAGCTGTCGTAATCATGGCAAGCATGGTCGTAGTTCTTCGAGGCAAGAATCAGCAGACCACAGTCCTAAATGTCTCTAACCTGAATAGCCTGGAATCTGCCAACTACATTCGACTCAATAATACAATTTGGCAGGACCCGCTCACTGATACCTCACAATGGCACGTTGGTTATTCTCAACCGAACATGACTGCACGGGTAACAGCGAACGGGGCAATACATCTGAATGCAACCATTGCGTCAGAGCCCTACCCTCAAGCCATAAACCTCTATCGGTCTGTGAATCTCCCACTGACACAAAATCCGATTCTGATAATTTCCTTGGATGCAAGTGTCGGAATACATTACGGGATCAGGATCGCGGGACAGGACAGCTCGGGGCTCCCTTTTCAATCATGGTCAGAATCATCCTATCTTCAACACAGGAGTGGACTAGGCAAGATCGAAAACCTTACAGTGAGTGCTCTTGTAGAGGCCTACAAGGTCAACGGAATTTTCTCGGCTGCAGGGTCAAGAATAAACAGTCTACTGTTTTACATTGAGAGTACGCCCGGCCAAGCAGGACAGTTCGTTCTAGACGTGGATGGATTAAGGGTCGTTGCACCGAATCAGTATCGATTCAACGCCGCCAGTCAGGTTCAAGAAACAATGGATGAAATAACTCTGACCCTTAACTATACCGGCGTTCTAGGATTCGCAGATAGTCAATTCGCCCAAGGTTACATCGATTACTACGTCAAAGGCACTCTTGACCTAGACTACACAGTATATTTCATGCACGGGCTAACAGTCGTCGGTCAAGGATTCGAATATTCAGCCCGGTCACTGACTTACAATATCGCCACCTTTTCGGCCAGCAAAATAACCAGCTATCCTCCTCTTCTCGTGGACAATAACACATTCTTGATCGTCCTGTCCCCACTTAGAGGATCATTTCTATCGTTCCGCCTGGGAGGCCTTTCGGTTCGATATCTAAGCCAGGCTCCCTCGACCACTGCACCAACTGAGATCGACCCAAGCGCTATCCTCGCATATTACCTCATCTTTCTCTTTGTGACGCCCGTAGCCATCGTCATTCTAGTATCAAGGTTGCTCTCCAATGAAAATTACCACGCCAGCTAGTGCCGTTCTTCTCTCGGGACTCGGAATCCGGTTTGGCCTCGCACCTTTCACCGGACATCCCGGCGACATCGCCCTCTTCGTAACATCACAACGGCTCTTTTACCAGACTGGCACAATCGACCTGAAATATTTTCCAACTCTTCCAACCATTTACTACATGCAGCTATTGTTCTACGCACCCTATCAGCTATTGCGGCTCCTAGGGATGCCCGACTTTCAATATTACGACCATACAGCAATGATGATAGAGAGTCTGTTCCTGAAGCTGCCTTCGATTCTTTGTGACGTTGGCATCTTCGTAGTATTGTTGAGTTTCACCCGAAAACTCAATCCTGCGACATTATTCTTTTTGAATCCATTTCCAATCCTACTGTCTTCGGTGTGGGGGACTTATGACTCTATGATGCTCTTTCCTTTGATTTTAGGACTTTACATCTTTGCGACCCGAAACGGCGGAACTGCTTCAACCGTTATGTTTGTCTTCTCTGGCTTGCTCAAGCTTTTCGGGTTTGTCTCTTTTGCCCTCGCAATCTGTGATTCCATAATTCGGCGTCGTTTCCGTGACGAGCTTCCATTGGAGGTCGTTGGAGGTCTAGCGATAGTCGCAGTTGTCCTTTTTCCTGTGTTTCTCCTTGGAGGCTTTTCGTCCTTTCTCCAAGTGCTAGTTTATCGGTTCATTGGACTGAGTAGCGGGACTGGGGGGACGCATTATGGCCTCATAGGGGAGGTCCTCAAGATTGAACCAAGTGGCATTCTACCTACTCTTCCAATTGCAATAGTTTTGACCTGTGTGGGATATTCTTATGAGTCCTCCAGGGCAAAGCAGTCGCGCTCACTCCTCTTAGTGAAGTGGACTTTAGTGGCTGGATTTGCCTTCAATCTCTTTTCAGCTTCGCAGCCTCAATGGCTGTCATGGCTCATCCCGCTAGGGATTCTGTATGGCTCCTTCACGGGTCGCGTCGGCCTTCAGTATTTTGCATACTTGTTCGGCGTGTTGTCGACCTTTCTCACGATTACTCTCTTGCAGGGAGTTTCCTACATGTTGATTGGGAATAGCACCGCATTCATCCTCGGATATATTGAAAGTATTCCGGGGTCAGTTTTTCTTTATGCCGTCATGACAACAACAATGATAGTCATGCTTTGCGGTTACTCTTTTTCCAAGAAACTCAAGTCGTTTGGGCTGGAAGTGATTCCTCTAACCGTTTTACTTTACGTTCAGGCCTACTTCTGGATTGTAATTGTCGGCGTTGGCAGATTTCTCGGTGTTTCTTGATGTCACAGGAAGCCCGAGCCAGTTCGGCCTATGGCGAGCAATTGCAAATCTCCGATTTAGATCGGACACGACTTGTATCGATAATTATTCCTTCAAAGAATTCCGACCGCACGATAGCCGATTGCTTGAAATCAATAATTTCGCAATCGTACACGGCAATCGAAATCATAGTTGTAGACGGGTCCAGCACTGACCTAACAAGGGAAATCGCCCGGGGATTGGGGGCACGTGTAATCTCAAATGAGGGCGAAAGATCTGTGGCAAAGAATGTGGGGGCGAAATTCGCCAATGGGAAATATCTCTTTTTCGTGGACGCTGACCACAAGATAGGCCCAGACGTAGTCGCGACTTGCGTCAAGGCAATTGATGGCGTTGATGGCGTCCTTATCAACGATCAGGACATCTCAAGGGATTCTAAAGTTTCGCGCCTTGTTGCATCAAGAAGAAAGATTCTCTCATACGACCCTCTGAACGTGGCTATCAGATTCGTGAGGAAGGACGTATTCGATAGTGTCGGTGGCTTTGACCCGGACCTCTACGCTGGAGAGGATCTAGATTTCCACCAAAGATTCCTCAATCGCGGCTACAAAATGGTGTACTCACCGGCGACAGCGTGGCACTTGGGATCTCCCGCTAGTTTCAAGGGAATCTTGAATCGTAGTTTGTATTATTCATCAAACAACTTCAGATTTGCTTCAAAGAATCCTCTGATTGCGCTAAAACGGCTCAACCCACTCCGGGTAGTCGCGGCTTGGAAAAGGAGTAGTGCTCCAGCTTCCGACTTGTTGCCAGTTGTTCTTCTGGGGTTCTTGTCAAACGCGTTCTTGTTGATCGGTGTCTTGTTGAACCCTAGTCGCCGACACTCTAAACCCAAGGCGAATCCAAAACTGACGGACCTTATGGAGATTAGAGCGACTCCGAGCAAGAAGAATGTGATTGAGAATTACAACAGCGAAGGGAAGAACTACGATAATATCAGATATGGAAGGACAAAGGGGGGAAAGTTCTTCTCCGAAATCGAACTGCGCAAGACACTAGAACTAATCAAGGGAACCAAGGTTCTTCACGTCGGCACCGCGACAGGGCGGGTATCAGCTCACCTCGTCTCTTCAGGGTTTGACTATGTTGGAGTTGAACTCTCCCGAGTAATGGCAAGGATAACAAAGGAAAAACTGGGTGGTGCCGGTGACATGGTACAGGCCGATGCGGAGCATCTTCCTTTCACGGCAGACGCGTTCGACGACGTTGTTTCTGTGCGGTCATTTCACTTTTTCCCCCATCCTGAAGCGTTCTTGGATGAAGCTCATAGGGTTCTGAAACGAACCGGACGCGTGACAGTCAGTTTCGAGAAGAATGTTCGAGGTCGCGAGACTTTTCGCAGGATTATGAACTTGCCACCTTCGAATGCGAAGAGAACTTACTATACGAATCCGCAGGTCGCCCTCATGATGCGCAAAGCAAGGTTTGAAGCTCTATTTACTGGGAACGTAACAAAACTGCCCCTACTTCTCTATTGGAGATCGAACGACGATAGGGTCCTCAAAGGATTGCATAGAAAGATACCGTCTTTCATGGGAACTGTGGGAATGGTTGTCGGCTCGAAGGAATCCCACTCCCTCGGCATCAACTAATGCACCTCAAACGTCAGAAAATCACCGATCTCACCCGTCATCGCTTAGCTAGTGGGTCGTGCCGCAAAGAGGCTGTGCGAGAAGAGAAGTAATTTGGCTATCAAACAGTTCCTTGGGTTCTACGAGAAGAACGTTAGGAACGTATTGAAGAGCATTCACGGTGATTGTTTTTATGATGTCGGAGCGAATGTTGGCTTCTATTCATTATTGCTCAGACATAATTTCCGTCAGGTCTACGCTGTAGAGCCCGTTCCAGCGAACATAGGGTGGCTGAAACGCAGCCTGTCAATTAGGTTTGTAAGAAATGTTAGGGTCGTTCCCATAGCACTCTCTGACAAGAATGGTAAAGCAACATTCTATGTTAATTCAGACTCAAGAACCGTGATTGACAATCTAAGCGCACGTTCACTACTTGAGACCTTTGAGTTTCGTTCTTGCGATCATGCACCCGATAGAACTTATGCAGGTTCACCAATTTCTGTTGAAACGATGACCTTTGACAGCCTTCTTTCAGAACCCAAGGCAGATCTCGTGAAGGTCGATGTGGAGGGTGCTGAGTTTCTGGTTCTTGAGGGTATGAGAGAGTCTTTGGCTAGTCGGAGAGTGTGCAACATTCTGGTTGAATTGCATGATCGGGATAGAAAAGAGGAGCTTGACACTATTCTGAAAAGCAATTTTGATCATGTTTTCTGGGTTGACAACCAGCACCTATTTGGATTTAAGGACACTGCAATTTCCACGCGTGGAAACGCCGTGGAATTGGGCTGATACGGACGGGACCCCCTCCCACCCCCTAATGAGAGCAAATCTCTACGAACGTTCTCTGAATGCCTGTTTCGAGAATGCACTAACTTGCTGGTATGACACTCTTCGTATCCACGGAAAAACGGCCGGCAAAAGCTAGGCGGAAAACTGGGCAACCGATGATGACCGAGACAATCTGGCCCACTTTGGGTCGGTCAGCTTCGTTTTGGCATTGAAGGGTTCAAGCTTGGTCAAGCTTTCGAGCATCGAGTCTCGTGGAGGAATCCTTTGGAGCTGGGCAACCGCACAGTTGAGAAAGTTCTTGGAGACGTTCTCCCATGTTAGAGTAGGCAGTAACTTTTTCGAAATCTCCATTCCTATTAGCTTTGGCAATTCGGTCTTGGACTCTCGCAGTAACCTCGCAAAGAATGTCGCATGGTTCACCCGGGTCATAGTTCTTGAGAACTGGGCGAATGGTATCTTCGATGAACTTCGATTTGTTATCGATCTTCTCCAGCATCTCGCGAATAGGTTTTGAGACCGATAAATTAAGCGGATCATGCCCGCCCTCCTCGGGGGGCCTTCCGCGCCATTTCTCTCGACTAGCCAAACTCATCCCTACCGCACTCCCGCTCGTCAATTGAACTTTTAAGAACTTCTGTCCATTGGGTCTCACGACGTTCTCCAATTTCATGCGCAGGTTTTTCGAAATACCACATCCGGGCCCCTTAGGGGCGAAAACACATGGCTAAGAAAATCAAAAGGTTCAGTGCTGCCACTGCCTTTACGGCTCTCGTTGCGTACCTCCTCGTGGCGAAGCGACTTAACGTTTCGCCCGGCAAAGCAATGTTCAATTGGCTCTACGCGATCGGTGCTCAACAGCCAAAATGGTTTTTGGGAAGTTTAGCAAACAGAAACCGTTTCGGCGCGTGGATCGCATTTCTAGCACGAGGTCTCGCCGATCCAGACTTTCTGTTGAAATTCCAGACGACTACCGATGTCTGGGAACGGTCAAAACTCGTCGGAATGCGGATCTCAACCATCAGAAAACAATTCGCAGAACTAAGCGACTCCCAAAAAGAAGAACTGGGACGAACTTCCGAGGCTGAGTTCAAGGCAGGCGTTGCAATGCTGGGCCGCGACAAATCGCTTGTAATGTCCCTGGTCCAGATAACAGACCCACCAGTCCAAGAGTGACTTGCGATCCAGCGACCACAACAAACTCCCCTTTTTTTCTTATGTAATAATGGTGATTACAAGTGTCTAATCACAAGGCAAAAACGCTTCAGGCTGCATTCCAAGTTCCTAACCAGAAATACCTTCTAGAAAAGAAGGACGAGCACGGCCACTATCTAAAGGTAGAAACGTTCGACGAGCCGGTCACAGAGGAATATGTTCTGAAACGCTATGGACCCGGCAAATATTTTCTGAAGCCTTGCAAACCAAAGTTCTGGAAGACACTCTGGCACGAAGAATTAAGCACCGAACCGAATACTAGTCATGAAGGACAAGATCCCGCTACGCAAAATATTCAGAAGGTGGACCAGAGAACAAAACATCTCGGGTATGCCCTCATCGGTTCGTTCGGAACACAAGCCCTAGGATTTGGCCTCAGCCATCTTCGATTTTCACAGATTGAAGATCGGATCGCCAGAGTCGAGACAGCTCTAAGGTCGCTCCCGGTTCAGGGACTATACTGTACGCTCTGCTCCACGCCGATTCCCACAATGCTGCAAGAGTTCTGTAATGGATGCGGTAACCCCATCGAGTGGCCAAGGAACAGTCCCACAAACAATGTGACTAGTAGCAGAAATTGGTCATTGCCATGACGACGCCAATATTTCTCAGAATCGCTGGCTTACTAGCTTGCCTTCTCGTTGCCCAACACAAGGATAAGAACAAACGAAGCAGACAGAAACGTAAGGGCCTCTACAGTAAGTCTGAGAAGAATGCGATCATCGATAGTGTAATTCATCCTTGGGCAGACGAGCATTGGGGCTTCGTAATCGTTGACGGCGTATTACACGCTCTCAACGAGCAGGACCCAGTAGAGAGCTTCGCCAAATTTCTGAAATTTAATGCTCCAGAATTGCTAAAGAGGATACTGAAGGAGATACGCTAGAGCAAACCTTGTTTTGCGAAGGAAAACTCCAGAATTTAATTAGAAGACAGGATCGGATAGAATATCTGACAACCTTGCAGGCTCTGTAGGTCTTCGCATACCTCTAACACCAATCTGCTTGTTGATTGCTAGCTCAGATCGTGGACACAGGCACAATCTGCAAATCCTGCTTCCAAGAGGACTATGATCGTACTGATCTTGGCCGCCTTCTTTTTGCGATTACTGCAACAGTTACTATTACTGCCACGAGAGCAGTTGCCGCTACGATTTCAGCCGTGTAGAGCAGGATAGAGGGTTGGGTTAAGGAGGGGGATAAGAGAGGGCGAGTATCGCTAGGCTGGTGGTTTCAGGTGTTCGTGGACCCTTCGCTTTCCAGAGTCCCGCCTTGGTAGCGGTAGCCTGTGCTGAACCCTCCGTTCGTTGCTTCTTGGGACGTGAGTATTGATGTTGCATTGTCTGGGATTGATTCCTCCAGAACTCTGGCTGCTAGGATAAAGAGGGCGAGCTTGTACGTCTGGTAGATTCCTCCTTCGGGTCCGCTGGTGAATACTGTGTCTTTGATGCCAATGCCATCGTACATCGCTCTTCCTATCTGGAAGTACTTGGTCGCGTTAGAGTAGCCTCCGTGGTAATGATAGTAGATGGCCTTGAGCAGGGCTATGTCTCCGTAACTTGCAGGGTCAAGAGGTAGGGATCCATTGTTCAGTGTGATCTTGATGGTCGCGCCGTCAACGCTTGCAAGATCATAGTTGCTGGAGTCGTTGAAGGCTCCGATGCCTGAGTAGAAGACCATGTACTGGTTGGCTCCATGTGCCAAGTTCGTGGTATACCTGTCCATGGTTGTGCTGATGTTGTTTGCGATGTCGATGAGAGTCTTGTTTTCCGTGTGAGACGACAGCACGATGGACGCGAGGAGGTTGTCGCTGTAAATCCAATAGGTGTTCCCGCGGGGGATCTCTGGAATCAGACCAATCGTGCGGTTGTAGTTTGTGACGAGATGGCTAATAGCCGAAGCTGAGGCTTGAGATTTGAGCGAGTCCTGAGTCAACGGAACAGTCAAGGAGCTGAGGAGCAGAATTTGCAGAAGGAGAAGAACAAGTGTTGTCTTCATAGGATCAGATTCCCGGCAGACCTGTCTGCAGCAGAGAGCTGATCAAAAGCAGGTTATAGTTTGATCGCTAAACCCCTGGGGCCTCGTCCTTGCGCCAGATTCACTTTCGATAATCGACTGTTTCTCCATCTGAAAAGGGTCCGGCCATATTTCCCGTTCGAAAAAAAAGATGGGGCTTTGGGTATTCCGTTGTCTCCTATGTGGTCTGCTATCTTAGGTGGAGGCTATTTCGATGTCGATGTACCACTGTTGAACGCAGACAGCCTGGCCTGAAGCGGTGTGGATGTCGACTGTCCAGACGAGTGTCTGGGGTCCTACTTGTCCGGTATTGAAGAACTGGTAGGTCACTAGGTTCGACATGGGCTCTTGGAAGCTCGATGTAATGGGGACCCCGCTGGGAGGCGCGAACCCTTTGATTGAACCGTAGGCTGATCCGTTAACGTAGAACTCTACTGTGTAGGTCGGATTGGTTGCAGAGGACACGTTGAACGCTCCACTGAAGATTGGTGGCAAGATGAATCCGGTATGGCCTGAGCTGATTACTACGTTCTGAGACAGGACCTGAACATCTCCACCGTTGGTAGACGAGCAGACGCGAGACGACGCCGGTCCACCGAAGGTCGAATTTTGGTAAGTGAATGTCAGGGGCGGTGGAGGAGAAGCACGGACAGCGACGGATGTCAGATAGGCTGTCAAGGCGAGAGACATCATAAAGATCGAAATGGCCAGAACTCTTCGACTAGATTTCATGTTTTTCAAACCTCTTGGTCTGTTGCGTCATCGCGTCGTGCTCACTCAACTCTACACCCGGACTACGATTTGCCTCAGAGGGCAGATCGGTCCGAGGTGAACCTACTCCGAGAACTCGAGAGAATCTCCGGCGCAATCATTCACTCATCTTGGGAGCACTCTACTGCTTATCTTCGAAGCTCTCTGATCAATGCGGCTTTGAATTGTCCGAAATGTAACGGACCGTCTGAACTTGTCATGCTTTTCAAGAATGATGTGGAATTGAGAGGTTGCTCAAGGTGCAACGATCTCTGGATCGCTTCGTCAAGAACAGCGCGCACGGTCAAAGGTCGGAGCGAAAAGCGCTAAGTAGCCTTCCAGAATTTTCCGGGATATGGATATCAAAGATAAGGTGACAGTCTGGGCAGGATTTCTCACTCTGGCCGTTCTGCAAGTGCAAGACCGTGTTGATACAGCGTTGAATCTCTACTACTCTGACTGGATAGGAATAGCCGGAACAGTAGTCGGATATGCTGTTGGCTTTGTGATAGTGTATGCGGTCTTCAGATGGATTCTTGAACGCTACTTCAAAACCAAACCTCAGCCACCATCGAGTCCGCCACCACCCTTCGGACCTCATCAAGAGTAACGCTTCTGATCATAAAGTTCCCAGGCACTAAAATAGTGTCACTCAGGTCAAATTTGCCACAGGAATAGTTCTTGAGAAAGACTGTTCCGGTGCTAGTGCTGGTCGCGGTGTCTGCACTGGTTGTGGCGGGTGCTTCTTACTATTACGTTTCTCATAATGGACCTCCCGGTTCGAATAACTCCCAATGCAGTGATCCGGACTCAATATCGAGCCACGTTTACAATCCCTACCGACTCACTATCGTCAAGTCGTGCGTAACCGCCTCGGGGGTCGTAGACAACGTTCTCCAAGAGGCTGATGGCGACTACCACGTACGGCTAGCTCTCGACTCTCAATACAGCAGTCTCACGAACGCAGCGAATGACCAGTACCAGTACGGCGATCTGGTCGTTGAGATAATCTGCGCACTGCCCGTAACCCAGCCCGATGCCGTATCGGCCTGCCAGAACTACACGAACAACATCACAATACCCAGCATCAACGACCATATCACTGTCACCGGACCCTACGTATTGGACACGGCCCACAATAACTGGGCCGAGATCCACCCAGTCTACACACTCACAATATCCTAGGCTTCCGTTGCTCTGTGTGCAGTGACCCAGCCGCATTTCCAACACCACACCCGGATCACAATGCTCCAACCAGCGGAGTTCAAGTGTGGGTTTTGGAATGACATTGCTGGATAACAAGTCTGTCGAAGACTAGACTCAGCCAGGGAAATTCTACGTTTGCTGCTAGAATCACGCTTCGAGAAAGAACGGCTATGGTTTTGCTTCGAATACTCTGTTAAACCATGTCTCAGTCGCTCCTCGGCGACGGCAACTATTTATGGATTGATTACCATAATGGTAATTGGCAATCATGAACGGGTATGTCGGGCTCTGGTGTTGGGTGTGCGAGGTGTTTGGCGATCAAGCCTTCACGATAGACCAGTTCCGTGCCGAATTTCCCAGTCCGGACCCAGCCAAAGTAGTTCATGACTTGGCCAAACTGAACCTGATTACTCGGCTTGAAAGCGGAGTCTACAAGGCGGCTTCACCATTGGATTTCTCACACATGATAGTTAAGCAGAGCATGTCGAAGGAGAAATTGCTCGCCTCGGCGACAGACCCTTTCGCCTATTCTCACGATGACGCTGTCCGAATCTGGACGGACGGCTATTACTGGACAGGGTTCACCGCGGGATACAAACCCGTTCACATCGAGATAGGAAGTGTTGATGCACGACGTTGGGAACGCTTCTTTGTAAGCAACGGCGCTGCTTACGCTTTCGAGGGCGATCGTAAGACGCTGTTTGGGCTCGTGTTCATCCTTCATCTCGTGCCGAGGGTTCGATACGAGACAAGGGATGGGATACCGGTAATTCCGTTGAGCGAAGTAATTGACTATTGCCGAGAGAGGATCGACACTTACGGGCCAGCTTTGGAGTATCTCCGGCGAAAGTTCCGGCTCAGGCCTGAACTGGTTCAAGCTCTTGTCTACAAGACCACCTAGGCTCAGTCCACGGGAGCAGCTCGAGAGCAGGGAGACGGAATGCTTTCGGTTCCTGCGAGAGGTTCCCTTGGAGAGACGGTACGTTCTAATCGGCGGCTACGCCGTTTCCTCCTTCCAGTTCCCGCGATACTCTGTAGACCTCGACATTGTCATCCCGCAAAGAGAGCTCCGCTTTTTCCAGAGTCTAGCCAGAACAGGAGGCTTCGAGTTCAAGAAAAAATATGATGTTGAAAACGTTCATGGCGCCAGATCTCTTGTCTACTCCAAGAATATCGGTGTGAAGGTTGGCCTCGACCTGATGGTTAACGCGGTGTATTCTCGACAGACGAGATTCGCCTACTCTTTCGAACTCTTGTTCGAGCACTCGGATCCTAGAGAGGTGCGGGGAAGAGGTCTCGACGCGCGTGCGAAGGCTCGGGTTGCTAGTCGTGAAATGTTGCTCGCGCTCAAGACAAACTCTGCTCGGAGCCAGGACATGAGAGATATTCTCGCCCTATGCTACGAGAAGCCCCAGACCAGAACGGTCGTTGCACTCCTGGAGAAATGTCCTCGTGACCAGATCCTCGAAAATCTCCGGAAGCTCGAGGCCTACCTTTCCATAGCCAAGCCAGACTCTTTCCGGAGCATGTTCAGCGCAAACCCGTCCGTCCTCAAACGAAGCATAGAACATTGTGAAAGCTTCCTCGCTGAGCTGTGGAAGTCACTGAAGACCTAGGTGAACGCGGCACGACCAAACAGGCCGCACACCTCTATCGCGTCGCGGAGTCGTTCGGAGAGTTCGGTCGAGGAGAGCAGTTCGATCAAGACGCTACTGTCCAAGAGAGTTCGAACGTCCGACAAGGCCTTGAATTTACCTACTTTCGCGCAAATTCTGCTTGGTGGCCCAACTCGGGGCTCCCCTCCTCGCCGTGGCGGTTGCGGCTGGATACGCTAGCCCAGATCGCTGTTGAAGCAATCTATGCTTTCTTCTCAGTCTGTTCGGTAGTCGCCCACGTCGCTAGGCGATAAACCCAGACAAACATGGCGTTCACATGCCAGGAAAAAAAAGGAGTGCAGCACTTGTCTTATGTCGTAAGCACTGCCCAGCCTATCGGTAGGAACGACGGCGGATTCGAAGAAAATAGCCTGGGTCTTTCAGATAGTCCTTGTAGTAAAACGGGTAATCTCTGAACTTACCGCATC
>Ga0209577_10001768_pt1 | contig 21311 bp, 15 predicted proteins | sample GraSoiAngelo_109_FD_185874 | JGI IMG/M metagenome (GOLD analysis project Ga0209577, IMG submission 185874) | Grasslands soil microbial communities from the Angelo Coastal Reserve, California, USA - 14_0903_12_20cm (SPAdes) (version 2) | ecosystem: Environmental > Terrestrial > Soil > Grasslands...
CAATGCGGTCGTCGATAGTGGTCAACTCGTTCTCTCTACACAGAAACTCGTCGTGGGGTATGTGCCCGCTTATCCCGGCGGTGAACCCAACGCGCTGGTGCAGGTCGCAGACCTGGAATTGCTGCGTGGTGATCGTGTCGGATTGTTGGGGCCAAATGGCGCGGGCAAAACCACCTTACTGCGTACCATCATCGGTGAACTCCCACCACTGAGCGGCCAGGTCTATCCCGGTCACAATGTACGCATAGGGTACTACTCACAAACGCACGCGGGCCTGAATGCTGATCGCACGATTATAGACGAGATACGCCAGGTCAGCGTCTTAAGTGAAGAAGGGGCACGCAGTTTTCTGGGCCGTTTTCTTTTTACAGGCGATGATGTGTTCAAGCCTATTGGCGCCTTGAGCGGCGGTGAGCGCAGTCGCGTCGCATTGGCAAAGCTGACGCTGCTTGGTTCCAATGTGCTGATCCTGGACGAACCGACCAACCATCTTGACCTGCAATCACGTCAGTTTCTTGAAGAAGTGCTGGGTGAGTTCGAGGGCACCCTGCTCTTTGTCTCGCATGACCGCTACTTCATCGATAGTCTGGCGACCAAGGTCTGGGTCATAGAAGACGGCGTCCTGATTCCCTATATGGGCAATTACACCGAGTACCGCACGCGCAAACGCCCCATCGTCCTAGATATTCCAGCTCCTCTCAAGAGCAACGTGAAGAGCGCGCCCATCGAGTCAAAGCCAGCGCCGGCGGTCGCTAAGTCTGCTCAAAAGAAAAGCGCGAAGGTCAAAGTGCGCACCATCGAAGACGTTGAGCATGAAATTGAGAAGGCAGAGGAGCGCGTGAGGGCTTTGGAAGGAGAGCTTTCGGAGGCCGCGCTCAGGGGCGACGCCGCGCAGCTCGTGCAGCTTTCCGCTGATTATGAACAGGCAAAAGCCAGGGTGGACGAACTCTTGATCGAATGGGAACAACTCGGCACTCTGCCGTAAAAATCTATCGTCGGCGTCGCACTCCAAGCGCGAGGCCGCCAATGAATCCACCTAAACCGACCAGGAGCGGTGCGACCGCCGCCGCAATCAGCCAGAAGCCAAGAAACAATACGGGCACGATCAAGGGTGGAAAAGCCTCGACTTTTAGCACCAGCCAGTTGTACCCAAATTTGTACAGGGCACCCAGGATGCCCCCAGCTAGCAGGCAAAGCACGATGGTGAAGAGCAGTCGCCCCAGGCCATAAAGATAGGCCCCTCGTGCGGCAGTCACGCATAGCGTTGCCAGCCCTATGCTTTCTAACAGGAAGGCAACGATAATGGGGATATGAGGTTGTAAAACGAGGATGAAGGCGCCAGCGATTCCAATAATGAAAGCCAGAATCTGCAGGCCCGCGTTCATCAGAAATCCTACAGCGCTGTCACGTCCTGGGACACCCCCAGAAGTTGCCGGGAATTTTTGATGCTGCCCCATATAAGGAGAGTTTGCCAGGTTTGCATGGATGGTATCGCGAATGGTCTGCGTCTCCGGGTTGTGCGGATCGAGCGCGATGGATCGCTCGATGGCTTCTAACGCTTCCTGCGGCCTGCCTGTGTTGGTCAGGAGCGCTGCGCGCATGCTCCAGGCGAGCGCGTTGTTCGGATCAACCTGTAGCAATTGTTCAACGATTTGTATTGCTTCCTGAAACCGACCTATCGCGCCAAGTGCCTGACCTTTGAGTGTAAGCGCGTCTATAAAGGTTGGGGCTATCTGGAGTACCTGGTCAACAATATTCAAGGCTTCGGGAAGATTCTGCATCTGAACCGACTGCCGTGCCTGTTGTATCAGCTTCATGCATTGTTGCTGGCGGTTCTGCTCTACCAATTCGAGAGAAATCTGCCCGGAGGTTGAAGGAGAGAGTTGGCCTGTAGCGGCAGCACCTGAAGCTTGCGAGAGTGGTCCTACAAGCGGCCCGCTCTCAACAATACCCTGAAAGGTGATCGGGCTGGATGGGGGGGCGGGAGGCATCACGGGGGAAGCTGCGTACACGTTTTGACCCGCTGGCGCAACCTGGGCAAAGGTCGGCATCTCTCCTACCAGAACAATGGGGCGTGGTTCCTGGCCGAAGATCTGCGGTACGTGTTGTGGGCCAAGAGTACTGTTAAAGTAGGCATGGAGTTTTTGTAAGCTGATCTGACCAGTTGCTGGCTCCTTGGAGAGACCACTCAAGCCTAAGATCGCGCGATACATTAAATTGCCGAGATTCTTTTCTCCCACTTCTGGCGCCAGGTCATTTCCTCGACACGAGCAATACACGAGACGTCCCCGGGTTTGTTGCAAGCCCTGCATCAGCGTTTGTCCAAGCAAGGGCTGAAAATCGAAAGGAGAGGCTCGCCGCCTGTTCCAGGCTGCCCCCGTTTGGAAACAATCGAGCAGCAAGATAATCTGTGCTGCTCGACTTGGTACCAGCGCTTCCCGCACCATACTCAAAAGGTGTATGCCGGTGGCCGGCTGCTGATAGATGGTGTTGGCACATGCTAGATACCCGTCGCCTCTGGCCTCGTCAATGAAGGCGTGTCCGGCGAAGTAGATCAACACGAGATCGTCTGGCTCTGCGCTATGAACGCATAGTTGTGCAAGCAGCGATTCTATCCATTCCGTCGTGGCCTGCGCGCCTCGCACGACCTGCATATCGGAAGGATTCCAGTTGCCCCCACGCGAGTTGGCCAGCCACTGAGCCAGAATGCTTGAATCCGCTTCAGCATACTGTAAGGGACGGAAGGCTGAATCTAGATACTGATCTATTCCTATAAGTAAGCCCAGGCGTCTGCCCACAGGCAATCTCCTTCGTGAAAAGCCGCGTTCATACCGGTATTCACCCTATTCTACACCACATTTGAGCAAATTTGGGATAAACTCGGTACTTTTGGCGGATAAGCATGGCATGTGAATGACGTACCAGGGCAGGCTTGCCCCTGCCCTGGGCGTCTAGTAAGAGAATATGGTATACTCAAGTGCAACGGTTCTTTCATGCTATGTACCTGGGGGATTACGCTATACATGCCTCGAATTCTCGGTATCACCGGAAACATCGCCTGTGGCAAAACCGCGGTGGGGCAGATGTTAGTTGACATGGGCGCAGAATGTTATATCGACGCCGATGCTGTGGTGCACCGACTTTATTTGAGCGGCCAGTCGATCGCAGTGCAGGTTGCGGCGGCCTTTGGTCCCGGGGTGCTTGCGCCCGATGGAAGTGTTGATCGCAGTGCGCTAGGCGCGATTGTCTTTCATGATCCCGAAGCGATGCGCCGCCTGGAGTCGATTGTGCATCCCGCCGTCGGTCAGGCCATAGCACAGGAACTCGCCTCTGTCAGTCCCACCGGCGTTGCCATCATTGACGCGGTAAAACTACTAGAAGGTGGCTCTGGCGCGTTCTGTCAAAGTAAATGGATGGTAGTTTGCCCGGAAGAACAGGAACTGGCACGTTTGATGGCTCGCAGCCGCGTAAGTCGTGAAGAGGCGTTGGCGCGCCTGCGCGCTCAACCTGCGGTGGCTGAGCGGCTGGCCCTTGTTGACGAAGTAATTGATAATGGTGGTTCCTTAGAAGAGACTCGCCGCCAAGTTGAGGCGGCATTTGAACGCTTTCTCAAGCGTTTTCCAGCATAGGAAAGGTGGGCATGCGTCTTTCAATAATTATTTGGCGAAGTATCCTCAGCGTATTTTTCATCCTTGCTATCGCTGCCACGTGGTATCTGCGCGGCATGGAGTTAGCGCAAAACAGTGGGGGACACAGCGCATCTCAAAATAGACCGCTCACACCAGCGGCATCTCCCATTTCTTCTGATCTCCTGTCCGCCTCGTCTTACAACCATATACCGGTGGCGCTGGACTCGGTCGAGGCAAACCTGATTAAGCTGACGGCGGGTCTGCGGCCAGGACGGGGGCAAGCCATTCCCAATGCCGCAGAGGTCTACGAACTGCCAGTCATGGACGTTTCCTTCTATAACTGGCGCGGAGAATTGCTTTCCGGCTGGCTATCGCTGACCACTTCTGATGCGCCCGTCGTTATACTCACGCATGGCACTCCCGGTAATCGTGTTTCTATGCTAGGACGCGCCGCGTTTCTTCACCAGCACGGGTATAATGTACTGCTGTTCGATTTCCAGAGTTATGGCAAGAGCCAGGGGGCGTTTTCAACGCTTGGCATGGTCGAGTCAGAGGATATCCTGGCCGCGATTGCTTTCGTACATAGCCTCCCTGAAACCATGTATAGCAAAATCGGGGTGTTAGGACTCTCGATGGGCGCGACGGCAGCAGTGTTGGCGACCTCACGCTCCGCCGATATCGTGGCCCTGATCGCGGAAAGTTGTCCGGTGGATGCCACACGCGTGCTGTCTGACGTTCCCAGTGAGGCCTCTCGGAATGCCGACCAACAGCTGGTGCAGCAGGTGTATGGCGTCGATATCACTCAGGCCAGGCCCATCGAATATGTCGGCAAACCGGCGGGACACACGGCCATCTTTTTCATCAATGGGGATGCTGACGATATAACGCCCCTGCCTGGGATGCAGGCGCTCTACTTAGCCGCAGCCGATCCCAAGCAGTACTGGGTCGTTCCCGGAGCGGGGCACGCGCAATCGTTCTCGGTTGATCCTCAAGACTATATGCAGCGTGTAGACGCATTCTTTGACACATTTTTCGCCTGAACCTGATTGTTATTGACACCGCGTGATCTCGTGCGTATAATATACTCATCCGAAATGATACCTGTCCTGTCCCAGGCGTTATTCCTTTAGGCTTTCCGGGTAATTTCAATCAGGGTACTCAAACTCAGCAATTTTGTATATACCACGGTGAGATTCACGAGCTTAGCGACGTAGTAATCGTATGAGGGGGAGCTGCATGTGAAACCTATCACAGAGCACTTGTTCCCTTTGGAAAACGTGATTTTATCTGGAAAAACAGAAGGAGGCTGACTACACCATGAAAAAAGGTTGGTCACGTATTTTTGCCCTGGTAATGGGACTGTCCTTGCTGCTGGCAATGCTGGCTGCCTGTGGTTCAGGCACTACAGGTGGTGGGGGTACTACACCCACAGCCGGCAACAAGATTATCAAAATTGGAACCGACTTTCCTACGTCGGGAAAGGACGAAAGCGGTGGCTTGCCTGCCCAGAATGGGGCAAACCTTGCGGTAGACCAGGCAAATGCCAATAACACCATTCCTGGCTACACCTTGAAATTCGACCCGATGAACGACGTTGGCCCGAGCGGAGCGCATGACCCGGCGGTTGGCAAGGCCAACGTGACTGCCATGATTGGTGATGCTCTCGTGGCCGGTGTCGTCGGACCTTTCAACAGCGGCGTGGCAGAGTCGGAAATGCCGGTTGCGAACCAGGCCCCCATCGCGCTCATCAGCCCGTCCAATACCTTCCCGTGCCTGACGGAAACTACGCCTGCGTCACAGTGTACCGGCAGTAACAATATCATTTCACAGGTGCGTCCTTCGGGCACGGTGACCTACTTCCGCATCCCAACGACCGATGATCACCAGGGCCAGGTTGGCGCCGACGTGATCTTCAACACCCTGAAGCTTAAAAGGGTATACGTCGTTGATGATGCAGAATCCTACGGCACCGGTCTTGCTTCGTACTTCATCTTCTCGTTCAAGCAGCTGGGTGGCACAATTCTTGGTCACAGTAGCGAGCCGGCCTCGACGACATCGTATACCGGTCTACTGACCTCGGTTGCTTCAGCCCATCCCGATGCAGTCTACTTTGCAGGCACCGATGCGACAGGCGGCACGCCTTTCCGCCAGCAGTTTGGCCAGGTTGCTGCTCTGAAAGGCATTCCCCTGGTTGGTGGCGACGGCATTGTCACCGGTGACTTTGCCTCGAAGGTAGCCCCGTCGTTGAGCGTGGGCCCAGTTTATGGTACAACTGGTTCTGTCGATGTCAATACGGTTCCAGCCGCGCAGGCCTTCGTCCAGGCCTACACGCAGAAATACGGCACACTTGGTGCCTACAGCGCCAATGCCTATGACTGCGCGAACATCCTGATTCAGGCCATCAAGAGAGCTCTTAGCGGGGGGGCCACACTGCCCAGCAGCTCGTCTGATAAAGCGGGTGCGACAGCTTTCCGCACGGCTGTTATCAACGCGCTCAAGCAAACCGACTACACCGGGCCGACGGGTCATCATACGTTCGATCCCAACGGTGATACTACCAACAAGGTCGTCTCGATCTTCCTGCTTCAGAACAAGAAGAGCCCGTGCGATGCAACTTGTTGGGTGCTTCAGAAAACTGTTGTCGTCGGGCAGTAACAGGAGGTAGGAGGCGCCACAGCGCTTCTCCACTGCCTCGTTGACGTTGATTGGTTCATTTACCTGTCCGGCTGGCAGGTGACTCAAAGGGAGCGACCGGTGGATTTGTAGCTACCGGCTAGCTCCCTTGCTGGCTATCAATTCTCTGGCTGTTTTCTCTTTATTTTAGCAGGAAGGGAAGAGTCGCGCCTATGTATTTATTTTTACAGGAAGTGATCGTCGGGCTTGCCAACGGAGCAATTTATGCTCTGATTGCCCTGGGTTACACGATGGTTTACGGCATTATCGAACTGATCAACTTTGCCCATGGCGATATTTTTATGATCGGCACATTTGTCTCCATTTCGGTGCTGGGCCTCATCGGTATTACCGTTGGCACACAGCCTGTCGGCGGGACTTTGATAGGGGCGTTGGTTGTCACCGGGCTGTTTTGTATTCTGGTGTGCGCTGTGCTGGGAGTAGTGATTGAACGAGTGGCCTATCGTCCTCTGCGCAATGCTCCACGCCTTGCTCCCCTGATCTCGGCTATTGGCGTCTCACTGGTTCTCCAGAATGTGGGAATACTCTGGAAAGGTGTTAACTTTGTTTCGTTCCCACAATTTTACTTTTTTACCGGTTCCGTTCACCTGGGACCAGCAGGCTCTGGCGTGGATATCAAAGCCGTCAATATCCTGGTGATCGTCCTGGCAGTGATCTTGATGGTGGGCTTGCAGTGGATGGTGACCCGAACACGTATAGGACGCGCAATGCGGGCTGTAGCCCAGGATCGCGAAGCGGCAGCGCTCATGGGGGTCAATGTCGATCGCATCATCGCTATCACCTTCTTTATTGGCGCCGGACTGGCTGGTGCAGCCGGTTTCCTCTACGGCTTACAATTCCCCAGCACGATCTTTGTGGTTGGCTTTACCACCGGCCTGTTTGCTTTCACTGCTGCCGTACTGGGAGGGATTGGCAACCTGGTTGGCGCCATGCTCGGAGGCGTGTTGATAGGCATCATTGAAGCATTGGCCTCGCTTATCCCCGATACGACCGATGCTGCTTATCAAGGTATTTTTGGTCTGCGCATTGGTTTACCGCATGGTGGATCTGCCTGGCATGAGGCGGTCATTTTCGCCGTACTCATTTTGATCCTGGTCTTCAGGCCATCCGGCTTGCTCGGCCAGCAGGTGCCGGAGAAGGTGTAAGGAGAGGAGAATGCTTCCATGCCACCAATCTTTTCTCGTAGGAACGAGGTGATGCAAGCATGTCTACATTGATGAATACTCGTACACTGATGCCCTCGCGTGATACGCGCGTCGCTCTGCTGAAGTGGGTAGTAGCGCTGGCTGCGCCACTTGCTTTTTTCACCTTCGTCTCGGTTGGCGAACAAATTATCAACGCGGTCATTTCGCCCGGAACGGCGAATCCTAATCTCCCCCTTGATAGCGGGTCGCTTATTCAGGCGGCTATTTTTACGTTGATTTTCTATCTCACGACGATAGCGCTCGCCGGGTATCTCGTTGCTGCTGATAGTGGGCGCTCCAGCATTATCAAGACCTGGGTCGAGATGGCCGTATTTGTCATCCTCCCTCTCTATCTGGTCACCTCCTTTGGCCTGATTATTGGTCTCGCATTGTGCATCATCGTCTGGCCTATTTACCTGTATCTACGCGGGCGGGTAAGTAAAGCCCTCACCTTTCCATCTCCACTGCGCTTCAGATACCTCATGGTGCTCAACGCAGAAAAGATGAGGAAAATGTTGAGGCGCTATCTCATCTTGGGGTCCTGGTTAGGCGTGGCGGCAGGCGTGGCGGCGCTGCTCTATTTTTTGCTCGTCCTATACGGCACGTTGAGTCAGGGGCAGCAATTAAGCGTGCAAGGAGTGGGCCTGGCGGCGCTCATAGTCGTACTCGCTCCGTTCGCAGGAGTACTCGCTCTCACAGTTGCCTTTGGTCTCCTGATATTGCTCGATGTGCTGTTGGCTGGCATACTTTTTGTTCCTCTTTATCTTTATTTGCTGGTGCGAGGTGGAAACGCGTATGTGGTGAACGAGCCTGCAACAGCCGAAGTACTCAGTTTGCCTGCTGACGAACAGCGAGCGATATTGCTTTATCGTGGCAGGATCGGGGGCTTCTGGTTCGCAACGGTATTTGCCGTAATCTGGTTGGTCGCTGATCTGATCTTCTACCTCTCCGGCTCCCTGCCGACGACTCTTTTGATATGGGCGCTTATTCGCACGCTACTCTTCCCTGTTGCTGGCTATTTCCTGGGGCAGCTAGGAGGAATGATCGCATTGAGCCGCCTGCGAAGCCAGGCAAGTAAACCCCTTAGTCTCGATCCAGCTGCTCAGGATGGTCGCGCGCCAAGACGAGGCTTTCTTAGATTATTATCTGGAGGAAGTAGCAATGGTCGCCCTGAAAATGCTGCAAGAGAGCAAGTGCCAAACGACCTTCCATTGCAGAGCGGGGGAGCGACGCGCTTCTACCTGCTTCTTCTGTTAGGGTTCGTGATCTTTTACCCGGTGTTGGATCAATACCTGTTCGGCTCTGGTTCGGATGCGCGCCTGGCACAATATGGAGATGCAGGTTACTATATCATCCTGGCTCTGGGCTTGAACATCGTGGTTGGCTTCGCGGGTCTGCTCGACCTGGGGTATGTCGCGTTCTTTGCTATTGGCTCATATGTATGGGGAATACTCGGCTCACCACAGCTGGGTGTACTGACGGGCATCCACGTGGACCCCAATATCTGGCCCTGGTTTTTCTGGCCGGCTTTAATTCTGGCCGCCTTGATTGCCGCCTTTTGGGGAGTACTGCTAGGCGCTCCGACCCTGCGCCTGCGAGGAGATTATCTCGCCATCGTGACGCTGGGTTTCGGAGAAATCGTCCCGATTGTCTTTCTCGAGCTGGATAACGTCACCAGGGGAGCTAATGGCGTTGCCGGCGTCTTCTCGCCGGCTTTTCCAGGTGTCGTGTGGAACGGCATCACGCCAGTTCCGTACTATTATCTGATCCTGGCTCTGATTGCCCTGGTGATCTTTGCGAATGTTCGCCTGCGTGACTCCCGCATGGGGCGCGCCTGGATCGCTATTCGCGAGGACGAAGTCGCGGCGGCTTCTTCCGGGATCAACCTCGTCAATACGAAATTGCTGGCCTTCGGAACCGGCGCGTTCTTCTCGGGCATCGCGGGAGCCTATCACGCTGCCAAGCTGGGTGTGGTCTCGCCTGATGCCTTTAGCTTTGGCGACTCCATCATCTACCTGGCGATGGTCGTCATTGGCGGAATAGGCAGCATCCCGGGCGTCATCGTTGGAGCGTTTGTGGTGTACTCGATCAACCAGTTTATTCTCGCGCAGTTCGACGCCATTATCGCTGATCCGACTAACACCTTGTACCCGATCCTGCACCCTATTTATAGTCTCTTTTCCACGCTTAATCCCGGTTTCACATTTAGCAACATCCGCAACCTGCTTTTTGGGGTCATTCTCGTGCTGGTGATGATCTTCCGGCCGGAGGGCCTCATACCCAGTGCGCGTCGCAGGCGTGAGTTGCATCATACTGAAGAAGAAGGCGTGGAGGTGGGTGCGCTGGATGTTACTCCGGGCGCGCCTGGCTTCGAAACGGAGGTGCATGTTGAGTAGTAACGAGCAGGAGAATTACTATGAGCGTTGAACAGGTGGTTGAGCATAGCGGTGAACCTCTGCTGAAGCTGGACAAGGTCACGAAACGTTTCGGTGGTCTTGCAGCAGTACAGGATGTCGATCTACAGGTCTTTCCGCAGGAGATCATCAGTGTTATCGGCCCGAATGGCGCCGGAAAGACCACCGTCTTTAATTTGATCACCGCCATTTATCGCCCAAGTACTGGTGACATTACTTTTGACGGTCGCTCGATAGTCGGGCTGAGGCCCGATACGATTGTCAGGCGAGGTATAACGCGCACGTTCCAGAATATTCGCCTGTTCAACAATATGAGTGTGATGGAAAATGTACTCGTTGGGCAGCATACCCAGCTCAAGGCTAACGCCTTAGGTTCCCTTTTTCGCACGCCTGAAGTCAGGCATGAAGAGAAAGAGGCGCGTGTGCGCGCGCTGGAACTCCTCAGCTTCTTTGGTTCCGAGCTGGTGGATCGCCAGGAAGAGTACGTGGTGAACCTCTCCTATGCGCAGAAACGCCGCGTCGAAATTGCGCGCGCACTGGCTGCCAAACCGAAACTGCTCTTGCTGGATGAACCGACGGCGGGTATGAACGAGGCGGAGACGCAGGAAGCAGTCAAGTACGTGAAGCGTCTGCGCGACGAATTGAAACTGACCATCTTGTTGATTGAACATAAATTGACAGTGACGATGGGCATCTCAGACCGCATTTCAGTGCTCGACTATGGGCGTAAGATCTCGGAAGGGCTGCCGGAGGAGGTGCGTAATGATGAGAAAGTCATCGCTGCTTACCTGGGCAAACCTACTGCGTCTGAACAGGCAGCTACTGATTCGTACTCTTCATAAAGAGACCTATCGCTTTCTTGCCCTACAATGGCTTCTCTAGCAGGAGGATAACTTACAACATGACCAATGCAGATACTTCTCCTACAGTCGATAGAGAGAATGTTCCTGGTCCTGAAACGCAGCGAGTACTTCAGCTCATCGATGTAGATACTTACTACGGACCCAGCCAGATACTTCACCAGGTCTCACTCGAAGTCAACAAAGGTGAAATCGTTTGCTTGCTTGGAGCAAATGCAGCGGGCAAAACGACGACGATGAAAACGATCTTTGGACTGGTGCGTCCGCGCCACGGCACAATAGAGTTTGAGGGACGACGCATCGATGGTATGTTGCCAGGCGATATCGTGCGCCAGGGCATGGCGCTGGTGCCTGAGGCGCGGCGTATCTTTCCGCGCATGACCGTACTGGAAAACCTGGAAATGGGCGCGTTTATTCGCAATAATCGCAACGAAATCAAAGAGGACATCGACCATGTTTGCCAGATTTTCCCGCGCATCAAGGAACGCTTGAAACAGGTTGCCGGTACCATGTCCGGGGGCGAGCAGCAGATGTTGGCAATGGGGCGTGCCATGATGTCTCGCCCGAAGATGATGTGTATGGATGAGCCATCTATGGGGCTGTCACCCATCCTCGTCGAAACGGTATTTAATACGATCCTGCGCATTCGCGATGAGGGTGTTACCATTTTCCTGGTCGAACAGAACGCCTCCATGGCTCTCAGCCTGGCCAACCGGGGCTATGTATTGCAGACGGGGAAGATCGTCTTGAGCGATGCCGCGAAAAATCTGCTGACCAACGACCTCGTTCGGCAAGCCTATCTCGGCGGCGGGTAACCAGAATGGCGGGGTACATACACGTGTACCCCGCCTTTTTCTCTCTATCTTGTATCTAACTGCCTATGCAAGTCTGCGATGCGCTTTATCACCTCATCCAGCGTGGACACTCCCAGCTCTTCCATATCCTCGCGCAATGTTTCCAGGCGTTCTAACAGCTCCATATCCTCGTACTCATGTTCGTCAAATTCGTTATGCTCTATTGCCTGTTTCTGGTGCTTGCCTTTCATAGTCTCATCCTCTCTTTGCCAGGCTCCGTATACTTTTTCTTATCGGTGGTTAAAACGCAAGCGTAGAAAATGTCACCCGTTCAATGGAAAATGCCAGAGACGCGTTCCGTCGCTAATACGCAACACGTCCATCGTTCCGTTGGTTAGCCGAACGTACATGAGGCCATCGAAGACCTGTGGATACCATTGGATTTGAGCGGGGGCAGAATAGTGCCAGCGGAAGCGTGCATCGCTTCCGCTCCATGCGTCAATAGAGTGGTCATCCTTTCCCAGGTAAATAATCCCATCATTGACAGACGGAGCGTATTCAGGCGTATCCGCATAAAAGCTGTGTTGCCAGAGCAGGCGCCCATCGCTTGCCTGGATTGCATATGCTATACCGTCGGGCTGATTAAGGTTGGCATATATGATGTTGTTGTCAACGATGGGAGGGGATGCCAGGTTTAAAAGAGGAGCGGGTAGTTGCGTGCGCCAGAGCAACATCCCGTTGGTTGTGTGCAGTGCGATCATCGAGCCATCAGCTGAGGTTAAGTATACCACGTTATGGTAAACCAGCGGCGGGCTGGTGGTAGCCCTCAGCTTGAATTGCCAGAGCAGCGATCCATCCTGACCGCGCAATGCCTGAAGCGAGCCGTTCGCCGCGTTGTTGACGTAGACAGTGCCGTCCAGAATCGCCGGAGACCAGGCGCCCGCTCCTTTGGTAGGGTTGTATTGCCAGAGCAACGAGCCATTGTTTGCACTCCTGGCTTGCACAGCCCCACTATCTGAAACAATGTAGATTATGCCACTTTCAGCTGTGGGGAAGATAGTATCTTGAATGGAAAGTAATGATGAGTAGTGATAAATGAGCATTCCATCGCTTGCCCGTAACAGATAGAGCAGGTTTGTGCTGGTCTGGATGGAGACAATGCCGTTGTTTACCGTTAAGAACCCATCAAATGGCATAGGCATGCCGGCGATAAAATGCCAGAGTGGTTGTCCGTCGCTCCCTCGCAGGGCGTAAACGACGCCGCGCTCTGAATTGAGGTAGACAATACCGTCTTTCGCCAACATCCATGCCTGGCCTGTAAAACTATCTTGATGCGTCCAGAGGAGCGCCCCATCGCTGGCGCGCAATGCCTCGACGCGCCCATAATCCCCTTTAACCAAAAAACAGTAGATTGTCTGGTCCGATGCGATGGCATAATACGCAGTTGTCCCCAGGGGTACTCGCCATGACAGCTTTCCATCGCTGGCACGGTAAGCTGCAATTGATCCATCGGAGGCACTGACATACACAAATCCATTGTGGACAGACATACCGATGATAGCGAGGCGAGCGGGTGGGGGTGCAGGCTGCCTGGCATTGTTGCGGGATGGAGACAACAGAGGGGCTTGTAAGAGAATAATCAGTATGAGCAGGCTGACCATCAAAACGAGGCCGACGCGGATTGCCCAGAGAAGGGAAAAAGCACGAGCTTTTTTGGGCAATTGCAAGATCGGTTTATGGTAGCTTGCCGTGTTTTCCTCTCGCTCTGGAAGATCGATAATCTCTACCTTATCGTCATCCCAGCTATCGTACGGCCTTGTGTCGTTCATCTGGCTCTCTCAAGTGAATCTTAAGGGAAGATACGTAGGAAAATATTCTTAAGAAGAGTATACCCATTTGCTCGTCTCGCTGCAATAGAGTATTTCCTTATGCTATACTAGAGATGCTCGTCTGATGATACGGCCCACATCACCACTCCGCCAGGAAAATATGTGTCTCTTAGCCTGAAGAGGAGTGTGTGATATGGAGCGCATACAGAATCCCTACGGGAGGATTAACTAACAATGCATATTTTATTGATAGGCGGCACCCGATTTTTGGGCCGCCACCTGGTTGAGGCCGCCTTAACGCGAGGCCACGAAGTTACCCTCTTCAATCGCGGAAAAACCAATGCCGCCCTTTTCACAGGCGCCGAGAAATTGGTAGGCGACCGCAAGAGCGATCTGAACGTCTTGCAGGGCAGGCGCTGGGACGCGGCCATCGACACGTGCGGCTATGTGCCTCGTGTGGTGAGCGCTTCCGCCGAAACCCTGTCACACTCGGTCGATCACTACACCTTCATCTCCAGTATTTCCGTCTACGCCGACTTTAGCCAACCCGGAATGAATGAAACGGCCCCGCTTGCTGCTCTGCCCGACGAAACAGTGGAAGAGGTCACCAATGAAACCTATGGTGCCTTGAAAGCGCTGTGTGAACGAGCCGCTGAAAAGGCTATGCCCGGTCGCGTTCTCAACGTACGGCCCGGTTTCATCGTTGGCCCGCATGACCCCACCGACCGCTTTACCTACTGGCCTTATCGCGTCGCTCAGGGAGGCGAAGTAGCCGCACCTGGAACGCCGGGCGATCCTGTACAATTTATCGACGTGCGCGACCTGGCGGACTGGATTGTGCGCATGGTGGAAACCGGCAAAACAGGTGCCTATCATGCAACCGGTCCCGATCACCTGCTCACCATGCAGCGGTTTCTCGATACGTGTAAAGACACAACGAAAAGCGACGCTCGTTTCACCTGGATCAGCGAGGCATTTCTTGCCCAGCGCGAGGCCGAAGCAGATTTCCCCATCTGGGTACCCGCCTCGGAAGCCGGGGGAGCAACGATCGATTGCGCGAAGGCCATTACGGATGGACTGACTTTCAGGCCACTGGCAGATACAATTCTGGCAACCCTGGAATGGAACGCAACTCGCCCTGCTGGCTTTGAACATCGCGCAGGTCTATCAACCGAGCAGGAAACCGCATTGCTGCGAGCCTGGCGTGAGCAGCCATCGCAGGAAGCCCGATCCTGAAAAAACCGCCCTCCTGCCCTTAAAGCAAGAAGGACGTATTGGGGTCTTCATAACTCCAGCCCGCCTGGGAGTCGTTTCCAGTATCGACTACCGCGGGTGTTCCTTGAGTATGTCCCTGGTCATCTATGGTAACGGAATAGAGGCCATTGCCTGAGTTCAGTCCCCGGCCCTGCCAGAGCAGTCGCCCACGAGTGAGCACAAGGAAGTGCCGGCCATCCGATGCCCAGAGGCTATTGGGTACCGGTTGCAGTAAAGCATGGGCATCGGGCAGCGTTGAGGTAGCGGTCCCTGTGGAAGTATCCGCGAGCAATTGCTGTTGCCGCTGGTTGGCGACCTGCACAAGTGAGAGGGTATGCAAGCCGTCGAGCAGCAAAAATTGACTATCGGGTGACCAGTAGGGTACACTGCCGTCCTCGACGGTGAACGAAAATGCTGTATGCTGTTTAAGCGTGTAAATGGTATCGGTCGTACCTGTACTATATAAGATCGAATTGCCATTGGGCGACCAGGCAAACTGCGTGCAGTAACAGGTGGTGATAGCGTTGGTCTGGCCACTGTAGTCACGCATTACAAGTTGTACTGCGGGTGCGTTACCGGTGGATGGCTGCGGTGACGAGGAAGGGAGAGACGTTGCAGTGACTGCATAAAGCAGCACGGGCTGCTGGTGAGCTGGCTGCCACAAAACGCGCTCAAGTGTCGCGGGTAATGGATGTCCCGGCAGCATGCCGTGCGCGAGCCACTGAAGATTTGTCCCTGCTAGCGTCGTCGTAAAAATACCCTGCAAAGAACTTCCTATAACCATTGAAGAGCTAGAAGTAAACGATGGGATGGAGTAAGAGGCGGGGAGGGATTTACGCGCAATGCCATCGGGCTGGTCGTTTTGTGAGACCCACCAGGACACGTCGATGGGGGACTGATCCTGCATATGTATAGATTCTTCGCGGTAGAGCAACCGGTTTCCGCTGGTATTCCACCAGGCGTTGCTATGTTGGATATCAATGCTTGAAGCAACGATAGGGATAGGGACGCCGCCATCGATGCCGACAGTGTTCAGGGAACTGGGAAGGTCTCCAGGGAGTCCGGTGATGGGATTGGTTGCGTAATGTTTGCTGGCATGACCACTATCGAGCAGCCGGAAGACAAAGATATGATGGTCAGGCGACCATGCATAACCGATGACGGGCGCGCTCTCGGTCACCACCTCAAAGGCATTGGCGCCGGAGGGATCAATCGTCCAGAGGTGCCCGTCGCGCACAAACGCGATTTCATTGCCACCCAGGTGTCCAGGGCTACACGAGGCCAGGCTCAAGAAGAGCAAGAAGAGCAATAGTGCGATGCGCAGTTGTCTCATGCACAGAGTATAGCGCATGCATGTGTGGATGACAATGAGCCCTGGTCACCAGCGCTTCAGCAGGTGCGCTACTTTGCCTCCTGGCGTCAATTCGTAGCGCACGCGGTCCGGGTTGACATCTTCCACTTCCGGCACATTTTCAGCTGCGACGACGGTATCGTGTGGGTGCACCACATGCCAGACACTCGATACCGCGCCCGGCTCCTCCTGGCGATAGACAAAACGACGTGGTATTTTGGACTTGCGCGCCAGATGTTCAGCTTTGCCAAAGTATTCTTTCGCTTGCTGGTCTTCAAGATAAGGATCGACTACCTCAAACATGCGCGGGACGCGGCCAGGTTTAGGCTCACCTAAAAACAAAAAGACCACGGGTCTTCCCTCCGCGCTGTTGATGGCGGTACGTATCACCATATCATTATGCCCATTCTTCGCGGTTAATACCGCCAGCACGGAATCGGGCAAACGTCCCTCGATCCCCGTAGTGACCACCGGCAAGCGCCCCTTCTGCTTTTGGCGAGAGTAATTTACGTATGCGATCACCATACCCAGGCTTGCAACGCTGCCTCCAAAGGCTGTCGCCAGGGGTTTTGAGACCAGGTTGGTAGACCATGCGATAAACACCAGGAGGGTTGTCAAAATGCCCAGCCAGAAATCAAGAGAATGCCAGGCATCCCGAAATTTGACCCGCCACGAGGTTGCGGGAGTTGCAAGAGCCGCAAGGTCTTCTGGCCCAATTCCCCCTAGATTAGCCTGCGCCCCTGATGTAGCACCGTTATTTGGAGGAGTGGCGCTGCGCAGGACATCCTCAGCGAGCTTTTCCCTATTAGTTTCACTGAGATTGCCATTCTGTAGCCGCCTGGATAACGAGCGCGCAAGTTTTCTTTCGCGGTGGCGCACAATATCCAACCCCAGGCACGTCAAGGTAAACGCTCCCAGCAGGCCAAAAGCGTACAAATCACCCAGGAGATTGATGTTTCCCTTGACGAGGATGAGGACGAGAATAGGCACCCCGGTAGCCAGGGCAATAGAGTAATGGGGTGTCCCACGTAATTTATTTCGACGCAGGACGAATGCCGGGAAGAACTCCATACGTGAGAGCGCTAAAAACACGTGGTAAGCGCCGATAATAGCTGTATTGCTGGCAAATACCAGCAGCGCGCTGGCGCTGATGGCTACCTCGGTTTGTAAGACGATACCTCCCCATCTGCCTCCGAGCAAAGAGATTACCTGCCCTGAGAGTGTCGGATCTTCCACCCAACTCTTTGGGAGTAAGAGCGTTGAGAACATCGTTAAGAGTGGACTCGTTAACCCAATAGTTAAGACTACCAGCAAGAGTGCTAAACCCGCGACCTTCTTACGCGGGGTTCTCATGACGGGGGAAAGCTGCGAGATACTCTCCAGGCCGGAAAAGGCGAGGAACGAGCCGGCAAAACCTGACAGGATCGTAGCAAGCCCAAGCGTATGATTCTCAAACATTTTAGGGAATAACGATAAGAAAAAGGAGAAAGAAATATGTGTAAAGACCGTTATAAGGATGGCAATATCGCTAACAAATGCAATTATAGCTCCTATCAGGCTCACTTTCGCGCTTTCGCTAATACCTACCCAGTTAAGAATACCCAGTATCACCAGTGCAATAATTGTTGCAAAAAGAACCCAGGGACCAAGCCCAGGTATCACCACGCTGAGATACAACATACCAGAAAGGCAACTAATGGCAGCTGTAAGGAAGTAATCGACCAGGATAAACATGCCACCAAGGGCACCAACCCAGTGATTGATAGCCTGGGCCGCCACCGTCACCACTCCACCACCTTGCGGGAAGCGCTGAGTCACCTCTGAGTATTTCAAGGTGAGCAGCACAAATACCGACATCGTCAGAAACACGAAGAACCCGGCCAAACTTCCTATGCCATTGGTGTTATAGAGAATCCCAGGGACATAGTACACCGATGTACCGATATCGGCGAAGACAACGGCCCAGCAGAGAATGGGGCCAAGCAGGTTTTTCCCATGACTCTGCTCGCCCCCGGCAGACACTTGTGAAGCGTCTTGTGTCACTGATTCTTGAGCCATAAAAATCCTATCTTAGCAATAAGAGAAAAGAGGCGCAAATTGTACTGTAATAGATAACATAAGCGTACTTCTTAGCTAGCGCAAGCTATGCTTTTCCGATAGTGTACCATAGGGTTCAATGCGAAACAAGGAAACCACTGTTTGTTCTAGATTTTCTTATAGCCGTAAAATAGTCTCTGCTATTGACGAGTCTTGACTTATCACCTATGCTAAAATAGTAGTCGTGAAGGCGTTTCGCATTGCTTTCCCTATGAGATGAGCCATGAGCAAGCTTAAATACTTACCCTCACCGGTTGGCAGGGATGAAGCACGTTGGGTGCGGTATGCCAGTGACAGCGTATTGGCAACGGCAGCTGCGCTGCTGGTAACAGGCATCATCTACGTATTTCAACTCTATCCGCGTATTCCTAATATCTCGCTGCTCTACCTGTTAATTGTATTGACCCTTGCCAGTACACGAGGACTCTATTCCGCTATCGTTGCTTCAGTAGTGGCTTTTCTCTCGTTTGACTTCTTTCTTACCCAGCCTTTATATACATTTACCATATTTAAAGTAGAGGAATGGTTAGCGCTGTTCATCTTTCTGGTGACCGCCATCATTACGGGTCAGCTAGCCTCAGCGCTGAGACTACGTGCTGAGCAGGCCAGAAAGCGTGAATACGAAACGCGCGTCCTTTATGAACTCGTGCGTGATACCAATCGCGAAGAAAATGTGGAGCGCCAGCTCAGTATCATTGCGCGCGCTGTCGTCGATGTATTTTCTTCCTGGGGAGTGCGCGATTGTGCTATTCTACTGCCAGATGCAAGTGGAAAACTGGTTATACAGGCCAATACTCGTTCGTCCAAAGAGCAAGTAACGTTATTGGCTGATGAAGCTGCAACCGCTACCTGGGTTATGTCACAGGCGCAAACTGCGGAACTGCACGATGTCTCGCTCACCCCTCAAGGGTATGCTCCCAGGGCGGTAGTACGCAGTACGAACCTGAAATATCCCATGCGGCGCTATGTGCGCATGGTGCCTTTGAAATTGGGCCAGCGCGTGGTTGGCGTGCTGCGTCTCTCTATGGAGGATGACCCACGCCTTTTTAGCGCGGAGAGATCGCTGGGGGTAGAGCGTGAACGGTCACACCCTGGAACTACCTTTTTCTGGACCTTCGTCGATCAAGCCGCCTCGGTGATTGAACGGGAGCGTTTGCGCCGCGAAACCCTGCAAGTGGAAGTCCTGCGGCGCACCGATGCCCTGCGGGCGGCGCTGCTTTCTTCCGTTTCGCACGATCTGCGCACGCCTCTCTCATCGATAAAAGCAGCGGCCAGCAGCTTGCTTCAGGAAGATGTGCAATGGGATGACGAGGCACGCCACAGCTTTGCTCTTGCTATCGTGCGCGAGGCTGATCGGCTCAATCGCCTGGTGGCGAACTTGCTCGACATGTCTCGTATCGAGGGAGGCGCGCTCAAACCTGAAAAAGAGTGGTATCCTATCAATGAATTGATTCAAGACGTGGTGGCCCGCATGCAGCCAGTATTGCAGGGGCGCGTCGTGCATACAGACCTACCCGCCGATCTGCCGCCGGTGAAGCTGGATTATTTGCAGATAGACCAGGTGTTAACCAATCTGCTTGAAAACGCTGTGCGCTATACACCAGCCGAATCGCCCATCGACATTGGTGTACGGCTTGACGGAGAGTATATGCTGATCAGTGTAGCTGATCGCGGCCCTGGCATACCGGCAGCAGATTTGGACCGTGTCTTTGACAAGTTTTACCGCGTGATGGAGACGCAGACGAAAGCCACCCGTACCACCGGTTCGGGGCTGGGTCTGGCGGTATGCAAAGGCCTGGTCGAGGCCCATGGCGGGCGCATCTGGGTTGAGAACCGTCAAGGTGGAGGCGCTATATTTCAATTCACCTTGCCTCTTGGTGAAGCAGAAGGAATAAAGAAAGCATGAGTAAGAGTGGAGCGCGTATTCTGGTCGTTGACGACGAAATTGAGATTTTGCGCGCCTTGCAGCGCAGTTTATCGGCGCATGGATTTGAAGTCTTTACGGCAGGGAGCGGCGAGGAGGCTTTAGAAGCGATTGGGCATTACCGGCCGGATTTGATGGTGCTCGATCTGGGTTTGCCTGGCATGAGTGGACTGGAAGTCTGCAGGCGTGTGCGAGCGCAGTCCAATTTACCGATCATTGTGCTCTCGATCAAGGATACCGAGCGCGATAAAGTGCAGGCGCTTGATCTGGGGGCCGATGACTATGTTTCCAAACCGTTCGGAATGAATGAAATCCTGGCTCGTATACGCGTTGCGCTGCGCCATGCCGCCCAGGTTGAATCCGGCACCGAACCCATCTTTACAGCCGGGCCACTGAGCGTTGATTTTGTGCATCGCCTCGTCCAGGTCAACGGACAGGAAGTCAAGCTGACGCCCACAGAATATGACCTGCTCAAAGCCCTCATCAAGAATAGCGGCAAGATCATGACACGTCAAATGCTCCTCTCTCAGGTGTGGGGGACCGGTTATGGCGCCGAGTCGCATTACCTGCATGTCTACGTGGGCCAGCTGCGCCGCAAAATCGAGCCGGATCCCGCGCACCCCCGCTTTATCCTCACCATTTCAGGAGTTGGCTATCGCTTCAATGCCGACGAGGAAGTGGGCTAGCACAACATGTTTTCATCCGGCGTTCTCTCATCCTGGCCGATGGCGCTTGGCATTTTTCTCGTTTCGCTCATGATCGTAATCGCCACCTCCGCGCGCTTTACACGTAAATTGGAGGAGTTGTGCGAAGCGCTCAATCTTTCGATTGGCATACTGAGCCTGTTAAGCGCCCTGGGAGCCAATATTCCCAACTATGTCTCCTCCGTTATTGCGATTCTGAGCGGTCACGAGGATGTGGGCATCGGCATTATCGTTGGCTCTAATATCTACAATATCGCTATTATTCTCGGGCTCTGCACCTGGCTTACACCTGAGCGTGCAGGGATGACGCTGGACGTTCAGGAGAAACGGGATGTACGCGTGATCGCGTGGTATGCCTTTGTGATCACTCTCCTTTCATTCGTGGTTATCTTCTGGCTTCCCGGCGAATCACTTGTGACAGCCCTGCATGTATCCGGATTCCCCGCTGTTCTGTTTTCGCTCACGAGGGTATTGGTGCTGGGTATCTTTGGCGCGCTCCTCGTTCACATTCTCAGGCGCTCCCATGGGAGCGCGGGAACTTCCCTGCATCATCATGAGCACCCAGCACCGAAAGCGC
>Ga0209577_10001769_pt1 | contig 21299 bp, 24 predicted proteins | sample GraSoiAngelo_109_FD_185874 | JGI IMG/M metagenome (GOLD analysis project Ga0209577, IMG submission 185874) | Grasslands soil microbial communities from the Angelo Coastal Reserve, California, USA - 14_0903_12_20cm (SPAdes) (version 2) | ecosystem: Environmental > Terrestrial > Soil > Grasslands...
CGTTTTTAGATGTGGGTCCATCCGCTCCGCCTTGGCGCAGGCCGTGCCCTTCATGTCGCCGCAAGCCCGGAGGGGATATAACTTAGCCCACCGCGGAAGCTCAGGGCAGACGTGGGCCCACCAGAAGAGCGCCGTCAGGGCGACAGAAACGCGATTCGTCTTGCGACTTCACGTGCCTCTTATCATCGAACCAATCGAATCGCAAAACGCCAGCGTGTTCCGTGGGCGCGCGTGTGTCATTTCTGCTATAATGGAAGGCGTCGGCCAGCGCAACTGGCGCCGGCAGGCTCCAAAAAGGGGAGGGAATTACGGATGGTCCAACTGACTGAAGTGGCAGCCAGTAAGGTCAAGGAAATCATGGCCCAGCAGAACCCGGTGCCATCGGCCCTGCGCGTGGCCGTGGTCGGCGGAGGCTGCTCCGGATTCAGCTATCACATGGCCTTTGATAATCAGGAGAATTCCTCCGACAACGTGTACCAGTTTGAAGGCGTAAGACTGCTCGTCGATCAGATGAGCGAAATGTACCTCGACGGCGTACAGATCGATTATATCGAGACGCTCGAGGGCGCCGGCTTCAAGTTCAACAACCCCAACGTCAAGAGCACCTGCGGCTGCGGCAGCTCTTTCACCGTCTGACGAATCATTTTTATTAGCCGCCTTTCCTTTCGCATTGATGGGGTTCTGTGGGGGCGGAGCTTGTCTCGGAAATCAAAGTTCTCTGCGCCCCAGCGCGTCGTCCAGAGTCATTGGCTCGGAATAATCCAGCAAGAAGATATAATATGTTCAGCACTTCTTGCGTCGCCAGGCCCAAGAGCACTCTGCAATGCGCAAGCGGCTGCTCGCTCTGTTTACCGGGTAGGGAAGGTTCGATAGAAGTAAACTCCACGTCGCGCTGTACCAGCGGAGGTAGCGACTCGGCGGACGCTTCCCGACGAGCCTGCATCACAAGCCGCGCGATGTCTCTGGAACCTCTGCCGGAGTAGTCCTTCAGCAATTCCGTGCGCACGGCGTCTCGCATCGCATCGTCGACCGGCCGCACGCGCAGGTACATCTGAACGCCCGTGATCCCAACCAGCGCCAAGATCGCCGCGACCGCTGTCCACCCTCGCAACTGAAAACTGTATTAGGCCATTCGCGCTTCCCGCGCAAGCTTCACCGGGGCACCAACGCTCGCCTCTCGAGCGCGAGTATTCGCACGCCACAAAAAGTCGCGCATGCTAGGCGCTAGGGGAGGGGTTGAATTCCAACGCACACGCCTGGCGGTTCGGACCTACCTGATCCGCGAAGAAGGCGATAATGGACTGGTCAACGTAATTGGCTTGAGTCCTGCCGCGTTCGTTTGTTGGAATAGAGGAGGGCACGTGGCCGATCCGAACCTTCCAATCCACTCCACCCGGCTGCCGCAAATCACTCCGGGATCATCGCTGTCGATTCGCGAAGACGTGGCCTTCAGCGACGCCCAGGGCAAAGAGCGGCCTCGGCTCCGCAAGGCTACCGATAAAACCCTGTCGCGGCTGCAGGAGATTCTCCCTCGCGTGCTCCAGCCCCGTGAGGTGGTCCTCTACGTTTTCGGTGCGCAGGCGCCGATCAGCCCTCTTTCCCAATGGTTCCTCGGCTGGCATGTCTACGGCTTCACCCGCACCATTTTGGTCCTGACCAACCTGCGTCTCCTGCGTTTCCGCGTGCGCGGTAGGGGTTGGAACCGGTGGGAGTGGAATCAGGGCGTGCAGAGCGTTGCGTTCGCAGATCTTTCGGAAGCCCAGGTGAAGGGCTTCCTCAGCCCTCAACTCGTGCTGGATTATCGCAACGGCCACAAGGAACGCTATTGGCGCTTGCGCCGGAGCGACGCCAAAAAACTGAAGCTGGCGCTTCCGACGCTGCGCATGAACAACACCGGACCAGTAAGCGCGTCGGGCGGAATGGTTTCTCTTTGTCCCAAATGTCTCGCCACTCTCACCCCCAATACGTATCGCTGTTCCCATTGCGGCCAGGTATTTAAGGACGAAAAAACGCTCCGGCGCTTCCTGCTCATTCCCGGCGGCGAATTTTTCTATGTCGGCCAGCACTCTATCGGAGCATTGCACGGCTTGGTCCAGGCGGTTTGGCTCCTCGCCGTCTTAGCTGTCGCTGCCGGTTTTATGTTCGGTCGGCGTCCGGCAAACTTGCTGTCTGTGGTCCTACCTTCCGCGAGCGTCGCCCTGATTTTCACGGTGCACAAGGTGGCCGGCTTCTTCCCCTGCCGCCAATTGGTGCGCGAATTCATCCCCCTGAAGTGACGATGCAACCAGCATCGTCATCCCGAGCGAGCAGCGCGAGCCGAGGGATCTCTCCGGGCTTGGCCTCCTTGCCCACGCTCGCTCATATGCGCTCGTACGCGAACGCAGCGAAGTCGCTTTTGCGGGTGCCCCACCCTTTCTGAACGGTGGGGCCGTGCCTCATCGTTGTGGCGCCGTTGATGCCTCGCTCGCGGGGAACTCAGGCTCAAATGTAGCGCCGCCCTTAAGGGCGCCTTCTCGCTTTAGTGCGGTACTTGGCCTTTTTCTTCTCGCCACTCTCATCCATGTTCGCCGCGAACCCAGCTTGGCGGCCACTGTATAATGCGGCGACGATTTAGTTCCGGCGCCCCGTCACGACTGGAGGACGGAATGACGAAAGGCTTATTTGAGTCTCTACTTGATTTCTCGTTTCGCGAATACATGACGCCTCGCAGCCTGGCCTTCATTTATGGCTTGCATCTCTTGGCCGGGCTGATCGCCGCCGTCGTCTTGGTAGCGAACGGATTCCGCGACTCTACCTCCCAGGGACTCCTGATGCTGGTCGTCGCCATCGTGGGCTTCTTTTTCTGGAGTCTCTACGTGCGCATCATCCTCGAAACCTTGCAGGCCATCTTCCGCATCGCCGACGCCGCCTCACCCCCGGACCGCCGTTAGGGTTGCCGACACCTGTCCACATGTCCCCAATGCGAGCCGTTTTTCCGCGCCCTGGTGGAGACACAGCCCCACCGTCGGACGCCGTAACTTCTGGCTCTGTGCGCGGCTCTCCGAAGGCACAGTGTTTCGGAAATGCGATGCGCACTCGAGACTCGTTATCTACGGTTAAGTATGTGTTGGAAAGCCTTGCGATACCGTATATACTTCCCACCCCAGTCGAAGCATCGCGCTATGCCGCAGCCGAGGCATAGCCCCTGATGCCCTCATCCGCACAACCATTGGAGGAACGAGCTCACTAGCGCGGCGTTTGTCCTCGTGCTGGCGCAATCGAATCCGCTAAGGAGGCCTTGCATGGCTTGGTGCTACGAACTCCGGGGATCCGACGGTCGCTTGGTACAGATGCGCTCCGGCTTTAACACCGAAGCGGAGGCCCGAGACGTTGCACACCGCGCCAAGCGTATCATCGATTGTCTTTGTTACCCCGACTCTGAAACCCTAACACTGGTGACAAAAGACGATGGCACTACGCCAAACCGACTCGTTGAAATGCCCTCGCCTGATAAATGGCTCGATCCCGAGAGCATCGCAAAGCTCGGCGTGAAGATAAGTCTGAAATATCCCTGGCAACAGCTGGTCCTCGATGCCTTTTTGGAACCGCATCCTAAAACCTTGCTTCGCAAAATCGCCATTGCGGAACACGCCATTTCAACCAGGGTGATCGACCCGGCTCCTTTCGAACTCGATGAGCGGATGGCAGTAACAGAGTTATTGCCCGTCCTGCAGAGACTGCTCGGCGAATCTGCCGACCCCAAAGAAGAATCTCGCCACAAAAAAGACATCGCCTGACAGCGGCCTGTGCCTGCCAAGGAATGACGGTAGCTCGCATACATTCCCGATTTGCCAACCGACCGTCATGCCCGTATCCTTGATTTTGGCTGATGAAAATTGCGCTCTGCCAATTCGACCCGACTGTCGGCGACTTCGCCGGCAACTCCGCGCGCATCCTCGACATGGCGGCCGAGGCCAAAAGCCGCGGCGCCGATCTGGCCGTTTTTTCCGAACTCTGCGTGTGCGGCTATCTTCCCCAGGACCTGCTGGAGCGCCCTGCGTTCCTCGAACGCAACCGCGCCGCCATCGCCTCTCTCGCGCAGAAAACGCCTTTGCCCATCGTGGTTGGCTACGCCGCGTGCGCCAATGCTCCCACCGGCAAAGCCGCCTGGAACGCCGCCGCTCTGCTCGCCGGAGGCCGCGTCGCCTTCGAGCAACACAAAATGCTGCTGCCGACCTACGACGTCTTCGACGAGTCACGCTATTTCCAGCCCGCGCCGAGCCAGCAGGTTTTTGCACTCGGCGGCGAACAGTTAGGCGTCACCATCTGCGAAGACATCTGGAACGACAAAAATTTCTGGGCCAAGCGCCTCTACCAAGCCGATCCGGTCGTCGATCTCGTGGGGCAGGGAGCTAGCGTCATCATTAATATCTCGGCGTCTCCTTACACCATTGAAAAGCGCCACGTACGTTTCGAAATGCTGCGCGCCTTGGCGCGTGCGCATCAGCGTCCCGTGGTTTACGTGAACCAGGTCGGCGGCGACGATACGCTCGTCTTCGACGGCTCCAGCATCGCGCTAGACGCCAATGGCCGCATGGCCGCACAAGCCCGCGCGTTTGAAGAAGACATCGTCATCTTCGATACCGTCGCCGGCAAAGGCGACCTCCGTCCCCAGCCCGCCGATGAAATCTCCCTAGCGTTCCAGGCCCTCGTCACCGGCACCCGCGACTACGTGCACAAGTGCGGATTTCAGAAAACGTTCGTCGGGCTGAGCGGTGGCGTGGATTCTTCTGTGGTCGCTTGCATCGCAGTGGCCGCGCTCGGCAAGGAAAACGTCACCGGCATCTCCATGCCCGGCCCGTATTCCTCCGAAGGCAGTCTTCGCGACGCCCGCCAGCTCGCCTCGAATCTCGGCATCGAGCTCATGGTCCTACCGATGGGCAACATTTTTGAAGCCTATCGCAAGGCCCTCGCCGACGCTTTCTCCGAATGCCCCGAAGACGCCACCGAAGAAAATATCCAGGCTCGTATTCGCGGCAATCTGCTCATGGCCCTCTCCAATAAATTCGGTGCTCTGGTTTTAAGCACAGGCAATAAATCCGAAATCGGGGTTGGTTACTGCACGCTATACGGCGATATGGCAGGAGGACTCGCGGTAATCTCGGATGTGCCGAAAACAATGGTCTACGAACTTGCGCGCCTCATAAATCGCGAAAGGGAACTGGTGCCCCGCTCGACGATCAAAAAGCCTCCTTCCGCGGAGCTGCGCCCCAACCAAACTGATCAGGACTCTCTGCCGCCCTATGATCTTCTTGACCGCGTCCTCAAAGCCTACGTCGAGGAAGTCCGCACGCCGGAGGAAATCGCCACGCACTTCAGCTTTCCCCTCGACCTGGTGCGCGATATCGCGCTAAAGGTCGACCACAGCGAATACAAGCGTAAACAAGCCGCGCCCGGGATAAAGATCACGTCGCGTGCTTTCGGCTTCGGCCGCCCTTTCCCCATCGCCCAAAAATTCCTCCCCTGACGATGCCAGCGAACAGCGTGAGCGAACGATCTCTCCGGCGCGTTCTCACTTGCGAGGTATCGGACCCTGTCATTCCGAGAGCCGCATTTGCCCGACCGGAGGTCCGGTGTCGGGACTCCAGAAACCGGAGAAACTGCTTTTCGCTTTTTCGGGTGCCCCAAGCTTGGCATTCGAAGGGTGGGCCGGCCCTTGTAGCCCAGGGCGCGGCGCAATTAGCGGGGTCTCGAACGCGCGCCTCTCCAGCGCGAGCACTCGTTTGGTAAAAAGACGAGTGCGTTGGGGTGGTGTGGTAGCCCTGGGGACGTTCTCTGTGGCTTATGTAGCGCGCCTTTCAGGGCGGCGTCGCGTCCGCCTACCGTGGAAACGGTGGGGAAACCGATAGTGAAACGGACCCAAGCTCGTCAGGGGGGACACTGTCCAGGACACTGTCCTAGCCCGTTGTGGGAACCATGGTCCACAGCACGCGCCCTGGACTGCGAGCACTCCCGCGGTAAAAAGTTGGGGTGGCGTAGGTAGCCGGGTCCCCCGATGCGCGCCGCCTTTGCGCGCATCGGGGTGAGAAAATTGTCCGCCGCCGCCCCTCTCAAACGTATTAAGGTTAGAAGTTCCCAAACTAGGAGGAATCACAATGAGCGAATTCGTTTACCTTTATCGCGGCGGTGAAACCAACCGGTCCCCTGAGCGAATGCAACAGACCATGCAGAAGTGGATGGCCTGGTTCAAAGAGCTCGGCGAGAAGGGCCATATCAAGGAGCCCGGTCACCCCCTCGAACGCGGCGGTAAGCTGGTGAAGGGCAAGCAGAAGACCATAACAGACGGCCCCTTTGCCGAGGCCAAGGACGTCATCGGCGGCTACACGCTGGTCGAGGCTCGGGACCTCGATCAGGCCGTAGAGCTCTCCAAGGGCTGCCCCATCTTCGACGTCGAAGGCGCCGTCGAAGTCCGGCCCGTTATGAAGATGTGAGCATGTGATGGAGCCTGGCGAACATCTCTTCCGACGCGAATCGGGGCGCATGGTCGCCACACTGACGCGCATCTTCGGAGTCCACAACCTCGCGCTGGCAGAAGACGTCGTGCAAGACGCCTTCTGCCGTGCGCTGGAGGTCTGGAAATTCCGCGGCATGCCCGAGAACCCCTCGGCGTGGCTGATGGTCACGGCGAAAAACCGTGCGCTCGACGTGCTCCGCCGCGAGCGCACCGCACGCACCTTCGCCCCCGAACTCGGCCGCCTGCTCGAAAGCGAGTGGACGCTCGCGCCGGCAGTCGAAGAAATTTTCGCGCCGAACGCCATCCAAGACGATCAGCTGCGCATGATGTTCTCCTGTTGCCATCCCCGCCTTCTCGAAGAGGCTCAAGTAGCACTCGTGCTGCACATCTTGTGCGGCTTCAGCGTGAGCGAAGTCGCCGCAGCTTTCGTCAGCAGCCACGCCGCGATGCAGAAACGCATCTCGCGCGCAAAGAAAGTCCTCGCAGGCTCCCAGAAGCTGTTCGACATCGCGGATTCTGCAGACTTCGCCGCGCGTCTTCCCGCTGTTCTCCGCGCGCTCTATCTGCTCTTCAACGAAGGCTACCACGGCGCATCCGCCGAGTCGGCAGTACGCGCCGACCTCTGCCGCGAAGCCATGCGCCTTGCCGCGCTGCTTCGCGAACATCCTCTCACCGCGACGCCCGCGACCTTCGCGCTTTCCGCGCTCATGTCGCTGCATGCCGCGCGCCTGCCGGCTCGCCTGGACGCCTCGGGCGAATTGCGCTCGCTCTTCGATCAGGACCGCTCGCGCTGGGATGCGCATCTGGTCGAGGAAGGGCAGAAGCTGCTCGATCTTTCCGCTCATGGTCCCGAACTTACCGAATATCACCTGGAGGCCTCCATCGCCTGGGTTCACGCCACCGCGCCGAGCGCCGAGGATACAGACTGGGGAATGATCGTTTCGTTCTACGACAAATTGACGGCCATTCGCACTTCGCCGGTCGTAGCGCTCAATCGCGCCATCGCCATCGCGCAGCGCGATGGCCCCCAGCACGGCCTCGAAGAGATTCAGGCCATTGCGAATTCCGAGCGTCTCGCCGGCTATCCCTTTTATCACGCCGCTCTCGGCGAATTTCAGTTTCGCAGCGGCCGGCCTGACGCCGCGCGCGAGCACTTCCGCGCCGCGCTCGCCCTCGCGCGCAATGCGATGGAACGCCGCTTTCTGGAGCACCGCCTGGTCGCGTGCCAACCCGCCCTTAGCTCATCCGTCGCACGCGAATGACGAGAGCGATATCATCCCGAGCGAGGCCCTCTCTTAGCGTACGAGTCGAGGGATCTGCTTTTGCTGCTTGTGGCGCCGGGCCTTCAGGCCGTCTTCTCTTTAGCGGTCTCTGGCGCCAAGCGGCTCTCTATGCGCCGATCTTGCGCATGGTGGCGTGGCGGTAGGGGGGCGGCATAACGTAGCGGCGGAACCGGGTCCCTCAACACGCGCCGATTTTGCGCGTGTTGGGGTGGCGGAAGCCGTTGGAAACCTGACGCATTTAGACGACAAGCCCCGGACGGGGGCGACACACCAACCAAAATTGGAGGAAACATGGCCCGCCTTGACGGTATCGATCCAAACAAAACGTCGTTCCTGATGCGTCAAGTGTTCACCAGGGTCCGTAAGATTTTCGGCAAGGACTTGACGCCCCAGAAAATCACCGCGCGTGTGCCGCGAGTCTTCTGGGTGAACACGATCACCGAGTTCTTGCTCGGCGTGAAAGCCAAGGTCCCGCTGCGGCAGCGCTCCCTCGTACAGTTGCGCACCGCGGCGCGCGTCGGATGCCCGTTTTGAACCGACATCAATTCTGCCGGCGGCAGAATGTACGGCCTTACGGACGACGAGATCGCCGCGCTTCTCAACGACGAAGTCGAGAAGTTCTCCCCGCCAGAGCAGGCGCTCCTGCGTCTGGCCGATGTGCTTGTCGGCGCGCCCGTCAACGTCAGCGACGACCTCTACTCCGAGCTCCGCAAGCATTTCTCCGAAGAACAGCTGATCGAGCTGGCCGCCGACGCGGCTCAGGAGAACTTCCGCGCGCGCTGGAACCGCGTCTTCGACGTGGGCAGCGACTTCCTCTATTGCACGCTCCCCCAAAAGTGACTCTCTTCGAAGCTCGGCCGCCTTGTCGCGCCAGCCGTAGCCGCGCGCAAATTGTGCCAAGAGTGGGTACTTGTAGCTCATAGTTTTCTTCGGCGGGAGACCTGAGGCTTTTTCGGATGTGGCGCAACTGCGGTCCTCGAGGCATGCGGATTTTGCATGTCTGGGAGAGGTAAGAACCGTCTGCCACCGCCCCCTCAAACGCATAGCGCCGCATTGAAACTTTGCGCTTGACATTAGTAACCAGATGGCTACATATTGGTAACCTAATGGTTATACATAAACACAAGCAGGACGACGCTGTTTTCCGGGCCCTGGCCGATCCCAGCCGTAGGCAGATCCTCAGGCTCTTGCTCGGCGGTCGGCACACCGTCGGGGAGATCGCCGCGAACTTTAGCACCAGCCGCCCGGCCATCTCCAAGCATCTTCGCGTTTTGCGCGCCGCTGGCTTGGTGATGGCTTACAAAGACGGCACTGCCCGCATTTGTGATTTGAATGCCAAGCCGCTGCGCGCGGTGCACTCGTGGCTCCACGACTACGAACTCTTGTGGACCCACAGCCTGCGCCGCCTCAAGCGTTACATCGAGGACACCCCCAACAAGAAGAAGAAGCAGAAGGAGAAAGGTCGAAGCCGGAGTAGGGATCATGTGGGTCGCTACACCACTTTCGTATGATCAGCAGATCGAGCCGCCCCGATTGCTTGTGTTTACCTGGATTCGCGGCGGCGAAGACGAACCCACCGAGTCCACAGTGCGCTTTGATCTCGACGAGAGCGACGGCGCCACCACCGTGCGTGTCACGCACTCCGGCCTGGTCACCGAAACTTTGCGCGCACGCAACAACGCTTGGCCACTGATCCTTTCCTTGTTGCAAGACTACGTCCAGCAGCACGCCCGCGCAGCCCTCTAACTCAGGTCGTGCCGGCGATGGCGCGTTCTCCTTGCAGCAGGGAACTCACGCACATCGCTCACGGCCCTGGTGGCACAGGCATTCGGGTCCCAAACACGCGCCGGTTTTGCACGTAATTGGGTGGTAGGCACTCCCAGCTTCTGCACGCAGGCTTGCTGGGTCGCCGCTTTTAGCCCTGCGCCCACCGACCACGCGGTTGCCCCGCCTGCCATCAATGACTACGCCCATGACTTTCTTCCATAACCTGATAAACTCAGCACGAAAGAAGCCCTCAACCGTAGGAGCTTTATGCCACCTGGAACTTCCATTCTTAGCTGGTCAACCCTGGCGCTCGCCGCCGCAATCTTTGTGGGCATCCCGATCCGCGGCCAATCCGCCGCACAAAATAACTCCAACGGAAAGCAATCCGCGCAGATCGACTCAAAATCGGCAGGCAAGTCGTCCGCTCAGGCGCCCGCCGCGTCCGGCTCCATCGAAAGGCGTGTCGAGGATTTTCTGCGCAAATGGTACGCCTGGGGCCCCGACTTTCAGGTCAAGGTCGGACCCGTAAAACCCTCGCCCGCCGGCAATCTCTACGAAGTCCCCATCGAAGTGTCCGCGCAAGGAGGCTCGAACACCGCAGTCGTCTACGTCACCAAGGACGGCCACTATATGCTGCGCGGCGATCTGCAGGATCTTAACGGCGATCCGCTCGGCGAGACGATGCGCAAATTGAATCTGCAGGGCGCCGCATCCAAAGGCCCCGCCGACGCGAAGATTGTGCTTGTGGAATTTGGCGATCTCGAGTGCCCCAGCTGCCGCCAGCTCGATTACGTGCTGCGCGCCGTCCTTCCCAAATACCCTCAGGTTCGCCTCGTCTTCAAGGATTTCCCCCTCGAAACGATTCATCCCTGGGCCATGACCGCAGCCATCACCGGCCGCTGCGTTCTGCAGCAAGGATCAGACGAATTCTGGAAATATCACGATTCTGTTTACGATAATCAGGATTTGATCTCGCCGGAAAATGCTTACAACAAGCTCGTGGAATTTGCCGTTCAGGCTGGCGCTACCGAAGACAAACTAAAACCCTGCATCGCCGATCCCAAGACTCAGGAATGGGTGCACCAGAGCATGGCGGAAGGCCACGCCCTTGACGTCACAAGCACTCCGACCACCTTCGTCGACGGCCGTCGTCTGGTCGGCGCCAACCAAGAAGTGCTCGAGCAGTATATCCAATTCGACTCCACTCACTAGAGAGCCTGCCGCCTCGTCGGCGCCGACGTCGCGCCAACGCGGATCAGCTCTGCCCTGCACGCGTGGCGCAAAGTAACATAATACATCTTATCAGACGTTAGTGACGGGGACCGAAAACCTACCACTCCGCAGCGCTTTCAGCCGCGGCCGGGCGGAGCGAGCCCGGCGGCGAGCTCGACGGGTTTGCCGTGGGGTGTACGGCGATAAGCTTCGGCCCAGACTTCCTTTCGCGCCACCAGAGCGGCGCGATCGGCCCATCCTTTTTCCCCCACCAGGCGTTCCAGGGCGGCAAGCCAACAATGGTAGTAACGCGAACCGTCATCGGGCTCACCACGATCGGCCGCGGCCTGGAGTTCGGCGGCCAGCGCGGCGGCCCATTCTTTCCAGGTGAAATGGCCCTGTTCGGAGAGCTTCACTGCGAGCGCGAAGGCTTGGGCCTGCCAGGGTTCGGCAAATACGGGTCCTCCGTCGTCGCGCGGCAGCGCGGAGAGTTGCTCGCCGCCAGGTGTAGGATCAGGCTGGCTCAAGGTGATCGTCCCAAAGATTGACATAGACGGCATCGCCCGACGCAGCCTGCTGGCCCCAGAGTTCGCGGGCGGAGAAACGCACCGAATAGAGATGCTGCGGCTTCTCGCCCAGGAAATGCGCGTTCGTGTCGGGAAAGACGAAGACGCCGTGATCGCGCTCCACCGTACCGAGTTTGCCGCGCGCGTAGCGCGGCAGACGTGTATGCCCCGTGGGATGGATGTTGCGACCGCGAACGCGCTGGCCCATTTTGAAGCGCGCGGCGACGGGCACGTCCCGGTCGACGGATTTGCCCTGGGCGAGCATCTGGGGCACCGTCTCCGCCGTGACCGGCGGGGTAGCTTTCGGCGAACCTGCCTCGGGCCTGCCGCTTTCGATTTCGGCTCGCGTAACCAAGTCCCTTTTCACCAGAAGTCCGGTGACGTACGCGAGCCATCTTTCGTAGTAGCTCATGCGCAAGTACTCGGCCGGTGGGATGATCTCCTGCTCGTATCGCATCGCGTCTATATTCCACTTGCGCCAGGCCAACAGGGCCTGCGCCAGCGCGAAAACCCGGCCTTCCCACGGCGCGTGGAATACGGGCTCGTCGTTTTCACGCTGCACAGGACCCATGTCTTGCATGCCGCCCATGTCGTGCACGCCATTCATGGGCGGCCTTCCGGTTTCGTCAGCGTCACTTTGGCGACTCCGATCATGGCGTCGCGTGTAACGAGCGCGGCAAGTTCTTCTTCCTTCAATTTCTCGCTGCCGGGCGGGCGTTCGGGAAGCACCAGATAGCGCAATTCCGCGGTGCTGTCATGAACGCGGATCTCCACGTCCTCGGGCAGTTCGAGTCCAAATTCGCGCAGCACGCCACGCGGGTCGATAACGGCGCGAGAACGATAGGCGGCGGACTTATACCAGACCGGCGGCAAGCCCAAAACAGCCCAGGGATAACAGGAGCACAACGTGCACACGATCAGGTTATGGATCTTCGGCGTATTTTCCAACACCACCAGGTAATCGCCGCCCCAGCCTCCAAAACCGAACTCCGCTATGGCAGCGGTGCCGTTGGCGAGCAAACGCTTTCTGAAAGCGGGATCGACCCACGCTCGCGCCACCACTTGCGCGCCGTTGCGCGGACCGATTTTATGTTGGTAGGTGTCGACCAGCGCATCGAGCGCGGCGGGATCGACCAGGCCTTTTTCCACCAGCAGCGATTCCAGCGATTTCACTCGCAGCGCGGGATCGGAGGGCACTACGGAATGGTCGTGCTCCTGTTCGGGCTCTTGCGCGTGAGCAAGGTCGTGCCTGGCTGCTGCTGCCGCACCCGCATTGGCTATGAAATCGCGTCGAGACGTTTTCATCGCATGCGCACCCTCGGAGCTGAGATCATAGTAAACCCGAGCCGGACTGCAAAGCTCGAATTTCGATTCCGCCGGTTCCGCCGGAAGGTGCTTTTGCCGCGGACGTGTCCGGTGGTAGAATCCGGCCCGGCCCTCCCCAGGATTCATGCGCGCCCAATTGGCCATCACCTACGTGGTACAAAAAGGCAGGGAAGCCGGAGTCCTGCTCGTGCCGCATCGCTATCGCGATGGCAAATATCTGGCCAGCAAGTGCAAGCAGGGTCCGCATTTCCGCGTGGGCTCGACCGAGGAGCTGCTCAGCCACATGGTCAGCGGCCACGCCATCCACATGAGCAATCCGGAGACCCGCAACCATCGCACGCCCCGCCTTATCCGCGCCGCATCCATCCGCGTCGAGTGGGTTTCCTAGCAGGCTTGCCGAATCCAGGGGTACATCGATTGGTCCACAGTCGTTTTCCCCGGAATCGATATTGGTCATCTCCGTCAGGAGAGCCAGTTCCCTTCCCTTTCGGTGGCGCAGTCCCTACCGTTGCGGTGCCACTCGACAATCGAACTGCTCGCGGTCTCTGCGTGCCAGCTTCACTTAGCTCGATAGCTTTGCTCCAGCCAACCAGCTGGAGAGCAGTTTTGCGTTCTGCGTTACACTTGGAATGTCCTGATGCGAGCGATCGCCTCTGTCCGCGCCACTCTGCCGTATCGCTATATTGAGCATCCGTTCGACAAACGGCACGGCCTGGACACCGCTGGGTACCTGAGCAAGCGCGACCTCGTCACTGGCCATCCGCACGACACTTACCTCACCGGCTATTCTGCCGTGGCTCCTTCCGTGTTTCGCCGGATGTGCCGCCACTGGATCGATACGCTCGCAGCGCGCCGCCGCGTGCAAGCCTTCAGCTTCGTCGATGTGGGCGCGGGAAAAGGCCGCGCCTTGCTGCTCGCCTCCGAGCTGCCCTTTCGCAAGGTCATCGGCGTGGAATTGAGTAAGGAACTAGCTCATATCGCCGCCCAAAACATCGAGAAGTGGAAGCGGGAATATCGCGCGCGCGTGCCCATTCGCGTGGTTCATCAGGACATCCTCGATTTTTGCTGGCCGCGCACGCCGCTCCTGGTTTATCTCTATAATCCTTTCGAGCGGGAAATGATCGAGCACCTGATCGAGTGTCTGCAATCGGCCGCCAAAGCCGGGTCGCGCTGCGTGGATGTGCTCTATCTGAATCCCGTCTTCGGATATTTGCTGACGCGCTCGCGCCTATTCGGCGAGCTCTGGAGCGAACGCATCACCATGAGCCAGGAAGACCAAAATGCCGATCCCTACGCCACCAGCACCGATCTGGTTTCTGCGTACCGCTTCAGCCCGCCGTAAGCGGCATTCCTATGAGCATGGTCATCCTGAGTGAACCCGCTCGGCAGAGGGGCGAAGGATCTCTCCGAACTCTTGGCGTTGGTGGCAAATTTCTCTTAGGTTTCAACTGTAAATTCTAAACTCATGGAATTAAGGACTGGCTCCGCTCAAACGCCCAACTCGCCGTGGTTATCCCGAGGAGGTTTGCTCGCATGTCTCTTCGTGCGGGCGAAGGAGCGATCTGCTTTTCACTTCTGACTCGGAGGATAGCCCACCAGAAAGGTGATCGGTAGGCGCAAAAAGCCGCGCTGGATGCAGCCAATTTCCCAGCGATAATCGGAATCCGCTACCCCACTCGTAAGACTCCGCAATTCGCCCCTCGAATAAGCGCGCAGGCAGGAAACGATCCCGTCAAAAAACAACACCAGGGGTACGATTGGAATAACCCATCTCCACACCAGCCGCGTGAGCGGCCGCGGCAGCAGAAACGGCACGACCAAGATATCGGCGATCAACACAAGCGGCAGAAGCAGCAGTGTCAGCGGGTGCCGTCCAGGAATCTCGAATATGCCGATGCCCTGCCGGCTGGCCACGGCGCCGCGAAGGATTTCGTGCGCCTGCTCGGGCGGAAAATGGTGAAAAGACGTGAAGAGCGTGCGAAAGCCACCGAGCCCGCGCGGCACGCGCCTAGCGTCCACGGATTCATCGCGGTAATGCAGGTGCGCACAATTGCTCTGCAACCGGCCGCGTGCGCAGGCGTTTGGATATTTGTCGCTCAGCTCCACAGGAACGTGCAGCCCGCTTCGCTCGAGATCCTCCGCGAGCCAAGGCCAGGGCCCTCCGGCCCCGGAGCACAGATCGAGCACTCGATCAGCGCCGGCGCGCTCGATGCCCTCGCGCAATTGCGGAACGATATCGGCGTACGGCTTGCCGACGTTGAGCAGAACTTGCAGGTCGTCGGTCACCTGATCGCGCAAAAAGGAGGGAAACCAGGGCTGATCGTGAATCTCGATAAACTGCACCCTGCGCATCACTTACTTCCAATTTCGAGCGCCCTGGAGCGCGGAAGGAAACGCTGCCGCTATTGAGGCGCTCACGAAGCCGCGAAATACGGCAGCCTCTCCGGCGCCGCCCAGCGGGCATGCAGCGGGCTTGCCAGCAAATTCGCCAGATCGCCCTGCTCGAATCTGCGGTTCAGGAATTTGCGCATTGTGCGGCGCAGCCACGGCCCGCCATAGCAGAGCCTGAAGCCTTCCTTCAGCAGCGCCTCGAGGCTTCCCGGCGGACAATGCGGATGTCGCCAGACGAGATGCTTGGTGTCGTACTTCGACCAATCCTGCTCGAAAATTCCGTATTGCGTCTCGAGTTCTTTCCACAATTGCGTCTGGGGATGCGGCGTAACGATGGTGATCTGGGTGACGTCGAGCTGAAGCGAAGCCAGCGTCCGCAAATCCTGGCGAATCGACTCCGGCGTCTCGCTCGGAAATCCGATAATATAGTAGCCGTGCGCGTAGCGCCCGGCGCGGTTCAGCCGCAGCGCCAGCTCCCGCACCGCTTCCACTTTTTCGCCTTTGTGAATCTGCTTGAGCACATCCTGGTGAAAGCTCTCGATGCCAAAGAGCGCGCCTTCCATGCCTTTCGCGAGCCAGTCATCGAAATGGCGCAGGAAAAGGTCCACGCGCGACTGCACCAGCCAGCGAATCCCATAATGCGCCAGCAGCTCGATCACGGCTTCCGCGTGGTCGGGAATATTGCCAAAATTTTCGTCCAGGATCAGCGCGTACCGAATGCCGCGCGCCACGTAAAAGCGCACCACGCGCTCGATGGCTTCGAGCGGAATGGCCTTGGGCCGCGGCGCAAATGCCGTTGTCTGGCAAAAGGTGCACTGAAAGCTGCAGCCGCGCGTCGTGAAGATCACGCCGACGGGTAGCGGCCAGCCTCCCGGCAGCCGGAATTCGGACACCAGCGGTGGATGCTGCACGGCGTCGATGCTCGCGCCCAAGGCCCGCGCCACCGCGTCTTCGCTGTACCCGCTGAAGACTTCGTCGAAGCTGCCGCGCAACGCAGGCGTAAGCGCCCCATAGTTCCCCGCCCAAAGTCGCGCCGCGCCGGCCGCACGCGCTTCTTCGGCCATGCGCAGAATTTGGTTGCTCTCCTCCAGGTAAAACGAAAAGCCCACCACGTCCCAGCCCTTTTTCAGTACCCGCCGATATTCGGCGTGCGTCGGAAATTCGAGGATTTCAAGGCCGGACACATTTTGGCGCAAGAAGCGCAACCCAAACGAGATTCGGCGCGGCATGCGAAAACGCCAGGCGAATCCCTCGGGCGCGTTTTCGCGGAAGTAGTCGTACAGCCCCAAATCCCGGTGAACCGTAGTAAGCAGCACTCGTGTCATGTATCCAGCCCTCGGTAGCAACACACAAACCAGCGAGCTCGTTCGTGTAAGGGAATTAGCGAGCTCCGATGGTATACCAAGATCGCGAGTTGCTTAAGAAATTCGCGAAACCTTCGTGGTGTCATCCTCAAGAGGTTCGTGCTTTGAATCGAAGTTCCCAGTGACCTGAGCCTCGGCCGGGAAAAAAGCGCGAACGACGAGCGGGATCCCCAAAAGGAAGTCTCGAGAAAAGCACATCCCTGGCCTGCACCCCAACGGGCGCAAAACCGGCGCCAGCGGCTCCACCCCGCCACCTGACCTAAAGTACAGGTTCCCGCTCCGCAACGCTGTCCAAATTTCGCGTCGCCAGCGCCCCTTCGCACGCCTACAGTGAACCTACATTGCCTCCGGGGCACGAAGCCCGCCCGTTCGGTCCTGGACAAAAGCTCAAGGAGGAATTTCGCATGTGGATGAAGCAGCAAACGCCAACCGAGCCCCAGTCCCAAGGTCAACCTCAGTCCCAATCACAAGGCCCCTCGACGCCGTCATTCCAGCGTAGCTCCGAAATTGGATCCGATCCGAGCACTCTCTCCCGCCCGGGAACGCCCGGCGTGCGGAGTCTCGCCTGCATCGGCGCGAGTCTTGAGATTAAAGGCCGCATCAACGCCGAAGAGGATTTGCAAATCGATGGCAAGATCGATGGACCGGTCTCCGTCCGTGGCCATCGTCTCACCATAGGACGCAGCGGCCAGCTGAACTCGGAAGTTACCGCTCGCGAACTGGTCGTCTTTGGCAAAGTCACCGGCAACGTGAATGCCACCGATCGCGTGGAAATCAAGAAAGATGGTGGGGTTGTCGGCGATATTCAGACCACGCGTATCAGCATCGAAGACGGCGCCATTTTCAAGGGCCGCATCGAGATCGATCGCCCTGGCTCGAAACCGGCTCCTGTCCCGGCTCTGAAGCCTGAACCGGCGACCGCTCTGGTTGGCGCAGATTAACAACTTCACGAACGGCGGAAGATGTCATTCCGAGGAATCCGCGCATTCGAGCCGCAGGTCTCGGACATGCGCGATAAAGAGTTTCAGGATTTGGCATGCCGCACCTATTTCGCAGGCGCGTTCTGCGTCGAGGCTTTCGGCTTGGGCGCCGTCGTTTGCCTGGCGATGACTAAGCTCGCAATCTTGTTGTAGGCCGCTTGCGGAATAACGCTCTTGCGCACCAGATCTGTTTTCACGCGGTACGGGCGGGCTTCCACGATCTTCTGCGCGTAAGCGTCGTTGATTCCCGGCAGCGCCTTCAATTGGTCTGCCGTCGCGGAATTGATGTCCATTAGTTTCGCTGCCACCGCTTTCTTCGCGGACTTCCCGGTTTGCCCCGGCGAACTTGCCTGCCCCGATTTCGCGCCGCCATTCGAACCCACATTTAAGGACGTGCCGGCCTTCGCAAACGACGGTGCCGTCGGCATGCCCCAAGTCAACGCCGCTACGATGGCTCCGAGAACACAGACCTGCCGCTTAGAGAAATTCGTTGTGATAACTCCCCGACTAAAGTCGGGGCTTCTCATGCAACGCATGGCATTACCTCACCTACGTTAACGCATGAAGGCACTATCCGTGCCCGTTGTAAAATTACCCGTGCGGAAATGTGGTCACGGTCAGTAATCAATCCGCAGGCGGTACAAACAGGTTCTCGATCGGACAACCGCTTTGGTACCGCGGCCCCACAGATACACGTTTGGCTCGTTCCTGGTGCTGGGACCGGGATAAACTCACGACCGGCACTCTCAGCCTTGTACGCAAGCTTTTGAAAAAACCCCGCCCCTCCGGCATCCCGAACAAACTTCGCCAGCATGCTGCCAGCCAGCCCTGGGACATTTAAATCTTCTACCGCAATGGTTCCGTAATTCTGTACCAGCCAAGTAGACAGCTGGTGCTGAAAATCTGCCCTCTGCTGTGCCATGTGCTGGTGAATCTTCTGAAAAAGCAGTACCGCCTTACCACGGCGATGACCCCTCTTACGCCTAGCTACACGACGCTGCGCTACTCGAAGTTTGGCTTGTGCCTGCTGATAATAGCGAGGATTTTCGATGGCCGTCCCGTCCGAAAGAACCGCAAACGTTTTAAGACCCACATCTATTCCAATGGCTTGGTGGATCGCCGGTAGCGGATCCGTTTCTACTTCACATGCAAAACAGCCGTACCACGCGCCACGGACATTTTTGAGAAACAGTGTGCCGACCTCTTTCGGCAGCGGTCGGTGCATCTTAATCTTGACGTTACCGACCTTGGAAATCTGCACCCGGCTGCCATGGACCTGGTACGCCGCAGAGGTGAATACCAGACTGTGGAAACGATTAGCTCCTTTGAACCGAGGAAAACCAGGTTTTTGGCCCTTCCTGACACGACCAAAGAAATTCTGAAATGCTCTATGAAGACGAATCAGGACCGCCTGCAGCGTATGGGCGTGAATATTCTTAAATTCCGGGCGCGCTTCCTTGATGGCCGGCAACTGCGATTGTTGTTCTAGCCAGGTCACACCCTTTCGATTGGTCTTGTAGGACTCTATCCGCTCTTGTAACCCAGCATGGTATAACTCTCGACACAACATCAAATGGGTGTCCAGCATCCTTCGCTGTTTACGATTGGGATAGAGTCGATATTTGAAACTTCTGTGCATAGCTCCCGTAACGGCTCGCTCACCCAGACTAAAGTCTGAGATTGCGCTCGCCGAGAGGTTCATTGGAGTTCCCCTCCGCGGATTGCCGTCGTTACGACATTATATCTCGCATCCGTGCTTCTTGACGTGATGCCGAGAATCGATGTAAGAGCATGGCTGCACGAAACGAGGAGGAATGCAATGCGTTCGATTCGTCCGGCAGTGATCGTTTTGGTTTCCGGCGCGCTGGTTTTTACCGGGGGCATGCTCACCGGCAGGCTTCGCGCCCAGCAGTCCGGGGCAAGTCCGACGCCCTTCTACGTAATCACTTTTGTGGACCTTATTCCCCCTAATAAGGATGCCGGTGTGGCGCTCCTGAAACAATACGTGGACACTACGCGCAAAGAGCCCGGCAACCAAACCTCCGAGGCACTCACGCAAATCAGTCGGCCCAATCATTTTTTCCTCTATGAGGTCTGGCAGAACGAAGATGCCTTCAACAGGCACGAAAGCAATGCGGCCACGCGCGAGTTTCGCACCAAAATGCAGCCCATGCTGGGCGCCCCTTTCGACCAACGCCCGCATTCCAAGCTCGAGTAGCGACCGCGAGCCCAACCGGCTCTGGCTTCACAGCGCCGCGGTCTTCAGCGTGGTATCCGTTACACACGTGCTCTGCTCAGGCATTTGTTTTTGTAGCGCCGCCCTTCCAGGAGGCCGGTTCGAAGCCGTCATTCCGAGGGCCGCATTTACGCGAGGAATCTGATTTTCGGTTTTTCAGGTGCCCCGAATGTCGTCTTCCTGTATGGGCTGCGTGTTCCCGAGGCATCGGGTTCCCGCTACCCGCGAAGCCCTGCCGCCTGTCGCGTGGCCGCTACTGAAAGCACCAGTTTGCCTTGCGTCCTGCGGTTCTCTAGCAACTGGTGCGCTTCGCTCGCTTTTTCCAGCGGCAGCACGGCTGCAATATTCAGTTTCAGCCAGCGCTGCCGGATTCCTTCGATCACGTCATTCGCTCGCCGCATCAGCTCTTCTCGCGTGCGGATGAAGTTCTGCAAGCTGCCTCCGGAAACCGAGATCGAACGCCCCGCCAGCGCGTTCGGCGAAATTGGGTCTATCGGCCCGCTGGATGCTCCAAAGACGACAATGTGCCCACGGATCGCCACCGCCTCGAGGTCGCCTTTAAAGGTGCTCTTACCGACGCCGTCAATAATGAGATCGGCGCCATGTCCGCTCGTAATGCGCTTGGTTTCCGCTACGAAATCTTCATCCGCATAGATAATCACGTGCTCGGCACCCGCTTCGCGCGCCGTGCGCGCTTTTTCCTCGGTCGAAGTCGTGCCGATCACCGTCGCGCCGAGGTGCCGCGCCCATTGCACCAGCAGGCCGCCCACGCCTCCCGCCGCCGCGTGCACAAGCACGAAGTCACCCGCCTTGGGCTTGCGAAATTCGTGGATCAGATAATGCGCCGTCATTCCCTGCAGCGGGAAAGCGGCGCCTTGCTCAAATGTGAAATCATCCGGCAACGGAATCAGCCGGGTTGCATCCGCGACCATGGCTTCCGCATATGCGCCCGGCAGCCCTGTGAACGCCACTCGGTCCGACGGCTTCAAGTTGGCGACGCCTTTTCCTACCGACTCCACGACGCCCGCTCCTTCGGCTCCCGGCGTGAAGGGCACCTCGCGCGGATAACTTCCGCGCCGCTGCCCCACGTCCATAAAGTTGACGCCCGCCGCGACCACGCGCACTATCGCCTGCCCCGGGCCGGGCTCTTCGATCGGAGCGATGTCCTCCAGTTTTAAGACTTCAGGCCCGCCAATTCGTTCCACTCGAATCGCTTTCATCTCAGCTTCCCTTCCGCCGCGATGCCTTCGTCTGCGGCGCCGCAAGCATTACAAAAACGCGGCATAATTGTAAACATACTTCGTAAACCTGCGTGGTTCGCCTCCCTGGTCCGCGCTGCGAGCCTTCGTGTGTATCCGGTCGTTGCCGGAGGTTGGGCCCTTGTAGCCCAGGGCGCCCCGAGGGCTCTGGGCATTCCGTGCGGGTCGGCTTCAGCCATGACCTAAACACCCATGAGTTTAGGTTAGAGAGCCTTTTCGCGTGCCCCCTACGTCGTTTTTGGTGTGGGACCATGTGGCGTTGTTAGGACTCGAGCAGGTTCGCTCAGCCCAAAAAAACGGCGAATTCCTGCAAAAACTGAGTGCCCCGCACGCCGCTCTTGCGCGTGGATCTCTGCACTGCGTCTTGCCGCAGGTTGGCGGAGGCTCGCTGCTATAGCCCAGGGCGCGGCGCTGTTTGCCGG